>Ga0209458_1000571_pt1 | contig 11498 bp, 22 predicted proteins | sample WorMetLIZAISLAND_FD_187411 | JGI IMG/M metagenome (GOLD analysis project Ga0209458, IMG submission 187411) | Marine gutless worms symbiont microbial communities from Max Planck institute for Marine Microbiology, Germany - Inanidrilus manae... ...
CGACAACATCGCCATGGAAGTTGACCTGATCCAGCCGATCGCCATGGACGAGGGCCTGCGCTTCGCCATCCGCGAAGGCGGCCGCACCGTCGGCGCCGGCGTCGTCTCGAAGATCATCGAGTAGCGGGTCGCGAAGGGGACGTTGGTGCCCGCGGGCATCCTGTTGAAGGTGGGTTGACGCTATGGAAGGCCAGAACATTCGCATCGGACTGAAGGCGTTCGATCACCGCGTGCTCGACCAGTCGGCCCGCGAGATCGTCAACACCGCCCGCCGCACAGGCGCCCAGGTGCGCGGGCCGATCCCGCTGCCGACGCGGATCGAGCGCTACACCGTTCTGCGCTCGCCCCACATCGACAAGAAGTCGCGGGAGCAGTTCGAGATCCGCACCCACAAGCGGGTGCTCGACATCGTCGATCCGACGCCGCAGACCGTGGACGCGCTGATGAAGCTCGACCTCGCTGCCGGGGTCGACGTGGAGATCAAGCTGTAGGGACGCCCGAGACATGCGCACCGGACTGATCGCCCAGAAAGTCGGCATGTCGCGCCTGTTCGGCGACGACGGCAGCCACGTACCCGTCACGGTGCTGCGGGTGGAGAATTGCCAAGTCGTCGCCCAGCGGACCGCCGACCGGGATGGCTACACCGCCCTGCAGCTCGGGGTCGGCGAGGCCAAGGCCAAGAACGTCTCGAAGCCCATGCGCGGCCACTTCGCCAAGGCCAAGGTCGAGCCGAAGCGCAAGCTGGCCGAGTTCCGGGTCACCCCCGACGCGATGATCGACGTCGGTGCCGAGTTGGCGGCCGATCACTTCATCACCGGCCAGTTCGTCGACGTCAGCGGCATCTCCATCGGCAAGGGCTTCGCCGGCGGCATGAAGCGCCACCATTTCTCCGGCCTCCGGGCGTCCCACGGTGTCTCGATCAATCACCGCAGCCTCGGCTCCACCGGCCAGTGCCAGGACCCCGGCAAGGTGTTCAAGGGCAAGAAGATGGCCGGCCAGATGGGCAACAAGAAGGCCACCACCCTGAACCTGGAGGTGGTGCGGACCGACGTCGAGCGCGGCCTGATCCTGGTCAAGGGCGCGGTGCCGGGCTCCAAGGGCGGCTACGTGACCGTGCGCGACGCGGTCAAGCGGCCGCTGCCCGACGACCTGCCGTTCCCCGGAAGCCTGCGCGGGGCGCCGGGACCGGAAAGCGCCCCCGTTGACGAAGGTGAACTCGAGGTGACGGCGGAGCAGGAGCCGCCGGTCGAGGAGGCCACAGCTGCCGAAGGGACCGCGGCGCCCGAAGAGGCCGCGGGCGCTGACGAGGCGAAAGCCGCGGACCCGGCGCCGGCAGAGGAAGAGGCTCCGGCGGAGACCGCCCCCGAGGCCGGCGAGGCCGAGGCGGAAAAGGACAAGGGCTAGGCGGGGATGAAGCAGAACGTCATCAACCTCCAGAACAAGAAGGTCGGCTCCATCGATCTCGATGAGGCCATCTTCGGCGTCGAGGTGCGCCCCGATCTCCTCGCCCGCTACGTCAACTGGCAGCTGGCCAAGCGCCGGGCCGGCACCCACAAGGTCAAGCAGCGCAGCGAGATCACCGGCACGACGGCGAAACCCTTCCGCCAGAAGGGCACGGGCCGCGCCCGCCAGGGATCGAAGAAGGCGCCGCACCTGCGCGGCGGCGGCGTCGCCTTCGGGCCGGTGGTCCGCGACCATGCCCACAAGCTGCCGAAGAAGGTCCGCCGCCTGGCGCTGAAGTCGGCGCTGTCGGCGAAGAAGTCGGCCGGCGAGCTGGTGGTGCTCGACAAGGCGGCGTTGAACGAACCGAAGACCAAGGTTCTCGTCGATCATGCCAAGTCGCTCGGCTGGTCATCGGTGCTGGTCGTTGACGGCGAGACCGTCGATGCCAACTTTGCCCGTGCCGCCCGGAACATCGTCGGCATCGACGTGCTGCCAAGCCAGGGGGCGAATGTCTACGACATCCTTCGCCGCGACGTGCTGGTGCTGACCAAGGATGCGGTCACGCGCTTGGAGGAGCGGTTGCGATGAGCAAGCCCTATCGCTATCGGCCGACGACGATCAGCACGGAGCGGAAGTACGAGATCATCCGCGCGCCGCTGATCACCGAGAAATCGACGCTCTTGAGCGAGTACAACCAAGTCACCTTCCTGGTCGCGCCGGATGCCTCGAAGCCGGAGATCAAGGCCGCCGTCGAGGACCTGTTCAAGGTCAAGGTAACGGCGGTGAACACCATCGTCCGCAAGGGCAAGGCCAAGCGCTTCCGCGGCCGGCCCGGGCGGCGCATCGACACCAAGAAAGCGATCGTCACCCTCGCCGAGGGGCAATCGATCGACGTCACGACCGGGGTGTAGGGTCATGGCACTGAAGCAATACAACCCGACCACGCCGGGCCGCCGCGGGCTCGTGCTCGTCGACCGCTCGGGCCTGTGGAAGGGCAAGCCGGAGAAATCGCTCACCGAGGGCCTGCGCAAGAAGGGCGGCCGCAACAACACCGGGCGGATCACCGCACGGCGGCGCGGCGGCGGCCACAAGCGCCGCTACCGTCTGATCGATTTCAAGCGCACCAAGGTTGGCATCGGCACCGTCGAGCGGCTGGAATACGATCCCAACCGCACCGCCTTCATCGCGCTCATCCGCTACGAGGACGGTGAGCTGGCCTACATCCTGGCGCCTCAGCGTCTGGCCGTTGGCGACACCGTGGAATCGGGGCGCTCCGTGGACATCAAGCCCGGCAACGCGCTGCCCATGCAGCACATCCCGGTCGGCACCGTCATCCACAATATCGAGATGAAGCCCCGCAAGGGCGGCCAGATCGCCCGCTCCGCCGGCACCTATGCCCAGCTCATCGGCAAGGACCAGGGCTATGCCCAGCTCCGCCTGAGCTCGGGCGAGCTGCGCATGGTGCGGGCCGAGTGCATGGCGACCATCGGCGCCGTCTCCAACCCCGACCAGCAGAACATCAAGCTGGGCAAGGCCGGCCGGCGGCGCTGGCTGGGCAAGCGGCCATCCGTGCGCGGCGTGGCGATGAACCCGGTCGATCACCCCCACGGCGGCGGCGAAGGCCGGACCTCGGGCGGACGTCATCCGGTGACGCCCTGGGGCAAGCCGACCAAGGGCAAGCGGACCCGCAAGAACAAGAAGACGGACGCACTGATCATGCGCCGCCGTCACCGCAAGAAATAGGAGGGCAACGGTGCCGCGATCCGTTTGGAAAGGACCGTTCGTCGATGGCTATCTGCTGAAGAAGGCCGAGAAGTCGCGCGCGTCGGGACGCAACGAGGTGATCCGCACCTGGTCGCGCCGCTCGACCATCTTGCCGCAGTTCGTCGGCCTCACCTTCGGCGTCTACAACGGTCGCAAGTTCGTGCCGGTGCTGGTCACCGAGGACATGATCGGCCACAAGCTCGGCGAGTTTTCGCCGACCCGCACGTTCTTCGGCCACGCGGCCGACAAGAAGGCGAGAAGGGGCTAGTCATGGGCAAGCGCGCCGCCGAGAGGCAGCTCGCCGACAACGAGGCGATGGCCTACGCCAAGTATCTGCGGACCAGCCCGCAGAAGCTGAACATGGTCGCCCAGACGATTCGGGGTCTCAGCGCCGACCGGGCGCTGGCCGAGCTTCAGTTCTCCCGCCGGCGCATCGCCGGCGACGTGCGCAAGGTGCTGCAATCGGCGATCGCCAACGCCGAGAACAACCACGATCTCGACGTCGACCGGCTGGTGGTCGCCGAGGCGTCGGTGGGGCGCACCCTGGTGATGAAACGCTGGAAGGCGCGGGCGCGCGGGCGCGTCGGCCGCATCCAGAAGCCATTCAGCAATCTGCGGCTCGTCCTGCGCGAGCGCGAGGAGATCAACTGATGGGTCAGAAGGTTAACCCGATCGGGCTCCGGCTCGGCATCAACCGGACCTGGGATTCGCGGTGGTACGCCGACGACACGTACTCGGATGTCGTCCACGAGGACCTGAAGATCCGCGAGTTCCTGCGCAAGCGGCTGGCCCAGGCGGGGGTCTCGCGCATCGTCATCGAGCGGCCGGCGAAGAAGGCGCGGATCACCATCCACACCGCCCGTCCCGGCGTCGTCATCGGCAAGAAGGGCGCCGACATCGAGAAGCTGCGCTTGGAGCTCGGCAAGATCACCGGCTCGGACGTGCATCTCAACATCGTCGAGATCCGCAAGCCCGAAATCGAGGCCCAGCTTGTGGCCAAGAACGTCGCCCAGCAGCTCGAGCGGCGCGTTTCCAGCCGCCGGGCGATGAAGCGGGTCGTGCAGTCGGCCATGCGCCTCGGCGCCCAGGGCATCCGCATCAACTGCGCCGGCCGTTTGGGCGGCGCCGAGATCGCCCGCTCGGTGTGGTACCGCGAGGGCCGGGTGCCGTTGCACACGCTGCGCGCGCATGTGGACTACGGGGTTGCTGTCGCCCGCACCACCTATGGCGTCTGCGGCGTCAAGGTGTGGATCTTCAAGGGCGACATCATGGCCCACGACCCGATGGCGGTGGACAAGCGGGCCATGGACCAGCAGGTCGCGCGCTAGCGGGAAGATTTGGAACCCAAGACATGCTCAGTCCGAAACGCACCAAGTTCCGCAAGCAGCACAAGGGCCGCATCCACGGGAATGCGAAGTCCGCGACGCAGCTCAACTTCGGCGCCTACGGCCTCAAGGCGGCGTCGGCGAACCGCATCACCGCGCGCCAGATCGAGGCCGCGCGGCGCGCCATCACCCGCCACATGCGCCGCGCCGGTCGGGTGTGGATCCGCATCTTCCCGGACGTGCCGGTCAGCAGCAAACCGGCGGAAGTGCGCATGGGCAGCGGCAAGGGCTCGCCCGAGTACTGGGCCTGCCGGGTCAAACCCGGCCGGGTGATGTTCGAGGTGGACGGCATTCCGAAGGACTTGGCCAAGCGGGCGCTCGAACTCGCCGCGGCGAAGCTGCCGATCCGCACCCGGTTCGTAACCCGGCTCGGTGACGAGGACTAGGACGATGAAGGCCGCCGATCTGAGGACCAAGACCGAGGACGAGCTTCGCGAACAGCTCGTCCAGCTGTGCAAGGAGTCGTTCAACCTGCGATTCCAGACCGCCAGCGGGCAGTTGGAGAACACGGCGCGGAAGCGGGAGGTCCGCCGCTCGATCGCGCGCATCAAGACGATTCTGGGCGAACGCCGCCGCGCGGCGCCCGCGGCGGGTGCTTGAGGAGGGCGGAACGGTGCCGAGACGGGTCATGCAAGGGGTCGTGGTCAGCGACAAGATGGACAAGAGTGTCGTCGTCAAGGTCGAGCGCCAAGTCATGGACGCGCTCTACAAAAAGTACGTGCGGCGCTCGAAGAAGTATGTCGCCCACGACGAGAACAACGCCTGTCACATCGGCGACGTGGTGCGCATCCGCGAGTGCCGGCCGATCTCGAAGCGCAAGACCTGGGAAGTGATCACCGACGCCGGTTGAGGGCGCCTGCGGCGGACGTGAAGGAACGATCGCGATGATTCAAGCGGAAACCAATCTGGACGTGGCCGACAACTCCGGCGCCCGGCGGGTCCAGTGCATCAAGGTGCTCGGCGGTTCCAAGCGCAAGACGGCCGGCGTCGGCGACGTGATCGTCGTCTCGGTCAAGGAGGCGATCCCGCGCGGCCGGGTCAAGAAGGGCGACGTTTTGCAGGCGGTGGTCGTGCGCACGGCGAAGGACATCCGCCGAGGGGACGGCTCGGCCATCCGCTTCGACCGCAACGCCGCGGTGCTGATCAACAAGCAGGGCGAGCCCATCGGCACGCGCATTTTCGGCCCGGTGACCCGCGAGCTGCGGGCCAAGCGCTACATGAAGATCATCTCTTTGGCGCCGGAGGTGCTGTGATGGCCCTGAAACTGAAGATTAAGAAGGGCGACCGGGTCGTCGTCCGCACGGGGCGCAGCAAGGGCGCCACCGGAGAGGTGCTTAAGGTGATGCCGAAGGAGAACCGCGCCATCGTCCAGGGCGTCAACATGGTCAAGCGCCACACCCGGCCGAGTGCCGGCTCGGCGGGCGGGATCGTCGAGAAGGAGGCGCCGATCCACATCTCCAACCTCGGCGTCCTCGATCCCGCCAGCACCGAGCCGACGCGGGTCGGATACCGCTTCCTCGAGGATGGCCGCAAGGCGCGCTTCGCCAAGCGCTCCGGCGAGATCATCGACCGTTAGGACACGCGACCGATGCCACGACTTCGCGATCACTACTACACGACGGTGCGACCCGCCATTCAGCAGGAGCTCGGGTTGAAGAACCCCATGGAGATCCCCCGGATCACCAAGGTCGTCCTCAACATGGGCGTCGGCGAAGCGGCGCAGGACCGCAAGAAGGTGGAATCCGCGGCGAACGACCTGGCGCTGATCTCCGGCCAGAAGCCGATCATCACCCGCGCCAAGAAGTCGGTCGCCGGGTTCAAGATCCGCGACGGCATGACGGTCGGCTGCAAGGTGACCCTGCGGCGCGCCCGCATGTACGAGTTCCTTGACCGGCTGATCAACATCGCGCTGCCCAGAGTGCGCGACTTCCGCGGCCTGTCGGGCCGGAGCTTCGACGGACGCGGCAATTTCGCCATGGGCCTCAAGGAGCAGATCATCTTCCCGGAGATCGACTACGACAAGGTCGACCAGATTCGGGGCCTCGACATCGTCATCTGCACCAACGCCCGCGACGATGCGGAAGCCAAGGCCCTGCTCAAGGCCTTTGACATGCCGTTCGTCAACTGACGGTGCGACGGAGAAAGACCCTACATGGCTAAGAAAAGCGTGATCGAGCGGAACAAGAAGCGGGTCCGCATGGCCCGAAAGTTCGCGGCCCGGCGCGAGCGCCTGAAGGCGGCGGCGCGCGACGAATCGCTGTCGCCCGAGGAGCGGTTCAGCGCGCGGCTGAAGCTGGCAAAACTGCCGTGCAACGCCGCGCCCGTGCGCCAGCGCCTGCGCTGCGAGCTGACCGGCCGGCCGCGGGGCAACTACCGCAAGTTCAAGCTCTCGCGCATCGCGCTCCGGGATCTCGCCTCCCAGGGGCAGATCCCCGGCATGGTCAAGTCGAGCTGGTAGGGAGGCACGGCCCATGTCGATGACCGATCCCCTCGGCGATATGCTGACCCGCATCCGCAACGGCCAGATGGCCGGCAAGACGGCAGTGACGACGCCGGCGTCGCGGTTGCGCTCCAACGTTCTCGACGTCCTGCAGCGCGAAGGCTTCATTCGCGGCTATTCGCAGTACGAGATTCGCCCCGGCCTGAACGAGATCAAGATCGAGCTGAAGTATCACGAGGGTGCGCCGGTGATCCGCGAGATCGGACGAATCTCCAAGCCGGGCCGGCGGGTCTACTCGAAGATCCGGGACCTGCCGCGGGTCTACAACGGCCTGGGCATTTCGATCCTGTCGACGCCGCGAGGCGTGCTCTCGGACGCCGAAGCCCGCGAGCAGAACGTCGGCGGCGAAGTCCTGTGCCAGGTATTTTGACGACAAGCAGTTAGGACGAACCCATGTCGCGTGTGGGAAAGCACCCGGTCGAAGTTCCAAGCGGCGTCACCGTGACGCTCGCCGGCCAGCACTTGAGCGCCAAGGGCAAGCTCGGCCAGCTCGAGACGACGCTGATGGAAGAGGTCGTGGTGACGCACGAGGGCTCGCAGATCACCGTGCGGCCCAGGGACGAAACGGTGCGCGCCCGCCAGATGTGGGGTACGGCGCGGACGGTCGTTTACAACCTTGTGAATGGCGTCGATACCGGGTTCACCCGTAAGCTGGAGATCTCCGGCGTCGGCTATCGTGCGCAGATGCAGGGCACGGACCTGGTGCTGCAGCTCGGCTACAGCCACGAGATCCGCTATCCGGTGCCGGACCGCATCACCATCCAGTGCCCCGACCTGACCCACATCAACATCCACGGTGCCGAGAAGCAGCGCGTCGGCCAGGTGGCGGCGGAAATCCGCGCCTTCCGGCCCCCCGAGCCCTACAAGGGCAAGGGCATCCGCTACGACGACGAGATCATCCTGCGCAAGGAAGGCAAGAAAAAGTAAGCGATGGCGACGGCGAAGCAACTTTTCGAGCGGCGCAAGCGGCGGACCCGGTACGCGCTCCGCCAGCGCGCCCGCGACCGGCTGCGGCTCTCCGTGTTCCGGTCGAGCAAACATATTTATGCCCAAGTTATCGACGACCGTGCGGGTCGGACCGTCGCCGCCGCGTCGAGCCTGGACAAGGACCTGCGCGGGAGCCTCAAGAGCGGCGCCGGCGCCGAGGCCGCACAGTCGGTGGGCAAGCTGGTCGCCGAGCGGGCGCTGGCCGCCGGCGTCAAGGCCGTGGTCTTCGACCGCGGCGGGTATCGGTATCATGGCCGCGTCAAGGCGCTGGCCGAGGCGGCCCGCGAGGCCGGCCTTTCATTCTAGGGAGTCCGAGGAATGGCACGTCCACCGATCGGCGGCGGCAGGCGCGGAGAGCGCGCCGCCCAACAGCAGGCGGAGGAAACCGACCTCACAGACCGGCTGGTTCACATCAACCGCGTCGCGAAGGTCGTCAAGGGCGGACGGCGGTTCTCGTTCGCCGCCCTGGTCGTGGTCGGGGACGGCCAGGGCCGCGTCGGCTATGGCTCGGGCAAGGCACGTGAGGTGCCCGAAGCGATCCGCAAGGCCACCGATCAGGCGAAGCGCGACATGATCCGCGTGCCGCTGCGCGACGGGCGGACCTTGCACCACGACGTCCAGGGCTGCTTCGGCGCCGGCCGCGTGGTCCTGCGCGCCGCGCCGGCGGGAACCGGCGTCATCGCCGGCGGTCCCATGCGCGCGGTGTTCGAGACCATGGGCGTGCAGGACGTGGTGGCGAAGTCCATCGGCACGGCCAATCCCTACAACATGGTCAAGGCGACCTTCGATGCCTTGAACAACTGCCTGTCGCCCCGCGCGGTTGCCGCCAAGCGCGGCAAGAAGGTCGGCGACATCGTCGCCCGGCGCGGCGACGGCGGCATGCGGGCGGCGCAGGAGTAGGGCGATGGCGGCCAAGGGCAAGGACACCGTGCGGGTCACGCAGGTCGCCAGCGCGATCCGCCGCACCAAGGATCAGCGTGAGACCCTCAAGGGGCTCGGTCTCAACAAGATCAACCGCACCCGCGAGCTGGAGGATACGCCGGCGGTGCGCGGCATGATCGCCAAGGTGAGCCATCTGGTCCGCGTCGAGGAGGCCGGCTGAGGCTGCGGATCGGGGACGAAAGAACCATGAGACTGAACGAGATCAGGGACAATCCCGGCGCCCGCACCCCGCGCAAGCGGGTCGGCCGCGGCATCGGCTCGGGCACCGGCAAGACCGCCGGCAAGGGGCAGAAGGGCCAGAAGTCCAGGAGCGGGCGGGGCGCCATCATCGGGTTCGAAGGCGGCCAGATGCCGCTCTACCGGCGGCTGCCGAAGCGCGGGTTCAAGAACCCCGGCCGCAAGGACTACGTCGAGATCGGGACGGGCGCCCTGCAAAAAGCGGTCGATTCGGGTAAGCTCGACGCCAAGGGCACGATCGATGAACAGGCGCTGAAAGCGGCCGGACTGATCAAACGCCCGCGTGACGGCGTGCGCCTGCTGGTCAAGGGCGAGTTGACGGCTAAACTGACCCTCGAGCTGACCGGTGCGACCAAGGGCGCCGTCGCCGCGGTCGAAAAGGCCGGCGGCAAGATCGTCACGACCGGCGCGCTGGCGAAGGCCGCGGACGACAAGGCGCCCGCATCCGAGCCCGAGGTACCCGCCGCCGACACCGACGCGCCGGCGCCGAAGAAGAAGGCGAAAGCGCCGGCCGGTGAAGCCGAAGAAGCCAAAGCCGAAACGAAGGCTGAGCCCAAGTCCAAGAAAAAGGCGGAGGACAGCTCCGGCAAAGACGGTACCGAGTAGCACTGGCGCGGAGAATCCCGTCATGGCGTCCGCAGCGGAACAACTCGCCGCCCACATGAACTGGGTGGCCTTCAGCAAGGCCACCGAGCTGAAGAAGCGCATCTGGTTCACGCTGGGCGCACTGATCGTCTATCGCATCGGCACCTACATCCCCCTGCCCGGCGTCGATCCGGCGGCGCTCCAGGACATCTTCAGCCAGCAGTCGGGCGGCATCCTCGGGATGTTCGACATGTTCGCCGGGGGCGCGCTCGGGCGGATGACCATCTTCGCCCTCAACATCATGCCTTACATCTCGGCCTCGATCATCATGCAGCTGATGACCGCCGTGTCGCCGCAGATGGAGGCGCTGAAGAAGGAAGGCGAGACCGGGCGCAAGAAGATCAACCAGTACACCCGCTATCTGACCGTGCTGATCTGCGCCCTGCAGGCCTACGGCATCGCCGCCGGCATCGAGGGCATGCAATCGAGCGCCGGGCCGGCGGTCGCCGATCCGGGCGTGTTTTTCCGCTTCACCACGGTGGTGACCCTGGTCGGCGGCACCATGTTCTTGATGTGGCTGGGCGAGCAGATCACCGCCCGCGGCGTCGGCAACGGCATCTCGCTGATCATCTTCGCCGGCATCGTCGCCGAGCTGCCCCGGGCGCTGGCCGGGACCCTGGAACTGGGCCGCACGGGCGCCCTGTCCACCGCCCTCATCGTCGGCCTGCTGGTCATGGCGGTGGCGGTGATCTTCTTCATCGTGTTCATCGAGCGGGCCCAGCGGCGGATCGTCGTCCAATACCCCAAACGCCAGCAGGGCAACCGCATGACCGGCGGCGAGAGCACCCACCTGCCGCTGAAGATCAACACCGCCGGCGTGATCCCGCCGATCTTCGCCAGCTCGCTGCTGCTGATGCCGATCACCGTGCTGCAGTTCTCCGCCGGCCAGGGACCGGATTGGCTGACCGACGTCGGCGGCGCCTTCCTCGGCCGCGGCCAGCCGCTCTATCTGGCCATCTACATCGGCCTGATCGTGTTCTTCGCCTTCTTCTATACGGCCGTCGTGTTCAATCCCGCCGACACCGCCGACAACCTCAAGAACGGCGGCTTCATCCCCGGAATCCGGCCCGGCAAGAACACGGCCGAATACCTTGACCGTGTGCTGACGCGGCTGACGGTCGTCGGCGCGGCCTATCTGGCGCTGGTCTGCCTGCTGCCGGAGATCCTGATTTCGCGGTTCTCGGTGCCGTTCTATTTCGGCGGCACCAGCCTGCTGATCGTCGTCACGGTGACCATGGACACGGTCGCCCAGGTGCAGTCGCACCTGCTGGCGCATCAATACGAAGGGCTGATCAAGAAGTCCAAGCTGAGGGGGAGACGGGGATGAATCTGGTCCTGCTGGGGCCGCCTGGGGCGGGAAAAGGCACGCAAGCCAAGAGGTTGGAGGACTCACTGGGGATCATTCAGTTGTCGACCGGCGACATGCTGCGGGCCGAAGTGGCGTCCGGCAGCGACATCGGCCAGGAGGTCGATGCCATCATGAAGGCCGGCAACCTGGTGCCCGACGCGCTGATCGTCGGCATGATTGGCCAGCGGATCAGCAAGGACGACTGCCGCAACGGCTTCATCCTCGACGGATTTCCGCGCACCGTGCC
>Ga0209458_1000572_pt1 | contig 11456 bp, 12 predicted proteins | sample WorMetLIZAISLAND_FD_187411 | JGI IMG/M metagenome (GOLD analysis project Ga0209458, IMG submission 187411) | Marine gutless worms symbiont microbial communities from Max Planck institute for Marine Microbiology, Germany - Inanidrilus manae... ...
TGAATCACGCCAAAAAGCCAAACGCAAATTGCAAGGTTTTTACGCTCCCGAGGTCGTTTCCTTGCAAACAAAACAATCGGGTTCTACGGAAAACTCAAATCTAATCAATTCGTTGAAGATTCTTCACGGTCGACTCATTAAGATGGGCATGAAGACGGGTCACGAGCATATGAAGATGGATAAGAAGAAGATGAACTGAGGTGTTCCATCGACAGAGGAACGAGGCCCCGCCGCGAGGCGGGGCCTTTTTTCTAGCGAGGCCGAGACAGGCTAAATCACGCCCCCCTCCCGCATCGCCGCGATCTCGTCCTCGGAATACCCCGCCGCCGCCAGCACCTCGTCCGTATGCTGGCCGCGGTTGGGCGTCGCCATGCCGGTTTTCGGCTCGTAGCGGTTCATACCGATCGCTTGGCCGACCAGGTTCATGGCGCCCAGGTCCGGGTGCTCGACCGGGTGCTCCATGCCGACGTGCTTGACCTGCGGGTCGGCGAACATCTGGTCGATCGAATAGATGGGCCCGCAGGGGACGCCAGCGGCCTCTAATATGTCTATCCACTCAGCCGAGGTCTTGGTGACGGTGACGGTTTGCAGTTCAGCATTCAGCGCGTCGCGGTTGTCGGAGCGGAGCTCGCCGGTGGCGTAATCCGGGTGGCTCTCCAGGTCCGGCATCTCGATGGCCTCGCAGAGCCGGCCCCACATGGCCATGCCGGTGGTGGCGATGTTGATGTGGCCGTCCGACGTCTTGAAGACGCCGGTCGGGATCGAGGTCGGGTGATTGTTGCCGGCCTGCGGCGCCACCTCGCCAGCGACGGTCCAGCGGGCCGCCTGGAAATCGAGCATGGCGATCTGCGCCTGCAAAAGAGACGTAGTGATCCATTGCCCCTCCCCCGACTGCTCGCGCTCGAGGAGCGCGATGAGGATGCCCATGGCCGCATACATGCCGGCGGTCAGGTCGGCGATCGGGATGCCGACGCGCACCGGGCCCTGGCCCGGCAGGCCGGTGATCGACATCAAGCCGCCCATGCCCTGGGCGATCTGATCGAAGCCGGGGCGGCGCATGTAGGGGCCGTCCTGGCCGAAGCCGGAGATGCTGGCGAGCACGACCCCACGGTTGACCGCCTTCAGGTCGTCATAGGCGATACCGAGCCGGTCCTTGACGTCGGGGCGGAAATTCTCAACGACGACATCGGCGGTCTCGACGAGGCGCATGAACACGTCGCGGCCGGCGGGGTCCTTCATATTGAGTGTGATGCCGCGCTTGTTGCGGTGGATGTTCTGGAAATCGGGCCCGTTCCTGGCGCCGCCCATGCCCTTGGCCGGGTCAATAGCTTCCGGCGCCTCGATTTTGATGACGTCCGCACCCCAGTCGGCCAGTTGCCTGACGGCGGTCGGCCCGGAGCGCACGCGGGTCAGGTCGAGCACGCGGAAACGCGATAAGGGTCCCTGATAGTCGGTCATGGTTTGCCCCCAGCAGATATCGGTTTCACGAACGGTAACACCGGGCGCGCACGACCTCGACGGCCTCTTCCGGGTAGTCCTCGATCAGGCCCTGTACCTTTTTCAAGAGCGATCTTTCGATGCGCCCCTCGACCCGCGCGACGTCAATGTCGCCGACGGAGGGCATGAAGCCGTTGGCGGACGACGGAACGGGCGAGGCGGTCACGGCTGGGGTCATCTCCGAACCATCCTCGTTAACACTTATGCGTAGAGCTATTTTACCACGTTAACCGAACGGAGTCTTGAGACTCGCGGGTCCCAAGGCAGCTGCAATGACACGAAATCGTGGCCGGACTCTAGTCGGGCTCGACCGCCTGCACGGTGATGTCGACCATCAGGGTGCCTGCCACCTCCTCGAGGCAGCGGTCCATCTCGTCGGCGTCCATGCCGGCCGGCACCCAGATGCGGCCCTTGGCATGAAACAGCGTGCCGCCGGCCATGGGGGCGTCGCGAATCTCGGTTTGCAGTTCCTCGACGCTGCCGCCTTTGGCGGCGATGCAGCCGGTGATGTCGCGAAGGATGCCCGGGCTGTCTGGTCCGACCAGGTCGATCTCGATCAGGCTGGCACCCGGCGCTTTACCTTCGCGGCTGGTGTCGACCAGGATGTGGATACCGTCGCTACCCAGCGCCTCAAGAGCCGTGCGGACCTCGTCAACCCGGGCCTTCGGTACCTCGACCCGGGCGATGCCGGCGAACTTGTTGGCGAGGTGCGCCATGCGGCTTTCCAACCAGTTGCCGCCGTGATCGGCGACCACTTCAGCGACGGTCTCGACCAGGCCCGGCCGGTCGCGCGCCATGAATGTCAGCACCAGGTTTTCCGTCATTGCCCGACTCCCAGGTAGTTGCTCCAGGCCCTGCTGGGTCTGACCTTATCAACCGGGCGCCCGCTCGGCCAGAGATGATGGCATATCACAGATAATCGCCGTCCAGCGCCCCATCCGACGAACCGTCGAAACGCGGCAGGTTGTCATCGATGGTGACGAAGTCGGCCTTCTCGGCGCTGAAGATGTGGCCGATGGTGGAAAGCTCCGTCGGCTGGTCGAGGCTGCCGGCAACGATGCCGGTGGCGTCCTGGAAGTCCGGTTCCCAAAACAGGTTCGATCCGCACTCCCGGCAAAACCCGCGCCGGGCCCGTTCGGAGGTCGCGTACCAGGCAAGTCCGCAGTCCTCGGTCACGGTAATCGCCGATTTCGGTGCTTTCGAATGGGCCCCGAAAGCACCGTGCAGACGCTGGCACATGGTGCAATGGCAGTTGACGATGCCGCGGATGGGTCCGGTGATTTCGTACCGTACGGCACCGCAGAGGCAGCCGCCATGGTGGATAGTGTGTTCTTCGGTCATGCCGCCTCCCTTTCGCCCACCGAGTCCCGCATCGGGACGGTTGCCGGGACCGGGCACGGATAACAAAGTAACGCCCGGCCGTCGCAAGAAAAAGGACCCGAAGGCAGGTTGCCCTCGGGTCCGGATCGAGCCGCCGTCGTGACGTGTGACGTCAGCGTGAAACCTGTTGGCGGTTGCCGGCGAAGAGGCTGGCATATTCGCCGTATCCCCGGCCCGCCAGTTCTTCCGCCGGGATGAACTTGAGCGATGCCGAGTTGATGCAGTAACGAAGCCCGGTCGGCGCCGGCCCATCGTCGAAAACATGGCCCAGGTGCGAATCGCCGATCTTGCTGCGCACCTCCGTGCGGACCATGAAGAAGCTGCGGTCCGAGTGCTCGGTGACGACGCCGTCCTGGATCGGGCGGGTGAAGCTCGGCCATCCCGTGCCCGACCGGAACTTGTCCGTGGACGAGAACAGCGGCTCGCCGGTGACGATGTCGACGTAGATCCCGGCCCGCTTGTTGTCCCAGTATTCGTTGCTGAACGGCCGCTCGGTGCCGTCCTCCTGGGTGACCTTGTATTGGAGCGGCGTCAGGCGATCGCGGATCTCGGCCTCCGAGGGCTTGACGTACCGGTCGCCGGATGAGGATTTTTGGAGCGGTTTGTCCACGGTCTTCTCCATCATGTCTTTTTTAGTCCCCGCCTGTCCGCGGTACTTGGAATAGTCGACCTTCAGGTCCTTGCCCCAGGCCTTCTCGACGAAATCGGTGCGGCCGGATCCGGTGGTGTAGAGCGTGTAGCGGATCGGGTTCTTCTTGTAGTAGTCCTGGTGGTAGTCTTCGGCCTGGTAGAAGCGTTTCAGGGCGACGATCTCGACGGCGATCGGCTTGTCAAAACGGCCCGACGCGTCGAGGTCGGCGCGGGATTTCTCCGCCAGGCGCCGCTCCGCGTCGTTGGCGATGAAAATGCCGGGGCGGTACTGCGGGCCGCGGTCATAGAAGGATCCGGTGCCGTCGGTCGGGTCGAAAATACGCCAATAGGCCTGGAGCAGCCCTTCGTAGCTGACGACCGCCGGATCGTAGTAAACCTGTACGGCTTCCGTATGACCGGTATAGCCGCCGGCCACCTGCTTGTAGGTGGGATTGACCTCATCGCCGCCGGTATATCCGGAAATCGCCTCCTTGACGCCGGGCACCTTCTCGAAGCCCGACTCGACGCACCAGAAACAGCCGCCGGCGAAGGTCGCCACCGACAGCCCAGCCAGGCCGTCGGGTCGCTTGTCCGACATGGCTTCGGCCCAGTTCAGGCTACCGACTCCGAAAGCGAGCGCGATGACGGCGATGCCGCCGAGGACTTGTTTTCTCATGGTGAAACCTCTCGAATTCCTGGTTTCCTTACAAATGGGGCTCGTTGAGGCCGCCATACGGGTTCTATATGGACAGCCGATATCGCGGTGGTATCACGAAAAAATCACGATTTCATAACGTCGCGGCCGGAAAAGCAGCGGGAAACCGGGGCGGATCAACCGCAGTGCAGGGGCAACTCGAACTGGAAAATAGAGCCTGGACCGTCGTCGGCGTTGGCCGCCGAAATCGAGCCCCCTTGCATATCCATGATACGCTTGGCGATGGCCAGGCCGAGCCCGGCGTGCCGGCCCGACTTGTCGGAACTGTCGGCCCGGTAGAACGGATCGAAAAGGCGCGGGAAGTGATCGTCAGCGATGCCGGGACCGCTATCGCGAACGGAAACGGCGACGTGTCCGTCCGTCGCTATCGCCGATACGGTGACCGTGCCGCCTGGCGGCGAATAGCGGATGGCATTGTCGAGGAGATTATCGAGGACGCGTTCGGTCATGGCGATGTCGCCGTAGGCAAATGGCGTGTCCGGCGCCAGCGCAAGCGTCAACGTCACGCCGGCCTCTTCGACCTTCGGACGGTATTTCGCGACGGCATCATGAACGAGTTCGGAAAGCGCGAAGGGCTCCGGCTCGAGCCGGCTTTCGCGCGCCTCCAGGTTGGCCAATTCGAAAAGTTCGCCCAGCATGTCGCCCAGGCGTTTCCCCTGGCGAAGCGCGATGCGCAGGAACTCATCCCGCTGCTCCGCGGTCAGGCTGTCCTTTTTAATCTGAAGTGATTCCAAGTACCCCTGCATGGAGGCCAAAGGCGTGCGCAGGTCGTGGGAGACTTGAGCAACCATGCGGCGCCTTAGCGCGTCCTGTTCTTTCAGCATCTCGATCTGCCGACCGATCTGTTCGGCCATCCGATCGAAGGTGAACGACAGCGCCTCGACCTCGTCACCTCGGGGCGGACCGCCCGTCGCTTCCGTCTCGCCTGTGGCCGTGTGTTTGGCGAAATCCTCCATGCGTTCCGTCAGGCGGCGCAAGCGACCGGTGAGTAGGTGGAAGACGATCAATCCGGCGAGCAGGCCAAACCCGAGGCTAGCCGCCATCGCCCAGCCGCTCATTCGTACAAGGTAGCTGGAGCGGGCCAGGGCCTCGGCGGAATCATACTCCTCGCCGCGAAGAACCACGTAGAGATAGCCCTCTGTCGACGTCTTGCCCGTCGTTTTTCCGGGGATTTCCGTCACCGAGAAAGCCTTCTGGCCGTCGTGGCTGCGCGGGTCGTCGCCAAGCAGCGGGTAAGGGTCCTCCATATGAAGAAAGGCCTTGATCGGGTCCAGCGAAACCGAATTGCGTTTGATCTTTCCGGGATCGGCCGAATAGGAAAGGATCCGTCCCGTCTTGTCCAAAAGATAGATCTCGATGCTCGGATTGATCGACATGTAAAGGCTGAAGGTTTCTTTCAGTGCCTCTTCGTTAAGTCGGCCTTCAGCGACCAGGTTACGGTCGGCCACCAGGTTGCGGGCCAGGTGACGGTTCACCTCCTGATTGGTCTGGCGCAGGTAGTTCTCGGTCAGCGCCAGGTTAATAATCGCGTAAATGGCGCCAATGGCGACCAGCAGGACCAGCAGGCCGACGGCTAGTTTCGCGTATAAGGTCCGTAACACCGTGCGGGCGCCCTACTGCGCGAACTTATAGCCGACGCCCCAGACCGTCTGGACGTAGACTGGATGGGCCGGGTCTTTTTCGATTTTCGCCCGGAGCCGATTGATATGCGTATTGACCGTGTGCTCGTAGCCCTCGTAACTGTAGCCCCAGACCTGATCGAGGAGATCGACGCGGCTGAACACCCGGCCCGGTCGGCTGGCGAGATGATAGAGGAGATCGAACTCCCGCGCTGTCAAATCGACCGCCTTTCCGTCGACCGTCACCTGGCGTTTCTCGGCGTCGATGGTCAGGCCCAAGTATTCGATCAGCGACGATGGCGCGGCTTGACGGGTCGCGAGGGCGTCGACTCGCCTGAGAAGCGCCTTAACCCGCGCGATCAGTTCCGGCAGGCTGAACGGTTTCGTCAAATAGTCGTCAGCGCCCATCTCGAGGCCAAGAACCCGGTCCAGTTCCGTCGACTTGGCGGTCAACATGAGGATCGGAATATAGTTTTCGCCGGAGCGGATTTCGCGGCAAAGGGAAAGGCCATCGACACCCGGCAGCATGAGGTCGAGGACCAGGAGATCGAAGGCCTTGCCACCTTCGGCGCCGGCCTTCAGCGCCGCCAAGGCATTATCGCCGCGAGGCTCGACATGAACGTCGAAACCGTTGTCCTTGAGATGCATGGAGATGAGCGAGGCGATATCGGAATCGTCCTCGACGACCAGGACATGGCGCTCGGAATGCGGAGAAGGAGTTGTCTGGGATGTCGTGACCATGAGCAACTCCTTATCCTTAGGTGATGATGGGGGCGTTGATGGGAAGTTTCTCGTTCAATTCCCGTATAATTGTCTGAATTCCGGCCGTCTGTCGCCGGTTTTTTCGTTATTGGGTCTTCTTCATCATTTCGTCTTTTTTCATCATCGTATCCTTCTTGATCATCTCGCCTTCCTTCATCATCTTGTCGTTTTTCATCATGGCGTCTTTTTTCATCATCGCGTCCTTTTTCATTTCGTCTTTCATTTCACCAGCCTGAACCGGGGACAGGCTCATGACGAAGACGACGGCGGTGGCGGAGGCGAAAGCGATAGCGGTCTTGAACATGGAATTCTCCTGAAATAATCGGTGGGTTGCGAGGCCTCTCGAAGGAAGCTGTTTTCATTCGCCGATCACCAAACAGGATCCGGTTCACGCATCGATCACGCGATTATAACTTTTTGATAACGCCGGTAGAGTCGGGCAGATGGCACGTCCCCGGTGCGGCACCTCTAAAGGACTCCGGAAGACCGCAGCTCGACTTGGAACGCCCGAACAGCTGCCTCCGTGCGCGACAAAAGCTCGTCGCATTCGGCCTCGGTGATGGTCAGCGGCGGCGCCACCATGAACCAGTGACCGAAACGACTACCGGCGGTCGGGCGCGAGTAGAGCATGATGCCATTGTCGAGCCCGTGGACACGAATACGCTCGGCCGGCTGCACGCTATCCGGCAACATTGCCGTCGTCGCCTTGTCGGCGACCATCTCGACGGCAAGCAACAGCCCTTTACCCCGGACGTCGCCGATGATCGGACTCTTGTCCATGATCGCTTGCAGACCGGAGCGCAATCTTCCACCCATGGTGCGGGCCCGTTCGACCAGACCAGAACGGTCGAATTCCTCGAGTACGGCTATTCCGGCGGCGCAGGAAATCGGGTTGGCGTTGTAGGAATAGGAGAACTCACAACCCGTCAGATCGGCCAGTTCGTCGACCATGGCGGACGGCGCCAGCATGGCGCCGAGGGGGCTGTAGCCGGCGCCCAGGCCCTTGGCCTTTACGATGATATCGGGCAGTGCCTCCGGCCAATGGTGCGCTGTGATGAATTTGCCGCTACGCCCGGCACCGCAGAGAATCTCGTCGAACACCAGATAAACGCCGCGGCGGGAGCAGATGTCGCGGATATCCAGGAAATACCGGTCGGGCGGAACGACGGCACCGGTCGACAAACCGCCGATGGGCTCGATGACAAAGGCGAGCACGCTATCGGGTCCCAGTTCGACGATCTTCTCTTCCAGGACCCGGGCGCATTGGGCCGCATAGGTTTCCGGCGTCTCGCCCGCGGGCAGGCGGTAACCGAGGGGCGCCGGAACCGTATGGGCAACAGTGGCGAAACCGTCGAGAAACGGCACCAGAGCGTCGTTGCCGCCGATGGCGAGCGTTCCGATTGTGGCGCCGTGGTAGGAAGGCATAAGCGAAATGATGTGACGTCGCGTCGCCTGACCGCTAGCAATGGCGAATTGGCGCAGGAACTTGAGCGCGTTGTCAACCGCCTCGCTGCCGCCCGAGCATAGGCTGACCCGCTCAAAGCCCGGGCCGGCGAGGGCGGAGAGACGCGCCGCGTAATCCCGGTTGACCGGGTTGCGGGCGACCCGTGTGTAGGCGTAATCGAGGTTGCGGGCCTGGGCGGCCATCGCCTCGATGACGCGTTCGTTACCATGACCGAGAGCGCTGACCATGGGTCCGGAAGAGGCATCGATGTATGCGTTGCCCCGCTCGTCCCACATGTAGATACCTTGGGCGCGCTCGATCATCGGCAGCGGCACCGGCGCCGGCTGCGCGTAGAAGACATCCTGGGTGCCGCCGCGTTGGGCAGTGGCGGTTTCCCGATCAACGGCTTCCATAGCAGGAACTCTCCATTTGTCATATTTGTCTCAGTATTGTTGACCGATTGTCATAGTCAATGTATTCATTGTCACAATGACAAATTGGACACCGGATCTTACCGGCCGCCGCGGGCCTATACACCGAGCCCTGACCGACGCCATCGGCGAAGCCGTCGCCGACGGATCACTGGCCATCGACCAGCGCCTTCCGCCGCAGCGTGAACTGGCCTACGCCTTGGGCCTATCTCTGGGTACGGTGACGCGGGCCTACAAGGATGCCGAGCGTCGCGGCTGGGTGACCGGCGAGGTCGGTCGCGGCACCTACGTGCGTAGCGGCGGCGCGGGGTGGCCAGCTGACAGCCTGTGGGGACCGGCTCGGGATCCGAACGGCCCCATTGGCCTGGTAATGAACCTGCCGCCGGCCGGCATCGCCGCCGCGGCACTCGCCGAAACCTTCTGCGATCTGGGTAGCGCCGGTGACCTGGGCGCCCTGCTCGATCACCAATCGACCGGCCGTATCGCCGCCCATTCGGCATCCGCCGCCGCCTGGCTCGGACGCATCGGCGTGCCGGCGACAGGCGACGACGTGGTTCTCTGCAACGGCGCCCAACACGGCATCCTGATGGCCCTGATGGCAACGGCCCGGCCGAGCGACACGGTATTGGCCGAAGCCCTTACCTACCCGCCCCTGAAACAGATGGCACACCATTTCAGCCTGACGCTCTCGGGCCTCGAAATGGACGATGCCGGCATCATCCCCGACGCCCTTGAGGCCGCCTGCCGGAATACGGGAGCCAGGCTCCTTTACTGTATGCCGACCCTGCACTCGCCGACCGGCGCGACCATGCCCGAACCGAGACGCCAAGAGATCGCGGGCATCGCACGAAAATACGACCTCACCATCATCGAGGACGACGTATTCGGCTTCCTACCCGAAGACCGCCCGCCGCCGCTCTCGACATACGTGCCGGAACGAACGATCCTGGTAACCAGCGTATCGAAGTCTCTGGCGCCGGGTCTGCGCATCGGGATCGTACACGGCCCCAAAGACCGCCTCGACGCCGTCCGCGATGCCGTCCAGATGTCGTGCTGGATGCCATCGCCGATTACTGCGGAGATCACTCACCGGTGGATCGCCGACGGCACGGCCGATCGGGTCAACCGATGGCTGCGCGGCGAGATGAAGGCCCGGTCACGGTTGGCCCACGACCTGTTGGGGGAAGAAGGTGTCGGAGCAAATGGCCTGTCCTATCACCTGTGGATCGCGCTTCCGCCGTCTTGGACGGAAGAAGCGTTCCGGGCGGCGGTCGACGAACGGGGCGTGCGGGTTGCCAGCGGCGAGACGTTTCTCCTCAAACCGGGATCACCACCCCAGGCCCTCCGTCTGGCCCTTGGGTACGAAACTGACCGCGACCGGTTGGCGAAAGGACTTAAGATCGTCGCCGAACTCCTGGCCAGCGACGGCGCCCGACGCCCGTCGATCGTCTAAAAGCATTACACCGCCTTACCCTGTTCCGACAGCCAGATGCCGCCGAGCACCAATGCAAGGGCGGCAGCGTGGAACAGTTGGAACGGCTCGTGCAAGAACAGCACGGCCAGGATGGCGGCGAACACGGGAACCAGGTTGACGAAGACGCCGGCCCGGCCCGGCCGGGTCCGATCAGACCGACCCCATAAATGAACGAAATCTGGGCCAGGAACGACGGGAAGATCGTGATCAGGCCGACGATCAGCCAGCCGAACGGCGTCGGCCATTGAAATTGATCCAAGACCATCTCACCCACGCTCAACGGCAACGACGTGACGAAGGCCGCCGCCGCCATCACCGTCATCAGCCCTAAGGCCGACACCGCCGGACGTTTGCGCAAGCCGACCGTGTAACCGGCGTAGAGCATGCAGGCGACGATCATCATCAGGTCGCCTTGGTTGAAGGCGAGTGCCGCCAGACGTGCCATGTTGCCGCCGGAGCCGACAATGATGACACCGACCATGGTGACGGCGACGCCGAGCGATTGTAGGCCTGTGATGCGGGCGCGGTAGGCGAAAAAGGCACCGATCAGTACGAACACCGGAATCGAACCCTGAATGATGCCGATGTTGACCGCCGTCGTCGAATGGGCGGCGACGTAGAAGATGGCGTTAAAGCCGGCGAACCCGGTTGCCCCCATAGCGATGACGAAAGTGAGGTTGCCGCGGAGTACCGGCCAATCGGCTCGTACCTGTTTGCGGGCGACGACAAGCAAGAGCAGGAGAACACCCAACCAGCGCAGGCTGACGATGGCCATGGGCGACATCTCACCGACGGCGACGCGGCCGAATACCGCGTTGGCACCCCAGCAAAGGGCCGTAAAGGTGAGGAACAGGTAGGCCCGCATGGCAACCGGGGGGCTTACTCGCCGGCCGCCGTCGCGTGAATGGTCGATCCGAGACAGACACCGAGGGCGCTCTGGATTCCGGACGCAGGGCCGCTGGCGATCGAGCGCGAGACACAGAAGACCATGTTCGGCCCGGGCGTCCGGATGAACACCATGACAGTGGCGAGAACGATCGAAAGTGTCACAGCGTCGACGGGCACGGGTTGACAACCTCGCAAAAAACCGATGGAGACGAGAGAATGGGGCGGCTCCGGCACCACCCGAACAGTGTATCCGTTCGCGCCCAACATCAAGGGCGGTTTGCTTTCGCCGCTCCCTTTGCGGCCTTTCCCATACACCTTGGCGGGTTTCTTGACTACACTCGCCCGACCATGATTGGAAGGCACCCATGACCGGAGAAGGCCTCGACCGCAAACTGGCGGCGATCCTGTATGCCGACGTCGCCGGCTATAGCCGGTTGACTGGTGACGACGAGGAAGGGACGCACAAGCAACTCAGCGCGTACCTCGATGCCGCGGGCTTCGGCACGCAATGCTTTAACCTCATCACTGGTGGCCTGGCGGGCCGTATCGCCGGCAAGGCGCTTCTTGCCCGCTTCGAGAAACTCCTTCGACCAACTGTAATACAGGCTTTCGACGA
>Ga0209458_1000573_pt1 | contig 11443 bp, 8 predicted proteins | sample WorMetLIZAISLAND_FD_187411 | JGI IMG/M metagenome (GOLD analysis project Ga0209458, IMG submission 187411) | Marine gutless worms symbiont microbial communities from Max Planck institute for Marine Microbiology, Germany - Inanidrilus manae... ...
GTGCGCGAAGCGCATCATAGTTGAAACTATGGACTTTAAGTCCCTTCACTTTCAGTCCGTGGCTTGTCCACGGATGAGGACTTTAGTCCTCCAGACTATGGACTTTCAGTCCATAGTGGTTGATGCGGAAGAAAAATGCTTCCTAGGTTATCGGTACTTCGGTACTGCACCCATCCATGGAGGAACCAAACCATGATGCGCTGGCTTGTCGGGATCAGTCTGAGGTTCCGGTTTATCGTCATCGCCGTCGCGGCCGCGATGGTGTTCTTCGGCGTCGGGCGCCTGCGCCAGATGCCGGTCGATGTCTTTCCTGAGTTTGCGCCGCCGATGGTGGAAATTCAGACCCCGTGCCTGGGTCTGACCCCGGAGGAGGTGGAGAACCTGGTAACCATCCCGCTGGAAGAAGCACTGGCCGGGGTGGATGGGCTGGACGTGATGCGCTCCAGGTCCGTGCCCCAGCTGTCGGCGGTCAAGCTGACCTTCAAGCCCGGCACCGACCTGCTGCGGGCCCGCCAGGTGGTACAGGAACGGGTGGATATGGTCATGCCATCGATCCCGACCTGGGCCAGTCCGCCGGTCATGGTGCCGCCGCTATCGGCCACCAGCCGGACCATGAAGATCGGTCTCTCCTCACAGGAACACTCGGTCATCGACCTGTCGATGATCGCCTATTGGAAGATCCGCCAGAAGCTCCTGGACGTGGAGGGGGTGGCGAACGTCGCCATTTGGTGTGAGCGCCTGCAGATGCTCCAGGTCCAGGTAGACCCGGCACGCCTCAAGGAGAACGGCGTCACCCTGAACCAGGTCATGAAGATCACGGCGGATGCGATGGACTCCGGCCTGCTGCCCTGGTCCGATGGGGCCGTGGTCGGCACCGTCGGCTTCATCGATACGCCGAACCAACGCCTGCACATCCGCCATATCCTGCCGATCATGACCCCGGAAGACCTGGCGGAGTTGCCCGTCAAGGAGGTCGACGGCAAGGTGTTGCGTCTGGGTGACGTGGCGGAGGTCCTGGAGGACCACCAGCCGATGATCGGTGATGGGATCATCAACGACGAGGTGGGACTGCTGCTGATCGTCGAGAAGTTTCCCTGGGCCAACACCCTGGACGTGAGCCTCGGGGTTGAAGAGGTCCTGGCCAAGATCAAGCCGGGGCTGCCCGGCGTCGAGATCGATCACGAGATCTTCCGCCCGGCGGCCTTCATCGAGCTGTCCATCGACAACCTGACCACGGCGCTCCTGATCGGCTGTGTCCTAGTGATCCTGATCCTCGGCGCCTTCCTGTGGGAGTGGCGGGTGGCCCTTATCAGCATCATCGCCATCCCGCTGTCGCTGATCGTGGCCGGTGTCGTGCTCTACTGGCAGGGGGCGACCATCAACACCATGGTCCTGGCCGGCTTCGTCATCGCCTTGGGGGCGGTGGTCGACGATGCCATCATCGGCATCGAGAATATCGTGCGGCGCCTGCGTCAACACCGCGCGACCGGCAGTACCTACTCGGCCGGGAGGATCATCCTCGACGCCACGATCGAGGTCCGGAGCGCGATCGTCTACGCGACCTTGATCGAGGTGACCGCCCTGATCCCGGTGTTCTTCATGGAGGGGCTGTCCGGGGCCTTTTTCAAACCCCTGGCCTGGGCCTATGTACTAGCCATCTTCGCCTCCATGGTGGTGGCGCTGACGGTGACGCCGGCCCTAGGTTTCATCCTGCTCAGAAACGCACCCCTGGAGCGTCGTGAATCACCGCTCATCAAGCCGTTGCAGGCCGGCTACGGGCGGGTGATGTCCGGCGTCCTCAAGGCTCCGGTCGTCGCCTACTCCACCCTGGGCGTCATGTTCCTCGCCGGCGTCCTGATCGCGCCCCAGCTCGGTCAGTCCCTGTTGCCATCCTTCAAGGAGCGGGATTTTCTGATGCACTGGCTGACCAAGCCCGGGACCTCCTGGCCGGAGATGAGTCGGATCACCATCCAATCCAGCAAGGAGCTGCGCGAGATTCCGGGAGTACGCAATTTCGGTGCCCACATCGGTCAGGCCCTGATCATGGACGAGGTGGTCGGCATCTACTTCGGTGAGAACTGGATCAGTATCGATCCGGCCGTGGACTATGACGAGACCGTAGCCAAGATCCAGGAAGTGGTCGACGGCTATCCGGGACTCTACCGCGACGTGCTGACCTACCTCAAGGAGCGCATTCGAGAGGTGCTGACCGGGGCCCACGAGGCGATCACGGTGCGCATCTTCGGCCACGACCTGCATGTGCTGCGCGAACAGGCCGAGGCGGTGGAAGCGGCCCTGAAAGGCATCCCCGGCCTCAAGGAGCTGCACGTCTCGTTGCAGACCGAGCAGCCCCAGATCGAGGTGGAAGTGGATCTGGAGCGGGCCCAAGAGTACGGGCTCAAACCGGGTGATGTCCGCCGCGCGGCCGGCGTGCTCGTCGCGGGTATAGAGGTGGGCGACATCTTCCGCGGCGGCAAGGCCTACGATGTGCAGGTGTGGGGCGTGCCCGAGGTCCGTAACAGCGTGACCGACATCGAGAACCTGCTGCTCGACACCACGAGCGGCGAGCAGGTGCGCCTGGCCGATGTGGCACGGGTCGAGATCAAGGCGACGCCGAACGTGATCAAGCGTGAGGACATACAACGGCGCATCGATGTGGGTGGCAATGTGGAAGAAGGCGTCGCCCTGAGCACCATAGCCAAGGAGGTCGCATGGCGCCTCGCAACCGTCGCCTTCCCGACCGGCTATTACCCGGTGCTGCTCGGCGAATATGCGGAGCGCCAGGCCGCGGAGGCCCGGCTGCGGGTATTTACCCTGTTGGCCGCTGTGATCATCCTCCTGCTCTTGCACACCTCGTTCAAGCGTTGGACGCTGGCGCTGATGGCCTTTCTGGCCTTCCCCACCGCCTTGGTCGGCGGCATCATCGCCGCCTACCTGGGCGGCGGCATCGTCTCCCTCGGCTCCCTGGTCGGGTTCCTGACGGTGCTCGGTATCGCCGCCCGCAACGGCATCATGATGATTAGCCACTTCCAGCATCTGGAGCTGCACGAGGGTGAAAGCTTCGGTAGCGACCTCATCCTGCGTGGTGCACGGGAACGCCTGGCCCCTATCCTGATGACGGCGCTGACTACCGGGTTGGCCCTGTTACCCCTGGTCGTCGCCGGCAACATCGCCGGACACGAGATCGAGTACCCAATGGCTATAGTCATCCTCGGCGGGCTGGTCACCTCGACCCTGCTCAACCTGTTCGTGATCCCCGCGCTCTACCTGCGCTTCGGCAGGGGCTCCGCACGGGCACTGGAGCGCATCGGGGGCGAACCGGCACCGGTTGCCGGCAGTGCATAATAGGGCAAGACCCTTGAACCGCAGAGGACACAGAGGACGCAGAGATGAATAGATCAATTCTCTGTGCCCTCTGGGTCTCCGCGGTTCATGGTCGCCGGCTACCAATCACCAACCACTAGCGGTCTTGAAAGTTATTTTTTGCCGCAATCAACCACTATGGACTGAAAGTCCATAGTCTGGAGGACTAAAGTCCTCATCCGTGGACAAGCCACGGACTGAAAGTGAAGGGACTTAAAGTCCATAGTTTCAACTATGATGCGCTTCGCGCACTAAAGTTATTGAAGCAATGAAAATGCGGTTTCCGGTTCGCTACTCTCTCAATCCCAAGATCCCTGTAATGGCCGGACCGGAAAGCTCGCCGCGGCGGCTTTTCTCAGCAGGGTACGGTCGTCAGTAACGAGCGGTACGTGATTGGCCTCGGCGAGTGCGAGGTAGAGGCAATCGTAGACTGGGTGATCGAGCGAACGGGCCAGACTCGACGCCCTTCCCACCAAAGGACGCGTGTCGCTGAGCACGAGAATCTGCCCAAGCATTTTGAGAATATCGTCGATCTGCTCCGGGTCGATAGCATTCTGGCGCCACTGTTTCCAGAGAGCGTTGGCGACCTCGACGAGCAGCCAGTCGGGGGCGAGCAGATCGCCGCCGTTCCTTAAGAGTGCAATGGCTGCCTCGTGGCCCGGCTCCGGGACAAACCACTTCAGGGCGACACTGGCGTCTATGACCAGGCTCAAGAGTCGCGGTCCTCGCGGACGAGCGAGGTGCTATCACCGGTCCAGCGATCCTTCAGTGCTTGCGTCAGCGCCTCGGCCCTTGTCGTCAGCTCGGGGCGTGACGGGAGGGCGGCTAGGGTGAGGATCTGGCGCAGCTCGCCTTCGAGGGATCGATGGTTTCTCCGCGCGCGTTGTTTGAGGCGGTGCAATACGCCGTCGTCGAGGTTACGAATAGCGACTTGTCCCATTTGATTCGACCTCTGTTGGCAGGACGATTCCAAAATGATAGCGCAGGTGAGATCATCCGAGCAAAAGGGAAGTCGCAGTCGTTGGGTTGAGGTCGGCTGCCCGCAGCAAGCAGGCAGCGAACCGCACCTTTAGGACAGTGGGCGTGACCAACATCTTCGTTATTTCTCGACCGCCAGGATCTGTCCGGTCGTACGGTCGATGACCACGTCGGTCTCAGTCTGATCTTCCGCCGCGATCACCTCGACAACGATCCGTTTGTCGCCCAGCTTGCGTTCGAGTGCGACACCTATTACCTCACCCGGTATCTTTTCCAAGGCAATCTGTTTTGCCTGGTCGTCGGTGATCTTGCGTTCCACCTTGACCGGGCTCGCCGGTATCGGACCGACGGTGATGTCCTCGATATTGAATCCGTATGCGACCAGCTCGAGGGGACCCTCGCCCATGAGGCCAACGCCGGGGCAGTGGACCTTGTAGGTAGCGCCGAAGTCGTCTTCCAGCGTATTGCTCTCGAAGACCTTGAAGCAGCGGTCAAAGGTGCCCGCCGGTACGGTCACCGTAAGACCATCCGCGATATTCTCGGCGCGCTCCACCGAGTGGCCTTCCGCCATCTGTTGGAAGTATCTGGCACCGACGAAAAAGGTACCCGGCAGGAAGATGCCAGGCTTTGCGAGTCCGTCGGCGTCGGGTCTACCGGCCTGCCAAGAGCCCTCGTGGGTTATGCTCCCATCGGCGTTGTGGACCCAGACGTCGTCTCCGAAGTCGTAAACGTCCCCGGTCTCCTTGCAGATCGCGTAGTAAGCGATCGAGGTCTCGGTGATCTCCCCGTCGGCCCATTCTTTCTCATCGACGGCCCGGATTTCCACTCCTCCGATGTCGGGTACCTGAATCGTCTCCGTCTTGTCGAGCACGGTATGGATCCAACGTACGTCCATGTCCTCCTTGCGACCCCCGAAGATCAGCTGATATCCGGGCTCAAGTATGAAAAACGGTGTGCGTCCCCGGGAGATGAAGGTGCAGTCTTCGACACGAAAGTCACTGGTGTACTCCGCGTCGGGCCTTACCATCGGGTTCGGGGCGGCAAGCGTCGACGCAGGGGAGAACAGGACGGCAAGGCCGGTCAAGGCGGCGCCCAGGGTATGGGAGGGATTCAGGGAGTAATCAGGATCCAGGATTGCGTTTTTCATCTTAGGTTACCTTCCATTGTCGGTTGTCGATCAAGAAGCCCGCATCGCACACGAGTCCTCCGGTTGCTAATTGCCACGATTGCCAAGTCCGTAGGTTGGGCAAAGCCCGCCAGGGATGGCGGGCGTGCCCAACAATGGTATTGGGTACCTGTCTGCGGCAGGCCGGGCCATCCAAAGATACAGTTCGCCGCCGGGCCTCCCTTTCCACCAATGCCATTGAATTAAGGGCACTTTGAAAAATACGATTTTTGTCTACGGCATATCTCAACAATCAATGACTTAGAGTAGGTTGATCGGTGAAAATACCTATTTTTCAAGGTGCCCTTAAGCATCACCGGCACCGTTTTTCGTTCGCGAGCCTCCCGCTGCCGATCGTCAATGCCGGAAGGCCTCGACGGGCTCTAGCCGTGCGGCCCGCACTGCCGGATAGGTCCCTGACAAGAGGCCGATCGCACTGCCCACCAGGGGTGCCAGGAAGGGTACATAGGGGTCCAACACCGGCGTCCACACCTGATAGGCCGAGACGGCGATGACCACCAAGACGCCGAGGCTGGCACCGATGATGCCGCCGACGGCGCCCATGGAGGCGCTCTCGAGCAGGAATTGGAACGCGATATGGCCGCGCGTGGCACCGATCGCCCGGCGCAGGCCGATCTCGGGGGTGTGCTCCATGACCCCGACCAGCGTGATGTTGGCGATGCCGATGGCGCCGACGATCAGGGACAGGCCGCCGAGCAGCAGGAACATGACATCCAGGTCCGTCTGCACCTCGTCGCGGACGCGCTTCGGTTCCTGGGGCACCTCCACCTTCAGGACCCGCGGATCGTCCGGACGTAGCGCCAGAGGTGCCTGTTCCGCAATCAGATAGGCGGCGCCGATCCTGGTCTCGACCACCAGGGTGCCGGGTCCGACCAACGCGAAGTATTTGCGGGCCGTCCCCTCGGGAATGATGACAGACCCGAGCAGCTCCGGCTTGCGCGCCACATCGCGCAATATGCCGATAATCAAATAGTGGTGATCGCCGAGGGAGATCGCCGGCAGCTGATTGAGCCCCTTGATCCCGAGCCGGCGTGCGGCATCCGGCCCCAGGACGGCGACCCGCTCGGCGCTGTCCGAGTGCCCGCGGTCGAACAGCCGTCCGCTCATGAGATCGGCGCGGACGGCGGAGAACAAGGTGGGTGATGCGGCGTGGATGGCCATCTTCACGGCGGTCGGATGCAACGGGTCCTGGACCGGCGAGGCGCTCACCAGCCTGTCTCCGACCTCGACCCGACTCAGGTTGCCCGCGCGTTCGACGCCGTTGAGCCGCAGTAACCGCTGGGGCGCATCCCAGGGGATCGCCCTGGGATCGACGATCCCTGTGGTGCGTCCCGGCCGGGCGCTGATAAAGAGCTCGGTAGCGGCGAGGGCGTCGAACTGGCTGATGATGCGATTACCCGCGGTCCTGGTCAGCCCGATGGTCGCCACCAGTGCCGTGAGCCCGATCACGACCCCCAGCACCGTGAGCAGCATGCGTCCGGGTCTGGCCAACATACCGGCCAGCGCCTCGGTGAGCACGTCCCGGACAGTGATACCGGAGCCTGAACCTGAAGCCGCGCGCCGCTCCTCGTTGCCGAACGCTGCGGGAGGAGGCGGCCCGGTTTCGCCTGGGGTGAGGTCCGTGGGGGTGAGGTCCGTCAGGCGCCCGTCGACGATATGCACCCGCCGCGGGGCCCGGTCGGCGACCTTTGGGTCGTGGGTCACGATCACCAGTGTCAGGCCCTCTCGGTTCAGCTGCTCGAACAGATCCATGATCGCAGCGGAGTTCTTCGAGTCCAGATTGCCCGTAGGCTCGTCACAGAGCAGCAGGCTCGGCGAACCGACGATGGCACGGGCGATAGCTACCCGCTGACGCTCGCCGCCGGAGAGTTTCGTCGGCATATAATCCAGACGGTGCCCGAGCCCGACCCGCTGCAGAGCAACGATGGCCCGCTCGCGCCGTCCGGCCTGGGGCTGGTTGCGGTAGACCTCCGCCAACATGACGTTTTCGAGCACACTGCGATAGGCCAGGAGGTGAAACGACTGGAAGACGAACCCGATCCGCCGGCTGCGCACCCCCGCCCGTTCCCGGTCCGTCAGGGTCGTGGTGTCGATGCCGTCGATGCGGTAGGTGCCCGTCGTCGGCCGGTCCAGGCAGCCGAGGATATTGAGCAGCGTCGACTTGCCGGAGCCCGAGGGCCCGGTAATCGCCACCCAATCGCCCTGATCGATGCCCAGATGGATATCCGTGAGGGCATGGATGGGAGGCTCGATACCGTACCGGCGTCCGATGCCGGCCAGCTCGAGCACGCGGCGCGGTGGGTCGGTTTGCGGGGGAGGTATCAGGATTCCTTGACGGACCTGCATCTTTTACAAATGAGTCAAGTTGGAGCGCAGGCATCCTACCCGCACTCTCATGCCTTGTGGTCTTAAGGCGGAGCCTCGTCAGACCTGACGCAGGATGCGCAGCCAGGCGGTTCCGTCAGGACAGGAGAGGAGTGCATCACCGAGTTCTTCCAGCTGACGAGGGTCGGAAATTGCCGTCAAGAGCGGTTCGGCCTGCGCGGCGGTTGCCGAGCCGAAACGGCGACGGGCCAGGCGGGTGAGCAGGTGGCGTGTTTCCTGGCGGCCTTGCTCCAAACCCTGCTCCAGCCCCTGGGCCGTTTCCATTGCTCTGTCCAGCTTTCTACCCGATTGGTCAACATGTTGCGTACCTCGTGTAAATCGGCCATGGATTCGAATTCGACGCCCGGCAGTCGCTTGGGGAGAAAGACCCGGTTGAGCCAAACAGTAAAGGCCCGCCGCAGGCCGGTTTGCTCCGGTGCCTTGAGCCACTCGACCAGGGCATGAAGGATGGTTAGCACCTCCGTGGGTGTATGGCTGGCTTCGAGCCGGAAGAGCGCGGCGCTCAGGTTGCACTGCGGCAGATTGCCTTGCTCAGCCAGGCGCTGCTCGTCGATCAGAAAATACGCTTGGTGGGGCCGGTACTCGCCCAGCATGGGTGGCGCCGGTTCGATCAGGTCATCGAGCGTCTGCGCGGCATTCCAGGGATCGGCTCCATTGTAGAGCACGATGGGGAGCACCGGCGGCAGCAGTCCCACCTTACTCAGCTGCCGCGTGCGGATCAGGTCCTGGTAAAGAAGGCCGAGGTAGGTTTGAATGCGGACCGCCATCCAGCGGTCGATGCCGGACTGGAATTCCAGCAACAGGTAGACATAGAGCCAGTCGCGGCCCCAACGCACACGCCAGATCAGATCGTCGGCACGGTCACGCAGATCGTCACTGATGTAGCTGCCACTGCACTTTTCCAGCGTAGTCAAGTCCAGCTCATCGATCCAGGCGCCTGGGACGAAGCCTTGCAACAGGTCGCGGACCATAGCGACATGAGAATACAACAGCTTATAACTGCTGTCATGAGTCGGCCCGCGGTCCGCCGGAGTGGATGTATTTTTCCTTGTCATCTTATTCCCACAACCCACAAGTATCGAGGTGGAACCGCATCTTCAGATAAAAATTCACGCCTTGTGGTCTTAAGGTAAAGCCTCATTAGTTATTGGAGGGGTTGTCACTCGGATGTTCGACGCCGACCACGACCAATTCGCCGGGCTTCAAGGCCCCGGCGATGGGGGTGACTGCGACGAAGCCGTCCGCCGACAGCCCCGGCTTCACCGCCACATATTCCAGCGCACCGCCGCGCTCGACCCGGATGCGCGAGGTACCGTCCGCGGACAGGGACAGGGCACTGGCGGGTACGGCGATGACCTCGCCCGCGGTCGATTCGATGGGAATGGTCAAGCGCAGGGAGAAGCCCTCCAGCTTCATGGTCGTCGCTTCACGGCGACCTCGAAGTAGAAGTGGAAGCCATCGACCCCGCGGGTCCCCGGCGTATCGGCCACGAACTTGACGAAGCCGGTGGCCGTGACGCCCAGCGCCTGCTCGTCGATCCGGACCTGCATGCCGGGTCGGACCAAAGGCGCGGTCTCCAGCGGCAGTGACGCGTCGATCGCGAGCCGGTTGTCGGTTACGGACAGGAGGGTACCGGTCGCCGCATCGCCGACGGCCGCTTGAATCGCTTCGACCCGCACCAGGAGCGCGGGCAGAAACACGAGCTCATCGACCAGTCCCTGGATGCCGAGCTGACTGCGGGCCTGCTCCAACTTGGCGCTCAGGTGGGAGACCCGCCGGGCCGCCAGCTTGGCCTCGAATTCCGCGATCTTGCGCGCATCCAGGGCCGCTCGAATCGCCCGTTTACCAGCGAGGGTGGCGGACTTGACCGTTGCTTCCGCAGATTTGATCGCGGCATCGGCGGAGCGTACCCCCAGGGTCCCAGCGCCGGACTCGTGCTGCGCCCGGCGGATCGCCAGCTCGCCTTCCACCCGGACCTGCTCGAGAGCGGCTTGGGCCAGCTTGAGGTTGGCCTCTGCGGCCTCGCGGGCCGTCTTCGGCTGGCGTGGGTCCAGCACGATTTTAGCCCGCTCGGCGATCTTCGCGGCCACATCGGCCTTGGCCGCCTCGAGGGCGGCCTCTGCTTGGACCTTTGCCGCTTCCATGCTCAGTGCCCAGTCCTTGGTCGAGGCGGTCGCGAGCGCGCGCCTGTCCGCGCGGCGGGCCGCCAGCTCCGCCGCCGCGGCACTGTTACCGGCTTCGGCGCTGGCACGAGCGGCCTCTACCTCCAAGCCGGCCGCCGCGAGGGCCGCCGTGGCCGCGAGCTCGGTCTTGCGGGCATCCTCCCACGCCTGCTCGATCGAACGCACGGCAGCGGTTTGCGCTCGGGTGGGACCGAACGGCTCCCAGCCCCGAGATTCGTACCAACGGGCCACGGCCGTGCTGGTCCCTTGGTCGTAGGTCCCGTCCGCCGAACCTGGATCGAAGCCCAGACGTGTCAGGGCCGCTTCCAGCTGGTGGACATCTTCCCCCATGATACCGGGAACCAGGTCACGATAGGCCGGTAGCTTGCCGTGCAGAATCAACCACTATGGACTGAAAGTCCATAGTCAGGAGGACTAAAGTCCTCATCCGTGGATAAGCTACGGACTGAAAGTGAAGGGACTTAAAGTCCATAGTTTCAACTATGATGCGCTTTGCGCACTAAAGTTATTGAAGCAATGAAAACGGGGCGCCCCGAGGCCGTAAGCAGGACGGCGCCTTCCTCCAGCTGGGTATTGCGTATCGGCAGGATTGAAATCAGGCTGGGGCCTGTCTTGAGGGTGGAAGGCGCAATGGAAACGGGTTGCGGTAGCCCGAACCTGGCCGTGCCTCGAGTCACGATCTCGGTGCTCAGTACGCGCTTCTCGATAGGGACCAAGATCGGCGACGGTTGCGGGGGGGCGGTGCGGGCAGCAGCATCCGCCGGAGACTCGATCTTGGATCCGGCGATCCAGCCCACCGCCGCGGCAATGATGACCACCACCGCACCGGCCAAAGCCGCGACTCGTTTCCCTGCCATGTCCTGAATGGCCCTTTATGGCTCCCGGTCGATGCGGTTCGCTGTACTTACCGTATCCTACTCCCTTGGTACGACCCTAGGGTGGGCTGCGCCCACCGACCGGGCTTCCAGGCTGGATTTCCTACCGATTAACGTTGGGCCAGCAGGACCCCCACGGAAAATTCAGCCGCAAATATAAACGTAAAGATAGACCAAGAACTGTCGATGAGAGCAAACCGATTTCAGGGCACTTTGGAAAATGCGATTTTCGTCTACGGCATACCTCAACAATCAATGGCTTAGAGTGGATTTATTGGTGAAAATACCTATTTTTCAAGGTGCCCTTCAACCGATTTGCGTTGATTCGCGTTCATTGCTTCAATAATTTTAGTGCGCGAAGCGCATCATAGTTGAAACTATGGACTTTAAGTCCCTTCACTTTCAGTCCGTGGCTTGTCCACGGATGAGGACTTTAGTCCTCCAGACTATGGACTTTCAGTCCATAGTGGTTG
>Ga0209458_1000574_pt1 | contig 11421 bp, 6 predicted proteins | sample WorMetLIZAISLAND_FD_187411 | JGI IMG/M metagenome (GOLD analysis project Ga0209458, IMG submission 187411) | Marine gutless worms symbiont microbial communities from Max Planck institute for Marine Microbiology, Germany - Inanidrilus manae... ...
ACCACGATCTCCGCTTCGCCCCCATCCAGGCCAACCGATGCCTCCAGTTCCTGTCGAAGGCATTCAACCTCGCCGAGGTCTGGGGATTGCGCCCGGACGGCACCAACCCCTGCCGGCACGTCAAGAAATACCCGGAGAAGAAACGGGAGCGCCACCTCTCGAAGGAGGAACTGGCACGGCTTGGCGAAGCCCTGCGGCAATGCGAGCAGGAAGGCATCGAGAGCCAGTCGGCCATCAATGCCCTGCGGCTGCTGATCTTCACCGGCTGCCGCCTCTCCGAGATCATGACCCTCAAGTGGGATCACGTGGATTTCGAGGGGATGGCGCTTCACCTTCCCGATTCCAAGACCGGCGCCAAGACCGTCCACATTGGCGCCCCGGCGATCGAGGTCCTTTCCAAGATCGAACGGCTGGACGAAAACCCCTGGGTCATCACAGGAAAGAACCCCAGCGCGCACTTGACCGACCTGCAGCCGCCCTGGCGGCGCATCCGCAAGCGCGCCGGCATCGAGGACGTCCGAATCCACGATCTGCGCCACACCTTTGCCTCCACGGCGGTTGCCGCCGGTCAGGGCTTACCGATGATCGGCAAGCTCCTCGGCCATTCACAGGTCCAGACCACAGCACGTTACGCCCATCTCGCGGCCGATCCTGTCAAAGCCGCTGCCAACACGGTTTCGTCCGATATCGCCGCCTCTATGGACGGGCAAACCGGCGAGATTGTTACCCTCCAACGATCTGCAAGCTGACCTTCGCGGGGGCTGACAGCAACTACAGCCGAGATAAGCTCTCGTCAGCTTGCCAATTTTGTATTATTTTTCACCTTGAGTTCAGCGGACTCGACTGAGAGGAAAGACGGTCGATGGCCGACACCAATGTTATGACCGTGCGCGAGGTGGCCGAGTATTTAAAGGTCAAAGAACGCACCATTTATCGGTTGGTCGCTCGGGGGGACATTCCTGCGTTCAAGGTTGGGGGCTCCTGGCGTTTTAGAAAGGGTGAGATCGACCAGTGGACCGAGTCGAATGCCATTGGCCCGGATGACATAGGGGAAAGGACGGAGCGGGAACAATGACTGTCCCTACAATTTTCGAGACATGCCGTCCACGAGAAGACGTTCTCAAGGGGGCGATCACCGAAGCCGACTTCGCCGCGGATCTTGCTCAGGTCATCATCGGCAAGGGTAATCCCGAATATCTCGACCCGGTACGTTTCTTTGCCAATACCTATCCCACGAGAGGGCTCAAAAACCTGCTCGCGAATGTGTGCCGCCGACTGACCGGAGCAGGCGGCGAGGTAGCGGCGATTTTCCGTCTCGATACGTCCTACGGCGGCGGCAAGACCCATGGGTTGATCGCGCTGACCCATGCCGCACGTGGCATGAACGGTGTGTCCAATATCTCGGAGTTCGTTGACCCCTCACTATTGCCCAAAGGCCCCGTCCGTATCGCTGCCTTCGACGGCGAGAACGCCGATCCAGCCAATGGCCGGACTATGGGCGATGGTGTGCTCGCTTTCACGCCTTGGGGCGAGATCGCTTATGCCCTTGCCGGCAAGGACGGATACGCCAGGGTCCGCAAGAGCGACGAGAGCCGTATCGCACCCGGCGCCGAGACCCTACGCGAGCTGTTCGGCGGCGAACCGACGTTGATCCTGCTCGACGAGCTTTCAGTTTACCTGCGCAAGGTGCGCAACCTCGAAGACGCCCGCGATCAGCTGACGGCGTTCCTGACCTCGTTGTTTAAGGCCGTGGAAAGTGCCCCTAACGCCGCTTTGGTCTACACCTTGGCGATCGGCAAGGACGGTCGGGCAACCGACGCTTACAACGAAGAGAACCAATTCATCGCAGACAACATGGCGGAAGCGGAGAGCGTTTCCGCACGCAAAGCGACACTCTTGAACCCCACAGAGGAGGACGAGACGGTTCAGGTGCTCCGCCGTCGTTTGTTCGAATCGATCGACGTGACAAAGATTCCGGCCATCATTGATGCCTACCGGGAGCTATGGGGGGCGAATAAGGAGTCCTTAGCCGGCGATGCCGCCCGCTCCGAGACCGTCGAGACCTTCCAGTCGAGTTACCCGCTGCACCCGGAAGTTCTGGAAACCCTGACTGGCAAGACGGCGACACTCGGCAATTTCCAGCGGGTGCGCGGCATGCTGCGGCTGTTGGCGCGCACGATCGCTCATCTGTGGGAGGACAAGCCCAACGATGCGATCGCAATCCATCTGCACCATATCGACCCGGGCTACGAGCCTATCCGCCAGGAGATCGTCACGCGACTCGGGCAATCGGCTTACGCGCCGGCCATCACCAACGATGTCGCCGCTGGTTCGGTAGAGAAGAAGGCCCTGGCGCAAGAGATCGACGCCGAGCACCATGGCGGCCTACCGCCTTATGCAGTCTATGTCGCCCGCACCATCTTCATGCACACGCTGGCCTTCAACGACCCCCTCAAGGGGGTTTCGCCGGAACAGTTGCGCTATTCGGTCCTGGGCCCCGCAACGGACATTAGCTTCATTGAGGAGGCGCGTAAGAAATTCATCGCCGAGTCCGCCTACCTCGACGACCGCCCCGGCGCCCCGATGCGCTTTCTCGCTGAGGCCAATCTGCGCCAAATCATCCGCCGCGAGGAGCGCCACGTGGATGCCGGGGAAGCGCGCGCTCAGCTCAACGATCGCATCCGCCAAATATTTGGGGGCAAGACGTTGGAGACGGTATCGTTTCCCGGCGGCCCTTTCGACGTTCCCGATGAGGTTGGCGACGGCCGCCCGAAGCTCGTCGTAATGGCCTATGACGGCGTGACCATCGGCGGCTCCGTGGAAAGTGTTCCCGAGCTCATCGAGCGAATCTATGCCCGCAAGGGCTCCGAGGGTTCCGCCCTGAGGGCGCTACGAAACAATCTCGTGTTCGTCGTCGCGGACGATGCCCGTAAGGAGGAAATGCGGCGCAAGACCTATCATCGTCTTGCGTTGCAGGAGCTCAAGAAGCCCGAACGCCTGATCGACCTGGCCGAGCACCAGCAGGCCAAGGTGCGTGAGCTGGAAGCGCGGTCCGAACAGGAACTCGCGATCGCAATTCAGCAATGCTACCGGCACGTCTTCTATCCATCTCGCAACCGGGTCGGCGCGAGTGATGTCTATCTGGCGCATTCAGCGATCGACGTGCATTCCGCCTCGGACCAACCCGGCGCGGGCCAACAACAGATCGTGCGTGCGCTGCGCGATCTCAAGAAGTTACGCCTGTCCGAGGACGAACCGGACTCGCCAGCATATGTGCGCGACCGTACGCCGCTCAAGAAGGGCCAGATCACGACGCTCGCGCTTCGCGACGAATTCAGGCGCGATCCGGCGCTTACGATTCTGATCGGCGACGACATTTTCATTCGCGGAGTGCGGCGTGGCATCGAGCAGGGTGAGTACGTTTATCAGCGCGGAGACTTGCTATTCGGACCGGGGGACCCATCGGCCAGCATCATGATCGACGAGCAGTCCGTGGTCTTCACCATGGTCTACGCCAAGAATACCGGCATTTGGCCACGTAAAAAGCCGGGAGAACCCGAGCAACCTGAACCGGGCGGCGAAGAGGCGGGGCAGCCCGGCGGAGCCCCCGGTGGCGGTCCAGGCACCAGCCCTGAAGGGGAGCCGGTCGGCGGCCATCCGCCAGGGGCTGCGCCCGGTTCGTTCACCGCCGAAGGCGTCCTCAAGGAGGCGCTGGTCCAGTTGTGGGAACAGGCTCGGGCTAAGGATGTCGAGAACATCGGGGTTTTGACGATTCGCATGTTTGAGGCTGGAGACGCTTTCCGGCTGCTCGGCGCAGTCGGCGCAATATCCGGAGCGGAGAAGACCGTCACCATCACTGGCGGTTATGAAACCCGCGAGGGTGGATCGTTCGAATTAGAGTTCCGTGGGCCGGTGCCGGACGCGCAACCAGTCAAAGAATTTCTCGAACCGCAATTACGTGATGCAAGTTCCAAGAACCTCGAGGCAGGTTTCCAGTTGACGTTTGGCGAGGGTCTATCAATGCATGGCGACGCGGCAGAGAAACTCACCGAACGCCTTGCCAAGTTTGCAAGCGGTGCTGCCTATGTGTCGGCCACGGCGGAGGTGAAGGCGTAGATGGCGCGGTTAGAACGGATTTCCCTGGTCACGACACCGGACTCGGCGCCTCAGTACGAACTGCGCGTGCGCAATCACGGGCCGGGCGATGCCGAGTACGAAATTTGGCAGATGCCGGCGTCGGCGACGCCGCAAGTGACTTCTGCGATACGCATTGCCGGGCTGCGAGGGCGCAACCTCGATCTTGTCGAGCATCGCGTGCTGAAACGGTTGTCGCAGGCCGGAATCAAGCTGGGCGCTGGTACGGACAACAAGAAACGCGGCTACAAGTTGACCGAGGACCTGGCGCTGATGCTCGGGTTGCTGTTTCGAAGTCTCGCCCCCATGCGCAACCGCGACAACATGCGGGCAGTGGCGGAGGGCATTGAGGCCATGGGACGCGAGGAGGCTGCTTACTGGCTCGGCATGGCCATCCACCGCAAAAACCCCAGGCGCGTCCTCATGGCGCTCCGTTTTCTCCTGACCGACCCTAAGCGATGACTGGAGGCGGATATTAAATGACAGATACCCGCCTCATTGAACGATGGCTACCGATAGCGGCTCTCGGTGAAGAGAGTGTTCGGGAACGGCGCTCGATGACCGCGCTTCCGCCGATCTATTATTTGCATGTCTGGTGGGCGCGTCGGCCGTTGGTAGCCTCTCGGGCCGCGATCTTAGCCTCTTTGCTGCCTGCAGATGCTGACAAGGAGAAATTCTTACGTCTTCTTGGTATTCATGGCGATCCCGTGGCGGCGCGACGCCGTATCGATTTGGCTAACAAGAAGGGAGAAAAACTTGGCCCGAATCCCTACGGTTATAAGAGAGCCTTTCAATATTTGCCTACTCAAGCTGAACGAAGTTGGTTCGAAAACCAGGTTCATTTCACCGGTTTGAATAAAGCCAAGTTGCTTGACCCTACGGCTGGCGGGGGAAGCATCCCGCTCGAAGGCGCTCGATTGGGCGTAGCGTCATATGCAAATGATTTAAACCCCGTCGCGTCATTGCTTTTGCTTGCGACTGTTGATTACCCAGCGAAGTTCGGGCATGCCTTGATCGACGAATTTGAAGCACTCTCAAAGCGCTTTTTCGACAAATGCGAACCAAAACTCTCGGCGATATTTCAATCCAAGTCGGAAGATGAACGTGTAATCGGCTATATTTGGGCGCGAACGATCACCTGCCCATATTGTGAAGGCACGGTGCCCCTATCACCGCATTGGCGTCTTGGGCCTAAGGGTGTAGGCATCAGATTGCAGCCCCAATCCAATGGTGAAAACACCCCAGATGGACGGGTCTGCGAGCTAGAACTCGTTGGGTCGACTAAAGAACAATCAGAGGGCACGATCGCAAGGGGAGATGCGACATGTCCGTTCGATGATTGTCGGAGAGTAATCTCCGGCGACGATATAAAAAGTCAAGCACAGAAAGGCTTGATGGGTGAGCAGCTCATCGGCGTAGCTATCAAGAAGAAGACTTTAACAACAACCAGTACCGGACGCCGGCGCGAAAAATGGATTCGAGATTTTAGGCTTCCAGAACAATTCGAGGCAGACCTTGAGAATGCTCGAGCGATACTGAATAAACGCATGCCTCACTGGCTGGCGGAAGGGAATATACCTACAGAATTTATCGACCAAATTTCGAATTATGACCGTGGCCATAGGATGTATGGCATAAATATTTGGTCAGATTTTTTTTCACCCAGACAGCTATATAGCCAAGGTGTTCTTGTAGAAACATTTAGAGAACTCCTTTCAGAAGACGAAACCGAGGGCCGATTGAACGACATTCGTCGTGCGGCCTATGTTTACCTTTCGATTAGTATCGACAAGATCACGAATTTCAACTGCAGACAAACAAGGTGGGGCGACAACCTTGGTCGCATAGTCGCGAAATTTGATCGCCATAACTATGCAATGGTTTGGTCATACGCTGAAATGCCGCTTGCAATATGTGGGGATGGGTTATCGTGGGCGTTGAATCAAACGAAGTCATGTATACGAGAGTTATTGCACCTGTTCCAAAATAACCACACTGCAGGTGAAGATCTTTTTGACGTCAATATTGGCGACGAATTCGAACATCCTCCTGTAGTGGTTACTTGCAAATCAGGCGACAGCCTGGATCACATTGAAAATGAAACCATCGACTTGGTGGTGATCGATCCGCCCTATTACGACAATGTAATGTACGCGGAACTCTCCGATTTCTTTTATGTTTGGCTAAAACGCACAGCCGGCCATGTTGTTCCACAACTATTTCGCAGACAGCTCACCGACAAAGACAATGAAGCTGTTGCTAATGCCGCAAAATTCCAGGGTGAAAAGGGTGCAAAGGCACTTGCTGGGCGAGATTACCAGGAACGTATGGCATCGATTTTTGCCGAATCACGCAGAGTCCTAAGGCCCAATGGTGTCATGACCTTGATGTTCACGCATAAGGCGACCGGTGCCTGGGATGCTTTGACCAAGGGGTTAATCGAGGCAGGATTCACCATAACCGCCTCCTGGCCGATCAACACGGAAGCCGAGGGGAGCATGCATATCAAGAACAAGGCCGCTGCCAACAGCACCATCTTCCTTGTTTGCCGCCCCCGTGTCGGCGACATGCAGGCGGAAACAGATCTCTATTGGGAAGATGTGGAACCGCTGGTCGCAAAGGCAGTGCGGGCACAAGTCAAAGAATTCCAAGACGCAGGCATATCGGGCGTCGACCTCTATCTCGCCTCTTTCGGCCCGGCGCTTGAAGAGTTCTCGCGCCATTGGCCGCTGAAGCGTGGGACGCCGCGCGAAATTCCCGAGGAACGACGCCTACGGCGCCAACAGGTGTTGTTCGAGGAGGAATGGGACCCCTACGCCGCCACTCCGGAAGACGCGCTCGATGCCGCCAGGCGCGAGGTCAAACGGTGGCGCCTGGAGCAGCTGACCCACCTTAAGGCCAATGCCGATCTCGACCCGGCGACGGCATTTCTCGTTCTCGCCTGGGATGCCTTCAAGGCGCCCACGTTCTCCTACGACGAAGCGCTCAGGCTCGCCCGGGCCGTTGGTGTCGATCTTGAGAGCGACATCGTCGGCCGGCTCGCGGAAAAGAAAGGCAGCGACATCCACCTGTGGGACAGCGCGCGCCGCGCCGCCAAGGGAACCCTCGGAGCGATCGATGGCTCACGGGGCATGATCGACGCCATCCATCATGCCGCCCATATGGCACGGGTTCGTTCACTGTCCGCCGCCGAGGAAATGCTCGCCACGGCGCTGGTGGACAAGGATCCGCGCTTCTTCGCGGCCCTTGAGGCCGTACTTGAGGTCCTGCCGGTTTCCAAGGCGTTTACCGGCATCGAACTGGAGGGCGACGCTGCGGCCTCGGGGAGCGACTTCGAGGCGCTCTATAACCTCTCCCGCCTTGCCTACAGCGACGAGATCGACGAGCCGGAGCAGCTGAAGCTTTGGCAAGACGATGATGTTTGACAATGCTCAGCGATCGCACATGGAAGCTTAAATACACCCCTGACGACGGCGATCTCGTCAAGCTGTTCTATGTGCCCGCGCTTGAGGATGCCGAGCGCTACGACCGGCTAACCGGTTACTTCAATGCCCGCGCCCTGACGCTGGCGGCACGCGGTATCGAAGGGTTGGTCCGTAACGGAGGGCGCATGCGGCTGGTCGTTGGCTGCACTCTGGAACAACCCGAGATTGATGCTATCGAAAAAGGCGAACAGCTGCGCGATCTCGTCGAACGTCATCTGGCGAGCCTGCCATTAGCACCACCTGATCCCGCATCTTCCGATGCCCTGGAACTGTTGGCCTGGATGATCGCCCAGGGCCATCTGGATGTGAAGGTGGCCGTTCCCTGCAATGCCAGCAAGAAGCCGATTCCAGCGGACGGTATCTTCCACGAGAAGGCCGGCATCATCGAGGACCGGGGCGGCGACAAGATCGCCTGGAACGGCAGCCTCAATGAAACGGCAGCCGGCTGGCAACACAACTGGGAGAGCATCAATGTTTATACAAGCTGGGGTCCTGAACCCAAGCGAGTAGAGGATGAGGAGGCTAACTTCGCGCGCATCTGGGCCAACAAGGCGCACCGCGTGATTGTGCTCGACGTGCCCGATGCCGCCCGTCAGGACCTGATGCGTTTCATGCCGGCGAGCGACATGCCCGCCCGTCTCAAGGAGCCTGAGAAGAAACCTGCGAAGCCTTCTCCAGAGAAGCCTGAGCCCCAGGCGAAGGAACCCGAAAAACCAACGGCGCCCGAACAAGGCGATTTCAGAAGCCGTGTCTGGTCTTTCATCCAGCATGCGCCTTCATTGCCAGACGGGGGCGAGCGTGTGGGTGAAGCGACCTCGGCGGTCACACCCTGGCCACACCAAGTGAGGGCTTTCGAACGCCTCTACCGAGATTGGCCCCCTAAGCTCTTAATCGCCGATGAGGTCGGTCTTGGCAAAACCATTCAGGCTGGCATGTTGCTACGCCAAGCATGGCTCGCTGGACGCGTCAAGCGGGTCCTGATCTTGGCGCCCAAGGCTGTTCTCAAACAGTGGCAGATAGAACTACGCGAGAAGTTTAACCTCAATTGGCCAATCTACGACGGCCGGAAGCTGGTTTGGTATCCTTCGCCGGCATGGCGTGGAGAGAACGAGCGCGTTGTCGATCGGCATCAATGGCACCATGAACCCGTGGTTATCGCGTCGAGTCACCTCATGCGCCGGCGCGACCGTGCGGCGGCACTTCTAGAGGAATCTGAGCCCTGGGATCTAGTGGTGCTGGACGAAGCCCACCATGCCCGACGGCGCGCGGCGGGAACCCAACAGGAAGGTGGCCCAAACGCCCTGCTACGGCTGATGCAGGGACTGAAGGACCACACGCAGGGGCTGGTCTTGCTGACGGCGACACCGATGCAAGTCCATCCCATCGAGGTCTGGGACCTATTGCACCTGCTCGGCTTGCCGACCGAGTGGACTGCCAAGGCGTTTCTCAACTTCTTCGACGATATAGAACAGCCGAACCCGTCATCGGATGCATTGGACCGTATGGCCCGGCTGTTTCAATCGGTCGAATTCAGCTATGGCGAGGTCAAAACGGAAGACGCACAACGTCTAGCCAGCCTGTCACGTCTGAAAGCAAATAAGGCCCTCCGCGCACTGCGCGACGGCGCCAGCATCCCGCGCCGCCAACTGGAGACGACGGAGCGCCGAGCCGCAGTCAACATCATGCGGGCGCACACGCCGATCCGCCGGTTGGTCTCACGGCACACTCGCGAACTGCTGCGGCGGTATTTCAAGGCGGGGATGTTGACCACACCGATAGCCGACCGCCGTGTCGAAGACCGCTTCCTAGAAATGACGTCAGAAGAGCGGGCACTCTACGACGCGGTCGAGGCTTACATTGCCAGCACCTACAACCAGGCTAGTGCCAACGAGCGCACGGCGGTGGGATTTGTCATGACCATATACCGCCGCCGGCTCGCCAGCAGTTTTTGCGCCTTGCGCAATACGCTTCAGAACCATCTCGACGCCATCGCCGCCGGTGCTCAGGCCCAATTGATGGGCTTAGACGAAGACGCGCCGGACGACGAAGCCGTGGACGAAGTCTTGGATGCCGACGATGTGGCGGCGCTTGAACGCAAGGCCCTCGCCGCCGAGGAGGAGGCCGACATCCAGCACCTCCTCAATCGCATCGATAAGTTGCCGCCAGACAGCAAGCTCGAAAGCCTGAAGAACACCCTCGATACGCTGCGCCAGGATGGCTATGGCCAGGCAATGGTCTTTACCCAGTACACCGACACCATGGATTTCCTGCGTGAGGAACTCCTGAGGGACGCCGATCTGAGGCTGATGTGTTTTTCCGGACGAGGAGGAGAAATACCCTCCGCTGACGGCACCTGGCGTCAGATCGGCCGTGACGACGCTAAGCGGCGATTTCGCGATGGCGAGGCGGATGTCTTGCTATGCACTGACGCCGCAGCCGAGGGTTTGAATTTCCAGTTCTGCGGCGCCCTGATCAATTACGACATGCCATGGAACCCCATGCGGGTGGAGCAGCGAATCGGCCGCATCGATCGCCTCGGTCAGCAGCACGGGATCATTCGGATCGTCAACCTGCATTACGAGGGCACGGTCGAGACCGATGTTTACCGGGCACTCAGAAGTCGGATCGGTTTGTTCGAATCAGTTGTCGGCCGATTGCAGCCGATCCTGGCACGCTTGCCCCGAACGATTTCGCAATCTGTACTGTCCGGAGAAGACCGGGATGCCCGGGAGCGCGCCAATGTCGTGGACACAATCGAGCAACAAGCTCGGGAAGCCGAAGGGCGAGGTTTCGACATTGATGCAGTCACGGAAGAAGACCTTGCCATGCCCCCACGCGCGCCATCGTCTGTCACCATGGACGATCTCGATAGGATCATTGGGTCATCCGACTTAATGCCGCCGGGAACTGATATCCAGCCTATGGCGCATCGAGAATATGGTCTGCTGGCGCCCGGCATGCGCGAACGCCTGAGAGTAACCACTGATCCGGAGTATTTTGAGGAACACGCCGAAAGTTTGGAACTCTGGTCGCCGGGCAATGCGCTGTTTCAAGCGCCGGAAGTTTTGGCCTCGGGCACTGAGCCGCCTTCGGCAAGATCATTGAAGGAATTGTTGGAGGGATGAGATGCGGGCAGTCTTGTTCGCATTACTCGTTCTGGTGTTCATCGGAGCAGATACAGCACAGGCAGGGATTTCAGGCAGGGCCAGCGTTATTGACGGCGATACTCTGGAAATCCACGGCACCCTTATTCGCCTCTATGGCATTGACGCTCCGGAGAGCTCTCAGACGTGCAAGCGACCATCCGGAGATACATGGCGCTGCGGTCAGCGAGCTGCGATAGCATTGGCAGAATTCCTTCGCGCGGGCCCGATCGACTGCGAAGGTAGTGTCTAGATTCTTTCGCACTTTGGGGTTGGCGGCCTGTCCCGTCAGGCACTCATTTTGTGCTGTTTGAGTAGGTTCATATTCATATAGCGCTTGCTCGACCACTTGGTGCCGGCGATGTGCCTCAATCTGGCCGCGGCCAGGTTGAGAGCCGATTGACCATCTGGAAAGGCGCCGACCACACGGGTCCTCCGTCGGATTTCGCGCATGATGCGCTCCAGTGGGTTGTTGGTCCTGATCCGGCGCCAGTGTTCGTTTGGGAAGGCGTAGTAAACCAGGGTCTCGTCAACCGTCTCCTCGAGCCATGTGGCCACCTTGGCAAGCCGCATGGCCTTCAGCTTGGCGATGACCTCGTCGGCCTTGGCCCGGGCTGCTGCGCGGCACTCCTGAGCGTGGATCGCCTTCAGCATCAGCG
>Ga0209458_1000575_pt1 | contig 11384 bp, 10 predicted proteins | sample WorMetLIZAISLAND_FD_187411 | JGI IMG/M metagenome (GOLD analysis project Ga0209458, IMG submission 187411) | Marine gutless worms symbiont microbial communities from Max Planck institute for Marine Microbiology, Germany - Inanidrilus manae... ...
TCCGGTTTGCCTGCGAAGAGCTTGCTCTTCCCTCTTGGCACTTTGATGCCGTCGGCCCGCGAGGGTCCACTCAGCCCTCCAGCCTGCGACGATCAGGGGGGTGGGGTCCATCCCATTTCTCCCTTGCGATTCCTACACGCGGCCGAGGGCGAAGCCCTTGGCGATGTAGTTGCGGACGAAATAGATCACGAACGCGCCGGGAACGATGGTCAGCGTCCCCGCCGCGGCCAGGAGGCCGAGTTCATAGCCGGACGTGCTCGCCGTCCGCGTCATCGTTGCCGCGATCGGCTTGGCGGCGACCGAGGTCAGGGTCTTGGCGAGCAGCAGTTCCACCCACGAGAACATGAAACAGAAGAACGCGGTGACGCCGATGCCGGCGGCGATGGTCGGGATGAAGATGCGGACGAAGAAACGCGGCCACGAATAGCCGTCCACATAGGCCGTCTCATCCAGCTCCTTCGGCACGCCGGACATGAAGCCTTCGAGAATCCACACCGCCAGCGGGATGTTGAACAGGCAGTGGGCCATCGCCACGGCGATCGGGGTATCGAACAGATTGACCGCCGAATAGAGCTGGAAGAACGGCAGCGCGAACACCGCGGGCGGCGCCATGCGGTTGGTCAGCAGCCAGAAGAACAGGTGCTTGTCGCCGAGGAAGCGGTAGCGCGAGAAGGCATAGGCCGCGGGCAGGGCGGCGGTCACCGAGATCGCCGTGTTCATCAACACGTAGGTGAGCGAATTGAAGTAGCCCGTGTACCAAGTCGGATCGGTGAAGATCTTGATGTAGTTGTCGAAGGTGAACTCGTTGGGCCACAGGGTGAACGAGCCGAGGATCTCGTTGGTGGTCTTGAACGACATGTTCAAGAGCCAATAGATCGGCAGCATCAGGAACACGATGTAGAGCGTCGGCGCCAGCCACTTGAACTTCTTCATCACTGTTCCTCGCTACGCATCATCAGGGTGTAGAACACCCAGCAGATCAAAAGCACGATCAGGAAATAGACCAGCGACATCGCCGCCGTCGGGCCGAGGTCGAACTGGCCGAGGGCGACCTTGACCAGATCGATGGACAGGAACGTGGTCGCGTTGCCGGGGCCGCCGCCGGTGAGCACGAAGGGTTCGGTGTAGATCATGAAGCTGTCCATGAAGCGGAGCAGGACGGCGATGGTCAGCACCCGCTTCATCTTCGGGAGCTGGATGTGGCGGAACACGGCCCAGCCCGAGGCACCGTCGATCTTCGCCGCTTGGAAATAGGCGTCCGGGATCGAGCGCAGACCGGCGTAGGCCAGCAGCACGACCAGAGACGTCCAGTGCCAGACATCCATGAGGATGGTGGTGAACCACGCCGCTTCCGGCTGCTGGGTGAAGTTGTAGTCGATGCCCAAGCCGTTGATCATCCGTCCCAGGAGGCCGATATCGGGCAGCGCGAAGATGTTCCACATGGCGCCGACGACGTTCCAAGGAATCAGCAGCGGCAGGGCCATCAGAACCAGGCACACCGAGACCCAGAAACCGCGGCGCGGCATCGCCAGCGCGATGGCCACGCCGAGGGGGATCTCGATGATCAGGATCGTCGCGGTGAAGATCAGCTGGCGGACCAGGGAATCGTGGAAGCGGTCCGAGTGCAGAACCTGTTCGTACCACTTCACCCCTTCCCAGAAGAAGACGTTGTCGCCGAACGTCTCCTGGACCGAGTAGTTGACCACCGTCATCAGCGGGATCAGGGCATTGAAGGCCACCAGCACGACGACGGGGAGGACGAACAGCCAGGCCTTCTGATTGATGATCCTTCCGCCCATGGGTTCCGCCTACTCCACCATCCAGCCGTCGGCGTAAATCCGCGTGTAGGCCGGATCGAAGCCGAGGTATGCAGTTTCCGACGGCAGGTCCTCGCCGTCCTCGACGAGCAGACGCACGACGGTGCTCTCGTGGCGCGTCTCCACGATCCGATACCGCCCGGCATCGCTGACCTTGACCACCTCGACCGGCAGGCCCTCGTCGGCGAAGCGGACGAATTCGGGCCGCACGCCGATCTCCAGACGCCCCCGTTCGGCGCCGGGGGCAAGCGTGTTCTCCGTCTCGATGGGCCGGCCGCCGACGACCACTACGCCGCCGTCGATCTGGCACGGCATGACGTTCATGCCGGGCGAGCCGATGAAGTGGCCGACGAAGGTGTGCCGCGGCCGCTCGAACAATTCGACCGGCGTGCCGATCTGCACCACGGTGCCCTCGTGCATGACGACGACCTGTTCGGCGAAGGTCAGCGCCTCGGTCTGGTCATGGGTGACGTAGATCATCGTCGAGCCGATCTGCTGGTGCAGTTCCTTGAGCTTGGAGCGCAGCAGCCATTTCAAGTGCGGGTCGATGACCGTCAGCGGTTCATCGAACATGATGACGTTGACGTCCGAGCGGACCAGGCCGCGCCCGAGCGAGATCTTCTGCTTGCCGTCGGCCGTGAGGCCCGCGGCGCGGCGGGTGAGCATGGAATCGAGATCGAGCATGGCGGCGATCTCGCGGACCTTGCGGTCCAGGTCGCCCTCGGCCATGTGCCGGTTGCGCAGCGGAAACGCCAAGTTATCGTAGACGCTCATGGTGTCGTAGACGACCGGGAACTGAAAGACCTGGGCGATGTTGCGCCGGTCCGGCGGGATGTCGGTGACGTCCTTGTCGTCGAACCACACCCGCCCTTCGCTCGGCCGGACGAGCCCGGAAACGATGTTGAGAAGGGTGGTCTTTCCGCAGCCCGACGGCCCGAGCAGGGCATAGGCGCCGCCGTCGGTCCACTCGACACTCATCGACTTGAGCGCCCAGTCGTCCTCGGTGCCGGGTTCGGCGGCGTAGCTGTGGCGGACGTCGCGAAGTTCGATCCTGGCCATCAGACGGCCCTCCCACCGATCAGGACACCAACGGCGCGGGTCCGGCTCGCGTCACGCTTGGTCCGTGGTGCCTTCATGCCGCCACCAGATTGTCGTCGAGATCAAAGAACATCGACCGGCCGATATCGATATGGAACCGGGCCGATTCCCCAATCTTCAACGCGTGAATGCCGTGGGACTGGGAAATCCACGTCTGTCCGTCGATGTCGAAGTGAACGACGCTTTCGGACCCGCTGAGCTCGGTGACGAGGACGTTGCCCTCGACGGCGACCGATCTTGCTGCCTGCTCGGTCCGGGTCACGTGATGCGGCCGCACGCCCACGACATAGGTGCCGTCCGGCATGCTCTGCGTGTCGCCGTTGGCGTCCCAGCCAACGCGCTCATTGAGGGCGAAACGGCCGCCCTTCTTGATCACCGTCGCCGTGTTGATGGGCGGATCGGAAAAGACCCGTGCGGTGCGCAGGTTCGCCGGGTGGCGGTAGACCTCGGCCGTCGGTCCGAACTGGGTGACATGGCCCGCGTGCAGGGTCGCGGTATGGCCGCCGAGAAGCAGCGCTTCCGCGGGCTCGCTGGTGGCGTAGATCACCGTGCAGCCGCGGTCCTCGAACAGCCGCGGAAGCTCGTCGCGGAATTCCTCGCGGAGCTTGTAGTCCAGGTTGGCCAGCGGCTCGTCGAGCAGCACGAGGTCGGCGTCCTTGACCAGCGCGCGGGCGAGCGCCATGCGCTGCTGTTGGCCGCCGGAAAGCTCGCTCGGCCGGCGCGACAGCAACGGCGACAGCCTCAGCAGCTCGGCCACCCGGCCGACACGGTTCTGGATCTCCGCGCCGGAGAGCCGCGCCACGCGGAGCGGCGAGGCGATATTTTCGAACACCGTCAGGTTCGGGTAGTTGATAAACTGTTGATGGACCTTGGAGACATTGCGCTTCTGGACGGGAACGCCGGTGACGTTGCGCCCGTCGAACCAGACCTCGCCCGTTGTCGGCTTCTCGATCCCGGCCATGAGCTGCATCAGGGTCGTCTTGCCGGCCAGTGTCGTGCCCAGGAGGATGTTGAAACCGCGCGACTCGAACTCGACCGTGGCGCTGTAGATGTGGGTTTCTACACCAACCCGCTTGGAGACGTTCTTGAGGGCGAGGGTCATTGGCGTGGTCCGGGTCTTGGGCGCGGGTGGTCCCGACTTCACGTGCCTTTGCTGTCTGGTCTGTCGGCGCACGGTTTGCCGACGGAAGTATGATGGCTGAGGTCGGCCGTGGGCAACCGTGCGCCCGTTCCGTGGTCTGTGATCGGGAAGTCCGGGGAGCGTGGGGAGAGGCTACGCTCCCCGGAGGTCCGATACACTCCGGCTGGACGTGTGCGTCAGCCGGCGTCCTTCCACCGTTTGACGAGTTCATCGTAGTCGATGGTCTCGCCTTTCGGCTTCTCGTTGACCTTGGCCTTGGGGGAGCCCGGTTTGTTGAGCCAGACGTTGGGGTCCTGCTCTTTGTTCAGCCGGGGGCCGCAGCCGCCGTAAGTCTTGGCCTTCTCGTCGGCCGCCTGCATGCGGGCCATGACTTGGTCCATCTCGGAGGCGAGGCGGTCCATGGCCTGCTGCGGGGTGAACGCGCCCGAGTTCACGTCGCCGATCTGCTGCCACCAGATCTGGGCGAGCTTGGGATAATCGGGAACGTTGACGCCCGTGGGCGACCAGCGCACCCGGTCCGGCGAGCGGTAGAACTCCACCAGCCCGCCGAGCTTCGGTGCGCGCTCGGTGAACGATTCGTGGCGGATGTCGCTGTCGCGGACGATGATCAGGCCGACGTGGCTCTTCTTCAGCGACACGGTCTTCGACACGGTGAACTGGGCGAACAGCCAGGCCGCCTTGCGCCGGTCAACGGGGGTCGACTTGAACAGGGTCCATGAGCCGGCGTCCTGATAGCCGAGCTTCTGGCCCTTTTCCCAATAGGGACCGTGGGGCGACGGGGCCATCCGCCACAGCGGCTTGCCGCTGTCATCGACGGTGTTGTTGCCCTCGCTCTTCGGCGCCACCATGGCCGAGGTGAAGGCCGTGTACCAGAAGATCTGCTGGGCGACGTTGCCCTGCGAGAGCACCGGCAACGACTGATAGAAGTCGTAGCTCGCCGCGCCCGGAGGGGCATACTTCCTCAGCCACTCGTCCCACTTGCGGATCGCGTAGACGGCCGCCAGGCCGTTCGCCGCGCCGCCGCGCGAAACCGAGGCGCCGACGGGATTGCAGCTTCCGGGCTCCATGCGGATGCCCCACTCATCGACGGGGACGCCGTTGGGCAGGCCCTTGCTGCCGGCGCCGGCCATGGAGAGCCAGGCGTCGGTCATACGCCAGCCGAGATCGGGGGCGCGCTTGCCGTAATCCATGTGGCCGTAGACGCGGACGCCGTCGATCTCCTTGACGTGCACGGTGAAGAACTCGGCGATGTCCTCGTAGGCCGACCAATTCACCGGGACGCCGAGATCGTAACCGTAGATCTCCTTGAACTTCTTCTTCAGTTCGGGGCGCTGGAACCAGTCGTAGCGGAACCAGTAGAGGTTGGCGAACTGCTGGTCCGGAAGCTGGTAGAGCTTGCCATCCGGGCCGGTGGTGAACGACTTGCCGATGAAGTCGAAGTCATCAACGTCCAGGGTCGGAAGGGTCACGTCCTTTCCTTCGCCGGCCATCCAGTCGGTGAGATTGACGGCGAGCTGCAGGCGGGAGTGGGTGCCGATCAGGTCGGAATCGTTGATGTAGGCGTCGTACAGATTGTGCTTGGTCTGCATCTGGGTCTGCACGGCCTGGACGACCTCGCCCTCGCCGAGCAGCTGGTGATTGACCTTGATGCCGGTGATTTCCTCGAAGGCCTTGGTCAGGACCTTGGATTCGTATTCGTGGGTCGGGATGGTCTCCGACAGCACGTTGATCTCCATGCCCCGGAATGGCGCCGCGGCATCGACGAACCACTGCATCTCTTTGAGCTGTTCTTCCTTCGACAGGGTCGACGGCTGGAACTCGGTTTCGACCCACTTGCGGGCTTCCTCCATACCGGCTTCGCCGGTGCTCGCGAACGCAACGAGCGCAGCCCCCGCCACGGCGACCAAATTTTGGACCTTCATAGAAACTCCTCCCTTTTCGGATGCGCATCCGACACGTGCGGACGTTGACCGAAACTATTAACTGAAATAAAACGAACGTCAATCGAAAATTGACGAAAGCCAATTTGGGTACGATAATCATTTCTAAGGGCGCGTCTGAAGCCCAACCGAACCCGCAGCAGAAAGTGCCTCGATGATCCCGATCACCTCGCGGCAGGCCGACGTACTGGAGCGGGCCCGCCTTTCCGGCCGCGTCACGGTCGATGCGCTGGCCGAGCTGTTCGACGTCACGCCGCAGACCATCCGCAAGGATCTGAACGACCTCTGCGAGCGGGGCATGCTCCAACGGGTCCACGGCGGCGCCGTGCTAGCCTCGGGCGTCACCAACTACGGCTACGAGGCCCGTCGTGAGCTGGCCGCCGAGGCGAAGCGCCGGATCGGCCTCAAGGCCGCCTCGCTGATCACCGACAACTGTTCCCTGATCATCAACATCGGCACCACCACCGAACAGGTGGCGCTCGCCCTACAGGGCCGGCGCGGCCTCATGGTCATCACGAATAACATCAATGTCGCCAATGTGTTGAAGGCCAACCCGGAAATCGAGGTCATCATTGCCGGCGGGGTCGTCCGGCGGGCCGACGGCGGCGTGGTCGGCGAGGCCGCGGTCGATTTCATCCGCCAGTTCAAGGTCGACTACGCCGTCATCGGCGCGTCGGCCATCGATGCCGATGGTTCGTTGCTGGACTTCGACTACCGCGAGGTGCGGGTCGCCCAAGCAATCATCGAGAACACCCGCCACGCCATCCTCGTCGCCGACCGCATGAAGTACGAGCGCTCGGCGCCGGTGCGCATCGGCCACCTGTCGCAGATGGGTACCTTCGTCACCGACAAACCGCCACCGCCGCCGCTCGCGCGCATCTGTCACGACCACGACGTTCGCGTCGAAATCGCCAGCCCGTCCTGACCATTCGTGACGTTTGCGAAAATTTTCGTTGTGAGTTCGGATTTGCTCGTTTACGGTTTCATTTCGGGCGCGCCTTGGCGCGGCAGGTGACCGGAGCGAACGCGTGGACGGAGGCGTCTACGATCTGGCCGTCATCGGTGGCGGCATCAACGGTTGCGGGATCGCCCGTGATGCGGCCGGCCGGGGACTGTCGGTGTTCCTGGCCGAGCAGGGCGATCTGGGGGGCGGCACCTCGTCGGCGTCGACCAAGCTGATCCACGGCGGACTGCGCTATCTCGAGCACTACGAGTTCCGTCTGGTCCGCGCGTCATTGGCCGAACGCGAAGTGCTGCTGGGCATGGCGCCCCACATCATCTGGCCGCTCCGGTTCGTTCTGCCCTATCACCCCGGATTGCGTCCGGCGTGGCTCATCCGTCTCGGCCTCTTTCTCTACGACCACCTGGGCGGTCGCCAGCGCCTGCCCGGCTGCCGAACCGTCGACCTCGTCCGCGATGGCGCCGGGGCGCCGCTGAATCCGCGGTTTTCGAAGGGTTTCGAGTATTCCGACTGCTGGGTCGACGACGCCCGGCTGGTGGTGCTCAACGCCGTCGACGCGGCGCGGCGGGGGGCCGACGTCCGCGTCCGCAGCCCGGTCCGCTCGGCGATCCGGCGCGACGGCTTTTGGGACGTTGAGGTCATGGACACGGCCACCAATGACGCTGAGACGGTCCGCGCCCGCGCCCTGGTCAACGCCACGGGGCCCTGGATTTCCGATTTCATCGCCGAGGGCCTGCGGGTCAACACCGCCGCCCGGATCCGCCTCGTCAAGGGCAGCCACATCGTCGTGCCGCGGATGTTCGATCACGACAGGGCCTACATCTTCCAGAACGCCGACCGCCGCATCGTCTTCGCCATCCCCTATCAGCGCGACTTCACCCTTGTCGGAACCACGGACGTCGACTTCACCGGCGATCCGGCGACGGCGGCGACGTCGGACGAGGAGGTCGCCTATCTCTGCGCTGCCATCGGCCAGTACTTTTCGGCGCGCATCGAACCCGCCGACGTTGTCTGGTCCTATTCAGGCGTGCGCCCGCTGTTCGACAGCGGCGAGGGCACCGCCCAGGAGGCGACCCGCGACTACGTCCTGGAACTCAACGGCGGCGGCGAGCCGACGTTGCTCAACATTTTCGGCGGCAAGATCACCACCTATCGCCACCTCGCCGAGGAGGCCCTGGAGAAGCTGCAAGCTCATGTGCCGACGATGGGACCGCCCTGGACCCGTGCCGCTCCGCTGCCGGGCGGCGATTTTGCCGTCGATGGGTTCGCCGCGCTCGTTGACGACGTCGTTGCCCGCCACGCAGCCGTCGATACGTCACTCGCCACACGGCTCGCCCGGGCCTACGGGACGGTCACGTTCGACATTCTTGCCGGCGTCGATCGCCCGGAACACCTTGGCCGCCACTTCGGCGCCGGGCTCTACGAGCGCGAGGTCGCCCATCTTGTCCGCAACGAATGGGCGGTGATGGCGGAGGACATCCTTTGGCGGCGGTCGAAGCTCGGCCTTCGCCTGTCGGATCAGGAAGTCAGCGGACTCTCCGTTTGGTTGGATGACAACCGGGCGGCGGTCGCCGGTCCCGAAAACTGACCTATGACCCAACCGCGGTTGCGGCGGCGAAGGGTCCGCACCAGCGCACGGCGTAGGCGGGCAACGGCCGGGCGACATTCTTCAGCTTTTGCGCCCCCATCGCCACCATGCGCACCGCGTCGCTCATCGTCGTCGCGGCACGCGCGGGCTCGGAGACGCAGATGCCGCCGGGTTCCGCCAAGGCTTCCAGCCGCGCCGCAAGATTGACGCCGTCACCGTAGATGTCCTCGGTATCGGCGACGATCGGGCACCAGTTGATGCCGATGCGGAACCGCATCTGTCGCGCAGCGTCGCGGCCGGCGTTGACCTTCTCGACGCCCTGCTGGATGGCGATGCCGCACGCCAACGCCTGGTCGACGGTGCGGAACTCGGCGAAGAACCCGTCGCCGGTCAGTTTGACGATCCGCCCGCCGTGGCTGTCCACCGCGGGATCGATGACTGTCCGGCGGATCACCCACCAGGTGTCCAGGGTGTCGCCCTCGTCTTCCTGCATCAGCCGGACGTAGTCGGCGACATCGGGGCAGAGCACGGCGGCCATGCGGCGCTGAACCCGATATCCGGGTTCCAGGCGGGGGCCCTTTCCGCCGCCCCGCCCCGAACGGGGCGTGCTGACGCGCCGGAGCACATTGTTGATCCGCGCCAGGAGCTCCCGCCAGTCAAACGGCTTGGCGACATAGTCGTCGACGCCGACTTCCAGTCCGCCGATGCGCTGTTCGTCGTTGGCCAGAGCGGTGACCAGGATCACGCCGACGTCGTAGGTGGCCCGCAGTTCGGGTACCAGCGCCAGGCCGTCACCACCGGGCATGGTGCGGTCCAGAAGCACAAGATCCACGGAATTCTTTTCGAGGACGCGCCACATGGCCGCGCCGTTCTCGGCGGACAGCACCATGAACCCACGGTCGCCGAGATACTCGCCGATCATGTCCCGCACGTCTTCATCATCATCAACGACGAGAATCGTCTTGTCGTCCGCCATCGTTCAGTCCTCCCACGGATCCTCTGGCGTCAGGACCACATCGCTTCGAAGAGTGGGCGGTTCGTGTTTCCGGACGATGTCGGGACCGACGGCGAAATGTTTCAATTGTTTCCGGCAAAGAAAAAGGCCGGTGGAACCGGCCCGAGTAAGGAGGGAGGGGAGGAAGTCATCCGATGAGGCGCATGATGCCTGAAACGGCCTGCGCGGCATGTGATCCGGGTCACAACGACGCAAAAAATTCTCCGGCACTCGAATAGAAGTCGTCGGCGGAGGAAAAAAATGGGCCGGTCAAGCCGGCCCGAGTTTTGAGGGAAGGGAGGAAGTCATCCGATAAGGTGAATGATGCCCCATATCGCGTTTCCGCGATGTGACGGGGGTCACAGAGGGAAAAATTTTTGCCGGCGGAATTTTGTTTTTTATTTCAAGGTATTAACGTCTGACGAACCGTCATCCCGAGAGGACGATATCGAACAGGCCAGCCAACGCGCCGGGCTCCATCTCGGGTGCCGGCGCCAATGCGATGATCAGCGCCGCCCGCGCCTTGGGGTCGCGCACGCTGTTGAGGATGCTGTCGTGGGCATTGCTGGGCTCGCCGGCCACATACATTTGGGTTGTCAGCCGGTCGAACCCGCCCCCGGAGACGGCGAAGTGGATGTGCGGCGTCCGGCCCGTATAGCGGACCGGACGGATGGTGCGGAACCGGTAGACGCCGTCCCCGTCGGTGATGGTCTCGCCGAAGCCCTGGAAATTGGGATCGGCGCCTCCGCCATCACGCGGATGGTGGTAGCGGCCGAAGGCATCGCATTGCCAGATCTCCACCCGGGCATGCCGCACCGGGCGACCCTCGGGGTCGAGCACCCGGCCCCCCAGGTGGAGAATGGTTCCCTTCGCCCGCTCCGGCCGGCCGGCGACGGCGACGGCGACGAGGTCGTTGTCGGACTCCAGCGGCTTGGTCCGCGGATAGAACGGGCCGGTGGTCTGACGCGGGGTCGGCAACAGCGCCGCCCAGGCCGAACCGGCCGCGGCTGCGACCGCCAAGGAGGCCGCGGTCCCGGCGACCATGCGCCGGCGGCTGAGGGGGTGCCCAGGTGTCATCATTTGTCGCCCGAAGCGATTTTGCCGGCCTTGAAGTCAGCGATGGCCTGTTTCAGCTCGGAATACTCCTTGCAGCCGAAGAAGCAAATGGAATCCAGCCGCGCCAGCCGCTCTTCGGCTTTCGCCAGATCACCCATCTGAAGGTACAACTCGCCCAGATACTCGTTGGCGCCCCGGTGATCCGGATTCACCGCCAGGGCCTTCTTGTAGAACGCCAGCGAGTTCTCGAAATCGCCGAGCCTGCGGTAGCTGTAGCCCAGGTAGTTGAGCGCATCGGCGTTGCCGGGTTCCTTGCCGACGACCCTGGTCATCAGCGACACCGCATCGGCGTACTTGCCGGCCTCGACGGCGGCCTTGCCGGCGGTAAAATCGGGGTTGACGACGCGCCTTGGCGTCGGCGCCGAATCGCTGCCCGCGGCGTAGGCCGGTACGTTCCCGGTGGCGGCGAACAGGGCGACCAGGAGGACGGCGGCGGCGGACAGGGGTCGGGTCATCGGCATGGTCCACGGTCCTTGCAGTGGTTCTTGGCGCACATGTTGGCGCTCCTCGGCGCCAATTCCAGTCACTGGCTGGTGATCACGCCATAATTCCGCAGTTTTTCCCGATAGACTTCCCGTGCCGGCGGGAATCCGTCCAGCGAAAGCACTCATGTGAGTGTTCTTGTTGTCAATCCTGAAAACAACCCTTTCGCTGAACCTCTTGATGGCAACAGGAGGCCAGGCCTCACAATCTGGCAAAGGGGCTTGAAAGATCGGTTCCGGGCGGGTC
>Ga0209458_1000576_pt1 | contig 11361 bp, 11 predicted proteins | sample WorMetLIZAISLAND_FD_187411 | JGI IMG/M metagenome (GOLD analysis project Ga0209458, IMG submission 187411) | Marine gutless worms symbiont microbial communities from Max Planck institute for Marine Microbiology, Germany - Inanidrilus manae... ...
CCATCGGCCACAACCTGCGCCTCATCCTCAAATGGCTGGCGGATCTGTTGCGTGAAATCATGGAAACATTCTGGACGTCAATCAGCCCAAGACCCCGCGAAATTAGGGCTTCTTAACGGACGACTAATCGGCGCGATCAGATAGATGCCATCCTCCAGTTCGAATCCGGCAAACCCCGGATATCCGATCGCTTCGCCTGACTCCGTATCGATCTCGTCGTGAGCCTTGTCAATGCCGAGGTTGGTGAAAAGCGATATCAAGGCACTCGCCGCGCCGACCGCTCCCAAGGCAACCGCCCAGTCGCCGATGTTGCCGTCGCGGAATCCGATGCCGAGGCACAGAAACAAGGCGCCATAGCTCAGGCCGCCGGACACGTAGTCGAGGTAATAGCCGAGGCGCGATTTCATGTCCTTTTGGCGGGCCAGTTCCCCGTCGAAGTGATCGAGGAACCGGGCCAGGACGAACAGTCCGGCGCCCCAGTTGGCATCCACAGGGTCGCCGGTCGCCAGCAATGCGGCACCCGACAGGGCGATGGCGAGCGTGAACAAGGTCATCTGGTTCGGCGTCACTGGTGAATGGACCAGCGGCTTGACCAGTTCACGTGCGATTCGTTGATCCCACGGTTCCACGGAGGACTCCCACAATTTTCCCGCCAGGCGGCGGTGCGGCAACCTGTTCGAGGGGATGGGTATTGTCAAGTTCCTCTGCCCGCCGGCGCTTGTCGAGGCCCGGGCGAGGGCGTATAAGCGCGAGGGCGTATAAGCGCCCGGCGGGGGAGGGATGCTACCCGCTGGAAAGGGTCAATCCGGGCCGTGTTTCAGTCATTATCTGAGAAGTACCGGCACGTCCTCGTTTGGTGGACCGAACAGGTTGTCCGCCTGGCGCCGGTCGTCGTGTTGTTATCCGTCTTGTTGACGGCCGCCGCGGCCACATACCTTGCCCAAAACATCCGCATCGATACGTCGACGACGGACATGTTGTCTCCGGAACTGCCGTTCCGCCAGTACGATCGTGAGATGGATGCGGCGTTTCCCCAATTCTCCGACAGCATCCTCGTTGTCGTCGAAGGTACGACACCCGACCAGGCTGACCGGGCGGCACTGAATCTGGCCGATTTGATGCGCCGCCAGCCTCAGCTGTACGGCGAGGTCTACGATTTGGCAGGCGACGACTTTTTCCGCAAACACGGCCTTCTCTTCCTCGAAACGGAAGAGCTTTACGATCTCAGTGATCGCCTCGCCGAGGCACAACCTTTTCTCGCCGCTCTGTGGCGTGACCCGTCAATACGGGGCCTGTTCAAGATGCTCGGTCGCGCCGTCGAATACCGAGCCGATGATCGGGCCGGCCCGCCGATCGCCCTCGCCGGCGTGCTCGATGCCGTCGCTGGGGTCGCCGAAGCACAGAATGAGGGTGCCTACAGCGAGCTTTCCTGGCGCCAAATGATGGGCAACGAGGACGATGGCCCGAACGCCAGGCGCCGGTTCATCGTCGTTCAACCAAAGCTCGATTTCGGATCCCTCAGCCCAGCCGACGAAATGATGGATGCCATCCGCATGCTCGCGGCCGGGGAGAATATGACTTCGGACAATGGTTTGCGGGTTCGCCTGACCGGTTCGGCTGCCCTCGAGCAGGAGGAACTGGAAAGTGTCGAGAAAGGTATGGGGCTCGCCGGTTTGGTGTCATTAACGCTGGTTACCGTGTTGCTGGTTGTCGGCCTAAAAAGCGTCCGGTTGGTGCTGTCCACAGTTGCAACACTGCTAATGGGTTTGGTCTGGACGGCGGCCTTCGCCATTCTCGTCCTCGACCGTCTCAACCTGATTTCAGTCGCGTTTGCCGTCCTCTTCATCGGCCTCAGTGTCGATTTTGGCATCCACTACGGTCTGCGCTACCTGGAGGGACTTGCGAACGGAACACGGCAGGCGCTGGTCAACGCCTCGCGGGAAGTCGGCGGCGCTTTGACGCTGACGGCGGTGAGTGCGGCGATCGCGTTTTATTCGTTCCTGCCGACCGATTATCTCGGTCTTGCCGAACTGGGTGTGATCGCCGGGACGGGAATGTTCATCGCGCTTTTCGCCAACCTTTCCGTCTTGCCGGCGTTGTTGACTCTGGCCCCGGTTTCGCTGAGGTCGTCTGATCTGGAAGAACCGTCCGTCGGTGGTCTGAATGCGGCGATTCGCTACCGGTACCGCCCGGTTGTCGGCGTGTTCGCTGTCCTCACCCTTGCGGGTGCGGTGCTGGCGCCCCAAGTCGACTTCGATTTCGACCCCTTGAACTTGAAGAACCGCGAAACCGAGTCGATGTCGACACTGGTTGACTTGATGGCCGATCCCCGGACCAGTCCCTATTCCATCGATATTCTAGCGGCGGATCTCGATACAGCCCGCACCCTGGTGACGCGCCTCGAAAAACTGGAGGTCGTTGATCATGCGGAAACGCTGGCGGATTACGTGCCCGCCGACCAAGAGGAGAAGATCGAGATCATTTCGACCATGGCTCTTTTTCTCGGACCGGCGTTGGCAACCACGGACACCAACCCGGCTCCGACGCCAACGGAACGGGCCAAGGCGCTGGAAAAGTTCCTTGCGCACTTGGAATCCCTGCGTGGGCATGCACTGGATGATCGCGAACGGAAAGCGGCCGAACGGCTTCTTCGGGCGCTCGCCAGTTTGGCCGAAGGCGGTGCCGAGAATCTCGCCGAACTGGAGCGACGGTTGACAAGCGCATTGAAGCCGCAACTCGCCATTCTCAAACGTTCCCTCGACGCCGAAATCGTCGCGCTTGAAGACCTGCCGGACGATCTGCACCAGCGCCTGATCTCATCCGACGGCCGAGCCCGGATCGAGGTCTTTCCGAAGGCAGATGTCGGAGACCGTGAGCAGCTCGAAGAATTCGTCGAAGCCGTTCGCACGGTGGCACCGAAAGCCATTGGTTCACCGGTTATCATCCTCGAAGCCGGCGCCGCCGTGTTGCGGTCTTTTTTCCAAGCGGGCGGCATCGCTTTTGCAGTCATCGCCATCATGTTGGTCATCGTCCTGGGGCGGTTAAGCGACGTGTTCCTGGTGTTCACGCCACTGATCGTTGCCGGGCTGTTGAGCCTTGGGGCTGTCGTTCTTTCCGGTCTCGCGTTCAACTTCGCCAATGTCATTGTCCTGCCGCTTCTTTTCGGGCTTGGTGTTGCCGGATCAATTCACTTGGTAATCCGCGAGCGCCGCTACGGGGGCGGGGGAAAGGGGTTCGCCACGTCGACGCCGAGGGCCGTCATCTTCAGCGCATTGACGACGATTGGCTCTTTCGGGTCGATCACCCTTTCCAGCCACCCGGGAACGTCGAGCATGGGAATCTTGCTGACGATCGTTATCGCGTTGACCCTACCCTGCACATTGGTGTTTCTACCGGCATTGATGACAATGATCGGTATCGGCGAGGAAAAGACGGAATGAACCGGCCGCTGCAGAGATTTGGAGGGGTCAAGGTCCTCAAGGCGCTTTATCTGGCTCTCGGCGTCGGTTTGCTTTTCGTCGTCGTCCGCGAGACCGATTTGGCAGAGGTCGCCGTGCGTGTCACGCAAATCGGTATCGCCGGTCTCATCGTCGTGACTGCCTTGTATTTCGCCGCGTTTCTTGTCGATTCCATTACGTGGACCATGGCTCTCGTGCCCGTGCCCCTCAATGGCCGATGGTTGTGGCGGACTTGGGCGGTCCGTATGGTCGGCGAAGCCTACAACAATACCATTCCCGCCGCCGGTATGGGCGGCGAACCCGTCAAGGCCGTGCTGTTGAAGCGGCACTACGGCGTCGGTTACCGGGCCGGAACCGCTTCGCTCGTCTTGGCGAAAACAATCAACCTCGTCAGCTTGAACCTGTTTCTGATCGGCGGCTTTGTGCTCATGCTGAATTCGCCGAAGTTGTCTATCGGTGCCAAGGAAGTCGCGGCTCTTGGCTTGGCTGCGATACTCGTGGCAACGGGGTTGTTCTTTGCGGTCCAGCGTTTCCGCTGGACGTCGCTGACCGGCACCTTCCTCAGCCGGTTCCCCTGGGCGGAACGTCTCGAGTCCGTACTCCATCACGTTCACGATTTTGACGAACGCTTGGTCGAGTTTTACACGCGTCACCGCGGGCGTTTCTGGCTCGCCGTGTTGCTTGCTCTCGTCAACTGGCTTCTCGGGGTCGCGGAGGTCTACTATGCCATGTGGTTCCTCGGCCATCCGATCACTTGGGCCGAGGCCTACATGATCGAGGCCGTCATGCAGATGGTGCGCGCCGGCACGTTCTTCATTCCGCTCAGTCTGGGTGCTCAGGAAGGCGCCTTTGTGATCGTCGTCCAGACCATCACGGGGTCGTCGACCCTCGGTCTCGCTCTGGGCGTCGTCAGGCGTCTGCGGGAAATTATCTGGATTGCCGTCGGGTTTGTGATCGGCGGGTGGTATACGACCCGGTTCGGTGGTGTCGAACCACGGGAGATTGGCGATGACGGGTCAAGGTAGGAGGAGGTCGTCGGCCTTTTTCTTCAACGTGTCAACCAAGGCCGGTATGCCGCCAGATCTTAAGACGCGGCGGTATTCCGAGCGTTTGCGAGCAAGTTCGCTGATCCCGGTGTCGACCAATACGTCGACGATGCGCCAGACCCCCTTGGCCTTTTTCATGACATAGGTGATGGCGACGTTGTCGTCGCCTGGATTAACGATGCGGGTTTCGACCAGGGTGGTTTTCTGAGGCCCGGGCTTGTTACCCAACGTCTCAAAGCTCTGCCCCGAATAGCTGTCGAACTGAGCGGCATAGGTGGCGACGCTCAAGCGGGTAAAAGCTGAGATCAGTTGGTCCTGGGATTTTTCATCGGCCTTTTTCCAATGGGGGCCGGAAGCTACCTGAATCATCGCCGGAAGATGAAGCGCCGAAGATATCGCCGGTTCGAGTTTGGTGAACCGACCTTCTACACCGAGCGCTTCGGCGTCCTTCATCGTTGCCAGCAAAGCCGTATGGAAACCCTCAACAACCGGGATGGGACTGTCTTCGGTAGCTTGCGTCGGCCATACGGATAAGGCGACGACCAGGAAAAGCAGCGTGCATATCGAGCGGCGGGTGGTTTCGGTCATTGGGATTCTGGGAGCACTTGGTTGTTCGGTGGCGATGTCGGGCTGGACTGTATTAGCCGGAAACAAGTTGGTCAGCTTTGGAATTCAATAAGTCAATCAGGCCAGGTATTCCTTTTTCCTTCGGGACAAGATGATACTCGGATCGCCGAACTTTGAGCTCACTTATGCCGCTATCAACGATGACATCGATGATTCGCCACTTTTGCCCAAAATTCCGCGTTACATATGCGATATCGACGGTCGATTTGTCGGATTTCACCAATTCGGTCATGACCAAGCGCGTTTTGCTCGGCCCCTCTTTGACGCCCAGTTGGCGGAAGATTTCGCCGTCATAACCGTCGAACAGAGTAGCGAGCGTCGAAATGCTCATCCTCAGGAATGCGTTGACCAGTTTCGTGCGCTCGTCGCGCGTCGCCTCTTTCCAGTATTTGCCCGTCGCAATCTGGACCATCAACGGTACGTGGAACGAACTACCGACACCTTGTTCCAGGTTCTCGTAGCGTTGTTTGACAGTCGTATTCTCCGCCGTTTTCATCACCTCAATCAGCATGTCTTGAAAACTACCGACGACGGCAGACGGTGATTTCCCACCGGCAATAGCGCTCTCGCCCATGGAAGCAATGGCGACGAACAACACAACGGTCAGGATCGATCGAAATCTGGTCATGACTTTTCCGAAGTATGCCTTGGATTTTCCGGACATTAACGCCCAAAATTTCTCAAAACAACGTTAACAGAGCGAAGGGAAGGTTTCACATAAATACAACACTGAGACAAAATTATCAGATAGCGGGTTGCGAGCCCGCCGAAAGTCGCATAGAAACGAATTGGAAGCCACGGAGTTGCGAGCCGAGTTCTGGAGGGCTGGCGCGTCGGCGGATAGACGAAGTCGGCGGATAGACGAAATTGACTCGGAACGATCAAAGTGGTCAGAAAAACCCTTAGTTCCGTTACCGCCATCGCACTAATGCTGGCAGTTATCGTGGTTTCGATGCCGGATGTTGCATGGGCAAGCGATACGGGCGGCAACCCGCCTACCGCTCAGGTAATGATGGCTCAGGCGGACGACGAAGATGTCAACGACTCGCTGGAGCCTGTGAATCGGGCGATATTCCAGTTCAACGAGTTTATCCAAGATATCCTGCTCGGCCCGATCGCCAGGCTCTACAATGAAAACCTTCCGGCCGTGTTCCGCGCTGGCGTGAGTAATTTCCTCTCCAACCTGGCGACTCCTGTAACGGTTGCAAACAACATCCTCCAGGGCGATACGGATGGCGCCGTGATCGCCATTAGCCGCTTCATGACCAACTCGACGGTTGGGATTGCCGGTATCGCCGATGTCGCTGCTGAGTTGGGCGTTGAGGAACGCGAAGAAGACTTCGGCCAAACCCTGGGTGTCTGGGGGTTCGGAGAAGGGTTCTATTTGGTTCTTCCGATTTTTGGCCCGTCGAGCCCGCGCGACGCCGTCGGTAAGTTTCTCGTCGATCCTTATTTCAGTGTCAGCGGCCATTGGCTCGATAACACGGATAACGAAACGCTCGAATGGACACTGACGGGAGTCGATGGCATCTCTGAATACGCCGGCGTCGTCGATGAATTGGATCAGGTTCGCAAGACATCCGTGGATTATTACGCCGCGATTCGGAGCCTTTACCGACAGAAGCGGAAGACCGAGATCAATAACGGCGAGACCTTAGAACTGCCGCCGATTCCGGACCTCGGATATGACATGGTGCCCGAGGATTTCAATCAACCACTGGCCGGTCGGCCGGAAGCCATCGGCGTTACCAAGTAGCTTGCCCTTACATCAATTGACGTGCCGCCCGGAGGAATGCTCGGGCGAGACCAGTCTTTTCCGTTTCGGGTCCATGCTGGATAAAAAGGTTGGCTGATCACCGGAAAACCTATGGCCGATATGTGATGGCCTTTCACTAAACTCCACGAAATTCGATTTTTGTTGACTTTTTTTGTCAGGTATGTAGAATAATGATGCTGGGTGCCCAGTAGGGGCCCTGCAAGTGGTTTTGACCCGACGCTATGTGGGTCGCTGACATATTGCTTCTTGTGGAGGATATGGAGATGTCTAAGTCTTCGCTATATTGCGTTTGCGCAATCCCCATCAAAATCTTAAAGCCGCACGTCTTTCCGAGCCTCGATTAGAGCGCCGGGAGGTCATCGCGGAAATGTTATCGACGGTAATCGGGGCTGCCCCAATTTCGCCATGGTCGGCGAATAGGCCTTGAACCGTCCGTCAATCAGAATCAAGGGGATGGAATCATGAGCAGTTTTAATGTACCGGCCATACCGTCGAACGGAGGTTTGGCCAGCTATTTTCGGGAAATTTGGAAATTTCCTCTACTCGAACGGGAAGAGGAACAGATGCTGGCCGTTCGCTGGCGGGAGCAGGGTGACGTTAATGCCGCCCACAAACTGGTCACCTCGCATTTGCGTCTTGTCGCCAAGATCGCGATGAAATATCGCGGCTACGGCCTGCCCGTTGCCGATCTCGTATCCGAAGGCAACATCGGTTTGATGAAAGCCGTTAAGAAGTTCGATCCGGACAAGGGGTTTCGCCTGTCGACCTATGCCATGTGGTGGATTAAGGCGGCGATCACCGAATACATCCTGAAGTCTTGGTCGATGGTTAAGCTCGGGACCGTTGCTTCCCAGAAGAAGCTATTCTTTAGCCTGAGAAACCTGAAAGCCAGGCTTAACGTCCTGGACAGTGGTGAGCTGACCAACGAACAGGCGGAACAACTCTCCGAGGCCGTTGGCGCATCACCAGACGAAATCATTCACATGAACAGGCGCCTGTCTGTTCGAGACCTGTCGTTGAACGCGCCGATGTCGAACGAAGACGATGCCGGAGAGTTTCAGGACAACCTGATGGACGAAGGCCCCTCGCCGGAATCCATCACGGCGGCACGTGAGGAACGTGACTGGCATGCACAAGCCCTGTCTCAAGCCGTGTCGGCCCTGCCGGAACGCGAGGAACATATCTTCCGGGAAAGGCGCTTGAAGGACGATCCGCCGACCCTCGAGGAATTGGGCGAACGCTATGGCATTAGCCGAGAACGGGTCCGGCAACTCGAAGCCCGCGCATTCAAGCGTGTTCAGAAAGCGGTTCTGGAAGCAGCGCGCAGTGCTGGTCTCGAGCCGTCACCACTTGCCGCGCCGTCGCCGGCGTAAGCGCACAGGTTCGGCAGCCGCCCCATCCCCTTATACGGAAAAGACTGGCGCCCCTCATGGGGCGCCAGTCATTTTTGGCTATTGAAGCCGACAGGGTAAGGTAATAGACGTCTTCAACGTCTCAGAAGCCGATGGCGGAACCGGGTGAGTGATTGAGGTCTCAACGTGATCGTCCTTTTCAGCGATTTTGGCCTGGAGGGCCCCTATATCGGTCAGGTGAAAGCCGTGCTGTACAAGGACGCCCCGGGTGTTCCTGTGGTCGATTTGTTCTCTGACGCGCCAATTTGCGACCCCAAAGCCTCCGCCTATTTGCTCGCCGCCTACGCCGCTGGATTTGGCGGACAATGCGTTTTCCTCTCGGTCGTTGATCCGGGCGTCGGCGGAGACCGGGCACCCGTCGTCTTACGGATCGCGGATCACTGGTTCGTCGGCCCCGACAATGGGTTGTTCGAACCCTTGATACGGAGGGCCAGCGGATCCATTTCGGCATGGATCATAAACTGGCGACCGGCACAGTTGTCGTCGACGTTCCACGGTCGTGATTTGTTTGCGCCAGTTACCGCGCGAATCGCTCGCGGCGATTGCCCAAACCAAGACGGCGACGACGATTTTGAGGCCGTTTCACCGGCGTCCCTGCGCCGTATGAACTGGCCCGATGATTTACCGGAGATCGTCTACATCGATCACTTCGGGAATGCGATCACTGGTATACGCTCCAGCGCCCTCCGCCAAGGCCAAACCCTGTCGGTCAACGGTAAAACGATACCGCTGGCGAAAACCTTTACCAGTGTGGCGCCGGGGGATATGTTTTGTTATGAAAATTCAAATGGTTTGATGGAAATAGCCGTCAACAAAGGCCGGGGGAGCGATGTCGTGGGAATAGAAGAGGGGGCAGCGGTCGAGATCGCCGAGCTTTGATACGAGTCACTTTCATGGGCCGACGAATATGGCATCAATGGAAGGCTGCGTCTCCTGGGCGCGGCGGGGAAAAGCCCGGACAAGTATCCAGAACAGGAACCGCACAAATGACGTCGGTGGCCGCTTAAGAGTGCGCGTGAAATGGTGCTGAAAATAAAGTTTTGGGGGGTTCGCGGTAGCATCGCTTGCGCATCGCCTGACCACATGAAATACGGCGGCAATACCAGCTGTATCGAAGTGCAGGCAGGGGATCATCGGTTTGTGATGGACGCCGGCACGGGTATTCGCAATTTCTCGAAAGTCGTTCTCAACGATGACATTCGCCGCACCTACCTGTTGCTCACCCATACCCATTGGGACCACATCAACGGGTTCCCGTTCTTCACGCCGGCCTACGACCCCAAGCGGACCATCACGATCAAGGCCGGTCACCTGAAAAACCAAGGCGGTGTGCAGGAAGTGCTCTCGACCCAGATGCACAACCCCATGTTCCCGGTTCCCTTGGAAGCAATGCAGGCCGACCTGCAGTTTTATGATTTTGATGCCGGCGACAGTTTCAAACTTTTCGAAGACCTCAACGTCCGAACGGCGCCGCTGAATCACCCCAATGGCGCCACCGGTTACCGGATCGAACACGGCGGAAAGGCCGTCGTTTATGTGACCGACACCGAACACATTCCGGGCAAACCGGACCAGAACATCCTGGGTCTCATCGAAGGGGCCGACTTGGTCATTTACGACAGTACCTACACGGAAGAAGAGTTTCCGGAAAAGATCGGCTGGGGTCACTCGACGTGGAACGAGGGAATGCGTCTATGCAAAGAGGCGAACGTCAAGCAGCTGGCCATTTTCCATCACGATCCTGAGCATACGGACGACATCATGGACGAGATCGCCAAGGAGTCTAAGGCCGCCTGGGAGGATTCGTTCGTCTGCCGCGAGGATATGGAAATCGTTCTCGACTAATCTGCAACCAAAGATCTGTTGGCCCGGTGCTGCGACCCGTCCGGTCGTCATGGCCTTCGTGGCTACTGCGCCTGGTTCTGTTCCTTGTTCTTCTTGACGTCCTGAAGCATCGATTTCAGGTCCGCCTTCTTGTTGTATTTTTCCCGGTCGTCCAGGTTCATGGGGAAGACCCGAATGGTCACTCGGCGGTTGGTCGCACGATTTTCCGGGATCGGATTGCCTTGCAGATCGAGATTTGGGACTTTGGGATCGGTTTCGGCCATGCCAATGGCCCTCATACGCACGGGTTCCAACTCGCGTTCTTGGAAGAAGCGAACGACCGTTGAGGCCCGCGCAGATGACAATTCCCAATTCGACGGAAACATGGCCGTGCGGATCGGCTCGTCGTCGGTGTGTCCGTAAACCTCGATGTTGTAGAACTTGAACTTTGGCGCATTGATCGTCTGGGTGATCTTGTCGAGCACGGGAACAGCGCCGTCATGGAGTTCGGCGGAGGCCGGCTTGAAAAACACCCCACCCGACAGGTCAATAACAATACCTTTTTTGTCGAGTTTGATGGCGACGGCCTGGTCCGCCTGCATTTCATAGACGACGTCTTCGATGTCGAGTTTCAGCGTTTGTGTCGCCGTTTGCTCCTTCTCTCCGTGGCCGATGTTGTCCTTGATTGCAGCGGCCGCTTCCTCATAGGCCGGCACATCGAATTCGGCGAAGGTCAGGAGCATGACGAAAAACGCCATCAAGAGCGTGATGGCGTCGGCGTAAGTTGTCAGCCACTCTTCCCCGGCTTCTGAAACAGCTTTTTTTCGGGGGATCGGCATTCGGTCTGATACCTCCAAACAATCAACGGCGCCGGATCACGCCGGACGCTATTTCCGCATCTTGTCGATGTTGAAATGGATGGCCGGGTCGAGATAGCTATTCATTCGGTCCTGAATGTAACGCGGGCTTTTCTTGTCGGCCAAAAGTGACAGGCCTTCGGCGATCAGGTAATTGCGGAAACGCACAATCTCCTCGCGTTGCAGGATCTTCGTTGCCGCGGGCAACAGAACGATTCTTGACAGCATCACGCCATAGTCGTCCGTTAAGAAGCCCTAATTTCGCGGGGTCTTGGGCTGATTGACGTCCAGAAGGTTTCCATGATTTCACGCAACAGATCCGCCAGCCATTTGAGGATGAGGCGCAGGTTGTGGCCGATG
>Ga0209458_1000577_pt1 | contig 11355 bp, 12 predicted proteins | sample WorMetLIZAISLAND_FD_187411 | JGI IMG/M metagenome (GOLD analysis project Ga0209458, IMG submission 187411) | Marine gutless worms symbiont microbial communities from Max Planck institute for Marine Microbiology, Germany - Inanidrilus manae... ...
GGACTAAAGTCCTCATCCGTGGACAAGCCACGGACTGAAAGTGAAGGGACTTAAAGTCCATAGTTTCAACTATGATGCGCTTCGCGCACTAAAGTTATTGAAGCAATGAACGCGAATCAACGCAAACCGGTCGCAAAAGATCACATTTTCTTTTGTCATCTGGCTCCCACGCTCCGGCGTGGGAGCAGGTCTCGACGCTCCAGCGTTACTAAGCCCAGCCCGCTGGAGCAGCCAAGGCGGCGTGTTTCCACGCTGGAGCGTGGAAACGAGCAAAGAATCTCATTTAAGCAATCCGATTCCGCAGATTCGCATGATTCGTAGTTTATGCCTAGCGAGGTTTGGCCTCAGACCACCGAGTGCCCAACTCGAGCGTCGTCGCAAAATGCCAATCGGACAGGATTGACAGAATTACACAGGATTTACAAGATTTTTGTCTTTTCTGAATTTCCGACGCCCGATCACGCCCTGACCAAACCAGCAAGCGCAAAAATCCTATTAATCCTGAAAATCCTGTTAATCCTGTACTATCGGTTAATCTGCTGCGGGCCTTCATAGGATCTACGAGTTAGCGAGGCTTCACCTTAAGCCCAGGAGGCGCGAATTTTTTGTGCCGTGCACAAACTTGACTCATGTGTAAAGATGAGGGTCTTCAAGGAACCCTAGTCCGCCCCTTGGTCAGTGCGACCCGAAGTCTGCGCATGCTGTTCGGACGGTGACTCACCCAAACGAGCGGTCTCATCGCGTTTTTTGCGCATACGATTGTTGAGGGTCTCCACGGCCACCGAGAACGCCATCGCGAAATAGATATAACCCTTTGGAATCGGTTGTTCCAGACCCTCCCCGATGAGCGCCACGCCGATCAGGATGAGGAAGCTCAGGGCCAATATCTTGATGCTCGGGTGGGTATCCACGAAATCACCGATCGGCTTGGCCGACAGCATCATGACACCGACGGCGATCATGATCGCCAGGACCATCACCGGCACGTCACGCGCCATACCCACCGCGGTGATCACCGAGTCCAGGGAAAACACGATATCCATAACGGCGATCTGCCCCAGCACGAGCGGATAGCTGGAGGCGACCTTGAACTGCCTGTTTGCCTCCGTCTCCCCGGCCCCTTCCAGGCTCTCCCAGATCTCCCGCGTACTACTCCACAGTAGGAACAGACCACCGCCGATGAGGATCAGGTCGCGGCCGGAGATCTCGTGCCCGAAAACGGCAAACAAAGGGCTGGTCAGACGCATCATCCAGACCAGGGACAAGAGCAACAGGATGCGGGTGATCATCGCCAACGCCAGGCCCTGGATCCGGGCCCGATGGCGCTTGGCGTCCGGCAGCTTGGCGACAACGATGGAGATGAAGATGATGTTGTCGATCCCCAGCACGATCTCCAACGCCGTCAGGGTAACGAGCGCAAGCCAGGCCTCCGGGCTGAAAATCCATTCGAACATGCGGTTACCTCAGTCGTTGCGTCATTAGACTTTTTCATCCATAAAAACAGGAAAATCTGAAAAAAGCATTGCTCAGTTTAGAGGAAGCCTTGGGTCTTCCCATCCGGAACAAAAGAGATATCGCCGGGATTATCCAAAACTTCGAGTTTACTTATGAATTATCCTGGAAATTCCTTAAAGCTTACCTGGCTGATAAGGGCACACTAAGTACAACACCTAAAGACACCTTGAGCAAAGCCTATCAGCAGGATCTGATATTAGATCAACCACTATGGACTGAAAGTCCATAGTCTGGAGGACTAAAATCCTCATCCGTGGACAAGCCACGGACTGAAAGTGAAGGGACTTAAAGTCCATAGTTTCAACTATGATGCGCTTCGCGCACTAAAGTTATTGAAGCAATGAACAAACCTGGTTGGATATCATCGAAGACAGAAACCTTTCTGTCCATACTTATGATGAAACGCTGGCAAAACAGCTAGTTGAAAGAATACAAAAAAGATATATCAATGTCTTTCTGAAGCTAAAAACATTGTCTATCAACCAGTGATTGCCGAGGTAGAAAAACCAATCACCGGCTCAGTAATCACGCATCGCCTCCCGCAAGGCCCGGATGCGGGCGTCGCGAATGCGCTGTGGGATCTTCGCCGGTTCGGGTGTCGCGGCAACCACGGCCCGGATATTCACCGCCTCGGCCGCTGCCAATAACCGGCGCAGCCGTGGGGCCTGGGGATACGTGCGTTCTTGGTAACCTGCGCGGCCCCGGTAATCCGCCTCGAAGGCGATCAGTGCCTGCTTGAAACGCTCGGGGCGGCGGAAGGCATCCAGGCCCTCCAACAACTCGAGTACTGTCCCCGGACGCAGCTCATCGGCCTTGTGCGCTATGCCATGATAGCGCGCCACGCCCCGTGCCAGCCCCCGGAAGCGGCGCGGAGCCTTGAGCCGGTCACACAGCTCCCCGACCAGGGCTAGGCTGCGCTGCTCGTGCCCCCGGTGACTCGGCAGGATATCCGGCGGCGTGGTGCCCTTGCCAAGATCATGGGTCAGGGCGGCAAACACTACTTCTAGATTGGCTGTTTCCGAATCAGCTGTTTCCGGACCGCCCGTCTTTGGATCGGATATCAGGGGATCAGAGGTCAGGCGGACGGCCATATCCACGACCATCATGGTATGGACACCCGTGTCGATCTCCGGATGCCAGCGCTCCGGCTGGGGGACCCCGAACAGGCGATCCACCTCCGGCATCAGCCTCGCCAAGGCCCCGGCTTCGCGCAGGACCTCGAAAAAGCGCGCAGGCTGGGGTGTCGCGAGCGCCTTGACAAGCTCCTGCCACACCCGTTCCGGGACCAAGGCGTCCACCTCGCCTTGGTCCACCATGGACCGGAGCAGAGCCATGGTCTCGTCCGCCACCGTAAAGCCCAACTCCGCGTAGCGCGCGGCGTATCGGGCCAGCCGCAGCAGACGCAGCGGGTCCTCGGCAAACGCGGGCGAGACATGCCGCAGTATCCGGTTCTCCAGATCCGAGCGGCCGCCATAGTAATCGATGAGATTGCCCTGGGTGTCCTCGGCCAAGGCATTGATGGTGAGATCCCGACGCCGCAGGTCCTCTTCCAGGGTCACGTCCGGTGCCGCATGGAACAGGAACCCCCGATAGCCGGGTCCGGTCTTGCGCTCGGTGCGGGCCAGGGCGTACTCCTCCTTGGTCTGCGGGTGTAGAAAGACCGGAAAGTCCTTTCCCACCTGCCGAAAGCCCCGCACGATCATCGCCTCCGGGGTGGCGCCGACGACCACGAAATCACGGTCGGTAGGGGACCGTCCGAGCAGCCGATCCCGCACGGCCCCCCCCACCAGATAGACCTCGATAGCGTCCCCCGGATCTTGCGGTATGTTCATATCTCGGTAGTGGTAAATTTTCGAGTGGTAGCCTATGAGGAGGTTCATCAACTACTCCCTATCCTTCTTGATCCCCTCTCCCCGGTCCTCTCCCGGAGGGAGAGGGGGTGCAGCGCATGGCGCCCAACACCCTGCTATCGGCTATGTTTCCATTTAAACCCTAACCACTACCCATATCCCCTATCCCGCATCGCTCGGTCAGGTCGAACCGGGCGGTTGGCCCCGGTCCTGTCCTGGGGGCTTTGCCTCCAGGGCCCGCACATCTGGTCCCGGCGGTACGGTCGCCCCTTCCCGGGTGCCTCTGAGCCACCCGGCGATGGTCCCGAAGATGCGCTTGATCCCCCGCCACAGCTTGGGGAGCAGCCAGATCAGGAGCAGCAGGAAGAGAACCAGGAGCACCAGAAACACTATCGGATAATTGACCGCCACCAGCAGACCGGCCACGACGCTGAAATCTTCCAGGATGGAGGCCGTCCAGTTGGTGAATGGCTCAGGCGAGGTGTTGATGAGCATCCTGGTCCCAGCCTTTGTGGCGTGGGAGGCCGCGGCCATGCCGCCGCCCAGGAGCGCCGCCGCAAGCTCGGCGCCGAGGCCCGCATCCCCCACCGCACCAGCTGCCAGCATGGCCCCGGCCGGGATGCGCACAAAGGTATGCAGGGTATCCCAGACCGTATCCACGCCGGGGACCTTATCGGTGAAGAACTCCACCAGATACATAAACCCGGCAGCGAACATGACCAGCGGATCGGCCAGCACCTCCATGCCCTCCGGGAGCGCCATCCGGCCGGTGGTCCCGAGCAAGCCCAACACCAGGATCGCGGCATACAGATTGATCCCGCTGGCCCAACCGGCGCCCAGAGAGAGGGCGAGTGTCTGCGTCAGATCGTCCACCTCAGCGTCTTCCCGTCAGCCTGTGACCGATCGGATTATACGCCGAACCCGCACAAGTCGCTTCCGGTCCAGGGTGAGCGCGTATAAATCTTCCTGAAAACATGATGTTGCCGGATTGGTTTTCCCGGCGCTGGAAGGCTCCCAATCTGGTAGGTGCGGGGCTTGCCCGCGCTCTGGCTTGCCCGTGCTTTCCTGAGGTTCGACCCGCCGGCTTGGTTGCCCTCCAGCCCAGCGCCGGCAAGCCGGCGCCTAACCGTTCATGGTGAACTACCGCAGTTGCGGCTGACGACCGCAAGCTGGCAGCAACCTGTTAATCGCCAACAAATTTATACGCACTCGCCCTGGCTTTCGGTCGCCGGCCTCCGGCTATTATGAGCCCCGAGACCTCGAGTCGAATCCTCCAAACAACGCCAAATCATTCAGGACTGCTGCGCCCCCTGTCCCAAGCCCGATGGGATAGAATATGGGGAATGCAGTCTAAAACAGATCAGGCCACCCGACGCCTGCGCAAGGGAAACCATTCCCTGCCAGAGGACCATCGAGATGCGACTCCTCCGTTACCTGCTCCTGTTCGCCCTCGTGGCCTTCATCGTCTGGCCCTATTACCAGGTCTATCGCCTCGACAACGCCCTCGGCAAGAACGACATGCGGACCCTGGAGCAGCTCCTGGACATACCGGCCATCCGTCGCAACTATAAGGAACGCCTGGAAGGTGGCCTGAGTCTCCCCCAACCCCATCCCCCAGGCGCCGACAGCCCCCTGGCCTGGCTGCAACAGAATCTGCGGCGCCTGGGTGACGCCGCCCTAGAGCAGGCCATTAACCTGCCCTGGGCCCGCGATACCCTCAAGGAGGCCGCCGCCCAGGCAACCGACAAACGGCCGCCCTACTTCATGGCCGCCATCACCTTCGCGTTCTTCGAGTCCTACGACCGCTTCCTCATCCGCCTGGGAGAACTCGGTAAAAACGCCACCCATGTCCGCATGACATTCCAGGATAAGACCTGGCAGGTTACGGACATTATTCGCTAGGTGGTGTTGACATTGAGTGTCATTGCGGGCACAGCGAGAAATTCTTATCCCGATGGAGGAGAGATCTTGTGCCCAACCGACCGCATGACTTGCGTATGGAAGATCTCTCCCTACGGTCGAGATGACAAGCCGTATTGACGCTTTCCCGAGAGTTTCCTATTCTCCGTGCGATGACAACCATAACTTTCGATACGCACAAATTCATCCGCAGGCTGGAAGCGGCCGGATTCGAGCCTCGGCAGGCCGAAGCGGTGGCCGATGCCTTTTCGGAGGCCCAGGGTGAAGCAGGCGTAGCCACCAGGCTCGATATCGAGCGGTTGGCGGCGAAGTTGGATGCCCGTTTCGAGCGTGTGGACGGTGAGCTCCGCCCTAATCGCTGGATGAGCGGAGTGCTGTTGGCCGGCGTTGCCTCGCTCGTCTTAAAGGCCTACTTCTAGCCCATATCCGGTCAACCACCGTAAAGATTTCACGGGTCGGAGCGAAGGTCGCTGCAGGACCTCAATCCGAGTCGGGGTGGGCCGATTCATACCGGACCAGGGCGGTCCACCGGAAGTCTTGGAGTGCGGCGGCAACCTTACCCCGGTACTGACAGGAAGCTGCGGCAGTCGGTGTAACCCAGATGCTGCCGAGCGGCACCAGCCCGCCGCCGCTTTGGATGCGGCGCTGCTTCCATCCCGAGCACAGGCGTCAATTTCCCCCTGGCGCATCGCCGGGTGTCATCTTTCCGACAATGAGGCAGATCCTGGGTTTAGGCATGGTCCCCGCTGCTCGCCACCGAGACCCGATAGTAATTGACCGCGCCCGACCGTACACCGTGACCGAGCCCCGGCGGTAGCTCGTCCTCTGTGACGGTCCGGACCGCCAGCCCAGGGTGGTCATCCTCGGCTGCCACGGCCTGGAAGATGTCACCGATGACGCCTTCCAGGTAGCCCTCGAAGAAGCTGCGCAGATCCTTGCCCTGATCGTCGGGAAACCAGTCCGGGTGGAGTCCGAAGGCATCACCGACCACTCGCAGCCACATCGCCCCGAAGGTCTCGTCGATCGCCATGGGGTGGATCACGCCGATGCCGACCCCGGAGTCGAACTCCGCCCACCGCTCGATACGCTGGGAAAACGACGCCGCGACACCCTCCCGCTCGAAGCTGTCGTTGAGCTCGGCGGAAAAATCCCGACCGCAGCGACGGCCCACCGTAACCAGGGCGACCCGTTGGGCATCCGGCCCGCCGGATTGACAGGCGTCCAGCAGCCCTTCCAGCAACAGGTGAAAGGTCCTGACCCGCATGGCGATATGGGGCTGCTCGTCCACATTGAGCAGGATCCCCTGGTGGGGGTAGCTGTCGAACTGCCGGGCCAAGATGCGTGCATCCTGCTGCATACCGATCTGCTCGTACACCAGGCCTCCGCGGCAGCCGGGTCCTCCGTACCCCCCGCGGGCGGCGCCAGCCGGGCGCACAGGCCGAGATAGTCGTGACTCAGCTGCCAGAACGGGGCCTTCTTTTCCCGCATCTCGAACAGGATGCGCTCCCGGCCTTCGATCTCCCGGGTCTCGGAGAGGACGACGAAATCCCGCTCCCGGAACAGCCCGGCGGCATAGCCCTGCTCCCCGTCGGACCAGTGCCGGCGGCGCCAGCTGTCCCCGATGGTTCGGATACAGTCCAGGTTCAGGTGCTCGCTGCGGTGATCCGGCACTCGGGCAATCACGGGTACGAAGCCGATAGGACATCCCTGGCGCGCCATCTCCCGCACTACGGCCTGAGCGGTGCCGCAGGCGTATTGGATGCCCTCGGGGTTCGCCGGCAGAAAATGGGTGATGGAATCGACAGCAGGATGACCGCGCTTGGCTCGGTGGTGGTCTTGCAGTCCACCAGCAGATAGTCCGGCGCGAAGTGCTCCGCGATCAGCTGCTTGTCCGCGTCGAAGGCCTCCCGGTTGCGATCTAACCATTCCAGCGGAAAGACCCTGGGACTCAGGCCATTGATCTCCTTGAGGGCAAAATAGAAGAGACGATGAAAACGGTAGGAGGCGATCAGGCGCCAATAATCGGGGCTGGTCTCGTCCCCCGCCCGCAGCAGGTACAGCTGCTCGTCGACGGGTTGGATCCGGTCCTGGAGCAGGCCCCAGCGTTTGCGTGCCGAGATACCGCCGGCGCGGGCCTCGACATCGAAGGCATCCAGATACTCCAGGTAGCCAGGCCCGGGCGGTTGCTTCCACTTATGGTGAAGCCCCGGTGCGGTGAAATCGAAATCCAGCATCAGGACCCGTCGCCCGGTCGATGCCCGGGCCCGAGCCAGATTGCACAAGGCCAGGGTACGGCCGAGGCCGCTCTTGACAGAGTGGAAGACCAGGGTCCGCATCCCACCACCCAAGCCGAACAACTCAGGACTGCACCAGACAGGCCCTCAGGTCCGGTCGGTGGGCAGGAACCAGGTGTCTTTCCGACCCGGCAGGTCGGTCGGGTCCGGCTGTGCCGGTCGTGACGACCGATGCGAAAAGAGCGTGGTCCAGATAATCGCCACGATGAGGGGCAACCCGAAGACCAAGCTCACGCCGATACCCATAATAAGGTCAATAGGCATAGATGGTTTCCTCCAGCGACTTGGTTTTTCCCGTCGCCCTAGGCCGGGCCCCTTCCAGCTTCGCGTGGATCAGGATTGCGATCAAGGGCAGAAATAAGGCAAACACCAGGGCGATGTAGAACAGGGTGGCGCGCTGGCTCGGGTCCTCGATGACCCCCAGAACGTCCGCGATATAGGGCAAGGCATAGAGCAGCGCGGCAAACAGACCGATGAGCAGGCACAGGGCACTGACGGAGTGCCAGCGGTTCGCCTCCCGGTCGTCTTTCTCGAGGGTCTTCATCCATTCCTCGACCTTTGTCTGGAGATTGAAGAAGATGGTACTCACCACCACCAGCAGGCTGTAATAGGTGGGGTAGAACACGTACGAGACCAGGGGGGTACCGTAGGTACCGGCGTTCCCCGCTGTGACCATCTCCGGGCCCGCCGCCGGTCCCCTGACCGCTTGGGTACCTGCTCCGCCCGTCATCTCCTGGGGTGGGCAGGTCCGGTTAGGGATTGGAACATTGAGCATCAATGCACCGGCAATCGGGGGCAGCAGCCCGAAGACCAAGGGCAGCTGGTGATTGAGCAGGGTCCAATGGATGCTCGCGTAGCGGCGTTTTTCCCACAGCAGCCCGAACCCCATGATGGTGACAAATAAGGTGATAGTGACGATCCAGGCGGTAATCGCTTTATCGTGATGCCCGATTACCCACAGCCAGTATCCGACTCCACCCGAGAACAGGATCGAGAAGACCGCTATCAGCAGCAGCAGGCCACCCATCCGCTCGTCGGCAGGCGCAGCGTCACTCGCCTTCTCCCCGGCGCTCGGCCCGGAGCTCGAGCGTTGAAACCTCCTCGGGCGCGTCATCGCATCATCCCCTCCCATCCTGACCTTTAGACATAGCAGCTGACGTAATCATAATGCAATCGTTGCCCAGGTAAGGATCTTTTCCCTCCGGACAACGCCAAATCATTCAGAATTGCTTTTAACCGGACAGCCTCTTAGAGGCTGTCCAAAAACTAACTCATTGATTATAAAAGCATGATTGTCATCTGGCTCCTACGCTCCAGCGTGGGAGCAGGTCTTGACGCTCCAGCGTCACCAAGCCTGACCGCTGGAGCGGCCAAGGTGGTGTTCCTACGCTGGAGCGTAGGAACAAGTAAATCAATAAGTTAGTTCTTACTCTTAGTCTTCGGGCCGTATGTGTTCGATGTATTTCGGAACATCCATCATCTCCAGCCTCAGGGTTTCGCCGCTGGCGACCAGGCGCTTATCCGTATCGTGGAAACCCAGGTCGCAGCAGGTATGGCCGCGGGTATCGAGTGGGATCGGGATCATATCTCGATAGGTAAAGATGTTGTCGTCGATATCGCCACCGTTGCAGATCAATCGCCCCCCCGGCAGCTCGGACTCAATCTTCGCGCCTTCCATAATCAGATCGCCACGCTGCCACCAACGGGTACGTTCATGGGAACCGGTCATGGTTTTGGTGATGTAGGCCCGGGAGAAGCGGATACACAGGCACCCGTCCTGGTAACTGACGGCATCGATCTCAGAGCCGGGAAGCTCGATACTGCTGCTTTCCATTCGTTATCCAGCCTTTTTTCGTCTTTTTCATCCGCAGATTACGCAGATTACGCAGATTTTCGCAGATGAGAAAAACAGAAAACGAAACAATCTGTGAAAATCTGCGTAATCTGCGGATAAAAGAGGCGGCTCGCTGCCTGCATGCAAACAGGCGCTCACCACATCATTGATGGGCACGCTACGCTCTGTGCATCCTCAAACAGTCGCAGTCCGGGAACCTCCGCGGAATGACCGAAATCTCAGCGCCACCCTGACGGACGCTTGCTTTGCCCATCCTACAAAACCTTTGCGTTCTTTGTATTCTTGGGGTTCGGATTATTCCGCATTCTCGACCGCAGGGGGATCCGGGTCGAGCCGCAGCTCTTTGATCTTGCGGGTCAGGGTATTCCGGCCCCAACCCAGCAGACGCGCGGCCTCCCGGCGCCGGCCGCCGGTGTGTTCCAGGACCGTCTCGATGAGGACCTGCTCGAATACGGGGAGTGCCCTGTCCAGCAGGGCCATCTGACCTTCCCGGAGTCCATTGCGGGCCCACCGGCGCAGGGAGACCTGCCATGGATCGTCTGCCGTCTTCTCGGCCCCCGCATCCACCAGCTCGGGAGGCAGATCCTCCGCATGGATCTCCTTGCCGGAGGCCATCACCGTCAACCAGCGCGCCGTGTTCTCGAGCTGACGCACATTGCCTTGCCATGCGAGGGATTTGAGCCTTTCCTCGGCACTCGACAGTAAGACCTTGGGCTCGCAATCCAGTTCGGCGGCGGCGCAGGCAAGGAAGTGTCGCATCAACAAGGGGATATCCTCGCGGCGCTCGCGCAATGCCGGCAGCCGGATCCGGATGACGTTCAGGCGGTGAAACAGATCCTCACGGAAGCGTCCGTCTTGAACATGCTGTTCGAGATTCTGGTGCGTGGCGGCGATGATTCGCACATCGACCCTGACCGGGGAGACACCACCGACCCGGTAGAATTCCCCGTCCGCGAGGACGCGCAGTAATCGCGTCTGCAACTCCGCCGGCATATCGCCGATCTCATCCAGGAACAAGGTGCCGCCATGCGCCTGCTCGAAGCGTCCCTGGCGTCTGCCCTGAGCGCCGGTGAAGGCACCGCGTTCATGGCCGAACAGCTCGGATTCCAGGAGATCATGGGGAATCGCCGCCATATTCAATGCGATGAAGGGCCGATCGGACCTGGGGCTATGGCGGTGCAAGGCCCGTGCAACCAGCTCTTTCCCGGTTCCGGACTCGCCGTTGATCAACACCGTGATATGCGAACGCGCCAGCCGCCCGATGGCGCGAAACACCGTCTGCATCGCCGGTGCCTTACCGATGATATCCGGCATCCGATCGAGGGGCTTGTCGGCCCTGTCATCGCCATCCGGGTTGCGGCGACAGGCACGTCGGATCTGACCCGTCGCCTCGTCGAGATCGAAGGGTTTGGGCAGATACTCGAAGGCCCCTCCGTCGAAGGCGGAAACGGCACTGTCGAGATCCGAGTGCGCCGTCATAATGATGACCGGCAGGTCGGGATGCTCGGACGTCAGCCGGCGTAATAGGTCCAGACCGTCGATACCGGGCATCCGTATATCGGAGACGACGACATCCGGGCGCTCGTGTCGGAGGGATTCCATGATACCGATGCCGTCTGAGAAGCTCGTCACCTCCATGCCGGCCTTGTTCAGGGTCCGCTCCAACACCCACCGGATGGATCGATCGTCGTCGATTACCCACACCGTCGGTCTTCCAGTATCCAGTTCCACCTTATTTTGCATCCTCAGGACCCTCCGAATTGGAAATTTTTCGGAATGATAAGTTATGGGCTTGACATTTCCGCTTGACGGGTGCACAATGCTCTCAAGTCGAGAGGAAATGCCATGAACCTGCAAACCGTCTTCCAACGCTTCCCCGATCAAGAAGCCTGTATCGAGCATCTTGAACACATTCGCTTCG
>Ga0209458_1000578_pt1 | contig 11334 bp, 5 predicted proteins | sample WorMetLIZAISLAND_FD_187411 | JGI IMG/M metagenome (GOLD analysis project Ga0209458, IMG submission 187411) | Marine gutless worms symbiont microbial communities from Max Planck institute for Marine Microbiology, Germany - Inanidrilus manae... ...
GCCACTGCCACCCATCATCTGTTGCTTCATTGAAATCTGGAATGGTTCGACATTTCTGGTGCCGGCTTACCCAGGTTGTCCTGGAAAAGAGGCAGTTAATCGGGTGTACTACTACTACTACTAATAGTAGTAGTAGTAGTAGTGGTAGTAGTTAGTATGTGACAAACATTCACAATGATTTTACCTAGTTACCCACCGTCAATATACTTCTGAACTCTGAACTTGCAGAAACTAATGTGACCAGCCAGTCATGGCAAACAGCAATATGTGATAGCTCACTACTGTGACAAACCACAAGAGATAACGTTCTGAACAATAATGCACTGCATTCGTCATCAGCTCAATACATTCCAGTAACAGTATGTGATGTAGATCTCCACTCCGCTCTATCACAGTTAAGCAGTACAGGCCTTTCAATGATGCCACCCATGAAACGTTTAGGGGAACCAATTTAGGGAAAATTTTGGGTGCAAATCCACAAGCAACGACCAACGTTTGGTAGACACCCCCAATAAATTATCATCACATAAAAACCTCCAAATTTTATCAAGAGACAAAAGAGAAGCATTTTTCTGTTTCTGACAGACTGACAACAGATCTAGTAGCAGAGTGGAGTGGAGATCAAAATGTATAATACCTGGAAAACTGTCCACAGTACTGCAGCCTTTCATCAAACGGAACTCCTCCAGTAACATTTCTGGCATTGTGAAACAAGGATACTCCCCAAGAACTGCAGCTAAACTGAGCTCGGTTGATGGCGTACTGTCAATCCATGCTCGTCGACGTGCATAGGTACGGTTAATCAATACTTTCATGTGACTGATGTCTGGCTTTGGTTTAGCAGCTTCCTTCTTCAGCTCTGCAACACATGTCTGGTACACACCTTCTGACAATTCCTCAGCAACAGGCGGAATGGCTCTAAGTAGCTTGTGACAAGTCTTTGGTCCTGACAGCTTACGTTTCAGACGACTGCGAGTGTTGCGCAATGCAGATGACAACTTTTCATTAAAGTATGTCCACGGTTGCTGATAGTCGGAAACACAAAGGACAGGAAACTTTTCCACCAGGGTTTTGCCAATGTTTGCCAGTGACTTTTTTGCTGCAGCAGTGTTGGTCGGACATAGGCCAGCATAGAATGCACATGCCTCTTTTACCACATCAGTGTATATCAGCATGACTTTCTGCTTGTTGCCATCCAACAACGTCTGCAGCAGTTGTTTAGAGAAGACCGGGATTGGAGCCGGATATTCAACAACAGCTACTTCACCTTGTTCGTCCATACTTACTGGCTCAATTGAATGACTCTCAACAGAACTAGATGTTTCACCGAGCAGTGATCGAGATAAAGATTCAGTTTCGGAACCAGTTGAATGATTGTCAGATCCACGCTGTGTTGTCATTGCACCATACTTGTCAGGCAGCTAAAACAACATATGTGTGGTTTATAAAACCAATCAATGATGGTGCAGTACAACACCATATTGTAAAAAAATGGCAATAGTACCAGCTGTCAGTGTGCAAATATGAAATTAGTTATTAATACTCAAAGATCAAGGCACCAGTTCGATATCAGAACATGACAGAGAGGAAACATAGAGTGCATTGGTAGTATCAGCAGGCTGACAAAGAACAGGCCATGGCACAAGCAAAGATGCTGGATTAATAGCTGCAAAAGTGGAAACTTTCTGCACACAGTATGCATTCCTGTGGCAATCAAAGTACTGTACTTCACAGCAGTGACAGATCAGATAAACCACATCTCCAAATATTACAATATCATCAACCATACTGAATTCAGGACCAGCAACCTCACATTTGTCCCGGGTCATAATTACATCCTGTGGTTTATAAACAACATCATTAATAGCAACTTTTGCAACTACTTTCAACTCATCACCATCCTGTAGCTGCAAATCACAGGGCAAAATACTGGAATAGCAATAATCCTGAACAGTCACAAAGTATCCTGCATCATGCACAAGTGGCAGCTGCAGATATCTTTCTGTTGGTTTGCCAATGTCATCATGCTGGCTGTGACACATCCATATCTGGTGGTCATTGGCCACTGTAAATGGAACATTCTTAACATTTCTTAATTTTTTCCTTTTGAAGAAGCTGTTTTTGGCTTCCATTCGCATGCACCATTGATTACGAAGCGGTCCAAAATTCTCAATTTGTGAAGGAAGATGAACTAGATAGTGCATTTTTGGTGTAGTTGAGACATCTGGGTAAGCTTCCTGAAAGAAATGGTTATGTCTTGCAACCAACAGTCGAAGGCTGTATACAGTAGCAGCAGTAGCAACTGGTGATGTACATAACTGCTGTATCATCAGCAACCTTACAAAGTTCATCCACCTTGCATCATCTTCTGGCACCTTGCAAGCAACTGCTAAAGGAAGCATATGTGAGAACCACTGCAACTGGCTTGCTGTCAGGTTCAGCCTATCATCCGCCATTTTCAGACGACTTGCATCAATCTCATTTGGCCTGCAATTTGCACGCAAATGACGTCCAATATCTGCCATCGATAAATTCACATATGATAGACTGAAGTACTTCTTATCCAAAATACAATACTTAAGCAACCTTTTCACTTCAGCCATTGATATGCCTTCATAAAGTAAATGCATCGGATCATGTAAAAGACACTTTGTGACAGAAAATCCAGGTAAATCAAGAAATACACTGCGACCACTGATACCATAGAGACGTGACCAATATCTTTTGCTTTCGCCTGTCATCACAGTAGTTAATTCATCACATCGTTTCCGGTGCTCCTGTTCACTGCGACGTAAACTTTCATCGTCAAAAAGCACTTTACCAGCACTTACATCTTCCCTCGTAATGTCACATGTGCGACACAGTTTGTGTGCAAACCCTACACTGAGTTTAAAACCACCAATAGCATTTGAAGCTAGAGTATCACCAGTAAATGCAACTAGTCCACCTTTCATTCTGGTGACATTACCATGTGCATCAATTACATCAACTCCATCCTCATATAGCAGTTTAAGACCTTGTACAAAATCATGCAACAACAAATTCACTCCAAAATCCTTGCAGTCTCGAGACTTAGCCACTGCAACAAGCTGTATGCACGACAGTTTAGATCGCAACTTTGGTGCTATATTTAACAATGTCCAGAAAAATACAGTGAGCTTATGTTTCTTGGTATGTGCTCCAATAGGATTGACAACCTCTATTTCATCACTGTAGCCCAAAATACGCAAAGAATTATGTCTAAAAATAGGATCAATGTGACAGTACTGGCCATCTTCAAAATCAAACAAGCATCTTCTTGAACTTTGGCTTACAGCAACCGGTGACAGCACACAATGTCTCACTTCAGGTAATGACAGAAGGTGTTTCAGGTTATCAATAAATGGAACTACATAACCAAATGCCTTCACATTGACCACACTTTTGCTTAAAGACTTCACCAGAACACGCTCTCCCATAGTTACTGGAACAGGTCGTAACAGTGAAAAAGAATCCTCAAGATATTTTAAATGTCGCCATCTCGTATTAACACTGGCAAAAACATCCATTGGCATCTCTGCTGACACAGTAGCTTCAATAGTGCTGCTGTCCAGCCCAGTGCCACTGTCAACTGTACATGCTAATAATTTCTCTCGGCTAATATCAGAACATGTTTTTATCAACCCATTTGTGCCAGAAATAACATCATTAATAGCCGACTGTGACAGACCGTGAATACTTTGCAGTTTCAAAAGGAAAAATGCAGCCTGTGCTGATGCCTGCTTTTCGTACTGTTCAGCAAGCTCTGCATGACTTGCTGTACCACTATGGTCATAATCATCACCAGACTGGCTTGATAACTGTGCAGAATGTGGCAGTGATGCATCATTAAAATTACTCACCTCAGCATTTGAAAACTGTGTCTGTTGATGTTTGCGAAGTACATGTTTCCTAAAAGAATCATAGTTTTTCCATGTCTTGCAGCAAACCCTGCAAGTTACTGTAAACTGGGGATGATTTGAGTGAACTTCAACCACATGCTGTTCAAGTTCGGCAGTACTACGGACAACGCAGGAACAAAATGAACAAGTAGACATTCCTAACAAAAGTTACAGGAACAGAACTTTTCTCACCAGCTTCTTCAGTGCATTTAAGAATTTGTATCGTAATCCCACTTCAGAGATCATTGCAGCAATATCTTCATTGGATAACATCAATAACACTTCACCGTCAACGAAGTTTGCTACAGACAAACACATCAAGGTCAAAAAAAAACAAAAAATAATGTACCTATTACCCAATCTGCAAGATGAAGAATGGGATTGTGACAATGCAATAGTAGTGTAGCTACATGATGTCCCAGCCATATCTGTCTGTCACAAATACCACACACAAGGTGTCCGAAAAACTATGCGAAAAGTACTGGTAGTCATTATCGGACTTATAAAACTTTCGACCAAAATGCTTTATAATGGGGGGGGGCTCATCAGTAAACTACCCCTAATCATCACTGAACCCCTCTGAATGTTGTAAAGTGAATAGGCAATACAGGGTCAGAGATTCCAAATATGTGGTTACTTCTGGCCCCCTGGCCCCAGGACACATGACAGTCCTGACACGGCACATGCGCAATAAGATTTTCGGCCTAAACACGTGCTGAACAATGCATTTGGCAGACAGAACGAGCTCAACAGTCAACAGCAAAGAATTGATATTTGGCACACTGCTCAATCTAGGCAAACCAGAACAGCACAAACACAAATTTTCCCTAAAAGAAGTGTGGCCTACATCACGTGACCCTTATAAAATTTGGTACTCCCCAAACATATCTCCAAAACGAGTAAAGCTACAGACTTGAAATTTGGCACCAGGCAGCTGCTTAAGACTGTCCCGTTAGGGCAGACAAATTCTAGTTACTAGTGACACGTGGAACACAAGAGGTTGCCGTAGGTGGAACAGCTTAGTTGTTGGCGCTGCGCGACTTTGCTGACAGGAACACAGTTCCTGGAGGTAGACTGGGGCAAAGCCAACCACACAGCTACGACAGTGTAGCACAGCTTAAAGGTAATCTGCTGTCACAAAGGTAGCCACTGGAGTACGTCGCGTATTGCAGATGTCACATGGCCGAACTTTGGTATCTGCAGTATGAAGCGAGCCACTACATTCAAGATCGACTGTAGATGGTCCAGAACAGTTGGTGAACAGCTCACCAAAATGGCATTGCAGTAGTCCAGCCTGGACGTGATGAAAGTGTGCACGAGTGATCTCATAGCTGGAGCCGTGTGTGAACGACGTACGGCTCGAAACTGGTGGAGATGGAAAAGGCAAGCAGTAGAATGTCTATGATGCTGTGAAAGAAGCAGGCAGTTCACTTTGGGACAAAGTTTGGGGTTAGAAGGGGTTGATCCAGGAAAGTAGGGCTGTGCCGAGTAACTCGAGTAACGAGTACTCAACTCCAATCGGAGTTGAATAATTTTTTAATACTTGAATAAATAAGTAAATAAATAAAAATAAGTATTCACTTCAATCAGTTAAACCTTTTAAAAGTTAACTGTTGTTTGTTGAACCACAATTTACTAAGTGACTTAAGGAGGAAGAGACAATATCATCTGGAGTCAGTTACTTCACTTCAAATATTACCGGGTAAGTGTAATTTACTAACCACAGTTACCGCACATCACTAGTAACAAAACTCCCTCCACAGTGACGTCATAGATGATTTCGGCCTATACTAGCAAAATGTCAAACACTGGAAAAAACATTCAATACTCTAGGCGAGTACTCGAGTACTCACAAAAGTACTTGCCGAATATTCAAGTAGCAAATTACATTACTCGGATAGCAAAAACCCTACAGGAAAGCCAAATTTTTAATAATAATAATAATAATAATAATAATAATAATAATAATAATAATAACATTGTAACTTATATAGCACCAGTATGTTGAGACTTCAGAGGCGCTTAAATCCAGGAGACATTGGGCTGTAACACTGAGTTGAAATGTTGTCTATAGCATTTGTTCTTTGAGCACAGTGCACAATGTGTGCTTTCAAATTCCAATCAACCAGTCATTTTTAAAAATTCTACTTTCACAAGTCACCTGGATTTTGTTGTAGCTGGAATTTCTAGTCAGAATAAGTGTTCAATGTGCATAAAACTGTACAAATTTACCATACAATTTGCGAAAATTATCATGAAAGGTTTACGGTGATAAATTTTGCGGAGACACAGTATAAATGTACTTTATGCCAAACAACAATAAGTTTTAACCTTACCACTGAATCTGTCAACCAAAGTAGTTAAACTGCTTTTCTGTAGCCAACTGGCTACCTCATCTGTTGTCCATCCATTAACATCAGACATAGTGTTCATGCACTGTCCACACATAATAAACATAATTAAATGTACTGTAAATAAATTTAAATACATTTACCACGGTGACTAACACAAAACGAGAATGAAGTAATTTGCACAAGCTGGCATCACTGGCATACTCAGTCTCACCTAGTGCCCTGCCATTCTAGTGACTGGCAACCACAGGTCCCACTGCAGCTACAGCAGGAAGGTCTAAAGTGGCGCTGTCGCTGTCTAGCGAATAACAATTGCCATAATTAGTGATGAATGGCATCAGTGTGTTCTTACATGACGGCTTATAATTTTTGAATCGGTAAACATTGTACTACACCAATTAGGCAAACCTAAACACACACACACACAACCGTTTTACTGCTCTTCTGGAATATGTCCGCCACCCAGGTGAGTAGGTACCAGAAAGGCAAAACCATGGAAGGTTAAAACCAATCTGGATTTACTGGAGCAAGAGATAGTGAGTGGCAGTGGTATCTGCTGGGCTACATGCAAGTCTGCACCTCATCGCAGACAACCACGCCAACATCCCACCACTCAGTTTTTACAGGCCGGATGCCCTTCCTGCCACCCAACCAACAGTGTCAAAGCACTGAAGGCAAAAAGCACTGAAGGCAAAACCTATTTGCATACTTATTTTTTATTAATGATATCATGTTGATATTGTGTACCTGTTTTGTTGTTCTGATGTGTTTTTGTCGGTTATTTACTGTAATAAAAGAACACGACTGTTGCCATTCGTCGCGGATTATGGTTACTGTCATTCGCTAGATGGCGCCACTATTTTCCAAAGTTGATTCAAATAAATTACGATTTATTGTTCAGAATGGAATGATAATAAGCCTAATTTGTGCCAAATTTGGTGCAGATCTGATCAATATTTTTAGAGTTACAAGCCGTAAAGCAAAGTGGCCTCGTTTTTTTGGCCCACCTTGTATAAGAAAATATGGCTATGTGCAGTACTTTTGTTAACAATGGTCTTGACTCTTCAGGGTGCCACAAAACTGTTGAAACTACTTAACAAGTACTAAAGTCTACTAATGGTGACTTTGTAAACAGGCACTCGATTCAATTCGAAATTTCAAATAATGGACCATTCCATTCAATTCAAAACGAATAAACACTATTTGCACAGCACTAGTCATGATGTGTCTCAGTCAATCTCAGCCAGTGTGTGCAGTGGCCTTTTACAGCCTGTCTGTCTTGGTGAATATGCCCACCCAGCTGGGATTAATCATGCAGCCAGACAGCGAGGCACTTTTGTGGAAGTGTGAGTGTTTTTTCACGGTTTAATTACATTTTGTGCTTGGGGCACAAATTACGGGATGGGGTCATTTGGGTTGGGGTTAGGACATGTTTAGGGGTAGACTCTAACCCAGTGCCTAAAGTAAGCCCTAATTTCTGTTCCAAGCACACATGCAGGTTAACCATAATCGGTGGGTTTTCAGTTTACGAAAAGTTTACGCGCATGTATGTGGTTTTTCCGGTAACCGGTAAAACTGCAAATGGGTATTTTGCAAAACAGGATGCTAAACACACTGAATGGTTGGCTGCGTAGCCCAAAATTGTGCTGTGTAAACTGAGTCAACTTTACAGTTAAAGTGTCCGATTCTAGCTTACTGATATGGTTAGTGTTAGGGTCAGGGTTATGGCTAGGGCTAGGGCTGCCGTGCAGGTAGCCTAGGAGGCTAGCGGCCCAGCATCTTCCAAATGCTTAACTCAATTTTATCATTAGTTTCGTTTAACTGTTTTTAAGTTAACTGCCCATCTCTGGTTAGAGGTATATACCCCAGTGCTGCTGAAGCTACAGCACTATGGTGCTCTACAAATGTTTATTATTATTATTATTATCATCATCATCATCATCACATCACTATTCCGACAACCGACTACCTCTGGTCTTTGGAATAGCAGCTGCCTCAGTGGCACAGGCTACCAGTCAACTCGCCACAGGCGCGTTTTTTTCACAGTCATCTCGTCACACGGTCAAGTCATCACACAGTCATTTCGTCACAAGCGAGCATTGTACAAAGCTACGAGTGGGCCATGGTAAACTATGCAGGCAAGGCGGGTGAAGTGGCCAATGGTTATACAGCTTCATTTGCGGCAGCGGCAATTTTTCAGGACACCCCACAATCAAACCCCCAAAACTGAGGTTAGGGCCCAAAATTTAGTGGGCATGCAAAATTTAGGTGCCTCAGATCTCTAAAGGGAGATAGCATGGAGCAAATGTTTTTCTTTGAACCCTCCTCCCTCAAAATTCTCTTGTCAAATCTTCAAACAATTTTTCATATTTTGCTCACAACAATATGGCCAACAAATGGGGAAAATATAGGAAAATTGTTGGTAGCAAAATTTCATTTGAAAATCGCAAAATGTGCCTATTCGCTGGCTCAGAGATTCTTTTTAGCAATTTTCAACTGCAAATTTAACTAACTTCCAAGCAGAAGTGCCATCAAAGTAGACTGCCAGTTTCTACATGGCATTATGCAAAAATCTGGCTGCAAAAACGGTTCACACAATCATCAAAATGCACGTTCAACTCGTCATATGGTCAAGTCATTACAGAGTCAACTCGCCACAATGGAAAATGTTATTTTCCGTCCACAGTCACGTGATCGAATCACGTGATCTACTGTGTACTAGGGGTGATGTTTATCCCAACCCAGCACCCCATTTTTACTCCCGGTCCCGATAATAGATGATGCGTCGGTAGTGTCATCGGCCATCTGAAAAGAATGTCCCAATGCCACACTCCCCACCAAACCCGGGGCACGATCCAAAATATTCACTCAGTTTAACTTAGTTTACGGTGTTTTGTGTGTCATTAGTTTTTGCTAGTTTTTAGGGTTTAGGGTTAGGGTTTTGTGTTAGGGTTAGGGTTAGAATTACGGGTAGTACTAGTTATTTAAATGAGAATTTTGTAATTTTCTAGCATTTGTGGTGCCATCTGGTGAGTGTGCCAGAAAAACCTGTGGACAGAAAATATCGGTATTTTCCGTCCCCATGGATGGAAATTTAGCCACATGTAGGCTAGGACGGAAAATATAGCCTACATGTGGCTAAATTTCCGTCCTTGGGGACGGAAAATAACACTAACCCGTCACAATGCCGTTATACACGACGGTCAACGCGTCACACGAGTTTAGGTGGGCGATTTTAGGGTGTGACGAGTTGACTGGCTCCTGTGGCACAGACCAACTGAAAAAGTCGGATTAATAACACTTCTGATATGTTACAACAATAAATTCGATGTAGAGGTTTATAGGCCTACAAAACAGTTCAATATAAACAACCACTTTTCTTTCCTTTTTATCTAAATTCCTTCCTAAATACCAAAACCGCCAACGGCGCCATTTTCCTTTTGTACTTGCTAGAAAAATGCGTCTAAAATACGGCTTGGACCGACAACATCCTGTTTCGGCCGGTTGTAAATTTGTAGTGCTAAAAGCCTAAAATGGCTATGGATGGCATCGAATTAGTTACATGAGCATTGAGCAGTCTAATTTCGACCGACTTTGGACTGGATATGATGTTTGGCTGATTGAACATGTAATTACGGGAGCTGATAGCAGGACTCAAAAAGCAGCTGGTTGCATACATTATGTGCATGACTGTAGGCTAATGCAGACGTGGTGTCTCAAGACTGTATCACAACCACGTTATCCTTCAAGAGCTACTATATACATGCTGGAAATAAAAGCCACATTTGTTGCAATTGTCTACATTTAACCTTTCTGTTCAAATTCTAGTTCTATGGGAAATGGGGAATTAGCTTACATGAACATTTACTTACTTTAATTACTGTCCCAGCGGCCTGAACAGTGCACAGGTCGCATTTCGCCTCCAATCAAACTGTAATTTGGAACAAACTGGTTATTAGAACAGCCGTTAATGGTCTTGTAAGTAGCTATAGCTTAAGTAGCTGCATGATGTCCACATTCATTGCCCCTAAATCACTGTAGGCCTACTCGGTCATTGGTCAATGCATTATGATAGACTATACAACCAACTAATCAACAAAGTTGAACCAAGAACACTAAACCTGCATCCGGAATGACATTGAAACAGACGTACAGGTGTTCAAAGTCACTCAACAACGAAATAGGCCTAAAACTGATGATGATAGGCCCAGTGGCCTACCCAGGGTTGGAATTGCTGGGGAGGGGGGTTGAGGGGTTGAACCCCCCCCCCAGTTCATGTCTACAAATGCTCATTTTTGAGTGAAAATCGGTTTAAAATTTCAATCCCTGGGCAAAATTTCAAACATTTTGACATCTGACCCCCCCAGTTCTTTTAGGTCAATTCCAACACTGGGCCCACCTTTGAACGTTCTCATCATACGACATAATAGAGACGATATTTCACTATACTATTGCAAAACCAGTAGGCCTATGTAATAGCCTACTCGATCGCAACGACCTAAACATCACACATGTAAGCATCTTCAGCATAATATGGCAGTGTATGTTATGTTCAATGTTTACTTCAAAACAGTGCCGAACTACTTTCCTGCAAGTCTTTACGAGCGATGTCCGGCATGACTGACAGACAATGCGTGTATTCAGACATTTGACACATGTGTCTCAATCTCACAGCTGACACATGTGACTAATGACATGTGTTATTTTTACTAACGCATGTGTTAATTTAATGACACATGTGTCAGTTACAATGACACATGTGTCAAACTATGCATCACGTGTAATAGTTTGTAAACACAGATGCAAAAATCATGCAACAAAATGCTGTCCCGTTTGTGTTGTCTCAAGGATAATAATATAATTCAATGCACATGAGCATGATACACGTCAGTAAACTACCTCCTTTAATGCCGTTTTATATTACTACATGTATCGCAAAACATGTTTCACCCTGCTACGCCAGGTGGCAAAACGTGTCTTCATATAAACGGTTTAAACGTTTCAAAACGTTTCAAAACGTTTTCACTTTTTACAGTGTACTTCCGGTTGTGTGATCCGACCTT
>Ga0209458_1000579_pt1 | contig 11281 bp, 11 predicted proteins | sample WorMetLIZAISLAND_FD_187411 | JGI IMG/M metagenome (GOLD analysis project Ga0209458, IMG submission 187411) | Marine gutless worms symbiont microbial communities from Max Planck institute for Marine Microbiology, Germany - Inanidrilus manae... ...
AGGAAGCCGGAAAACCCTCAAAAGTCGCCATCACCGCGATCATGCGCAAGCTCATCGTGTTGGCAAACGCCCTCATTCGCGACAACAGAAAATGGAGCCCAAATGCCACTTGACCAACACGGATACTATGGCCGTCGAGACGATGGGCGGGAGGTCGGCCATGGCTGAGTGGACGCCGTTGCTGGTCGAGGAGCGTATCGTCGAGGCCGCCGACGTGCTGCGCCGGTTGCCCGAGGAGAAGGTGCGGGGGTACTTCGGGGTGTGGCCCGAGATCGTCCATGACTTCGCCGACAAGGTCGGGCAAGAGCCTCAGCCCATGCGTCGCCCACCACCGTCGTCGGCGTCGATTTCCCGCATGGATGAAACCCTGCCGTGGATGTCGTGGCTGGAGCCGCCTGCGGCCAAAATCATCTGGCTCAGGGCATCGGGAAAGCCTTGGAAGAGTATCTGCTGGACGGTCGGTTTGCAACGCTCAGCCGCCCACCAGCACTGGCTCTACGGGCTCTGTGTGATCTCGCTGAAGCTCAATCGGCGGCGGTTCAACAGCAACCTTTCGAAGCGGCGCGTGATCGAACTGGCTGGTGGCGCGGGCTTGCGAGAAGCGTAGAGAAAGGTGTGCGGCGGACACTTTTCGATGGGACGAAATCGCCGGATTGAGGGTAGTTTCGAAATAGCCTCGCGACGGGCGTGCGAACGCAGAACCGACGCGCCACGCCTCCTCCCAAGCCTTTGATATCTTGGTTCCTTCCTGGCCGATATCCCATGCGGGAGGCGCGAGCGCGGGATTTTTCTACCGACAGGCCCGCCAACTTACTTGACACCGACTTGACGTATCGACGCTAGCCACAGGTTTTCTGCGGGTTTGCGACGATGATCCGTCAAGCGGCCCCGACAACTGGCTGATTGACAGATGGACTTGACGATCGAAACCGTTCCGGTGGATCGATTGATCCCCTATGCGCGCAACGCCCGCACCCACGATGAGGGCCAGGTCGCGCAGATTGCCGGGTCCATCGCCGAGTTCGGTTTCGTCAATCCGATCCTGATCGGCAGGGACGGTGGCGTCATCGCCGGCCATGGCCGTCTCATGGCCGCGCGCAAGCTCGGCCTCGACGAAGTGCCGGTGATCCGCCTCGGTCATCTCTCCGAGTCTCAGCGCCGGGCACTGATCATTGCCGACAACAAGATTGCCGAGAACGCTGGATGGGACGAGGAACTGCTGCGTCTCGAACTGGCGGACCTCAAAGCCGAGGATTTCAATCTCGACCTGACCGGCTTCGATCTGTCGGAAATCGACCGGCTGTTGGAGAGCGAGGCGGGGGAACAGCAAGCCGGTGGTTTCGCTGGCGAGGACACCGTTCCGGAGCCGCCGGCAGATCCCGTCAGCCGACCGGGTGATCTTTGGTTGCTGGGCGACCACCGTCTGCTCTGTGGCGACAGCACGAACGCGGAAGACGTGAAGCGTCTGATGAACGGCGAGCGCGCCATTCTGTTCGCCACCGACCCGCCGTACCTAGTCGACTACGATGGCACCAATCATCCGCAGAACAGCGCGCGCAAGGCCAAGGTCGCCCGTGGTGACACCAGCGGCACCAACGGTAACAAGGACGGGTCCGCCACCTATGGCGTGACCTGGGACGATTCCTCACAAGGGCCGGATCTCTATCGCGGTTTCATCAAGGCAGCGATCGCCGAAGCCATCGCGCCCAACGCAGCCTGGTACTGTTGGCATGCCTCCCGTCGCCAGGCCATGCTCGAAGAGGTCTGGACGGAGATGGGTGCTTTCCAGCACCAGCAGATCATCTGGAACAAGGAGAAGGGCGTCCTCACCCGGTCGCGCTATCTCTGGAAACACGAGCCCTGCCTGATGGGCTGGATCAAGGGCAACATGCCGCCCAAGGCGGACGGGGCCGAGTTCCTGCCGTCGGTCTGGGATATTCATGGTCTTTCGGGCGAGGACCGCCCCGACCATCCGACGCCGAAGCCGCTCGACTGTTTCGCGATCCCCATGCGCCAGCATGTGGAACCGGGCGGCCTCTGCTATGAGCCTTTCTCCGGATCGGGCTCACAGATCATGGCCGGACAAGCCGTCGGCCGCCGCGTCTTCGCCATGGAGATCAGCGCCACCTACGTGGATGTCGCCGTCGAGCGTTGGCAGAAGGCTACGGGCAGGTCCGCCGTCCTCGACGGGGACGGGCGGTCGTTCGATGAAATCAAAAATGAAAGGGACGCCGCATGAGGCAGTCGAGACGCATGTCGTTCGCGGAAGCGCTGACCAATGTCGCGGTTGGCTATGGCATTGCCGTCGCTACTCAGATCGCGGTGTTCCCGATGTTCGGTCTTCACGCCAGCCTGTCGGACAATCTGCTGATGGGTGCCATCTTCACCGTGGTGTCGATCGTCCGGTCGTATTCGCTCCGCCGTCTTTTCGAGGAAATCCGTGTTCGGCGATCCCGGTTTCAGTCATCATTTTGAGCTGGCTGGCAAGGTCTTTCTATTGAAATAATGATAGCTTCCTGTCACATTGAGGCCACTTAATGTAATTGGAAGGTATCGTTATGCCGACGCCACATCGTCCGCCACCATCTGCCCGAAGAGCGCTTAGAAAGCTCGGAGAAGACATTCGGGATGCGCGGTTGCGCCGAAAGCTGCCCATGGAAATCGTGGCAGAACGGGCAGCCACGTCCCGACCGACGGTTGCGCGTATCGAGAAAGGGGACCCGTCCGTCAGCATCGGTATCGTTGCCGCTGTTTTGCAAGCACTAAACCTACTGGAGCGCCTCGCCGATGTTGCGGACGCCGCTCACGATGACATTGGACAGAGCATCTCCAGGGAAGAACTGCCAAAGCGCGCCACCACGCCACGCAGTCGGAAGGTTGGTGCATGATGTCCGATGTCGAGGTGTTTCTGGATTGGCAAGGGCTCTCCCGACGAATTGGTTTAATGCGCCGGCATGGCTCTCGTGGTCGCCAGTCTGTCACGTTTGAATATGATCCCGAATGGATCCGAGACGCATCGAGCTTCTCGTTGGATCCATCGTTGCCGGTTGGGCCGGGGACGTTCCGTCCTCCTGCCGGCCAGGAAATGTTTGGCACGTTGGGAGACTCGGCCCCCGATACCTGGGGGCGGACCCTGATGCGCAGAAAAGAGCGGCGCGCGGCCGAACGCGAAGGACGTGCCGTGCGCACGCTTCACGAAACGGACTTTCTGCTCGGCGTTTCTGACGAAACCCGGCTGGGCGCGTTGCGGTTCCGGTGGGAAGGAGAGGATATCTTCCAGGCTCCACAGGACGTCGGCGTTCCAGGAACCGTGGCGTTGGGCCAATTGCTCAAGGCGTCGGAACGCATTCTACGCGGCGAGGAGACCGATCAAGATCTGCTGCTGATCTTCGCGCCGGGCTCTTCTCTCGGTGGGGCGCGACCGAAAGCGTCGGTGATCGACCAGCATGGCTGCCTGTCGATCGCCAAGTTTCCGAAGGAAACCGACGAGTATTCACTGGAGCGATGGGAAGCCATCATACTGGATCTGGCGGAGGCCGCAGGCATCCAAACCGCGTCCCATGAGTTGATCGACAACGATGGGCGACCGATCTTCCTGTCGCGACGTTTTGATCGCGAAGGCCAGGAGCGCATACCCTTTTTGTCGGCCATGTCGATGACCGAGCATCGGGACGGTGACAGGGGAAGTTATTTGGAAATCGTCGATGCGTTGACCGAACACGGGGCGAACGCAGCCGACGATCGAATCGAGTTATTTGAGCGGGTCGCATTCTCTGTTCTTGTGTCGAATACCGACGACCATCTGCGGAACCACGGGTTTCTATGGCTCGGTCAACGTGGCTGGACCCTGTCGCCAGCCTATGACATCAACCCGACGCCACAGGACATCAAGCCGAGAATACTTGCGACCAACATCGACTTTGATGATGGAACCTGCTCGATCGAGTTGTTGCGCTCGGTGGCCGAGGAATTTGCACTCAAGCTAACGGATGCTGACGCTCTGATCCGCCAAGTCGCGACAGCGACACAAGACTGGCGGCAGGCAGCCCGACGGCGGGGAGCGAAAGAGCCTGAAATCCAAAGGATGGAAAGCGCCTTCGAACACGAAGATCTGCAAACGGCTCTTTCGCTATGACAGTCATCCCGAATTGAGGGTTACCCCTCGATCCGATAGATCCGCTCACCGGTGTCGAGCTTCCGCGAGACGATGGTCAAGCCCAGCTTTTTCTTGAGCGCCCCGCTGATTGCGCCGCGCACCGTGTGAGGCTGCCAGCCGGTGGCATCGATAAGCTGACTAAGCGTCGCGCCTTCGTCACTCTTGAGCATCTGGATCACTTTGGCCTGCTTGGTGTCGCGTGGTTTGCGCTGGGGTTTCGGCGCTGTGGCATTTGAACCGATCCCGATGCCGGACAGAACTTCGCCGGTCGGGGTGATCGCTTCGATGCCAGCCGCCTGTAGGATGCCTTGCGCATCGAGACCCTGTTCGTTGATGAGGGCCTTCAGGCGCTCGACAGCCTTGCTTTTGTAGTTGAAGGATTTCGAGGTGACCGTCTCCCCGGTGATGGCCGAAATGGCTGTCGCGATCTGGGCGACCGTGAACTTCTCCACGGCTAAGTTTGAGTTGGTCATGGGTTGTCTCTCCGTCTGGTTGGTAGACGTCCATACAGGTCCTATGAGTCGAGACAATCAACATTAATAATCTGAAATTAAACGGTTTTTTGAGGGCGGCCCGGACATGGGAACGTTGAACGCACATGCTTGTCAGCCAGGCCGAATACGCGCGCCAGCGCGGGGTTTCGCGCCAGTATATTGGCCAGATGGTGGCCAAGGGCGTGATCCGGCTCCAGGGCCGCAAGGTGGACCCGGCCCAGGCCGATGCCGCTCTGGCGGCAGTCCGCGAACCGGCCCGTCCGGAACGACGCGCGACACCCAAAGCTGAGCCGGCTCTCAAGCCGCTCGTTCCGGCAACCGAGCTTCCCGCCCTCCCACAGGGCGGCGACCTGCCGACCCTCCTGCTCAAGACCCGGATCAAGAGCGAGGTCGAGAAGGCCAAGCTCCTGGAGATAAAGGCTCAGGTCGAAGCCGGCAAATACGTCGATGCAGACGAGGTGAAGGTCGCGGCCTTCAACAAGGCCCGCGTGGTGCGAGACGCCCTGATGAACATTCCCGAACGTCTGGCCGCCGTGTTGGCGGCCGAGACCGATGCCTCACGGGTTCACGCCATGCTGACGTCCGAGATCCGCGCAGCACTCGAGGATCTGGCCGGTGCTTCCTGATGCCGCTGCGATCCATGACGCTGCGTTCGATCGGGGCTTGCGTCCCGATCCGCTGCTGAAGGTTTCCGAATGGGCCGATCAACATCGGCGTCTCTCGGGCAAGGGAGCAGCCGAACCCGGCCCCTGGCGCACGGCGCGCACGCCCTATTTGCGCGAGATCATGGATTGCCTGTCGCCATCTTCTCCCTATGAGCGGGTGGTGTTCATGAAGGGCGCCCAGATCGGCGCTACCGAATGCGGTAACAACTGGATCGGCTATGTCATCCACCATGCGCCTGGCCCCATGCTGGCGGTCCTGCCGACGGTGGAGATGGCCAAGCGGAACTCGCGCCAGCGCATTGATCCGCTGATCGAGGACAGCGAGGTGCTGTCGCAGCTGGTCAAGCCGGCGCGTTCGCGGGATTCCGGTAATACGGTGCTCACCAAGGCATTTCAGGGTGGGCTCCTGGCCATGACAGGAGCCAACTCGGCGGTCGGCCTGCGCTCCATGCCGGTGCGTTATCTGTTTCTGGACGAGGTCGACGGGTATCCCGGCGACATCGACGGAGAAGGTGATCCGGTCTCTCTGGCCGAAGCCCGCACACGAACCTTTGCGCGTCGCAAGGTGTTCATCGTCTCGACGCCGACCGTCAAGGGCGTGTCGCGCATCGAGCGGGAATTCGAAGCGTCCGACCAACGGCGCTACTTCGTGCCTTGTCCCCATTGCGGGCATTTCCAGTGGCTCGAGTTCGAGCGCCTCCGGTGGGAGAAGGGATGTCCCGAGACTGCGCATTACCTCTGCACCGAGTGCGAGGGACAAATCCACGAGCATCACAAGACGCGGATGCTGGAACGAGGCGAGTGGCGGGCGACCGCCCCGTCGGAACAGGGCAATGGGAAAACGGCAGGCTTCCACATCTCCAGCCTCTACAGCCCCATCGGCTGGCGAAGCTGGGCTGAGATCGCCGCAGCCTGGGAGGCCGCGCAAGGCAATGATGCGGCGCTCAAGTCGGTGAAGAACACGGACCTCGGCGAGACCTGGGTCGAAACCGGCGAAGCGCCCGATTGGCAGCGCCTCTATGACCAAAGGGAAACGTCAGCACCGGGCACCGTCCCAGCGGGCGGGTTGTTCCTCACCGCCGGCGTTGATGTCCAGAAGGACCGCCTGGAGGTTGACGTCTGGGCTTGGGGACGCGGACTGGAAAGCTGGCTTATCGAGCACATTGTGATCGAAGGCGGGCCACAACGGCCCGATGCCTGGAGCGATCTCGACGCTCTACTGGATCGAACCTGGCCGCATGCAAGCGGCGCACAGCTCAAGCTGGCCAAGCTCGCCATCGACACCGGCTACGAGGCTCCGGCGATTTACGCCTGGGCGCGCCGGGGCGGGTTTGGACAGGTGGCCCCGGTCAAGGGTGTTGAAGGCTTCAATCGGGCAAGTCCGGTGTCCGGGCCAACCTTCGTGGATGCCACCGACGGCGGCAAGAAACTGCGTCGCGGCGCGCGGCTCTGGACCGTGGCGGTTTCGACCTTCAAGTCGGAGACCTATCGGTTTTTGCGGCTGCAACGACCGACCGACGAGGAGAAGGCGGAGGGGGCCGAATGTCTGCCCGGCACGGTGCATCTGCCGACCTGGGTCGAGAGCGAATGGCTCAAGCAGCTGGTCGCCGAGCAATTGGTGACGGTGCGCACCAAGCGCGGCTTTGCCCGGCTGGAATGGCAAAAGCTCAGGGAACAGAACGAGGCGCTCGATTGCCGGGTCTATGCCCGCGCGGCGGCTTGGATCTCCGGTGCCGATCGCTGGTCGGACCGTCGGTGGACTGACTTGGAAGAGCAACTGGGTGCGGTCGACGGCGGCGTCGAGGCAGCCGGGCTGATCAATCGACCGGCCCCCGTGTCCTCGGAAAAACGCCGCTCCGACTGGCTCGGTCAGCGCGACAATTGGTTCTGAAAGAAAACTCATGACGACCTGGTCGGAAACCGAATTGGCGGCGCTGAAACGCGCCTATGCGAGCGGGACGCTCCGCGTGAGCTACGACGGCAAGACCGTCGAGTACGGCACGGTCGACGACCTGCTGGGCCGCATCCGCACCATTGAGCGCGCCATGACCGGCGCCGACAAACCGCTGCCCTTGGGCGGATACACCGGGTTCAGGCGAGGAGATCGTTGATGCGTGCCACCTGGTTTGACCGGGCCATCGCCGTGATTTCGCCGCGGACGGCGACACGGCGCCTGCTGGCGCGTCAGGCCTTCGAAGGCCTCTCGCGCGGCTACGAGGGCGCGGCACGGGGACGACGGACGGACGGCTGGCGCTCGCCCGGCACCTCCGCCGATACCGAGATCGCGACGGCCGGGGCGTTGCTGCGCGACCGGATGCGCGACCTCGTCCGCAATAACCCGCATGCGGCCAAGGCGGTGGCGGTGCTGGTCAACAACATCGTCGGCGCCGGCATCATGCCGCGTGCTGCGTCGGGCGACGACCGGCTCGATCGGACCGTCAACGAACTCTGGGAAGCCTGGGCCCGCAACTGCGATGCCGATGGGCAGCTGGACTTCTATGGCCTACAAACGCTGATCTGCCGGGAAATGGTCGAGGCCGGCGAGGTCCTGGTCCGGCGCCGACCGCGTCGCGCTGAGGACGGTTTGGCCGTTCCGGTTCAGGTCCAGGTGCTCGAGGCCGACTTCCTCGACGCCACGAGGAACGGTGAGGTCGGTTCCGGCCATGCGGTTCAGGGGGTCGAGTTCGACACCATCGGCCGCCGGCGCGCCTACTGGTTGTTCGCGCGTCACCCGGGCGATGTCTTCGGCGCGCTGCAGGGCGGTTTCAAGAGCGTCGCCGTGGCGGCTGCCGAGATCGCCCATGTCTACGAGAAGCAGCGCACCCAGGTGCGGGGTGTCCCCTGGGGGGCGCCGGTGATTCGATCCTTGCGCGATCTCGACGATTACGAGATTGCCGAGATCGTGCGCAAAAAGACCGAGGCCTGCGTGACCGCGATCGTGTTCGGCGCCGACGAGGCGGAACAGGGGATCGCGCCGACGGTGGTCGACGCGGACGGCAACCGCGTCGAGCAGTTCGAGCCGGGCCTCATCGCCTATGCTCGAGGCGGCAAGGACATTCGTTTCAACCAGCCGGCGGCCATGGGCGGTTACGCAGAGTACAAGCGGGCCAGCCTGCACACCATCGCGGCGGGCTTCCGGGTGCCTTATGAACTGCTCACCGGGGATCTCTCCCAGGTGAACTATTCCTCGATCCGGGCGGGGCTCGTCGAGTTCCGCCGCATGATCGATGCCGTGCAGTGGCAGTTGTTCATCCCGATGCTCTGTCAGCCGGTGTGGGACTGGTTCACGCAAGCCGCCTGGGTGGCCGGGCGTATTCCCGACCCGGTCGTCCCGGTCGAGTGGTCGCCGCCCAAGTTCGATGCGGTGGATCCGCTGAAAGATGCCATGGCCGATCTGCTGTCTGTGCGATCGGGCACCATGACCCTGGCCGAGGCGATCGCCCGTCAGGGACGCAACCCCGATGCCGTTCTGGCGGAGATCGCGGCCACCAACGCCAAGCTCGACGCCCTCGGGATCGTTCTCGATTCCGATCCGCGCCGGGTCACCAAGACAGGCAGCGCCCAGGCGGCCGACGCCTTCGCCGCCACCGATACTTCCGACTGACTTCGAGGATCCCATGGATATCACCATTGAACTGCCGGCCCTGCGCCGGGCGGCGGAGCTTGCGCCGAACTCCGCCGATGCCGATGCCCGGACCATCGACGTGGTCTGGTCCACCGGTGCCCGCGTGCGCCGGGTTCCGTTCTTCGGCGACCCTTATGACGAGGAACTCAGCCTCGATCCGGACCATGTGCGTCTCGAACGCCTCAACGGCGGCGCGCCGTTCCTGAGGGTGCACGAACTGACCGAGCTCGATGCCGTGATCGGCTCGGTCGCGCCCGACTCCGCGCGGATCGAGAACGGGCGTGGCATCGCCACCGTGCGTCTCAGCGAGCGCGAGGATGTCGAGGCGATCTGGCGCGACATCCAGGCCGGCCATATCCGCGCGGTCTCCATCGGCTATCAAGTGCATCGCTACGAAGTGAGCAAGCCTGAAGGCAGTCGAGAGGTCTGGCGGGCCGTCGATTGGACGCCGTTCGAGATTTCCGCCGTGCCGGTCGGCGCCGATCCGGCCGCCGGCTTCCGATCCATCCAAGAACTTCATGACTGCGTCGTGTATCGAGACGGCGCCGAACCCCCATGCAACAAGAGGATCCAAACCATGCATGACGAAGACACCCGTGAGACCGACGCCGTCGAGGCGACCGAGGAAACAGCCTCCGAGGAAACCCCGAAGGCTTTGAGCGAAGGCTCCGAGGCCCGAGCCCAGGCCACGCCACAGGCAAAGGAAGTCGATGCCGACGCCCTGGTGACGCGGGCGCGCGAAGCCGAGCGTGAGCGGGTCTCGACCATCTACGATCTGGCGGCCAAGCTCGATCTGGAACGCGGCTTTGCCGACGATCTGGTGAAGCGTGGCGTTGCCCTCGGCGAAGCCCGCACGGTGATCCTCGATCAGGTGGCGGCCAAGTCCGAGGAAACCCGGACCTTCTCCCAGGTCTCCGTGCCGCTGGGCGGCCGCGACGAGCGGGTGACGCGGCGTGACGCGGTATCCAACGCGCTCTTGCACCGCTACAGCCCGACCCTGTTCCCGCTGGAAGATGCGGCGCGTCAGTATCGCGGCATGACCCTGATGGAACTGGCCCGCGAAAGCCTCGCCGACGCCGGCGTCAACACCCGCGGCATGCCGCGGGACGAAGTGGCGACCCGGGCGCTCCACTCGACCTCCGACTTCCCGGAGATCCTGGCGGCGGTCACCGACAAGACCCTGCGTCAGGCCTACGACGTCTACCCTCGCACCTTCGCGCTCTTCTGCCGCCAGGTTCTGGCCACCGACTTCAAGGCCATGCACCGGGTGCAGTTGGGCGAAGCGCCGCAGCTGTTGAAGGTGGGAGAGAGCGGCGAGTTCAAGCGGGGCACGCTGGGCGAGTCCAAGGAGAGCTACCGCATCGAGACCTATGGCCGGGTGGTTGCCATCACCCGCCAGGTGCTGATCAATGACGATCTGGACGCCTTTACCCGGATCCCCGCCATGTACGGCAACGCCATCGCCCAGCTTGAAAGCGACGTGGTCTGGGGCATCGTCACCGCCAACCCGGCCATGGCCGACAACAAGGCCCTGTTCCATGCCGACCACAAGAACCTGGCCGGCACCGGCGCGGCGCTCGCGGTTGACGCCGTCGGCGCGGCCCGGGCGGCGATGGCCAAGCAGACCGGGCTCGACAAGAAGACGGTGCTCAACATCCGCCCGTCGTTCCTGATCGTGCCGGCCTCGCTCGAACTGAAGGCCGAGCAGTTGGTGGCCCAGAACCTGGTGCCCGCCGACACCGCCAAGGTGGTGCCGCAGTCGATCCGCACCCTCGCACCCATCGCTGAGCCTCGCCTGGATGCCGCCAGCGAAACCGCCTGGTACCTGGCCGCCAGTCCGAACCGGATCGACACCATCGAGTATGCCTATCTGGAAGGGCAGCAGGGTGCCTACATCGAAACCCGCAATGGCTTCGACGTGGACGGGGTGGAGATCAAGTGCCGCCTCGACTTCGGCGCCAAGGCCATCGACTGGCGCGGCCTTTACAAGAACCCGGGCGCGTAAGCCTGATTAATAGCAACCATTCCTGACGAGACGGGCGGCCAATCGGCCGCTCTTCGTCATTCTGGAGAAGGACACGAGACATGAAGAACTATATCCAGCCCGGTAACACCATCACCCTTGCGGCCCCCTACGATGTCACTTCCGGCAGCGGCTTGTTGGTCGGTGCCTTGTTCGGCGTCGCCGGTGGCGATGCGCTGACCGGCGAAACGGTCGAGACCAGCCTGGTCGGCGTGTTCGACCTGACCAAGGCCGCCTCGCAAGCCTGGAGTGTCGGTGACAAGGTCTACTGGGACGACACCAACAAGGTCGCCACCAAGACCGCGACGGCCAACACCC
>Ga0209458_1000580_pt1 | contig 11270 bp, 10 predicted proteins | sample WorMetLIZAISLAND_FD_187411 | JGI IMG/M metagenome (GOLD analysis project Ga0209458, IMG submission 187411) | Marine gutless worms symbiont microbial communities from Max Planck institute for Marine Microbiology, Germany - Inanidrilus manae... ...
GACGGTTGTTTGTCCAATTCTGGCTTTATTTTGCAAAACGATTCATCTTGGCCTTCTGGACCCCATTGGCCAATTAAATATCAGAATTTTAGAAAATCAAGAGCATTCGTCTGCCTCTGCTCTCTTGAAAATCAATAACTCACTTTATCTTTGCTACAGTTTTTTGCAACTTTTGATGATATTTAACATTTAGGCTCTGCCTACTCTGACGATTGGTATAAGTTTTGGCCTAAATTTTCAACACTCCACGATACTAGAGGGCTGCCGTCACGAAAATCTGAAAATTGCAATATTATTCAACTGAGTAAGAAATTTCACAAGATGACGGCAACTTGCCATTTTCAAAACTGTAAAGTGGTTGTATCTCAGATACAGTGACTGATTACCAGAAGAGTTTGCATGGTGATGCATGTTAGGTGGCATGGCTGGAATACAGTGGGTGCTGTAACAGTAAAGATTGCAAGTGGCTGCCTTCTTCAGAGTCGAAAAATCGCTATATCTTGGCATTATTGTTATGGATGAATTGATTTCCGTGAAATCTAGAATGCTGATGTATACTGACACGCAAAACCACATGTGGACACAAAGGTTGAAGTATACAAGGCTGCAGTCGTGCTGACAACCGTACTGTATGGACGCGAAACATAGACTCCATATCATCGACACATCGGACAGCTCGACAAGTTTCACTTGCTCTGTCTGAGAAAGTTCTTACACATCCGTCAATGCAAAATCTCTGGTATCAAAGCCGTGATCACGACAAAGTTCGTCTGGATCGCCTGGCAGAGAAACGATTCCAGCACAAGAATCTGCAGTACCAGCCTTTGAGGGAGGCGAGCGAGGCCCCACCTTGGGCCTTGCACCTAATGGGTGGCCTTGCACTTATGCAGGTAAAATGGAAAATTAGTAATCTTGCTGCGACCAAATATCATATTGTAAGGAGAAAATGCATCAAATTCGATTTCCACTGAGGCTCTGTCCTAGACCCCCCTGGGGGATCTTACAGTGCTCCCAAACCCTTAGCTGCATTTAAGGGGGCCTGCTTTTAATGGGAGGGAGGGGAAGTTAAAAGGAAGGTAGAGAAGGGAAAGGAAGGAAAGGGACGGGAAGAAACGAGGAGAGGGGAGGGAAGAGAAAGGGAGGGAGGAGAGGGCCTCGCATATATACAGACGCCATCTTGGGCCTCGCAAAACCTAGCTCGGCTCTGCAAGAATCCAATGAAAACGAAGCCCGACAACAGTTTTACCTGCAACGTGTGCAACTGCAGTTCACGTGTTGGACTCTTCTCAAAGCAGAGAAGAGACTCTTCGATAAGAATCGTTGACTCCATGATCAGTATGTGTCATGTCACAGTGGCAATCTGTTCAAGAAAGTCGTGACAAACCGAAGCAGCAGCCATGTCACGGCATTCGTCGACCTGTTCGTCACCGGAAAACCTTCTTCTCCTCTAACCAGCGCACTCAGCGCCTTTCTGACTCAGAAGATGGCGTCCCTTTGCAATCATCACTGTTGAAATTTGAAAATTATACCACACAAGCGGCCATCTTGGATTTCTTAATTGAACAAAAATCTTAACGGCCTGCATCGTCTGGCGGTCCAAGTTAGATCACCGCGCCAATTTTCGTGAAAATTGGTCAAAAACGCGCTATAGGCCTTTACGTTCAGTGTTGTTATTAGCCACAGTATATAGCAGCGCGACGTAGGTATTGGGACATACGTGTACTGTCGGTCGGTCTGTCTGTTGGTCTGAGTAGTGTTGGTAACGTGATGGTTGAGGTGATCGAGATACCGTTTGGGAAGGCGGATCGGGTGGCCCTAATGAAGGGCAACGTCAGCTTGGATATTGGTTCTGCAATTTTGGGATGAATATGGGGCGGGCGTCCCATCGTAAGCAATGGGGACTCTGTGGCATAAGTTTAGCTGCTTAAAAGTGGTGAAGTGATCGAGCTGCAGTTTGGGTTGGTGAATAGAATGGGCCTGGGATTAGTGTATTAGATGGGGGTTTGGATCACGTATGGGGAAGGGAAGGTTTTTGGGGGATGGGTCATGTGGTTTTTGAGTGCATTGGTAACAGAGAAACTATTTGACTCATGTGTGAAAAGTTGATAATATTTTCGTTCAGACAATTGGAGTCGCTATTTAGGCCTAATGCACTTTTTAAAATGTAGTTTGTCACGAGATTGAAGTTGGAATTTGCGAGATATTTGCAAAAATGTAACAGTGGTTTTGACGTGTCCGCTGCAAAAAATGTTGCCCAGCAGCAAGCAACGGCAGCAGCAACGCCGGACGAGCCTATCGTGTAATTTGTTAAACGTATAAACGTTTACTAAACGTTTGATCAGAAATGGTGGCCAAGTGTGAAAGGGCAATTTTTGCGGAAATGGGGTGGTATAGGGAAAATGTGCTCTGGCGACGCGGCTCTTCCCAAATTACTTTGTGATTCCTTGTTACACTGTTAATGTTGGTCATGGCTGTTGTGACAATCTCCGAGTTTGTTGATTTTGGGCCGTACCGCCAGCACGGCAGGCAAGCGGTGCTAGATGCTGACTCCTAGTAGCCTACGACGCGTGTGTTTTCGCAGTGTGGTCTGTCTGTCTGTCTGTCTGTCTGTATGTATGTATGTCTGTCTATGTGCTTGTAAGTTTGTCTGTCTGTTGTTAGACCACATCACCAGCACTGCTGCCAGATGTGGGCAGCTATGCTGCAGACGTCACGTGTAGCACGGTCTGTGTGCCTGTCTGCCTTATAAATAATCATGTGTAAAGGTCGATCAATCGACCAGTGGTATTTCCTGCGTGTCATGACTGGGGTTTTTCTGCATCTCAAACGTTGGGGAACAACAAAATTTTTTCCCGGCGGTTTGCTGCTCCCCGCTTTAAAATTTCTTCTGCTGCCTCTGTTTGTGGTGAACGTGGTATACTTCTGTGGCGCATAATAGTGTACTGATGTTACCGTTTTTACGCGCGACAGCATATATGCTATAGCGCGTATATGCCATGGCAATTCCGTCTGTCTGTCTGTCCGTCTGTCTGTCTGTCACACGGGTGGATCAGTCAATAACAGTTGAAGCTAGGATCACGCAATTTTCACCGTACAGTAGCCCCATTCCTCTAGTTTTTTGGGGGTAAGTTTCATCCCGAAATTCTAAGGGGTTCCCCCTGAGCGGGGGCCTCAAACAAGGGAGGGGTGGTTAAAATCAGCCATTTTCTGCCTTTAAGCGTCAATATCTCGAGAACGGTACCAGATACGACTAACGTTACTATTAATGACTAATAGAAAGTCACATATGGGCTTTCGATTGACACCAAGATCAATGACCTTGGATGACCTTGAACTGCTGTAAGGTCGAATTCTCTCGGAATTTCGCGTGATTTCGCGTGTTTGGAAGGCTACAACAGCTAAACGAATGCAGATAGACCCATACTGTCAGTAGTGGAAATGTAGTCCGGTGAATGTACTTTCCTGCGATATAAAAGTTATGCAGATATTCACAGGGGTTCGGGAGATATGGGGCGTCAAACAAGAAATTGGTCGTCTAAGATGCCGATTTTCGTATCTTTCGCTCGCTATATTTTCCGAATCTTCATCCCCACGGCTGAAATCTGCCACCCATTCAATTTGTGTCAATCTATTACATAAGCATGATAAGCTTACACAATGCTGTCGTGCGTTTACCTTAGCGTTAGCTAGGCTTTCTTGTTCTGTAAGGCTACGTTAGACGAGATTTAAGATAAAGGGTTGGCAATTGTTCATTATCTTAACCAAACCATAGTATCTCACCACACACCCAATGTACTACTGTTGGCATGGTGGGCAACCGTTACGTATGGCAGGGTGGGCGCCGAATTTTATCAAACAAAGAATGTTTGCCCAAAACCCTGCCGGCGCCCCTGACAAACGGACAGACGGAATTGCCATGGCATATACGCGCTATAGCAGTCATCGTACCGCCGAGACAGCGATGCTCTGTGTATATAACGATATAACGATCTTGTACGGGCTGTTAACAGCAAGCTTGTCACCGCTCTTGTACTATACTGGATTTAACCCATTTCCTGCTAGCGCACCCTACCAGGGTGCACTATAAATTTTATCTCCACGTCATCATTTTCAACGGTATACCACTCCACGTCCTTGATCGGCGTTTTGTCGTTTGAGAGTCTGCAATGGATTGGTTTTCATCCTACTTGTCTGACTGGACTCAGACCTTCTGTGCAAACAGTGTGATGTCAAGACCGATACCAGTCACCTGCAGTGTTCCACAAGGCTCCATGCTTGGCCCACTGCTCTTCATTTCATACACAGAAATGACGTCACGTTGATTTTCGACAGTCATCAACTCAATCATCATTTATACGCTGATGATAAGCAGGCCTACGTGAGCGTACACCTGTCAATAATATGTCACTAGCGCGTTTTAGGTCAATAATCGTCGCTAAAACTACTTCCGGTTTCAATTCTGACCGCACAATCCGACAATACGCACACGGTTTGCTGCTAGAAAGTCCATTTCTACCATCTAGTACCGATTGCTGGGCTGTACGGGCAAAAATAAGGTAAAAACGGTCGTCTCGGAGGCCATGGAGTTGACACCGGAAGTAGAAATATGGCAGCCACCCAAAAAGTCACCACAATGCAAAACGTTACAGACAGACAGACAGACGACACAGTGTACCAAAGGCGCGACCGATAGTACGGTGGGCGAAAAACTAATAGTAGGCTAAAGTTTCGACTAGATGAGACAAATATGTTCAGGTGTTGTTATATCACGTCCTGTACTCGCTAGACGTCGCCACAACAGCATTTTGTGCACGTTCACGCGCTTATTATAAAGTTTTGCTCGATATTCGGCCATTTTAATCGACATGTGAGATGTGAGTAATAACGTCTTGTTGTTTCTGGTACCTACAAGAAGCCATTGGGCCTATAGTGCCCGTTTAAGCACACCCACATGTTAGTTTGAACACCAAACAAAAGTCGCAAAACGTTTTATAATTAAAAATTTCCCCAGCATTGTTACCAGTGAGGGTGGCTTGGTGGCGTAGTGGTTAGGGTGTCGGATTCGCGATCGAGAGGTCGCGGGTTCGATCCCTGGCAGCGCCGCTATCAGGCAACGACTCTGGGCAAGTTGTTCACACCCACTTGCCTCGACGCCGACAGTCTTCGTTACTATATGATGTCGTTAAAACCGGGTACCTTTACCTTTTTGTTATCAGTGTGTGTGCACTATTTTGAACAAAGTCTGGAATGTTTTTTGCGCTGCTAATAATGTATTCTCATATACATATGAACATCATAGTGACAATTACAGTTGGTGTTAGATGTGCTTAGAATGCACCAAAATGCACCATTTTAAAGAAGAATACATTTTTTTCTGGGCACTGTCCCCTCCCAGACCCCAACCCTCTGGGTATTCCACTCCCTTGCATGAAAAACTGGCAAAAAACCCTACCAGTGTTTCACCTCTGGACCCAACTGTGACCTTTGACCCAGATACCCTTTGTTTCACTACCAAAAAGAATTTTGTCCCTGTGCCCATGATTTATTCCAGCTGTCGGTAACCCTTTTTGGCTTTAATTGTTGCTTTCAACGTTTAGACGACAAGGTTACTTGATGCAGCGGGGAAATCTTTTGCAATCGTTTCTGGAGTTTGCTGCTGATTGGCAATGGGCGGTTGAGGGAGTCACCTTCCAAATTTAGTCAAATTTGAAATTTACGACGTGTCCCTGCCCAGGATGCAGGTGATACGACAATGCACCAATGAAGACAAAATTGGGCACATTAGTCCTATACGTGCGTTGTTTCGTGTGCAAAATTTCCCCGTGATAATAGTGAAAGGACTTCAAAATTCAAAATGTGGAATTTGTGAGTGTTGAAACGACTCGGCGTTGTTAATGATTTCTAGTTCTACGATTGAACAAGTCTCAAACGGAACGACGCGACAGTGGACGTGACGCGGCCAAATTTTCTAAGTCCAGAATTTTGGACAAACTTTTTTGAATGTGCCCTTATTTTTGAAGATACTCTAACTTCCGTAAAACACAGTATAAGATAATGTATAGAAACCTGAAAGACAAAAATCTCGATCCGTGCAGCCGTTTTGACACAATACCAGCTTGTGACAGACAGACAGACAGACAGACAGACAGACAGACACGTCCATAGCAAATGTCACGCTAGCATAGCGTCTCCTGGGTAAAAAGCAGTTCGCGACTCTGTGCAAACCACAGATGTGAAAAACTTTTTTGCCTTTCTTTGGTGTCATGGTTTTTACGTATTTAGTGTTTAAAAATTTTTTTTGAAAGTTTATATTATAAAACGTTAGTATAAATGTACATCAAAGTAGTATTTTACTGATATTTTGCGTCATTTGCCTTTTAATTACACATTCAAAATAGACGGGCAATTTTGCATGGCAAAATTAAAATACCAGAAGGACAAAAAATAATACAGGAATTACTTGCTTCACACTTTCGCCAGTCATCCGCATATAGTTTCGTGCACTCCTTGGGATTTGACGAACGATTTTATCACGTTTTTAAACGTTTTTTTAATTTTTCCCATCCACATTATTTAATAACGTTTTCAAAATTTGTTCTCCAGCACTTTTACGTCAACGATGTAAGCTGATAATAATGTATCGTGTTTTGTGTACAGCATGTCGACGCCATATTTCTGGGGCTTCGATCGAACTGTTACGTCAAAATACGGCGGCAAAGACATGGCCTTTGATCCCACGTGAGCGTTTTATTTTCGGCTCGAATTAACACACGGATCAACTAAGCCAATGTGCTGAAGAGAGTTGCATGTCGAGGTTTGAACTTTGATCGGCCCCCTGCAGGCTCTCCATTTGCAGCGTCAACAGTTACAAAGTGTCTTGTTTGTAACACTCTGACGGTCGTGGTTTTAGCATCGGTAAACGAACGCAGAAGATCGGTGACCGGATGTGGTTTTTCGACGTCGGTCTGAACGGAACAAACGACATTGTCAACAACCGCCTGCAGTTCAAAACACTCGACACCATACTCAAACACAACCAACATACACACGTACTCAACACTTTATGCATGGGTAAGGTGGGAGCAACCCCCGCCCCGAAAGTATTTCTGTCTGTCATAAGGTAAATTAGGTGCAAATTTGCCAATTTCTTGTTATCCTGTATACTGCTCACATGTTTTTGATAGTTTCACGCGTGCTCTACTTCTGATCGGAGTCATTGGCCGACCGTACCGAAGGAGTGAATATTAAACCAGGGTCAAAGAGTTCATTTTTTGGGTCGCCGCCATATTTCTATTTCTGGTTTCAGCTCTACGGCCACCAAGAAAGGTGTAAATAGCCTCAAAATGCCTGTAAGTGCACTGGGATTGCTTTGCTTACAAGTTCTAGCCTACTGGTGCTATTGCGGCGGTACAATCCGTAATACTACAGAAATGAAATCATCCAAACGAACTTCTATTTTGTTTACACCATGAAAAAACAAAAGATCGTCATACCTTCGGGAATTGGTCTAACAGCCGTCCTGCGAGTTGGACACCTGTCCTGATTGGTTAACATGTGTTGCCGTGTTATATATTCTATCCTCCTAGTGTGTTGCACAGCTCCATGGTGTTGCGCAACTGTGTTGTAAATGTGCGAGGAAGATCAATTTTACTGTAGGCAGGCAGTGAGGCAGGCATTGTTGTATATAACAGCCAGCGTCGCGCGGCGTGGCTAGGAGGACAATAGGCAGTCAATCGGGTCTGACTAAACGTGGAAGCCTCACGCATGGCCTCACGTGCTAACGAATCACCGCCGTCAACATTAATACTCAGCGTTCGGCTGAGCGAAGGTGAAATTTAAAGTTTCAGTCTGGACGCAGGCAGAATTATAGGCAATTGCCATTTTACATTGTTTTAATGGGAACTTTGAAGGTTAATATTTTCAGATAAAGAGGGCGCATGCAGACATTGTAGTGATGGGCAAAATTTAAAAATCAATTAGTGATGGGCTTAGGGTTAGCATTAAGTTTGTGGGGCAGTATGGTCGGCCAAACCTTGCTTTAGCTGGGCTTCTTGTTTTATCATTCATTGCAGTGTGAAAGACAGCTTCGTAGTCGGCGTTGCATGCGACAAAAAGTGGGGCGGCTGTTTCGCTCTCGTCACTTAGGAATGCGCAAAGTGTGAAAGTACACATCATATCACAAAGACATCAGAGGACAGACAGACAGACGGACACGTAGACGGTTGTAAACCTAGCCTATTGCTGTAGGCCTATAAGCTGCATGCTGACGCACAATAAGAAAGAAAACGAAAGTTTAAATTTTGAAAGCGTTTTTCCTAAAACGCCCACCCCCTTCTAAATCTGAAGTTTGACGACTCCAGTAGTTTATTGTTATATGAGTCATGACGTCGTAGACGCCAGATGGCGCTGTAGTAGCATTCTGTTTGGTTTGAGCGTTCGTTATAAGTTTTTTTGGTGATATTTCGCGATTTTGTTTGTTATTGTTCGTAAAGACCTCTACACCTTTTCGTGTGATAATTTTGCGAAACTTGCTAAGCTTCTTAAAATTCTCAAACATAGGGGTCTAGGCTTTATTGCACACCGTAACGAATATGCAAATTGTTATTTAACTGGAATTTCAGCAACGGATTTCATAGGTGTGTTCCCACACTGTTCCGGCCCCTGAGATTTCTTATACACTTTCAGCGAAGTCCATTTAGGCCACGACGCCCGGCAATTCGCGTGCTCACAGCGTCATTTGGATTTGTGTGGGTGTTCATGCCCCTCCCAACGTAACTTAGTTAAATAGGCCCTATATTCTAAGTTTCATGGAAATCTGTTCAGGGTTTCTTAGCCACGAGCGGCAAAAGTCGTGATAAACCAGTGTTTCCACTCTAGGATTTCCACAAATCTTGGGATTTTGGATCTTTTCAAGTAATGTTGGGATTCTACTTGCACTAAAGCAAATTAAAGATCTTGGGCCGGCCACTGGCCAAGAAATGCAGACTGGCACGTCCTGGTCACCAGGTGTCGCTGCAGTAACATTCATAATGTATGTGCGTTTATTGTTAAACTTTGTGGCGTAATGTCCACCAAATTTCTTTTTCAGTTGATATCAACTGAAAATGCGTAAATGATTTGTCACTGACTGTTGGTAATTTTTAAAACCTTTGCTGATTTGTTCATATTTCCCACCCTTTGTACTGGACACCATGCGGAAGTCGCAAAGTGTTTTCTAATTAGAATTTCAGCAGAACTTCAATGCGGTATTAATCGTTTCTTTCCTCCAGTTCCTCGATAACTCTACTGATTCACCGACACAAAAACGAACCGTGTCTGCTCACCAAGAAACCCGACGGAAAACTCGGTATTACGTGCATCACTGCTGAATGCAGTAGCTTGAACGTTTAAAACGTTTTTTATCCTCGAGGGAAACTCGTTTTTAAACGTTTTGATTCTCCGAACGACGGTTTCAATGTTATTAACGTTTCTTGAATGTTTTATTTGCGTAAAACGGTTTTATATTAACATGTCGCGCTTATGCTACTAACATAACTCGAAAGCCACGTGTAGGAATTTCTCCAATTTTTTAATGCGTTTTGCCTGTGGCCGTGGCTCGGTACTCCACCTCTGACGGCGTTGCGATACGTTATGTACTTCCGGTTTTAAGGATGACGTCATGTTGTCACACCATGGGACCAGTGGGCGGACGGACAGGCACGGCGTTGTGTAGCTTGCCGGCACCAGTAGATGTGGCTGCTGGCCGGGAGCCGGCCGCTGCGGCCCACTGGCTCGCTGGCTCGGCGGGCAGGCTTGCTGGGCCGGGCGCTCGCTGTCCGGCGGCTGGACTCGGCTGCTGCCGGGGTGGGGGGCGTTGGTTCTATATCAGTGGGTGAAGTCTGCTTGATATCATTGTTTCATTTACTGACTGATCCTGGTGGGTTGTTGCGCGTAGGCGTGGTGGGTTGTCAGCCGAAGAAGAAGGGCAGCTACTCGATGGAAGTGACGCAGGAAGGCAAGGCGATCCCGGGCAGCCCTTTCCGCATTGAGGTGGGCGACGGGCAACTGTGTCAAAAAGTGCACGTGATCCGAGCTTCCAAGGACGTAGCCAAGGCCAGCAACTAGAACGAAGTACACATCAACATTGCCGACGCAGGTACATACACACACGACTACTCTACAACTACAACAACAACAACAACAACAACAACTACTACTACTACTACTACTACTACTACTATTAATAGAAGCCATCCAGAGATGGTCGGCGATATGTCGCGTGTGACCTAGAACTTTGACCTACCAAAAATTCCTTTTGTGCTTTTCTTGCCAGGGTCAACACCTATACTCATACCAAAAATTAAACATGTACATTTACTGGTTCTCATCTGAGAGCGGTTATAGACGGATGGCTTCTACTACTGCTACTACTAATATTACTAGGCTACATCCGTTTAACGGCTTTTTCCAGGACGATCTGGGTAAGCCGGCACCAGAAAGGTAAACCATTCCGGATTTTAATGAAGCAAGAGATGACAGGGTGGCAGTGGCATCAGCTGGACCATATAGAGACCATTTGCATCTCGCTGTAGACAGATAACCACACCAGTACCTCATCACTCAGTTTTCATAGGCCGGATGATCTTCCTGCCACCCTACTAATAGCCTCAAAGCATGACTGAAAACAAAACTAGAACAAGAAATCCAAACGTAATCTGGGAATAGGTTGCGTCGCCGGAGCAGCATCTTCCTATACCTTATTACATTCCTCCCCCAAAATAAATTGCACCCTTCTGTGGGGAGCTGGACCGATCTAAACATGGTACCTTCGGCCCACCGAACCACCACCCCAAACGGCATCTCGATCGAATCAGCCGTTTTTGCAAAATACACGGTCGTTAGCCATGGACAGACCGACAGACCGACAGGGACACGGAACATGGACCTATGGGTGTATCGGTGGAGGGAGTACACTTTCCGCTACAAGCCCCGCCCACTCATTCTCATGCATATTCATCGTGTGACGTCTGCAGGACTGGGGGCTATCGGTGTGTCGGTGGAGGGAGCTCATCGTTCGGACCTGGAGATGAAAAGCACCTCGGCCACTGAGTACACTTTCCACTACAAGCCTCACGAACCAGGCATCTACCTTCTCAACATCAAGTTCGGAGACGATCACGTGACCGGTAAGCCACGCCTACTCATTTGCATGCATGCATGGAGGGACGTATGCGTGGCCTGGGCCTGGACTGGGGGAGCTCTAAAGCCCCGCCCCAAACGTAGCTTAAGCC
>Ga0209458_1000581_pt1 | contig 11245 bp, 13 predicted proteins | sample WorMetLIZAISLAND_FD_187411 | JGI IMG/M metagenome (GOLD analysis project Ga0209458, IMG submission 187411) | Marine gutless worms symbiont microbial communities from Max Planck institute for Marine Microbiology, Germany - Inanidrilus manae... ...
GTTCAATGCTGTTCAATATGGTGTCCGGCCCGACGACCAATTGATTGACTTCGATGAAGTGGAACGCCTTGCCCGGGAGCATCGACCAAAACTCATTATCTGTGGTGGCTCGGCGTATCCCCGAACGATCGATTTCGACCGATTTCGTGCGATTTGTGATGAAGTCGGCGCCTATCTGATGGTCGACATGGCGCATTTCGCCGGGCTCGTCGCCACCGGCCACCATCCGTCCCCGCTGCCGATCGCCGACGTGGTGACGACGACGACCCACAAGACCTTGCGCGGGCCGCGCGGCGGTATGATCCTAAGCCGCGATGCCGATATCGGTAAGAAGATCAATTCCGCCGTGTTCCCGGGTTTGCAGGGCGGGCCGCTGATGCATGTGATCGCCGCTAAGGCGGTCGCTTTCGGTGAAGCCTTGAAGCCGGAATTCAAGGAGTATTCGGGGCGCGTCGTCGAAAACGCAAAGGCCCTAGCGGAAACCCTGGTCGAGCGCGGTTTCGCTATCGTTTCCGGCGGCACCGATACGCACCTCATGCTCGTCGACCTCAGGCCGAAAGGCGTTACCGGCCGGGACGCCGAGGCGAGCCTGGATCGGGCCCGGATGACCTGCAACAAGAACGGGATTCCCTTCGATCCGGAAAAACCAATGATCACGTCGGGTATCCGCCTGGGTACACCGGCGGCAACGACCCGCGGCTTCGGTGTGGAAGAATTTCGCACCGTCGGCAACCTGATCGGCGACGTCCTCGAAGGACTAGCGGGCAATCCCGAGGATAACAGTGCGGCCGAAAGCGCGGCTGCCGAAAAAGTGCGCGCCCTGTGCCTCAAATTTCCGGTTTACGCCGCGGCGACCTAGTTGCCATTACCGCTTTCGATTCGAACGAAAGCAAATTGAACGCATAATCTGCGTTAGGGGGAAACAATACGATGCGTTGTCCGTTTTGTGGCCATGAAGATACGCAGGTCAAGGATTCGAGACCAACGGAGGATAACACGGCCATCCGCCGCCGCAGATCCTGCCCCGACTGCGGTGCGCGATGGACGACGTTCGAGCGTGTACAGCTTCGCGAACTCACGGTCGTAAAAAGCGAAGGCTCGAAAGCGCCCTTCGATCGGGACAAATTGGCCCGTTCACTTCGGATCGCGCTACGAAAACGCCCGGTTCCGGAAGACCGCGTCGAACGCATCGTAAATAGCATTCAGAGGCAACTGGAAACTTCCGGGGAGAGCGAAATCCCGACCAAGGCGATCGGCGAGATGGTCATGGAGAAATTGCGGGAATTGGACCAGGTCGCTTATGTCCGCTTTGCCTCTGTTTATAAGAATTTCCGCGAGGCCAAGGATTTCGAAACCTTCGTCGAAGAACTGAGTGACTGACCAAGCCAGATCACCGCACGACCACCGGTTCATGCTGAATGCCCTGGCGCTTGCGCGCCGAGGACTGGGCGCGGCTTGGCCCAACCCGGCCGTCGGTTGCCTGATTGTCGCGGAAGACGACGCAAATGGCCCCGTGATCATTGGTCGCGGTTGGACACAACCCGGCGGCCGCCCGCATGCCGAGACGGAGGCCCTAGACCGAGCCGGCAGGCGGGCACGCGGCGCCACGGCCTATGTCACGCTGGAACCGTGCAGCCATCACGGGAAGACACCACCTTGCGCTAATGCCCTGATAGAAGCTGGGATCAAGCGTGTTGTCATCACCATTGCCGATCCGGACGAACGGGTGTCCGGCCGCGGAATTGAGTTATTGAAGGGTGCCGGTATCGAAGTTGATACGGGTCTGTGTCGGGAAGAGGCGTTCGACGTTAATCGAGGATACTTCCTGCGGCAGGGCGAAAAACGGCCGATGTTTTCCCTGAAGACCGCGACGACTTTGGATTCGAGGATCGCCACGGCAAATGGCGTCAGCCGATGGATCACCGGGTCGGAGGCTCGCAAATTCTCGCATCTTCTCCGCGCCGAAAATGATGCCATCGTCATCGGTGCGCGGACCGCCGCGGTCGACAATCCGAGCCTGACTTGCCGTCTTCCCGGCCTCAGCCAGAAATCACCCGTCAGGATTGTAACGGACAGCAAGCTCTCCATCTTATCGAGCCATGTGTTGATCACCAGTGCTGCGGATACGGCAACCTGGGTCTACACGACGGACGGTGCAAACCGCGGGTCAATGGCCGAATTGACGGACGCAGGAGCTCTCGTCATCCCAGTCGCCAGAGGAAAAGATAACCGCGTCGAACTCGGGGCCATGGCCGCCGACATGGCGGCCCGCGGATTGACCCGGGTTCTGGTTGAAGGCGGTGGTACGCTCGCCTCCGGGTTTCTTATGGCCGGGCTTATCGACCGCTATTATTCGATCCGCCATCCTGCAATTATCGGCGGTGACGGTATCGCCGCAATCGCCCCCATGAAAACCCGGTCCCTGCCGGAAATGTCCGCATTTACCTATCGGGGTTCTTGGTCTATGGGTGCGGACATCGTCGAAATATTCGATCGTGACGACTCGCCGCCCAACCGGGAGTAAGCGAAATGTTCACAGGCATAGTCACCGATGTCGGGAAAGTACGATCCCTGCAGCGGTCAGGGGACACACGGATTGAATTTGCGACCAAGTTCGACATGTCGACGGTCGCCATCGGCGCTTCGATTTGTTGTTCCGGGGCCTGCCTGACCGTGATCGAAAAGGGGGCCGGTTGGTTTGCCGTTAGCGCGTCAGCGGAAACTCTCGATAAAACGACAATTGGTGGATGGCGGCAGGGGACTGCCGTCAATCTCGAACGCGCGCTCAAACTCGGCGACGAACTCGGCGGCCATATCGTTTCCGGACACGTTGACGGGATTGGCGAGCTTTCGGATCGAAACCCCGATGGTGACTCGGTCCACATGGTATTCAATGCACCGCCGACCCTGGCGAAGTTCATAGCGGCCAAAGGTTCGGTCACGATCGACGGTGTGTCACTGACGGTAAACACCGTTGATGGCAACAGTTTTTCGGTCAATATCATTCCTCATACGGCCGAAGAAACGACGCTTGGCGCCCTTCAACCCGGGAACTCCGTAAACCTGGAAATCGACATGTTGGCGCGGTATGTTGCGCGCCTTCTTGAAAAGGACTGATCTAAGTGTCGTATTCCGAATACCTATCCTCTATTGAGGAGATCATCGAGGACGCCAGAAACGGGCGTATGTTCATTCTCGTTGATGATGAAGAAAGGGAAAACGAGGGAGATCTCGTCATCCCGGCGCAAATGGCAACGCCGGAGGCCGTCAACTTCATGGCGAAATACGGCCGCGGATTGATTTGCCTATCGCTAACCGCGGAACGGCTTCGTCATTTGGATTTGCCGCTCATGGCGCAGCGCAACGTATCGCGCCACCAGACCGCCTTCACAGTTTCAATCGAAGCACGCGACGGCGTCACCACCGGGATCTCGGCCTCCGACCGGGCACGAACGATCTCGGTCGCCATCGACCCGACGAAGGGGCCCGAGGATATCGTCAGTCCCGGTCATATCTTCCCGCTGGAAGCCCGGCAAGGCGGCGTCTTGGTCCGCACCGGACATACAGAAGCCGCGGTCGACGTATCACGACTCGCTGGTCTCAACCCGGCCGGCGTCATCTGCGAAATCATGAACGAGGACGGCACCATGGCCCGCATGCCGGACCTGGTGAAATTTACCCAATTCCATGGCCTGAAGATCGGAACCATAGCCGACCTCATAGCCTATCGCCTGCGTAACGACCGAATCGTCGAACGTATACTGGAAACCACGCTGGACAGTACGCACGGCGGCGAGTTCCGGATGTACATCTACAAGAATCAAGTGGCCTATGCCGAGCATATCGCTCTGGTAAAGGGCGACGTGACAACGGACGAGCCGGTCATGGTGCGGATGCATGCCTTGAACGTATTGAACGACGTTTTGGGAGACAATTCGAGCGGCAAAAGCGGCCAACTGCAAGCTTCGATGAACAGGATCGACGAAGAAGGGCGAGGCGTGGTCGTTTTGATCCGGGAGCCCCACCGGACGGCGCTTTCCGATCGCATAATGTCGAGAAACGTGGCTTGTGCACCGGCCAGCCCTCCCAAGAATGGCGGTGGCGAACTGCGCGATTACGGCGTCGGCGCTCAGATCCTTCTCGACCTCGGCGTCAAGCAAATGGTTTTGCTGTCGAATACTAAGCACACCATCGTCGGCCTCGAGGGATATGGCTTGAGCGTCGTCGAGGAACGCCCGATAACGGAAGAATAAAAGATCGGAATCCGAGATATGCGAGCCAACAAAAAGATACTGATCGTCGAGGCCCGGTTTTACAGCGACATAGCCGACGAATTGGTGCGCGGCGCGATCGCTGTGTTGGACTCGGCCGGCATCGAATATGACCGGGTCGAGGTGCCCGGCGTCTTCGAAGTTCCGGCAGCCGTGTCTTTCGGACTCGACAATGGCGGGTATGACGGGGTGATTGCGCTCGGTTGTGTGATCCGTGGCGAAACTGACCATTACGACCACATATGCCGTGAGGCCAGCCGCGCCTTAATGGAAACCGCGGTCGACTGCTCAGCACCCCTTGGGTTCGGAATCCTCACTTGCGAGAACCGGGATCAGGCGCAGGCGCGCGCTGCGGTCGACCAAAAGGACGTTGGCGGACGGTCAGCCGCCGCCTGCCTCAGGATGATGGAGTTGAAACAACAACTTCAAACCGGACCCTGATGGTATCGAGCGAATCCCTTCAAAACTCGCCTAAACGCGCCAGTTTCCGGTTGAGTTCGGCGCGACTAGCCGCCGTTCAGGCGCTTTACGAGATGGACCTATCCGGCGCGCCGACGGACCTCGTTCTGGCGTCGTTCATGGAAAGCCGATGGCGCACAGTGACATTGCGCGATCCGGATGGAAAACCCGAAGAATCACCGCAGGCGAAGTTGACTGATCCGGACCCCGAATTCCTTGGCGCAATCGTCTGGGGAACCTGCGCCAACTTGTCGCGGATCGACGATATCATTCAGTCTCATTTGAGCGCCGATTGGACCGTTGACCGCCTGCATGCGCTCCTTCGCGCAATCTTGAGAGCCGGCACCTTCGAAATCCTGGAACGGACGGATGTCCCGGCCCGTGCCGTCGTCACCGAATACCGAGATCTGGCGTTCGCCTTCGTCGAAGAAAAGGAGGCGTCGTTCGCCAATGGCGTGATATTCCGGGTTGCCTGCGCCTTTCGCCCGGACGAATTCGCGGATTGACAAGTGTTAGCGCAGAACCATGGCTGCTGACCTTCCCGGAGAGTTCGAAATCATAGAGCGCTTTTTTTCGCCGCTCAGCAAAGGGGTAAGTGGTGCATTCGGGTTGAAGGATGACGCTGCGGTGTTGGATTGCGAGGCCGGCCGGGATTTCGTCGTAACTACAGATTGCTTGGTTTCAGGTGTGCACTTCCTGGCCGATGATCCGCCAGGCTCGATTGCCCACAAGGCCTTCGCGGTCAATGGCTCCGATCTCGCGGCGATGGGGGCAAAAGCGAAAGCTTACACCCTGGCGCTGGCTCTACCGAAAGGAACCACCGAAGCGTGGTTGATTGATTTCATCCAGGGCATCTCGGCGTTTCTCGATCGTTTCGGGGCTGCTCTCGTCGGTGGCGATACCGTGGCTACGGAGGGGCCGCTGACGGCCAGTGTCACAGCGATCGGGACTGTTGGCATCGGTCAAGCCCTGACCCGGTCCGCCGCGAAACCTGGGGACGCGATATTTGTGTCCGGCACGATCGGCGATGGCGCGTTAGGATTGAGGGCGGCGCGGGGAGGGCTCGGAGATTTGCCGGCCTACGCCCGGGCTTTTTTCGTCGATCGTTACCGCCGGCCAACGCCGCGCCTCGAATTGGGCCATCGATTGGTCGGGTTCGCCTCGGCGGCGATCGATATCTCAGATGGACTGCTGGCCGACCTCGAGCACATTTGCCGCTGTTCCAATGTCGAGGCCCGCATCGATCTCGGCCATATACCACTGTCCGAACCGGCGAAGGCCCTGGTTTCCGGCGCTGGTGTCGATATTGACGAACTGATTTCCGGCGGCGATGACTATGAGCTTCTGTTCACGGCACCGCCTGAAATGGTCGGCGAAATATCAGATCTGGCCGAAGAAATAGGTCTACCGATTTCGCGAATCGGCGTGACCCAACAACGGGGCGAGGGGCAATCGGTCGGCACGGTAATTGACGAGAACGGACGCGAATTAACCCACGGAGAAATCGGGTACCGTCACTTCTAGGGCCTCAGAGGGCTTTTCATGAGATATTCGAGCCGCAATAATGCGGTTTCTGGAAATTCGGGGGCGAATCCTTGAAAAAACTCATGATCATGGTTGCGCTCGTCCTGATTCTCACGAGCGCCACAGTGAGCGTCCTCAAACTGATGAAGCTCGGGCCGTTTCAGGAGGAACCCAGCGTCGAGGTCGAGGAGGAAGAAGAGGAGGTCAAGTCGATCTTCATCGACATGGAACCAATCCTGATTCCCATCTTCCAGGGTGACGACGTCGTCGCAAAAGTCCAGATTCAGTTGAAACTGGAAACCAGAAGCTCAAAAAAGGCGGTCCGCATCCAGCGGATCATGCCCCGTATCGCTGACACGTTTATCAAGGATCTTCATGCCTTTATGCCCCGTTTGCTGAAGAAAGAAGAACGGATCGACGTGTTCATCCTCAAACAACGATTGAAACTGATTGCAGACAGGAAGTTCGGGAAAGGCCTGATCGGAGACGTCCTGGTTCAGTCGGTGTTGGACACGCCTGCGCAATAACTTCGACAAGCATTCAGCAACTCCTGTCCGTCCACGACAGAATATCCCGTGCTCAGCGACGATCGGGCGACGATGTGATCTCGCTGCACTTGCGAACCGCGTGTTGCGTTGTCAGGCCATTTCTGGCATTTTCCGCCGCAATTCCGGCCCCGGCAGGGGTCCTGGGTTTGAAGGGAATCATGGCAATGGCGATTTGAGGAGCGGCCGACGCCTTTGCGCCGTCGTTTCCGGCGGCCACAACCAGATTGAGGGGAAACGAGAGAATGAGTCTCTACCTTTTTGTCATTATTTGCGGAGCTGTGGCGCTTTTGTATGGCGCCTGGGCCGTTCGCTCTGTGCTGTCGGCGCCGGCCGGCACCGAGCGCATGCAGGAAATCGCCGGGGCCGTGCAGGAGGGCGCGCGGGCATATCTTAACCGCCAATACACGGCAATCGCCATCGTGGGCGTCGTTATTGGTGTACTCCTTGGCCTCAAACTGGGCCTCATCGTTGCCATCGGCTATTTCATCGGCGCCATTTTTTCCGGCGCCGCCGGTTACATCGGCATGAATGTCTCGGTCCGGGCCAACGTGCGAACCGCCGAAGCGGCTCGCAGCCAGGGCCTGGCCGGCGGTCTCGACGTCGCTTTCAAGGCGGGTGCGATCACCGGTATGCTGGTCGTCGGCTTGGCGCTTCTCGGCGTCGCCGTCTACTACACCGTATTGCGCGGTATGATCGACACCACCACCGCCGAAGGTCTGCGCCACGTCCTCGAAGCTCTCGTAGCTCTTGGTTTTGGGGCCTCGTTGATCTCCATCTTCGCCCGTCTCGGTGGCGGCATCTTCACCAAAGGTGCCGACGTTGGCGCCGACCTGGTCGGTAAGATCGAGGCCGGAATCCCCGAAGACGATCCCAGGAACGCCGGCGTCATCGCCGACAACGTCGGCGACAACGTCGGAGATTGCGCCGGTATGGCAGCCGACCTGTTCGAAACTTACGCAGTGACGGTTGTGGCAACCATGCTACTTGCCGCGATCTTCTTCACCGGCGCCAACCAGGAGACCATGATGCTTTTCCCGCTGCTGGTCGGCGCGGTGTGCATTATCGCCTCGGTAGCCGCGACTTGGTTCGTGAGGCTAGGCTCCAGCAACTCGATCATGGGTGCGCTTTACAAAGGCTTCATCGCGAGCGCCGTGATTTCGGCCCTGTTGATCGGCGGGATCATCTCGACGTTTATCGGGTGGGATACGGCCTACGATATGGCTGGTGAAAGTATTACCGGCTGGTCGCTTTTCTTCTGCGCCCTGACCGGCTTGGTCGTCACCGGCCTAATCGTTTGGATCACCGAGTATTACACCGGCACCGAATTCCGCCCAGTGAAGAGCGTTGCCGCAGCTTCGGAAACCGGACACGCGACCAACATCATCCAAGGCCTAGCCGTTTCGATGGAAGCGACCGCTCTGCCAGTCCTGGTGATTTGCGGCGGTATTATTTTCTCCTTCGCCAACGCCGGTCTGTTTGGGATTTCGGTGGCTGCAACCACGATGTTGGCGCTGGCCGGAATGGTCGTTGCGCTTGACGCCTTCGGACCGGTCACCGATAACGCTGGCGGCATCGCCGAAATGGCCGATCTTCCGGAAGATGTCCGCAAGACGACGGACGCGCTGGACGCAGTCGGCAACACCACCAAAGCCGTGACCAAGGGTTATGCCATCGGTTCCGCCGGTCTCGCCGCCCTGGTCCTGTTCGCCGCCTACACGGAAGACCTTAAGCACTACTTCCCAGACCTGGAGGTTACCTTCACTCTGCAGGATCCTTACGTGGTCATCGGGCTCTTCGTTGGTGGCCTTCTTCCGTTCCTCTTCGGCTCCATGGGTATGATGGCTGTGGGACGCGCCGGCGGCGCCGTCGTCGTCGAAGTGCGCCGTCAATTCAAGGAAATCGCCGGCATCATGGAGGGCACGGCGCGGCCGGAATACGGCAAATGCGTCGATTTACTGACGAAAGCTGCGATCAAGGAAATGATCGTGCCGTCGATGCTGCCGGTCTTTGCGCCAGCCGTGATGTACGGCGTCGTTGTCCTCGTCGCCGATCAAGCCGCGGCGTTCATGGCTCTTGGCGCCATGTTATTGGGGACGATCGTTACGGGCTTGTTCGTCGCGCTCTCCATGACGTCGGGTGGTGGCGCCTGGGACAACGCCAAGAAATACATCGAAGACGGCAACCACGGCGGCAAGGGTTCCGATGCCCATCACGCCGCCGTCACAGGTGATACCGTCGGCGATCCCTACAAAGACACCGCCGGCCCGGCCGTCAACCCGATGATTAAGATCATTAATATCGTCGCCATTCTTCTTCTGGCGATACTGGCTTAATCATCAAGCGTTTGAGAGGAAACCCCGGAGCCCGCACTCCGGGGTTTTTTCTTTGAGGTTATTTGGTTCTTCCGAACCGCTGCAGGTTGCCGACGATCTGTTCGAGGAATGTGAGCTTCGAACCATGGGTCGGTGTCGTCCGATCGATCGGAACAATATTATTCGCCGCATCGAGGCCGACGGTTTCCACTTCCTTGAGAATTCCCGCATCGTCGAAACTGACAACCAGGATGCTACGCTCTTTGACCTCGGGCTCAAACCAGGCGAAGGTCTCGGTCCGCTCGCTGATGTAAAGCCAGATTTCACCGCCGAACACGGCGGTACTCGAGGGCGAACCGAGGATTTCAGCGACCTCATCTTTAGTGGTATCGCCAGGTTTCAGTTCGGCAACGAGGTCCGGGTCCGGCAGGTTTCCGCGTGTATGGACTCGCGGGCTGCAGGCCGCAACGGCGACGCTCAGCACGATAATGCAAGTTGTGGTTTTCAAGATCGCGGATAAGCGATTAGATTTCGGCATGGATGGGCCGATCCGATTCAGAATTGATCACGTAGATGAAGATGACTCTGGGTATGCGGCTTGTCAATCGCACCTAAAACGTTAGCGACAAGCGGTTCCGAAGTCATCCGGGCAGGTGAGGGCTCTTGTTTAATCTTTTTTCGAAAAAACCGCCACGCTCGGAGGCTGCGACCGAACTCTACGCCGCCATTGTCGCCCAAGCGCGCAATGAAGCGTTTTTCTTGGATTGCGAGGTTCCCGACACGGTCGATGGACGGTTCGATCTGGTACTTTTACATGCCTTCCTGCTTTTCCATCGGATGAAATCGGACCACGAGGCGACGAAAGATCTTGGCCAGGAAGTTTTCGATCTCATGTTCGAGAACCTTGACCAGAACTTGCGCGAAATGGGTGTTGGAGATATGGGCATCGGACGACGTATCAAGGGAATGGCGCAAGCCTTCTACGGCCGGGTTCAATCCTATGAGGACGCCCTAGATGCTAGGGACCGGCAGCGACTCGATGAGGCCTTGCGGCGAAATCTCTTCCGCAAATGCGAACCGGCTGAGACATCGGTCACAGCCGTTTCGGCATATGTCTTCGAATGCTCGGAAATCCTTCGAGATATTCCGACCGATCAGATCATGGCCGGAAAGATCGACTTCGGATCGCCACCGAAAGTCAGGAACTAATCGCCATGGCGGAAATACCTGAATTCTCGCGCCTCATCGATGTGGAGTCACTTCCCCACGGAGGGTCGACCTTTGAATTCGAGGCGACAGCGGAGGAACGCCAAAACCTGGCGAACCGTTTGACCCTATCATCGATCACAGGGTTGACCGCCGTCATCCACGCCGTCCGTCGCGGCGCGAGGGATTCGGTTCATTATTGACGTAGCCGGGTCGGTGCGGGCCCAGTACGGCCAGACCTGCGTCGTGACCCTGGAACCCGTGTCCTTCGAAGTCGAGTTCGAATTGGACGCTCGATACGTCAACGAGAACAACGAACCCAACGATCCCGAAATCGAACCGTTCGACGATATCTCTGAACCGATCGAAAACGGTGCTATCGACTTGGGGGAGCTGATTGCCCAGACACTGGCCTTGGAAATTGACCCCTTTCCACGGAAACCCGGCGAATATTTTGCAGACCATTGGGACGGGGGTGACACCGAAAGTGGCGATCGCGGTCCCGATGATCAGGACAATCCATTTTCGATCCTGAAAAAGTTAACGGAACGCCAAGTTATGGGCTTGCCATAAAATAGGGAAAGGATTACATTGGGTTCGTAGGGAGAACGCCATGAACTTGATCATGATTTTTCGCCGCTTTCCTGATCAGCAAGCTTGTATCAGCCATCTTGAGTCAATCCGCTGGGGCGATGATCCGCATTGCCCTAAATGTGGAAGTGCCCGCGTCGCCCGAAAATGTGACGGTGATCGCGTGGGTCGGTGGAATTGCCACGATTGCCATGTCAGCTTCAATGTTCGTGGCCGTGTAAAAACGCGGTGTCAGGTTGTCGGATTTGATCTGCGGTTGCTGTTGTGCGCTTTTTTTCGGCGATTTTGCGGTCCTGGAATTGAGACGAAGGAAGCCGTCACGCCTGGATGGCGG
>Ga0209458_1000582_pt1 | contig 11182 bp, 12 predicted proteins | sample WorMetLIZAISLAND_FD_187411 | JGI IMG/M metagenome (GOLD analysis project Ga0209458, IMG submission 187411) | Marine gutless worms symbiont microbial communities from Max Planck institute for Marine Microbiology, Germany - Inanidrilus manae... ...
CCGTCATCGCCACCAAGTGTCCATCTATATGTTAACGGACATCTATCGCCCGCACCCAGACAATGGCAGATAAACTCCAATCCAGTAAGGCGGCCTAAACCGGACGCTTACCTGTAAGCCCGCATCGGAACCGATTCAATCTCGCCCGTCGATGATCTATGGTGGCGTCCGCGCGTCCACCAACCCCGGTCCATGTGCCGTCGATGATCCCGCGTCGCCGCAGTGCCCTCGACTTCCTGGCAGGAGTCCTTTTTGCGATCGCTGGGGCGATCTCCAGCGAGGCGCCGGCCCAGGATCTGACGTTCCTCCGCATCGGGACCGGCTCCACCGGCGGCACCTACTTCCCGATCGGGGGGCTGATCGCCAGCGCCATTAGCAACCCGCCGGGGTCCAGGGCCTGCGCCGACGGCGGAAGCTGTGGCGTGCCCGGTGTGATCGCCGTGACCCAGTCGACGCAGGGGTCCGTCCAGAACGTCCGTGCCGTGGCCGCCGGCGACCTCGACATGACGCTCAGCTAGGCAGACGTCGCCTTCTACGCGCACTTCGGCAAAGGCGACTTCAAAGGCGACAAGCGGATCTCTGCCCTTCGCGCCGTCGCCAACCTCTACCCGGAGGAGGTGCACGTCGTCGTGCGCCGCGACTCAGGAATCGAGTCGGTGGCCGGGCTCAAGGGCAAGCGGGTGTCGCTGGGCGAAAAGGCGTCCGGCATCCTTGTCGTCGCCCGCCTCGTCCTCGCCGCGTTCGGCCTGAGCGAGCGCCGCGTCAAGGCCGTGTACGAGAAGGTCGGGACGTCGGGCGACCTGCTCGTCGCGGGAGAACTCGACGCCTACTTCATGGTCGGCGGCCACCCGATCAATGCGATCGTCGATACCGCCGAGGCAACGGCCATCAAGCTGTTGCCCATTGACGGTGCCGCGGCCCGCAAGATCGCCACCGACCACCCGTTCTTTGCCGCGACGGCGATCCCCGCCGGCGCCTACACGGGCGTGGTCGAAACGCCGACCATCGGTGTCGGTGCCCAATGGGTCGTGTCGGCGGACCTCGACGACGATCTCGTCTACGGGGCGACACGGGCGCTGTGGCACGCGAACAACCGGCCACTCCTCGATAGCGGCAATCCCAATGGCCGGCGCATTCGCCTGGAGACGGCCTTGGATGGCATTGCCATTCCGTTCCATCCGGGCGCCGAACGGTTCTATCGCGAGGTTGGACTGATCCCGCCGAAATGACCGCCGACTCCCATCTCCGCCCAGGACCCCAGGGCGACGCGACGCCGATCACGCCCCTTCGCGCCGACTCCCTGCAAGCCTGGTTGGACGATCAGCCGCCCGAGCTTCGGCGCTGGGTCGCCGATACCGCCTTCACGACCGAGGCGGGAAGCACCTGCCTCGTGCCGGGGAGCAGCGGCGAGGTGGTGCGGGTCCTCCTGGGTGTCGGCGCCGAGCCGACGCCATGGGACTGGGGGGGATTGCCGGCGAAGCTTCCGTCGGCGACCTACCGCGTCGATGCGGCCCTGGACCCGCCGGCCGCCGATGCCGCGGCGCTGGGATGGGGGCTGGGCGCCTATCGGTTCGAACGCTACCGCAATGTCCCCGGCGCCCTCGCCGACCTCGTCTTTCCCGAAGGTTGCGACCGTGCGGCGGTCGGGCGCGCCGTCTCGGCGACCTATCTGGTGCGCGACCTAGTCAACACGCCGGCCGCCGATATGGGACCCGCCGAATTGGCGGCCACCGCCGAGGACGTTGCCGCCCGGCATGGCGGCCGGAGTTCGGTGATCGTCGGCGACGATCTCCTGGCCGCCAACTATCCGGCGGTACACGCCGTCGGCCGGGCCAGCATAAGGGCGCCGCGTCTGATCGACCTCGAATGGGGCGAGGCCGCGGCGCCCAGGGTGACGCTGGTCGGCAAGGGCGTGTGTTTCGATTCGGGCGGCCTCGACCTCAAGCCGGCGTCGGCCATGAAGCTGATGAAAAAGGACATGGGCGGCGCCGCCACCGTGCTGGGCGTCGCCAGCATGGTCATGGATGCCGGCCTCGATGTGCGGCTGCGGGTGCTGATCCCGGCGGTGGAGAACAGCGTCGCCGGCAATGCGTTCCGGCCCCTGGACGTCGTTCCGACCCGCAAGGGCTTGACGGTGGAGATCGGCAACACCGACGCCGAGGGACGGGTGATCCTCGCCGATGCGCTGGCCGAAGCCGCAGGCGAGGAACCGGCACTCCTCGTGGACTGCGCCACACTGACCGGCGCCGCCCGCGTCGCGCTGGGACCCGAGGTGCCGGCGGTGTTCACCCCGAACGACCAGTTGGCCGACGATCTTCTCGGCCACGGACGGCGGATCGGCGACCCCCTGTGGCGGCTGCCGCTGTGGGCGCCCTATCGCCGCCACCTCGACAGCAAGATCGCCGATCTCAACAACGCCCCCGACAGCCCCTTTGCCGGCGCGATCACCGCGGCGCTGTTCCTCGCCGAATTCGCCGCGCCGGTGCAGCCCTGGGCACACATCGACCTCATGGCCTGGAATACGGAGAGCCGGCCGGGCCGCCCGGAAGGCGGCGAAGCCATGGCCATGCGCGCGGTCTACGCCGTCATCGAACAGCGCTTCGCCGGCGGACGGCGGGCCTGAGGCTACTCGGCGGACCGGCGCCGCTGCCGCACTTGCGGGCGATAGCGGTGCAGGTAGGTGGGAATGATGGCTTCCACGGCCGTCGGTTCGATGCCGAGGTCGGCGAAGGTGAGGGCGCCCTCACTGACGACGTTATCGTTGGCGAGCAGCTTGACCTGATCCCGCGTCAAGGGCGGTTCGGGCAGCCACTCCAGGAAGGTCGCCTCCAAGCTGGCGACGGCCAGGGGGATCGGCACGAGGAGGCATTTGCGGGCGGTCTCGGCCATCAGCAGCTCCATGACCTCGCGGAAGCTGATGACCCGCGGTCCGCCCAGTTCGTAAGTGTTTCCATCCATTGCCGGGTCTTCCAGCGCCTTGCGTGCGGCCTCGGCGACATCGCCGACGTAGACCGGCTGAAACGCCGTCTGGAAGACCGGCAACATCGGCAGGAAACGAGCGAGCACGGCGAACCGGTTGAAGAAATCGTCTTCGGGGCCGAACACGACACTCGGCCGCAAGACGGTGGCCTCGGGGAACGCCTCCCGCACCGCCTTCTCCCCGGCCGCCTTCGTGCGGCCGTAGGCGGCGTCCGACGCCGGGTCGGAACCGATGGCAGACATCTGCACGAAGCGTGCGGCGCCAGCCGCGGCGGCCGCCTGGGCGACCGTGGCGGCACCGTCGACGTGGATTTGCTGGAACGTGCGGCGTCTCCGCTCGTAGAGGATGCCGACTAGGTTGACGACGGCGTCGGCACCGTCGACCAGCGCGGCAACCGTATCGGGCTGGGTGATGTCGGCGGGCAACGTCACGATCTGCCCTGGATCACCGAGGGGAACGAGGAACTGCGCCGCTTCGACGTCCCGGCAACCGACCCGGACGATCCAGCCGCTTGCGGCGAGCCTTCGGACCAAATGGCGGCCGATAAACCCGGCGCCGCCGAAAACCGTCACCAGACGACGATCCATGACCTGCTCCTTGCGGTATCGGCCCCCAACGGACCGGCCGACCCCATCGCTTAGTCCGTGTCGCCAACGCCGTCAACCTCGGCGGCGTGCCAAGACCGCATCAAAGCCGGTTGACACAGCGCTGCTGCGAGATTTAGGAGTGGTGCTTTGGGCCGACATTGGCATCTGGTATCCGGATGCCCAGGTGGCGGAATTGGTAGACGCGCAGGCTTCAGGTGCCTGTGACCGCAAGGTCGTGGAAGTTCGAGTCTTCTCCTGGGCACCAAACCTGACGACGACAATCGAATAAAGGGTCGTTCGGGGTGAACATCGACGGAATCACCATCGAGTTGCACCACGGCGATCTGCCCGAGGGTCTGGATTTCGGCGATTGCGTCGCCGTCGATTCCGAAACGATGGGACTGAGCACGCTCCGCGACCGGCTGTGCCTCGTGCAGCTTTCGGCCGGCGACGGAACCTGCCATCTGGTTCAGTTCCTGCCCGGCGATCCGCAATCGAATGTCCGGAGTACCTATGACGCGCCCAATCTGAAGCGGCTGCTGACCGACCGGTCGGTGACCAAGCTGTTTCACTACGCGCGCTTCGACGTCGCCATGTTCCTGCGGTACCTGGACATCCGGACCGAGCCGATCTATTGCACGAAGATCGCCTCGCGGCTGGTGCGGACCTACACCGACCGCCACGGCCTCAAGGATCTCTGCCGTGAGCTGCTCAACATCGAGATGTCCAAGGTCCAGCAATCGTCGGATTGGGGGGCGGAGGACCTGACCCCCGAACAGCTCAAGTACGCGGCATCGGACGTCCTCTACCTGCACCGGCTACGAAAGCGGCTGGACGAAATGCTGGTCCGCGAGGGCCGCCAGGAAATCGCCCGCGCGTGCTTCGACTTCGTCAACGATCGCGCGCTGCTCGACCTCGAAGGCTGGGTCGACGAGGACATCTTCGCCTACTGAGTCGATCCGCACCGTCGGCCGACGGGCCGGCCCGGAACTCGGACGCTATCCGGGCTCGATCGCTTTGATTCTGTTGACCATTTGATCTCTCGCTTGCATACTGACGGCAGTTGTGGCACGCAGTTTGCTGAACGTCCGTTTCCCGCCATCCCCGGCGGGTGGGGCGCAGACCCACGGCGCAGCGGCGCCCGATAGATCGGCTGACCGACGACGATGACGACGAACACGGCCATGCCGCGCCCTCAGGATCTTGAGAGCGATCTCGCCTCGGCGCGGCGCGTTCTGGCATTGGAGATGTCCGGGCTCGAAGCCCTGGCTCGCGGACTCGATTCGTCGTTCGTCGCCGCCCTCGACATCATCGGCCGGATGACCGGTCGGGTGATCGTCACCGGCATGGGCAAGAGCGGCCACGTCGCCCGCAAGATCGCCGCGACGTTCGCTTCCACCGGAACCCCCTCCCTGTTCGTCCATCCGGCCGAGGCGAGCCACGGCGATCTCGGGATGATCACCCCGACCGATGTCGTCGTCGCGCTCTCGAACTCGGGGGAGACGCCCGAATTGGCCGATCTGGTGACCTACGCCAAGCGATTCGAGATTCCCTTGATCGCGATCTGCGGCCGCGGCGACAGCGCCTTGGCCGAATCGGCCGATGTCGCATTGGTTCTGCCGGAGAGCGTCGAGGCGTGCCCGATGGGTCTCGCACCGACGACGTCGACGACGATCATGCTGGCGCTGGGCGATGCCCTTGCCGTGGCCATGCTGGAACGCAAGGGGTTCTCGTCCGACGATTTCTTCGTTCTCCACCCCGGTGGAAAGCTGGGACGCCGGCTGCTCAAGGTCTCCGATCTCATGCACGCCGGCGACGACCTGCCCTTGGTCCGGCAGGACGCGACCATGGCCGACGCCCTGATCGCGATGACGGCGAAGGGGTATGGATGCGTCGGCATCCTGGATGGAAGCGAGGGCCTGGCGGGAATCATTACAGACGGCGACCTCCGCCGGCACATGAGTCCCGACCTTCCGGGCCGGGCCGCCGCCGAAGTGATGACCACGCAGCCGACGACCATCCGCCCCGATGCCCTGGCCAGCGAAGCGTTGCGGGTGATGAACGCGCGCAAGATCACGAACCTGTTCGTCGTGGATGGTGATCGCCCGGTCGGTGTCCTGCATGTCCACGACTGCCTGCGCGCAGGCGTCGCTTGAGGCCGCGCCGATGACTGCGCCACGCTATTCTCCATCGGCGCCGACGGCGATCGGGCCGGCCCGGTCCCGTGCCGGGAGCGCTCGATCGGGTGCCGCCACCGCCGGCCGCCGTCTGGCGCTGCTGCCGCCGGCATCGCGAGGCTCGCCGCCCGGCTATTCCCGTTTCGTCAGCCTGATGAAGCTGGTGCTGCTGATGGTCGCGCTGATCCTCGTCGCGCTCGTCGTCGTCTGGCCATACATCGCCCCCAAGGACAGCCATTTCCGCATCGGCTTCGCGGCCGTGCAGGAAGTCGGAGACGGCGAGCCCAGCGCCTTCAACGCCCGCTTCGTGGGGATCGACGCGGAGAACCGCCCGATCACCATCACCGCCGACGTCGTCCACAACCTGTTGCCCGAAAGCAAAGAGCCGGTGAGTCTCGAAATGCCCAAGGCCGACATCACCCTCCAGGACGGGAGCTGGCTGGTGTTAATGGCGAAGAAGGGCGTCTACGACTGGCAGACGAAGTCCCTGGAGTTGACCGATTCGGTCAACCTGTTCCACGACACCGGTTGCGAGTTCCATACGTCCCAGGCGACGATCGACGTCGATGGCTTTGCCGCCGACGGAAACGAGCCTGTCCACGGCCACGGCCCCTTCGGCGAACTGACGGCGGAGGGCTTCCGCGTCCGCGACAAGGGCCGCCGCATCTTCTTCGACGGCAAGGCGACCCTGGTGCTGCGGCCGGGCGCCGGAGGCGTCGGCAAATGACGGCGCGTCGCCGATGGATCGCCGTCGCCGCGTTGATCGCTGCGGCGGCTTGGCCGGCCGTTGCAGCGTCGCAGACGCTCCAGTTCGGCAGCGACGGCGATGACCTTCCCGTGGCCATCAACGCCGATGATGGAATCGAATGGCAGCACGAGAACATGGTGTTCCGCGCCCGTGGAAACGCCCATGCCAAACGCGGCGACGTCGACGTTCAAGCCGATGTGCTGAGCGCCCACTACCGCGAGCGCGAGGACGGTTCGACCGAAATCTGGCGCCTGGATGCCGAGGGCAGCGTGCGCATCTCATCGCCGACCGAAACGGCCTTCGCGGAAAAGGGGATCTACGACGTCGACAACGGGATCATGGTTCTCAGTGGCGGAAACCGCGTGCGTTTCGTCGCCGAAAGCCACGAGATCACGGCCGACCGGCAGCTCGAGTACTGGCAGAACAAGCAGATGGCCGTCGCCCGCGGCAACGCCCTCGCGGTGCGCGGCGAGAACCGGCTGCGCGCCGACGTCTTGGCGGCCTATTTCCGGCGCGCCGAAAAGGGTGACTCGACGATCGAACGGGTCGAGGCCTTCGACAACGTCGAAGTCACGACCGCGGACGAGGTTGTCCAAGCCGACTACGGCGTCTACAACGTCGTCAGCGGGATCGCCACCTTGACGGGTTCGGTCAGCCTGACCCGCGGCGTCAACAGGCTCGACGGGTGCAGCGCGGAGATCAATCTGGAAATCGGGGTCAGCACGCTGCATGCGTGCGGCGGTGCCGGGCAGCCACGGGTTCGCGGCGTTTTTCATCCGGAACGCCGAAAGGGAAATTAAAGGGTTACGGGGCTAGTGTCGCGATCGATGAGGACGGGAGATGGAACTCCATCGGCAGCGCCGGAATACTGGCCGGGCTGGGATGCGGACCGGACGCCGAGGCTGGTCGCCGACAACCGCGGCCTGTTCGCGATCAATCTCGGCAAGCGCTACAAGAAGCGGCCCGTCGTGCGCGGGATCAGCATCGCCTTGCAGCGGGGCGAGGTCGTCGGGCTGCTGGGGCCGAACGGTGCCGGCAAGACCACCTGCTTCTACATGATCACCGGCCTGGTGCCGCCGGACCACGGCACCGTCGTCCTGGACGGCACCGACGTGACCGACCTGCCCATGTATCGCCGTGCCCGGCTCGGTGTCGGCTATCTCCCGCAAGAGGCGTCCATATTCCGTGGCCTTTCGGTCGAGGACAACGTCCGCGCCGTGCTCGAAGTCCGCGAGAAGTTGCGGGAGCGCCGCGAGGCCATTCTTGACGGGCTCCTGGCCGAGTTCTCGATCACGCATCTGCGCCGGACGCCTGCGCTCGCGCTGTCGGGTGGCGAGCGGCGGCGGGTGGAAATCGCCCGCGCGCTGGCCTCCAATCCGCATTTCATTCTGCTCGACGAACCGTTCGCCGGTATCGACCCCATTGCCGTCGGCGACATCCGCGACCTCGTCTCGCACCTGAAGGATCGCGGCATCGGCGTCCTGATCACGGACCACAATGTCCGCGATACGCTGGACGTCATCGATCGTGCCTACATCATCCACGACGGGATGATGCTCATGGAGGGCGAGCCGTCGGACATCGTCGGCAACGAGGACGTTCGCAGAGTCTATCTGGGCGATCGGTTCAGTCTGTAGGGTAACAACCGATGGCGTTGACCCCACGCCTCGACCTGCGCCAGACGCAGGCGCTCGTCATGACGCCTCAGTTGCAGCAGGCCATCAAGCTGCTGCAGTTCTCCAATATCGAACTTACCCAGTACGTCAAGCAGGAACTGCAACGCAATCCGTTGCTCGAACGTGACGACGGCGAAACCCTCGACACCGACTCCGCGGCCGGGGAAGAAGCGGGCGGTGCGGCCGCCACGGGTCTGGAGACCGTAGACCGGGCCGTCTCCGACGACAGCGGCGGCGCAGGCGAAGCGGCCCTCGATGTCGACTGTGACAACCTGTTCGATGGCGATGGTCCCGGCGGTGAGGAACCGGTCGTTGCTGGCGGCTACGCCGAGTCCCAGGCCTGGGGCACCCGCGGGGGAAGCTTCGACGACGGCGAGGCGAGCCTCGAAAACACCCTGACGGGGGCGCCGACGCTCCGCCAGCATTTGGCCAGCCAACTCTCCATCGATGCCGTCGATCCCGTGGACCGCATCATCGGTGCCCACCTGATCGAGATGCTCGACGAAGCCGGGTATTTCGTCGGTGACATGGGTGCCGTCGCCGCCGCCCTGAACTGCGACGTCCAGCGGGTCGAGGCGACGTTGGAATGGATGCAGCACTTCGATCCTCCGGGGATCTTCGCCCGCAACCTGGCCGAATGCCTAGCCTTGCAGTTGAGGGAACGCAATCGATTGGATCCGGCGATGCAGGCGCTGCTCGACAACCTCGATCTGGTCGCGCGGCATGACCTGGCCGCCCTGGTCAAGGTCTGCGGCGTCGATGCCGAGGATATTGTCGACATGCTGGACGAGATCCGCGCGTTGAACCCGAAGCCGACGCTGGTCTTCGACCACACGGTGGCCCAGCCGGTGACGCCGGACGTCATCATGCGTCCGCAGTCCGGCGGGATGTGGCTGGTCGAACTCAATTCCGAGACCTTGCCCCGCGTGCTGGTGAACAACCACTACTATGCGCGGATCAGCCGCACGGCCCGCAAGAAGGAAGACAAGCAGTACATCGCCGAATGCCTGCAATCGGCCAACTGGCTCGTGAAGTCCCTTCACCAGCGGGCGACGACGATCCTGAAGGTGGCGACGGAGATCATCCGCCAGCAGGACGCGTTCTTCATCAACGGCGTGCAGTCCCTGCACCCGCTCGTGCTCCGCGACATCGCGCAGGCGATCGAGATGCACGAAAGCACCGTCAGCCGGGTGACCTCCAACAAGTTCATCGCCACCCCCCGCGGGATCTTCGAGCTCAAGTACTTCTTTACCCAGGCGTTGGGCAGCGTCGATGGGACCGACAGCCACTCGGCCGAATCCGTCCGCCACCGCATTCGCGCCCTGATCGACGATGAATCCGCCAAGACCGTGCTGTCTGATGAGCGGATCGTCGCGATCCTCCAGCGCGAGGGCGTCGATATCGCCCGACGGACGGTCGCTAAGTATCGGGAATTCATGGGAATTCCCTCTTCGGTGCAGCGCCGGCGCGAGAAGGCCGTGGGCCTTTGACCGCGTTCGGGCCGGATACTTGACACGATGGGGGCGGGAAACTAAGGTCCGGGCCTTTGCTGGCCTTGAGAGCTGACAAGGGGTCCGACGCAGGACACCCGTTGCGTACCCAAGCCTAACGATTCAGGACGCATTTGCCTCGGTGGCCCGCGGGCCAGAGGCATCGGAACGTTTACTCAATGGACATTGCGGTCAACGGAAAGAACATCGACGTCGGCGACGCACTGCGCGATCACGTTCAAAGCGAACTGACCGCAACGGTGACCAAGTACTTCTCTCGCGCCCACGACGCGCACGTCGTGTTCTCGCGGGAGGCCCACCAGTTCCGCGCCGACATCTCCGTGCACCCCGTACGGGGCATGCTGGTTCAGGGCCGGTCGGCCGCGGCGGATGCCTATGCCGCGTTCGACGGCGCGCTGGAGCGGATCGCCAAGCAGCTCCGCCGCTACAAGCGGCGGCTCATCAATCACCACAAGCGGGGACCCGAGGAGGGCATTCCCGCCCAGCAGTATGTCCTTGCCGCGGAGAGCGAAGACGACGAGGTGCCGGAAGTCGCCCAGCCGGCGATCATCGCCGAGATGCCGACGGAGATCGCCACGCTCAGCGTCAGCGAGGCGGTCATGCGCATGGACCTCGCCGACGTTCCGGCGATGATGTTCCGCAACAGCGGCAATGGCGGCCTCAACGTCGTCTATCGCCGTCCCGACGGCAATATCGGATGGATCGATCCGGTGGACACGGGCAACGGCTGACACCGACAGACGATCATGGAAATTGCCGATCTCCTGAAACCCGATCACGTCGTCGCGCGGCTCAAGGCGACCAGCAAGAAGCAGGCGCTCCAGGACCTCGCGCGCCACGCCGCTGTCGTGACCGGGCAGACCGAGCGGGCGATCTTCGACGTGCTGATGGAACGTGAGCGGCTTGGCACGACGGGCGTCGGCAACGGGATCGCCATCCCCCACGGGAAACTCGGCAGCCTCGACCGGCTCTACGGTTTGTTCGCCCTGCTCGAGAACCCGATCGATTTCGACTCCATAGACGACCGCCCGGTGGACCTGATTTTCCTGCTTCTGGCACCGGAGTCGGCCGGCGCCGATCACCTCAAGGCGCTGGCCCGGGTATCGCGGCTGCTGCGCGACAAGACCGCCTGCGAAAAGCTGCGCGGCACCGAGGACGCGGAAGCGCTCTACGCGCTGCTGGTCGACACCACGGCCAATCGCGCCGCGTAGACCGGCCCGTCGGCGCGCGCTCGGCGGGTCGCGCGCGTCTTAGTGGACACTCACCGGCTCGAGATCGTTCTGGCGGACGAGGGCATCCGCGACATCGCGCTTGGCCACCAGCGCAAGCTGGACACCCGCATTAACCTATTGGTTTTGGTTATTTTGTGATTCACGTTCCCCCTTGGATTAACGGGGAGTGATTTATGGAACAGCGTGGATTTTTTGCCCTTTCGGAACATCTTGAACGGATCAGCGAGGATGGCGACCCGCTTGAGGTATTGGATGCGACGGTTGATTTCGA
>Ga0209458_1000583_pt1 | contig 11176 bp, 10 predicted proteins | sample WorMetLIZAISLAND_FD_187411 | JGI IMG/M metagenome (GOLD analysis project Ga0209458, IMG submission 187411) | Marine gutless worms symbiont microbial communities from Max Planck institute for Marine Microbiology, Germany - Inanidrilus manae... ...
AGGCCCTGATCTTCGGCGTGGTGGTCGCATTGGCGTGCAGTTTTACGTGCATGATCCGAGGCGCTCCCTGAGAAACGAGATACCTCTGACTACGCCAGCTCCGTCAAAACAATCCCGCGCAACCCGACACGCACGCCGGGGTCCACGGACAGCGATTCCGCTGCCACCGATAGGGCTCCAGGGTCGGTGGCGGCGGACGGTGGGTCGCCCGCCCCTCGGAGCCCGGGGTATCGAATGACCGAGCAGGTGACACGACCGGTGATGCACGACCTCAGGGCAATGTTCCTGATCGGGCTGGCACACGGCTGCAGCCATTTCTTTCAGCTCGTCCTGCCGGCGCTCTTTCCCTTCGTGATCGTCGCCTTCGAGGTGAGCTACACCGAGCTGGGCCTGCTGATGACGCTGTTCTTCGTCGCCTCCGGCCTGGGCCAGCCGGTGGCGGGGTTCCTGGTCGACCGCTTCGGTGCCCGCAAGCTCCTGATCGGTGGCCTCGGCGTCTACTGCCTCGGCATCCTGATGGCGGCGCTGGCACCCGGTTTCTGGTTCCTGGTGCCGGCGATGACGCTGGCGGCACTCGGTAACAGCGTCTTCCATCCCGCCGATTTCACCATCCTGAACGCCAGCGTCAGCAGCCACCGGCTCGGCCGCGCCTTCTCGGTGCACACGCTCGGCGGCAATCTCGGTTGGGCGGCGGCGCCTGTCCTCATGCTCGCGGTAGCGAGCCTCTATGGCTGGCGCGCCGCGCTGCTGGTCGCCTGTGCCATCGGCCTGCTGATCCTGCTGGGACTGGTGCTGGCACGCGGTGATCTGCGCGACGAAGCGGTCGCGGGCGCCGGGCCGGTGCGACGGCCGCCCGGCATCGGCATGACGGTGCTGTTCAGCGCCCCGGTGCTGCTCTGCTTCACCTACTTCGTGCTGCTGGCGGCGGCCCTGATCGCGGTGCAGAACTTCCTCGGCCCGATGCTCGAGGCATTGCGGCAGACGCCGCTGACGCTCGCCGCGACGGCCTTGACCGCCTTCCTCCTTGGCGCGTCCGCCGGTGTCCTCATGGGCGGCGTGGTCGCCGACCGCTGGCGCCGCCACGGCCTCGTCATCGCCGCCGGCCTCGCCAGTTCCGGCGTCATGTTCCTTCTCGTCAGCGAACTGACTCTCTCGTCCGTCATCCTCGTCCTGGTGCTCGGCGCCGCCGGGCTATTGCAGGGGCTGACGACGCCGTCGCGCGATCTGCTGGTGCGTTCGGCGACACCGGCAGGTGCGACAGGCCGCGTCTTCGGCTTCGTCTATTCCGGCCTCGACCTCGGCTCCGCCCTGGCGCCGGTGACGGTCGGCCTGCTGTTGGATGGCGGGCATCCGCGCCTGGTGTTCTGGCTGGTCGCGGCGATGCTATTCGCCGCGATCGGCACCGCGGTGTCGATCCGGGGGGAGGCAGAGGCGCAACCGCAGCCGGCGCAATAGAGCCGCCGGTTGGGGCGCGGAGGGACACCGGCACATCGCCATCGTACGAACCGGTTGTAGCGGGTCGTGTATGGACCATATCGCTCCGGCAAGTCGCGCCACGGTGCTCCAGACCTCAGCACCCAGAAGATGCCGTTCAGAAGCCGCCTGTCGTCCACAAGCGGCACCCCTCGGGGTTTGCAGGGGAGGATAGGTTCGATGATACGCCACTCGGCGTCCGTGAGGGCATCGCGCATTCGGTCTGCTCCTTTTGGGAGCTTGAACCACGCCAACAATCCCTCGATCAAGGTCCGCGTCCCCGTTGGAACCCGACCTTCGCTCAGCAGGCCGATCGTCTCAAATGAGCCCCTTGTATACTTCCCGAAACATGTCGATAGACCAGATCATCCGGGTCCTGCTTACGAGCATGGTCGTCAATCGTAGCACCAAGGCGTTCAGCGAGACGGATCGAGCACGCGTTGTCCGGACCGATGTAACTCACCAGCGTTTTCAGTTTGCGATCTTGAAAGGCCCAATCGCGCAGAGCCATAGCGGCCTCGAACGCATACCCTTTGCCTTCGGCCTCAGATGTCAGCTGCCAACCAAGTTCTGGTTCCGGAAAAAGTGGGCCTTGGTTGATCTCAATCTGCCCCAGGCATTGTTTGGTCTCTCGAAGCTCAATTGACAGATTACCAACGCCAAAAAGCTGCCATAGCGCGACCCCATGGCAAAAGGCGCCCCACGCGTACCCGATTGAAAACGGTCCGCCCATGTACTTTGCCCGATCTGATGTCATCACCGCTGCGAAACTGGGCCAGTCTGCGAGTATGGGCTCGCGCAGGAGAAGACGATCGGTCTTTATGACTGGGCTGGTCTTCATGACAACCAAACGATTCCGGCGCGCACAAACCTATCTGCCAGCGGGTCCCCACCTTGACCAGCCGTCTTGTCCGCAACTGAGACGTCGCACGCCGCGCCACATATGTCCGGTGACCGACTGAGAGCAGACTTCGCCCTTAATGGGTACACAGCCTAGTCTGCTGGGCCTGAGTGGTGCTGGCGGCAGGAATTGAACCTGCGACCTACTGATTACGAATCAGTTGCTCTACCCCTGAGCTACGCCAGCGCCGGGGTCACGTCGAAAGCGGCGGGACAATACGGCCGCGCGCGGCGATTTGCAATCGCAGGCGTGCTTTCGGACACGCGCCGTCAGTCGGGCGGCGGGAACAGCAGCGGTCCGGGTTCGATCCGGTTGCCGGGCGCGGTGCCGAGCTGGGCCAGCAGCGTGCGGCTGGTCGTCGGCAGCAGCGGCGCCAAGCAGCGGCCGATCACCACCAGCGCCGCCGCGGCCTCGCCCAGGCAGGTGTCGACGGCGGCCCGCTCACCGCGCCTGGCGAGCGCCCAGGGCTCGCGCGTGGCGATGAGACGGTTGGCGGCCGCGATGGCCTGCCAGATCGCCGCCAGGGCAGCGTCGAAGGCGAAGGCTTCGATATGGCCCGCGACCACGGCCAGGAGGGCGCCGATGGCGGCGCGCAGCTCGGCGTCGTGCACGTCGTCAGCCACGGGCGCTGGCACCGTGCCGTCGCAATAGCGCGCGAGCATGCTGGTGGTGCGGTGCACGAGGTTGCCGAGCTGGCCGGCCAGCTCCGAGGCGTAGGCCTGGCGCAGCCGGGTCTCGGAGAAGTCGCCGTCCGCCGTGGCGCGGACGTGGCGCAGCAGGTAGTAGCGCAAGGCGTCGGCGCCGAGCGCGCGGGCCAGCGGCACCGGGTCGACGGCATTGCCGGCCGACTTGCCGATCTTGCGCCCGTCGACGGTGAGGTAGCCGTGCACCAGCACGCGGCTCGGCAGCGGCAGCCCGGCGGACAGCAGCATTGCCGGCCAATAGATCGCATGGAAGCGCAGGATGCCCTTGCCGATGACGTGCTCGCGGCTGGCCGCACCGTGCCAGTAGGACTCGAGCGGTGCGCCGTCCCCGGCATAGTCGAGTGCGGTGACGTAGTTGCCCAAGGCGTCGAACCAGACATAGATCACCTGCGCCGGGTCGCCCGGTACCGGGAGGCCCCAGCCGCGCGCACGGACGGCACTGCGCGAGATGGAGAAGTCCTCCAGGCCGGCGTCGATCCAGGCCAGCGCCTCGTTGCGCCGGTGCTCCGGCACGATGGCGAGGGCGCCCGAGGCGATCGCCCGGCGCAGCGCTGCGCCGTAGCGCGACAGGCGGAAGAAGTAGTTCTCCTCCGCCACCGTCTCGGGCACTGTGCCGTGCTCCGGACAGCGGCCGTCGACGAGCTCGGTGGCTTTGTAAAACTGCTCGCAGCCGACGCAGTAGCGGCCGCGGTATGCGCGTTTGTAGATGTCACCGCGGGCGGCGCAGACGGCCCACAACCGGGCTACCCCGGCGCGGTGGCCGGGATCGGTGCTGGTGCGGATGAAGGCGTCGGTGCTGAGGTCCAGCACGCCCTTCAGGGCCTGGAAGCGGCCGGCGTTCTCCGCCACCAGGTCGGCAACCGTGCGGCCGGCAGCCTCGGCAGCCTGCACGTTCTTCAGGCTGTTCTCGTCGCTGCCGGCCTGGAAGCGGACGTCGTCGCCGCGCAGGCGGTAGAGCCGGGCCAGGACGTCGGCTTGGATCAGCTCCATGGCGAAGCCGATGTGCGGGGCGGCGTTGACGTATGGGATCGAGGTGGTGACATAGCGGCGTACCGCTGCCGTCGTCACTCCCGCCACCGGCGCATCGGCCGAAATCTCTGTCGATGTCTGCATGTCCGTTTCCCCTTCGCTGGCATGGCGAGGCGGATCCGGGACAAACAAAAACCGCCTCGGGTCGAGGCGGTGATCTGCGCTTTGCTCGGTTCAGCTTGTGCTGTTCACGTGCCGGTGCGGGCCGCCTCCTGGTGGCGCGGCATCATCATCGGCAACGGGGCGATGGCCGGGTGCGTGAACATGGGCTTCATGTAGCGCGGCGTGGCGCGGGATGCAATGGCGGTGGCTGGCACCTCGACGGGCGGGTCTGAGACCTGCCCCTACCGGCCACCGTTGAATGGTGTAGGGGCGGGTTTCAAACCCGCCCGGGTTCAGGCGCGGGGGCCGGCGGCGGCGTCGGCCGGTGGTTTTCCGACCGCGGCCTCTTCAGGGACGACAAGCGGCTCGGCCTCAAGGGTCGGCTGGCCTTCGTCGTGCGGTGCTGCATCGGCTGTCGGCGCCGCCTGTGGTGGCAGCAGCTCAGGCGACGCGATCACCGCCTCGACCGGCAGCGCCGTGGCGCCGGCCGGTTGGCGCCAGGCAATGGTGTCGAAGCTGCCGCAGTCGGGGCACAGCGCCGTCCAGGCCAGGCCGTGGTGGCCGCAGACGCCGCAGACCCAGGCCTCGTCCTCGGGCAGGGCGGCCGCCCGGCGCAGCCAGGTGCCGGCGCCGGCGCTGTCGGCCTGTGCCTTCTCCAGCCATTCGGCGACGAGCTGGCAGGCGCGGCGGCCGGCCGTGGCCGGGTCGTCGATGAACGGCTGCAGCAGGGTGCCGGCGCGCTCGTCCTCGCGCGCGGCCAGGGCAGCGGCGGCCAGGACCAGCCGGCTCTCGGTGTGCTCCGGGTTGCCGACCACCAGCTTGTCCAGCGCCTGCAGCCGTTCGGCCGCGCCGGCGTCGGGGGTCAGGCCGAGCCAGACCGTTGCCAGCTCCGGGTGCGGGGCGCGGCGCCAGGCGTCCTGCAGCAGGCGCCGGGCCCGCCGGTTGTCGCCGGCGGCGATCTGCAGCCGTGCCAGCAACGCCGTCGCCGGCACGAAGTCGGGCAGCCAGTCGTGCCCCTTTCGGGCGAGCGCCAGGGCCTGCCGGCTCTCGCCGCGCTCGTCGGCCGCCTGGGCCTCGCCGAACAGGCTGAGACCGCGACGGCGGCGGCCTTCTTCGTCGGCCAACAGCTTCTGCTTCACCGCCCGGTCGGTCACGGCCCGGGCCTCGGCCCAGTGGCCGCCCTGCGCCTCCAGGGCGAAGCGCTCCTGCACCACCCAGGGGGTGTCCGGGCGCAGGTCGTAGGCCCGGCGGGCCAGGCGCAGCGCCTCGGCGTGGTCGTCGTTGCGCCGGGCCTGTACCAGCAGGCCGCGCAGGCCGAGGAACTCGGTCTCCGGCCGCTCGCACATGGCCTGGAAGTAGCCCCGCGCGGCGGCCTCGTCGCCGTCGAGCTGGGCCGCCTGGGCCGACAGCAGCAGGGTCAGCGGCGGGTCGTTCAACAGCACGTCAGTGCGCCGTGCCAGTTTCTTGGCTTCCCCGGCATCGCCGGCGGCGACCGCCACCAGGCCGCGGCTCAACGCCTCGTAGCCGCGCCGCCGCTTGCCCTCTCGGCGCCAGCTGCCCAGCGCCGCCGGTCCGGTCAGCAGCCAGCGCCACAGCCCGTGCACGGCGACCGCGAGGACCATCAGCACCAGCAGGCCGAGGCCGAGCACCGCCACCGAGGTCTCGATGCGGTAGCCGCGCCAGTCGACGGCAACCACGCCCGGATGGTCGGCGAACCAGGCACCGGCCGCGGCCAGGGCCGCCAGGGCCAGGAAGATCAGCAGGGCGCGCAGCATCAGCCGGCCGCCACCGCGGCGATCGCCCGCCGCTGCAGATCCCCGACCGCCTGTTCGGCCGCCAGCCGGGCCTCGGCGTCGGCGAGCCAGGCTGCCGCCGCTTCGCCGGCCGGCCCGCTCAGGCCGCGCAGCTCCGCCGTTGCCGCGGCCAGGTCGCCCTCGGTCAGGCGGGCCTCGCTGCGGGCGAGGATGGCTTCCGGGCTGTCGCCTGCGACGTCGCCGGTCCGGCGCACCGTCACCAGGTCGCCGAGGCGCTGCCAGGTGCGGTCGAGCATGCCTTCGGGCGTGCCATCGGCGGCGCGCAGCGCCGTCCGCGCCATCGCCGGGAACGCCTCCTGCAATGCCGCCCGCGTCGGGACGCCGCTGTCGGCGCGGGCCTCGAGCGAGGCCAGCAGCGGGGCCAGCGCGGCGTCGTCGCCGGCGACGCTGCTGGCCGCCTGCAGGGCGGCGGCATAGGCCGTGCCGTCGAGCACGCGCTGGCGCAGTTGCGCGGTCGCCAGCACGAGGGCCTCGCGCCGGGCGTCCGGGCCCGGGGTCGCGGCGCGGTTCTCCAGCGTCGCCAGGCGTTTCTCGAGGGTGGCGATGCGGTCCTGCGCTGCTGCCTCGGCGCGGTCGAGCTCGGCCAGCCGCGCCCGCGCCGCGGCCAGCTCGGCCTGGGTGCGGTCGAGCTCGGCCAGCGGGGCCGGTGTGCCGAGGCGCGCGCTCAACGCCTGCAGGCCGTCGCGCAAGGCCTCGATCTCCGCCCGCAGGGCATCGCCGGTGCTGTCGCTGGCCGCACGCAGGCCGGCCTCGGTATCGGCCCGCACCGCCGCCAGGGATTCGGCCAGGCTGTCCTGCAGCGCCTGCAGCTCCGCCGCCAGAGTCGCGACCTCAGCTTCCGTAGCGCCGGCCGCCGTCGTCGTCGCCGCGGTCGTTGCGGCGGCGAGCGCGTCGAGGCGCGCATCGACACTGTCGCGTAAGGCGCCGAGCCCGGCCTCGGCCGCCGCCAGGCGTGCCACCAGATCGGCCGCCGTCACATCCGGAGTCGCCGCCTCCGCGGCGCGGCTCGCCAACTGTTCGGCCTGGTCGGTCAGGGCGGAGAGTTGTTTCGCGGCGTCGCGGCCGGCGAACTCCAGCAGCTCGACCCGTTCGCGCAGGGCTGCCTGCTGGGCCGCTAGCCGCTGCACCTGTTCGGCCGCGGCGGCGCCGGCGTCGAGCAGTCCCGGCACCGGCTGCGGCAGCTCGCGCAACGCCACCAGGGCCAATCGCGGCCAAGTCGCCCACGTTGCGGCGACACCGGCTGCCGCCAGCAGGAGCAGCGCGACCAGGGCGACGCTGGCCCAGGAGGTCCGCCGCGGCGCCACGGCCCCGGATGCGGTCGATGCGGTGGTGGCGTTGGAAGCCCAGGGGCCGCCGTCTTCGACGACCTCAGCCTCGACCTCTTCGATTACCTCGGCATCGCCGGTGTCGGTGGCATCGGTGTTGTCGCTGTCGGGCCTGACGTCCTGCCCGCGTTCGCTCATCTCTCCGCTCCGTCGTCGTCACGCAACAGCGCCAGCAGCGCATCCTGACGCGGCCGGGCGGCAATGCGCGTCGCGCCCCACGGCAGGTCCGCAGCCGCCTCGGCCACCGCCGGGCTGAGGGCAAACATAGTCAGCCTGCGGCAGCAATTGTCCAGCCGTTCCGCCTGCACCAGGTCCACGAAAGTCACGGCCGTACGCGGCGAGTACAGCAGCACGCCGTCCAGCGCGCCGTCGGCCAGCGCCTGCCGGCCGGCAGGGCTGAACCGGTCGGCCGGCCGGGTATCGTACAGCACCGCGCGGCGCACCTCGAAACCGGCCGCCGTCAGGTCACCGGCCAGGTCGCCGGCAACGGCGCCGGCACACACGTGCAGCACGGCGCCGTCGTCAGGGCGCAGCCGGCGGCGCACCAGGTCCGCCAGCGTGGTGACGTCGCCGTCGGCGCTGTCGACCGCGGTGAAGCCGGCCGACTCGGCGGCCTGGGCCGTCCGATCACCGACCGCCAGCACCGGCAGCGCGCGCTCGGCCGTGCGCCGGGCGAGCGCACGGGCGCCGTTGGCGCTGGTCAACAGCACCGCCTGCACGCCGGCCAGGTCCAGCGCCACGCCGTCGTGCCAGGTCACCTGCAGCAGCGGCTCCAGCACGGTGTCGTGGCCCAGGGCGTGCAGCGATTCGGCCAACGGCCGGGCGTCGTCCTGCGGGCGGGTCAGCAGCAGGCGCATCGTCGGGTCAGTCTTCGTCGAAGAAGCCCGGGCCGGCGCGCCGCCGCAGCTCGGCGCCGGCGTCATCACCCAGCGCCGCGCCGTCGTCGGCGCCGCCGCGCCGTTCAGCGTCCAGCGCCGTGCTGCCGTCGGGGCGGATGATCTGCGCCCGCAGCCAGAGCTCCTCGCCGTCGAGGCGGGCCAGCGCGGCGATCGGCGTGCGGCAGGAGCCGTCGAGCGCGGCCAGCAGGGCGCGCTCGGCGGCGATGCAGCGGGCCGTGGCCGCATCGTGCAGCGGCGCCAGCAACGTATGCATGGCGTGGTCGTCGCGGCGGATCTCAATGCCGATGGCACCCTGTGCCACTGCCGGCAGCATCACCTCGGCCGGGACCGGGCAGGTGATGCGTTCGGCGAGGCCGAGCCGGTTCAGCCCGGCGCAGGCCAGGAAGGTCGCCTGCACCACGCCGGCGTCGAGCTTGCCGAGCCGGGTGTCGACGTTGCCGCGGAAGTCGACGACCTCCAGGTCGGGCCGGGTATGGCGCACCTGGGCGGCGCGGCGCAGTGAGGAGGAACCGACGACGGCGCCTGCCGGCAGGGCGTCGAGGTCGCCGGCCACCGGCGACAGGAAGGCATCGCGCGGGTCCTCGCGCGGCAGCAGGCAGGCAATCTCCAGCCCCGGCGGCAGCACCGTCGGCATGTCCTTCATCGAATGCACCGCCAGGTCAATGGTGCCGGCGAGCAGGGCTTCTTCGATCTCCTTGGTGAACAAGCCTTTGCCCCCGACCTCTTTCAGCGGCCGGTCGCGGATGCGGTCGCCGCTGGTGCGGATCACCTCGATGTCGACGGCGTCGGCCTGCAGGTCGCCATGTGCGGCAACGAGCCGTGCCTTGACCTCGTTGGCCTGGGCCAGGGCCAGCGGCGAGCCACGGGTGCCGATGCGGATGCGCGGTTGCGGGGCCATCGGCCCGGTGCTAAGGCCTCGTCCGGGCGGACGCAACCGCTTTCTGAAACTGCCGCGGCATGGCGCCGCGGCCGGCAACGGGATCAGCCAGCGTGCGGGTTCTCGGCATCGAAACCAGCTGCGACGAGACGGCGGCTGCCGTGGTCGACGGCGCGCGCCCGGTCGGCGCGCGGATCCTGGCCAACTGCGTGCTGAGCCAGGTTGCCGAGCACCGGCCCTATGGCGGCGTGGTGCCGGAGATCGCCGCGCGCAGCCATGTCGAGCATCTCGACGGGCTGATCACCCGGGCGGTGGACGAGGCGGCACTCAGCTTCGATGAGCTCGACGCGATTGCCGCCACCGCCGGGCCGGGACTGATCGGCGGCGTCATCGTCGGCCTGGTCAGCGGCAAGGCGCTGGCGGCGGCGCTGGGCAAGCCGCTGGTCGCGGTCAACCATCTGGAGGGCCATGCCTTGAGCGCCCGGCTCAGCGACGACGTCGCCTTCCCCTACCTGCTGCTGCTGATTTCGGGCGGGCATTGCCAGCTGTTGCTGGTAGAAGCGGTCGGCCGCTATCGCCGCCTCGGCACCACCATCGACGACGCCGTGGGCGAGGCCTTCGACAAGACGGCGAAGATGCTGGGACTGGGCTTTCCCGGCGGCCCGGCGGTGGAGGCGGCCGCCGCCACCGGCGATGCCGGCGCCGTGCCGTTGCCGCGCCCGCTGAAGGGCCGGCCGGGCTGCGATTTCTCGTTCTCGGGGCTGAAGACGGCGGTGCGCCAGGCCCTGGCGCAGCAATCACCGCCGTCGGCGGCCGATGTCGCCGCAAGCTTTCAGGCCGCGGTGGCGGACGTCCTGGCCGACCGGGTCGCACACGCCGCGGCGATGGCGCGGCAGCAGGCACCGGACCTCAGCCACCTGGTGATGGCCGGTGGCGTCGCCGCCAACCGGGCGCTGCGGACGACCGTGGCCGACGCGGCGGCGGCGGCCAGGCTGTCGCTGCTGGCGCCGCCGCCGGAACTGTGCGCCGACAACGCGGCGATGATCGCGTGGGCCGGCGCTGAGCGCCTGCGCACGGGGCTGGGCGACGACCTGGCGGCGCCGGCGCGGGCGCGCTGGCCGCTCGACCCCGATGCGCCGCCGCCGGCGGTGGTCGCCGGCCTGCGGAGCTAGGATCCAGGTTGCCGAGAACGCCCCTTGGCAGGATGGCGCCGGATTGCTGAGATGAGGCGGTCATGAGCCTGCCCTACGAGCCGGACTTCCAGGTCCATCCCCTGTTCCCGACCCCGGTGGTGACCTCGCCGGTGCCCGAGGCAGCGCAGCTGTGCCTTGAGCTGAAGGCGGTGATCGAACGCCGCATGGCGGAGACGCCCGGCACCCAGCACAGCAACCTGGGCGGCTGGCAGTCGAGCTGGGACCTGGCCGAGTGGGGCGGACCGGCGGCGCTGCGCGTGCTCGAGCATGCCAAGGCGACCGCCGACCGGCTGACCTGCGATCGCGACGGCCATGCCGTGCGGATCGACTGGAAGCTGAACGCCTGGGCCAACGTCAACGGCCCGGGCCACGGCAACGAGTTCCACACCCATCCGGGCAGCTTCTGGTCCGGCACCTTCTATGTCGACGACGGCGGCATCGGCCGGGACCCGGGCCTGGGCGGCGAGTTCGAGATCCAGGACCCGCGCGGCGTCGCCCCGGCGATGTACGCACCGGCGCTCGGCTTCAAGATGGCCGGCGGCCTCGCCGCCGGCGGCAGCGAGGTGATCTCGCCGCGCACCGGCCTGATGGTGATGTTCCCGGCCTGGCTGTCGCATGCCGTCCGGCCCTATCGCGGCCGCGTGCAGCGCATCTCCATCGCCTTCAACCTCAGCGTCTGAGCGCGGCGACGCCGAAGCCCCGGCGCAAGTGTTGTGTCCCGGGTGATTGTTCAGACGCTCGATTGGCGCGTTGTATCCAAGGCACCTGAGTCTGGTTCGATTGTAGGCATCGACGAAGCTGCGGATGAACTGATTTCGTTCGTGGTGTGTGTCGAAGCGGTTCTTGCCGTGGTTTCGGG
>Ga0209458_1000584_pt1 | contig 11170 bp, 9 predicted proteins | sample WorMetLIZAISLAND_FD_187411 | JGI IMG/M metagenome (GOLD analysis project Ga0209458, IMG submission 187411) | Marine gutless worms symbiont microbial communities from Max Planck institute for Marine Microbiology, Germany - Inanidrilus manae... ...
GCACATGCCCGAAGCTCCTCTTGTTGGCAGAGCGTGACCGGCGCGCCAGGAGCCTACCGAGCTGCGTCCAATCGAGCCGGCGCGCGGAGAGGATTTGCCGGGCATAGACCGCTGCCGGTACCTGAAGGGCATCGAAATGGACTTCCCCACAGTAATCGGGCCCGGCACCGGTGAACATGCCTTGCTTGAGCCCGATAAAGCTGATGGTGGCCTGCGCCCGAACTGCGGTACCCAGGATCTTCCCGAGATCCGAGTGCAGCCCGGAGGGAATGTCGATGGCGAATACCGGGGCGGGGTGCCCATTGATCGCAGCGATGGCCTGGGCCCACTCCCCGGCGACCTCTCGCTCCAGCCCTGTGCCCAGGATGGCATCGACGATCAGCTCCGTAGATTCGGGTAGCCCTTGAAAGGGCGCGACGATCCCACCCACCGCTCGGAACCGCGTTGCCATCGTCAGGGCATCTCCCCGCAGCCGGCGCGGATCTCCGAGCTGCAGGACCCGCACCTCGAGCCCGTCGGTCTGGGCGTAACGCGCGACCACATAGCCGTCGCCGCCGTTATTACCGATGCCGCAGACAATGGAAATAACCCGCGCATCCGGCCAGCGTTGTCGCAGCAGTCGGTAAGCAGCACGGCCTGCGCGTTCCATCAGCTCGGCGCCGGGGATCCTGTGATCCTCGATGGCGGTCCGGTCGAGCGCACGCACCTGCTCGGCGCGATAGAGGGCATGCGGCAGGCAGTCGGCGTCTTGTATCAGGCGTTGCATCCGTAGACTCCGGTTTTGATGGTTATCTTACGCACCCTCGTCAGGGGTCTTCAAACCCGGTCTTCCGCTGTTGCATGACCATCTATACTGCCACACGGCACAATTTGAGCTTTTGAATCTCCCTCTCCCCGGCCCTCTCCCGGAGGGAGAGGGAGTGAAATGTGCAGACTGTGCCGTGTGGCAGTATAGTACCCCATTTCACCCTAATTTTCTGTTTAAGAATATGCGTCAAGTCCTTTGTATCTAGTTATCATTCGGTTGCCCTGCATGGCCCTCCGGCCCAGAAACCGGGATGCATTGGCGGCGTCCGTGCTGTAGTCTATCGCTACTGGTTTTCCCCTGAATCGACAAAGAGAACAGATTATGTACAGAAGAGTCGTCATAACCGGTATGGGAATCGTCGGTCCACTCGGTTACACGAAAGAAGAGGTAACGACAGCGATGAAGGAGGGGAAATCCGGGATCGTGTATTGCCCGCAATATAAGGAACGGGGGTTCCGCTCAAATGTGATCGGAGAAATCAAGCGGGGGTATCAGGAAGGTCTTGCCCTGAAGATACACAAATGGATGGGTGAACAGGCGGGCTGGGCCTATCAAGCGACGGAGTCCGCGCTCCTGGATGCCGATCTCCCCGATGCTATCCGATCGAATCCCATGACCGGACTGCTCATCGGTGCCGGCGGTCCTTCCACTGAAGATGTCGTCGATGCCGTCAATGCCGCGCTCGAGAAGGGGCCGAAACGGGCGGGTACGCGCTGGGTACCCAAGACGATGGCAAGCTCCTGCTCCGCGACGGTCGGAACCAGCCTGGGGGTCAAGGGGGCGAGCTTCTCGATCTCGTCGGCCTGCGCGACCAGTGCCCACAATATCGGCGAGGCCTGGTGGATGGTGAGGACGGGACGCCAGAATTGCGTGATCGCCGGTGGCGCCGAGGGCCTTCATTGGACCCAGTCGGTCATGTTCGATGCCATGCCGGCCTTGTCGAACCTGAACGATTCCCCGGAAACGGCGAGCCGCCCTTTCGATAAAGACCGGGCCGGATTCATCATCAGCGGCGGAGCCGCCATCGTGATTCTGGAGACCCTGGAGGACGCGCTGGCCCGCGGGGCCCGGATTTATGGAGAGATCGTCGGTTACGGCGCCACCTCCGATGGACATCATATGACCGAGCCCTCCGGTGAGGGTGCCATCAGGGCCATGCATATGGCGATGGAGGGGATCGATCCGAAGGATATCGATCTGATCAGTCCCCATGCGACCAGCACACCCATAGGAGACGCGAAAGAGGCGGCGGCGATCAGGAACGTATTCGGCGAGGACGGCCCCTGGGTCACCGCCCCGAAATCGCTTACCGGCCATATGATGGGGGCAGCCGGGGCCGCGGAGCTGATCATGGCGCTGATGATGATGAAGGAAAGATTCATCCATCAGTCATTGAATATCTTCGAGGTGGATCCCGAGTGCGCCGGGCTCAAGCTCGCCTACGAGCGGGTCACCGATGTCGATATCGATTATGCGCTGTCGAACTCCTTCGGTTTCGGAGGCACGAACGCATCCCTGTGTGTGAGGAAATTCCAGGATCGATCACGACTCGGCGCGTCCCAATGCCGTTGACAAGGGCATTGCGGCGCGTCTCCCCGTTTCCCGTTTTCGGAGCCGGTCCAGCTGGCACGTTCGTAGCATAATGGTTCAGACCCCCCGCTGTTTTCGCCATCCATGGCACTGGATTCCGGCACTCCCTGCCGGAATGACGAGGTGGGGTTGAACGATCACTTCGCAGCAGGGGGATCGACAATCGTAAGCCAGACGGGCGCTTAGAGATAACCTATTCACTGTGGTGTTTGCATCGAACAGGATCAAACCTCCAGCGGAGGAAAACGAACATGAAGAAAGATTCCCTTTCCATCACCGACAACCGCAATGGAAAGACCTACGAGATCCCGATAGAGAACGGCAGTATCCGGGCCCCCGATCTGCGTCAGATCAAACTGGACCCCGACGATTTCGGGGTCATGAGCTACGACCCCGCCTACATGAACACGGCGGCTTGCGCCAGCTCGATCACCTATATCGACGGGGAGAAGAGCATCCTCAGGTATCGGGGCTATCCCATCGAAGAGCTGGCCGAGAAGAGCAGCTTTCTCGAGTGCGCCTATCTCCTGCTCTATGGTGAACTACCGACCCTGGAGCAGCTCGAGCATTGGACCACCCGCATCATGCGGCATACCTACATCCACGAGAACCTGGTCCGGATCATCGAATCCTTTCGTTACGATGCCCACCCGATGGGGATCCTGATCAGCTCGGTAGCCGCCATGTCCACCTTTCATGCCGAGGCCAGAAATATCGATGACCCCGAGGTGCGGGAAAAGCAGATCTGGCGCATTCTCGGCAAGCTGCCGACGATCGCCGCCTTTGCTTATCGGGTCCGTATCGGCCGCCCCCATAACTACCCGGACATCAGCCGGGGCTACGCCGGCAACTTCCTCTACATGCTCGATTACATGAACGAGCACGACTATGAGGTGCCCCCGGCCCTGTCCCGCGCCTTGGATGTCCTCTTTCTGCTGCATGCCGATCATGAACAGAACTGCTCCACCGCGACCATGCGCAGCGTCGGCTCCTCCCGGGTAGACCCCTACAGCGCGGTCGCCGCCGCCGCCGCCGCCCTGTTCGGACCCCTCCACGGAGGCGCCAATGAAGCCGTCTTAAGGATGCTGGAGGAAATCGGCTCCGTAGCCGCCGTTCCCGAATATGTCGAGCGGGTCAAGAAAGGCGAAATCCGTCTCATGGGCTTCGGTCATCGCGTCTACTCCAGCTATGACCCGCGGGCCAGCATCATCAAGAAGGTGGCCTATGACGTCTTCGAGGTGACCGGCAGCAATCCACTGATCGATATCGCCCTGGAGCTGGAACGCATCGCATTGGAGGACGACTACTTCATCTCCCACAAGCTCTACCCCAATGTGGATTTCTACAGCGGGATCATCCTGCAGGTCATGCGCTTTCCGACGGATATGTTCCCGGTACTGTTCGCCATCCCCCGCGCCGCCGGTTGGTTAGCCCAATGGACGGAAATGCTGAATGACCCCGCGCAGAAGATCGCCCGGCCCCGGCAGATCTATACGGGGTATGCGCAAAGGTCATACGTTCCTATGGAAGAACGGGCATCCTCGTAGGGCTAACGCCGTTGAACGCAGGTATGACGGCAGGCACTGTCGGGAGGTGGTTACCCCCGACACGCGACTGACGCTGAACGTGGGTCCAGACCAATTCCACCACGACAACCCAACGCCGCCATGCCTCCGCTGCCGGGTGCATACCCAACGTAGGGGCGAACCTTGTGTTCGCCGCCTTGTGTTCGCCCACCGGATGTTTGCCCTGATAACAGACTGCCTATTGGGCGTCACAGATCGTCGACATGGACACGGTTTGCTTGCGAAACTGGGCATCCCCATACCCATTATCTGTACTCCAGAGGAGTTGCTGGGTGATGACACAGAAAGTAGCTGATTCAGTAATCGAAGAAATACATCGGACTCGCGAGGAAATCTCCGAACGGTTCGATGGCAACATCGCAGCAATTGCCGAGGATGCAGCGCGTCGTCAGGCAACGTCGGGCCGTCCGGTGTGGAAACCAGAGACGTTTAACAAAAGCCCCCAGCCGACCCGCTAACTCCGGTGTTGTTTTAAGGCGATTGCCGGAAAATGATAGACCAGGATGCATCGGCTATTCGTTCGTCTTCAAGGAGCGACAACAGGCGCATCGTTGTGCGATGTAACTGTTGTCGCGACCCAGAAGACGGACGCAAAGACAAGCAGGCTGGTCTGTCATTTGACAGAAATCGCCTAAGGTTGGGCGGCATGAGGAGGTAGCGAAGGTGCTAGGAGCAGCAGCTCACGGAGTTTGGTGTGGCAGCAAGACTTTCCCCACCAATTGTCCTTCCTGCGGTAGCAGCGTTTTCTTCTTTTCATGCAACTGCGGCTCTAAGGTGTTTTTCGATGATCTTGGCCCACCTTGGCCAATTCACGATTGTGATACCTCCTGGACCCGCGACCTCAGACGAACGACAGACCGTACTGGTTCAAATTGCGATTGCTTTGAGGTGATGGGGTAGAAGGAAAAAGGCTAGGCTCAATTGATGGATCGTTTTTCACAAATTATGCGCCTAACATTCGGCTGCAAGCGACCCAATGCTGCAGTCCAGCTCCTCAGCAATTTTCAAACTCAGTGCCACGCGGCATTGGGCATCCGAGCCAAGCCGATAGGGAACGATCACCCTGGTGGGCGATCACAAGGATCGTACCCGCCAGCCACCCAAGCAGACCTACTTCGACCTCAGAGGCACAAGCATGAACGACCAGACTCGGACCAATTTCGACGAGACCGGCCTCGACGAGACCGAGCGTACCGGCGCGTTCGTAGGGGATACCTTAAGCAAGCAGGATGCCGCCGCAAGTAGTGGGGACCCGGTTGACACGCCAATGCCGGTGTTCCTCGAAGACGTGGATCCTGAGCAGATAGATATCCCAGCCTTCATTACCACAACCAGTACCCGAGAACTCTTTGGAGTGCAGCCCGGCGAGTCGATCAAAGATGCCTTGGTTCGCCTAGCCCGTGAACACCAAGAGGAATAGCTGCGCAGCGCAAGCGATAGGCTACGGCTGGTGACTGTCACGGTTCCGGAAGCGCGGGCGCTGGTGATCGAGTTCTGCCGCTCGTATCCGGTGGCAGCGCAGCTGACCTACTACATCCGCGATACGACAGAGGAGCTGTATGGTGACAAAGGTAAAGGGCTTGATGACGTGCGCGGCGGGTACACTACCGGCCCTGGACTTCATCCGGGCCGATGCGATATTCCGTGCGGTAACCTGAAGGATGCCAGCGACCTTATCACCACATTGCGCCATGAGATAATTGGTCATTTCGACCTCAATACCTTTACCGGTGACCAGAAGAAAGCCTTGCTGGCAGGCATCAGCAGAGCACGGCAGGAGCCATCCATGCGCGGCTTGTGGGCGCGGGCAGATGCTCGCTATGCCAGCCAGCCCGAGAGTATCAAAGCTGAAGAGGCATTCACTCTGTTCTGCGAAGGCATCGAGCCAGGGCACCACATCAATCAGCAAAATGTGCATGAGCGCGGAGCGCGTGCATTCCGCGAAACATGCATCGATCGTATCCGCCCAATGCGGTTGGATGACCTGGAGACCATCGCGCTGATGGTCGCCCAGGGTTACACGACCGTAGCAGGCAGCAACAGAACTTTCCTGAACGCAACCAGCAATTCAGATAGCAAAGGGAACCGGAGCCGATGCGATGACTGATCTTGTCGTTCGCTTCAGAAAGCCCACCGATTGGGCCGACAGTGTTCACATCCATTACTGGAACACCCACCCCCACGGCCATAGCTCGACCTGGCCGGGCGTTCCCATGGAACTGGTGGACGGTTGGCTGACCTATCGGTTTCAAGGCGTCACGGCGGTCAGCTTTGTCTTCAATGACCACCAGGGCCGCCAGAGCGGCGATCTGCATCGGGATCGCAGCGGCTGGTACACGGAGGACGGCCAGTGGTACGACCAACCACCGCAGTCGGCGGCAGCCGCATCCGCTCCAGGCGGGTCTTTGCCGCAGCTTAAACCCAAGGCGACACCGCGGGTGCGGATCAAGGCAGAAAACACCGGGCTACCTGACTTCCGCGAGGAGACCATCTATTTCCTGCTCACCACCAGATTCTACGACGGTGATCCATCCAACAACTTCTTCTGCCGCGACCGCATCCGGTTCAATGCCGCCGGTCAGGCCGAGGACCCGCATTGGCGCGGGGATTTCAAGGGGCTGATCCAGCGCCTGGACTACATCCGTGACCTGGGGTTCAGCGCCATCTGGATCACCCCACCCATCGAGAACCGCTCCGGTCTCGACTACCACGGCTACCACGGCTACGACTGGACCCGGATCGACCCGCGCCTGGAATCGCCGGACGCCCGCTACCAGGATCTGATCGACGCGGCCCACGCGCGGGGGATCAAGATCATCCAGGACGTGGTCGTCAACCACTCCTGCCAGTACGGCATCCGCGGTAAGGTGTGGATCGACCACCTGCCGATCAAGTACTACGTTCCCCAGGGCTCGCAACCGGGCCGCATCGACCATGGCCCCTACCAGGGCAACCTGGGCAACTACGCCTGGCCGAACCGGGACGACATCGACAATCCGGTCGCCCCGGCCTGGTATCGGGAACGCCATGCCCGGGACCCGCAAGGCAGCGAACCCCTGATCGACCCCAAGACCGGCGAGACCCTGCCCAAGCCCGGCTACGACCTCGGTCGCTTCTTCGGCATCGACGCCAATACCCTCGACCCCGAGTGGTATCACCAGGAGGGATTCATCTGCGGGGGGGATTGGGAGAGCGCCCACCCGCTGCAACACAAGCACCTTGCCGGCGACTGCATCGACCTCGCCACCGAGCGGCAGAGGGTCAAGGATTACATCATCGGCAGCATCAACCGCTACCTCGACATGGGGGTCGATGCCTTGCGCATCGACACTGTCAAGCACCTCGAGCGCGATAATCTGCTCGAGTACGTCAATGCCTGGAAGGCCCACAAACCGGGGTTATTCGTGTTCGGCGAAAACCTGGTCAAGGGCTATGGCTGGGGTGATCTGGGCGGCGGGGACAACGGACCCTCACAGATCCGTCCCTGGTGGTACACCCGCCTCGGCCACGACCCGCGCGACCCCGATTCCGGGGGCGATTCCGGTTTTCCCCAACTGGATTTCGGCCTCTTCTCCACCTTCCGCGACAACCTGAGCCGCGGCAGCTTCGAGGGCGTCGCCCGGGTGCTGGAGATGGACTGGATCTACGGCAACGCCACCGCGCTCGTGACCTTTCTCCAGAACCACGACGTAGGCCCGGACAACGACTTTCGCTTTCGCTTCAAGGGCGAGCAATGGATGGCGGCGGCCGCCTACAACCTCCTGTGGACGGTGCGCGGCATCCCCTGCCTCTACTTCGGCGAGGAGATCGAGTTCATGAAGGGCGCGCCCCAGGACGTCATCGGCAACGACGACACCCTGGATACGACGGGGCGCGCCTATTTCGGCGACCACATCGACGCTGCGCACATCGCGGAGACCCAAAACCACCCGCTGTACCGGCATATCCGGCGCCTCAACCGGATCCGCCGGGCCATCCCCGCCTTGCAGAAGGCCCCCATGAGCCACATCGCCGAGTGGGGCTCCGGCCTCTCCTTCGTCCGCGATTGGAATGACGGCGAGAGCTACGCCGTCATCGGACTCACCATCGGCGGCGGCCAGGACATCCGTGTCGAGGGCGTGCGCGACGGCATCTATCGCGATGCGGTCACCGGCAATGAGCTCACAGCCCGCGGCGGAAACCTTTCGTTTCACGTCAAGGGCAACTCCGCCGGTATCTACGTCCTCGATGGTCCGGGCAAGATCGGCGCGGACGGCACCTATCTGCGCTGAGAGCCTGTCTAAGAACTAACCTATTGATTTTACTTGTTCCCACGCTCCAGCGTGGGAACACCGCCTTGGCCGCTCCAGCGGCTAGGCTTGGTGACACTGGAGCGTCAAGATCCCTCCTCCGTCAGGACAAGCTTGCTCCCACGCTGGAGCGTGGGAGCCAGATGACAATCATTCTTTTATAATCAATGAGTTAGTTTTTGGACAGCCTCTGAGGGGTTTTCAGCAATCCTGCAACCGGACAATTTCCGATTCAAGATTACCCGGCAGGGCGTTGACTTTGCCTATTAGTCGGTTATGTTTGGGTGCGCGAGTAGCGTTGTTTTTGCCTGGCTCAACCATCCTGTGGAGGATTTCCGATGAATCTACGCCGAATCTCCCTGGCGGGGGTGTTGTTCTGCCTTCTCGCCTTGTTATCCGCAACCGTCTCCGCGACTCAGGTCCCGAGGCCCCTGGTCGATACCCAATGGTTGCGGAACAACCTGGACAAGGTGGTGATCCTCGACGTGCGCAAGGACGTGAAGAGCTTCGAGAAAAGGGGCAAGCAGGCGGGGGCGATGAACCCCTGCGGCGTCGCCCGGCAAAAGGGTCCGCTCAAGGTCACGGGTCACATACCGGGGGCGGTGCTGGTGCCCTGGAACAAGGTCACCGCCAAGCGCAAGGTCGCGGGTAAAGAGCTCCAGGCCCTGGTGCCCGCACAGGCGGATTTCGAACGACTCATGCAAAAATCCGGTGTCGATAACGACAGCGCCGTGGTGATCACCGGCAAGGGGGAAGCAATCATACACATGGCGCTCGCCGCCCGCCTGTTCTGGACCCTGAAGTATTTCGGATTCGACAATGTGACCCTCTTGGACGGCGGTACCGCCCAGTGGATCAAGGACAAACAGAAGGTCGAGTTCGGCAGATCCAGGGCCAAGAAAGGCGATTTCAAGGCCACCGTCGAGCGTAGCGAAATCCTGGCGACTATGGAGGAGGTGGAGAAACTAGCCGCGGGTCAGGGCAGTGGTCAACTGGTGGACGTGCGCAGCACCGGGGAGTATCTGGGCCTGACGGCGTCCGGAAAATTGGCCCCGGGCATCAAGGGCCATGTCTCCAAGGCCAAGAGCCTCCCCATCAGTCTTTATGCCAACTCCTTCGGTACGGCCACCCTCTATGACAAGGACCAGATCAGACAGGTAGCGGCGCTGTTCAAGGTGGATACCGAGGCACCCACCGTCTTCATGTGCAGCTCCGGTGTGATGGCCAGCCTGGCTTGGTTCGTCGCGCATGAACTGATGGGCAACGAAAACGCGCGGCTCTACGACGGTTCCATGCACGAGTGGAACCACAGTGGCAAGCCGGTGGTATCGATGAAGATCGAGTGATCTGGACCGATGCGCGTGCGTTCCTGGAAACATCCCCAGGGTGGGGTTTAGGGCCCGTTCCCACGCTCTGGAGATGGTGAAAGTATTCGTGTTCCTTGTTTTTCTTTAAAAACAGGATACCGTTTCAGCCGCGTGTTGTGTGTAGCGGTGCAATGGGTTTAGATCCCTTGACCTGCATACGCTATTATTCTCAACGCTCGGAAAAATCCCACTCGATATGATATAAAAGAGAGCCGATTGGCTTTTTCCACACAAGGAGACACACCAATGTCGAAAACCATTACGTTCGCTTCTCTGTCCGCAGCTGCCGTTCTGGGTATCAGCCTACTGGGCGGATGTGCTACGGACAAGGACTTCGAGAAGAAGGGCCAGGACGCCTACGACAAGGCCACCGACGCTCAGGCGTGTTGCGACGCCAACACCGAGCGCCTGGACCGCATGTTCGAGAAGACGATGCGCAAGTAAGCGCAGTTAGAAGATCCTATCCAGATAGAGCCCCTGTGGCGGTTGTTGCCGGCCTCCCACCAGGTGTGGAAGGCCGGTATTTTCTTTTATGGCCCTGCGCACTTCCCCCCAGTCTACAGTCACCCCTTGAGCCCCGGCGATCGCCGGCGGGATGACCGCCTTAGGGGATCTGGGTTTGTCTTTGTCCTTGGCGTGTACCTCCAGATAGAGGTCAGTGTCACGCCAACCGACCTTGAAGGGTTGGTAGACGATCTTGACGGATGTCGCAACCGGGATCTCCGGGAACAGCTGCTCGATGTCCTCCGGGTACATACGAATGCAACCGTGGCTGACCCGCATACCGAGTCCCCAGGGCTTGTTGGTGCCGTGGATGAGATACTTCCTGGCGCTCAGGCGCATGGCGTAGCGTCCCAGGGGATTGTCCGGTCCGGCCGGAACCACCGCCGGCAGAATGTCTCCCTGCTCCGCGTGCTCGGCGCGAATGGAGGCCGGTGGCGTCCAGGTCGGGTCCTTGACCTTGCTCACAATGCTGAAGTTACCGAGCGGTGTGCCCCAGCCCTCGCGCCCGATGCTGACGGTGTAGGTGATCACTTTGCCGGACGTGGGGAAGTAATAGAGTCGTTTCTCCGCCAGATTGAGCACCAGGCCCTGCCGCGGGGCCGTGGGCAACACATAGTGAGCCGGCATGAGGACCTGGGTGCCCTTGCCCGGTAGCCAGGTATCCACCCCCGGATTGGCGGACTTCATCTCGTCATAGCCGAATCCGCCCCGGCGACCCAGATCCAACAGGGTATCCTTGCGTCCGCTCTCTACATAGAAGGCCTGGCCGAGGACACTGTCATCAGGGTTCGGGAGCCAATAAGGGGTCCGGGCCGCCGGCAAGGCACAGCTGATACTCACCAGGGCGAGGCCGAGCACCGCGGCCCACCCCGAACATGGGTTCCACTGCGGTTGCTGTGGTTTCATTGCTTCAATAACTTTAGTGCGCGAAGCGTATCATAGTTGAAACTATGGACTTTAAGTCCCTTCACTTTCAGTCCGTGGCTTGTCCACGGATGAGGACTTTAGTCCTCCAGACTATGGACT
>Ga0209458_1000586_pt1 | contig 11163 bp, 8 predicted proteins | sample WorMetLIZAISLAND_FD_187411 | JGI IMG/M metagenome (GOLD analysis project Ga0209458, IMG submission 187411) | Marine gutless worms symbiont microbial communities from Max Planck institute for Marine Microbiology, Germany - Inanidrilus manae... ...
GCCCACGGTAGTGGCCGGAGGTATACTGTTTTACTGCTGAAGTTTCTTTCTTTCTTTTTTTTCCTTTCGCCAACGGATCTCCGAGATGGCTCTACTGACAGGGAACCTTTCTAGCTCAGGTGGTCGGATATAGGTGTAATTTTAAAAATTGGGTCCTAAATTTGGGGGGCGACCCCCCATTAAAATTTGGGGGCCCCAAACCCCCAATGTTGAAAACCAAAGTTGGAGGAAGTGGACCAAACTTATTCCACGAATAGGCCATAAGAACGAGTATCCAAATATGGTTTCAAAATTTTCGGGGGTCCCCCCCAAAAAAATTTGAGGGGGGCAAAGTTTAGAAATTTCGATATTGAAACTGGCATTGCTCAGGGGTCACAGGTCACACGCACTTCAAATTTTTAGAGGTGGTAGTGGGTCACGATGTCTAATTATGTACCCCTTGGGAGGGGGCCCTCCGCCGAAAAAAATTTGGGGGGCGAAATTTTTTCCCACCCCCTTAGGGTCAGGGGGCGTGGTCCAAACTTTTCCTGGGAAGAGTCCCTGAAAAATAGTATCCAAAACTGGTTTTAAAATTTTGGGGGCTCCCCCAAAAAAATTTAAGAGGGGGGGGGGTCAAAATTAGCCCAAATTTCGCGATTTACCGACTTTTTTTGCCCATTTCTGCAAAACAGTGCGAGATATCAACAATCTGAAAATGGACTTTTAATCTACTGACATTCCTCTACCAGATGGCAAAAAAGGGTGTACTTCGGTCAACCACAAATTACGCGATTGAATCTAGAAAACACCCACCCTCCAATTTCACTGCTGGTCTTTATACAACGTGACTCGCTAGGGGGCAACTGGGCGGAGGTATTCCAATTCGACACAGTAGCATCGAAATAATCTCTAGTAATTATGATATAGCTTACAGGTTGTCATTGCATTACAAGGTGGGCCAAACAAGCAAGGCCACTATGTTTGACTACACATATCTTCAAAATGACTCAACCACTTTGCATAATTATACCTCCGCCCACACGGAGTAGTGGCTGGAGGTATTCTGTTTTATTGCAGAAGTTTCATCTTTTGTTCTTTCGCCAAAGGATCTCCAAGATGGCTCTACCGACAGGGAACCTTTATAGCTCAGATGGTCGGATATAGGCATAGTTTTAAAAATTGGGTCCTAAATTTGGGGGGCGACCCCCCCCCCTTAAAATTTGGGGGGCCCCAAACCCCCCAATGTTGTGAACCAGTCGGAGGACGTTGTCCAAACTTAGAAATAGGCTGTGAGAATGAGTATCCAAAACTGGTTTCGAAATTTCGGGGGCTCCCCCAAAAAATTTGAGGGGGGTCAAAGTTTATACATTTCGTGTGTGATATAAGTTAGCCTAGGTTTGTATTTTGTACGTTTATTTCTGACTGTGTTTTCTAAGTACTTAATCAATGCTGCTGTGACAGGTACCGTTGCTGGTGGTGCCACCTAGAACGCGTCTTGAGTCGTATCTGCACCTCGGCATCGGTGAATTACTTGCTCAACTCTTGTCTTTCCTCTCGCGCCTCGTCGCTGTCCAAGAATACACACTCTTTGGTCAGTTCTGTGCTCTTGTCGTTTCAGATAGAATTATTGTCAGTTGTGTTCTAGCTTATGCTGTTATTACTTGCCCATTCATATGTATGGTGCTTACAACTCTGGAAAATCTTGAAATCTCACGGAATTTGTTAATTCTGGAAAACTCTGAGAATTTAAAATTTACCCAGGGAATTTGTCTGATGTGTGCATAATTGTCAGTAACAGACTAACAGTACCTTACTTTGGTTGGGTGACACCGAAAATACATGTGTGTATATGTGTGTGTAACGTCTCACAAGTCATGCCAGAAATGCTGTCGGCATCTCACAAATCCCTAAGAACACCTCACAAGTCATTGCTACGGAGGATACACACACATACACAGAAATGTCAGCTGGGCCACATGCAAATCTGTCGCAGTATGGATGGCATACCCACAGGAGATAGGGGGCCATATCCCCCACTTTTTTACACCGTGGAGGTCAGGGTTACATAAATTAATGACAACTAATCAATAATACTAGGCCTACATGTGATCTGTTTCAAAAATCCTACTACACACTGAGCCCAATTTTGTAAAATCGTGTTACATACTTGTCAATTCCTCCTTCACACTTTGTGTTCCAAAACACACTATTTTAGGCCCTGCAGACACATGATGACGGCATATTGGACCAGCATAGTGTTGTATGGTAATAAAAACTTAAATTGACATTTCTGTGTGGGGGGAGTTGTTATAACTCCTGGAGAAGGGTTATGGTGGAAAGGTTATGGGGTATTATGAGCTGGGGTTGTTGGGTGTAGAGGTTTAAGAAAATGTGGCGGCTGAGAGGGTTTATGGGGGTTTGGCCAGGACAGGGGTCAGGAAGAGGGTTGGCTGGAGGGGTGTATATAAAACCACAGGTGGAAGAATAATTGTAGCATAATTTAGCTTCATCATGTATTGGCATGTGACCCAGTCAATTATTTATGACAGTTGATATGTGTTGATAAAATGTGTCGTAATGTGAGTCATAGTAAAATTTGATCTTATTTTTCTTTGAAACATCACTACAGTTTATGGGTTTGCAATGCAGATTATGTCATAATATTGCAGAAGTTGTGGAGCATTAGATACTGCATTCAGCGATAGCGTGCAGTGTGCATTTTTGCACTGAGTGAGCTCGGTCCTGGAGATTCATTCTATCAGAAGTAAGTAACAGTATATATTTTCCTCCCAACCCTATACAAAACTGCACACAGATTTACATAAGAAATACACAAAGCACAGTGGTAAAATAACAGCAGAATGTCAATACAGTGTTATAATACACGTGTAAAATAAAACAGTTTTTAAAACATAGAAAACATAGAAAACAGACATCTGTTTATGAAGGAGTTTTTGTACAGTGAAAATTCAATGTGTGGCAATGTGTAACTGTGTCCGTGATTTCTAAGGGAGGAGAGGAATTTTTTGGGTCTTTTTGGGGCAGGAGTGGGTACAGACAGTGACTATGATCAGATGCATGACGGAATAATTTGGTATCAGCTTCAAGCATGAGGTCATTATAACTGAAAAATGGTACAAGATAGACTCATAGTTTCCCTTAAAGTCAAATAGTAAGTTGTGTGTGTTCTATCGAATGATGACATTGCCAGTGACCTTGGGTGACCATTAACCCCCAAACCACCATTATTTCGACATTTTGCATTATTTTCTGAAATGTATCTATCTTCAATCATACTGGGTGAACACAGAGACATAAATTTGGAGGGAATTTTGCCCAAACTGTCGATTTATATTACTATGTGATGCTATGCTAGCGCGGTTTATGCAGTCATCATGTGTCTGTGTGTGTCCGTCACATGACGGTATTGTATCAAAATGGCTAAACTATGGATCACATAGACAACTTCACCTGTGCAACCATTGCAACTGTTGTAAATGCGTCCGTCAGTAAACTGGCCATCACAGTACTTATCCTTTGGCATTATGTGGATGGCATATAGTATGCCGAACTTTGTTTTGTAGTGCAATATTTTTTGTGATGTTTGTTTTTGGTGTAGGCAAGAAGATGGCTTTATATATTACAGTAAGTGTCACAGTGAGTTACTGTTGGTACCATACAACTTATTTCTGTTTATAATTCATCATGGAGTTTGCATGTGCAGTGAACTTGTAATTTGTTCCAAAAGGTCACTTTGTCTCTTACCACAAAGTACCGCTCACAGTTAGAAGTGACTGTTGGGAAGATCTGCCCTGGAGGGTCGCCAGCGGTCATATGTTCGTGAAAGAGAATGAGATTTAAAATTATCATTTCAACCCTCATACTGCTCGCTGTTAAAATGTAACTTTGTAAGGGAACTTGACCCTGCACCACATCTGTGATTGGCATCTTATACTATAAAATAGCTCAGTCTGTTTTTGTCTGTGGGCTATCTCCTCCAAAATGGCTCCATATAAAGCGGCGTAATTTGGCATGCAGACGCGAGACGACGCTCTGTAACATATGTGCTCCGTCTTATGTCGATAGGGGTCGTCGTTGGGAAGAAAATTAAAATTTTCAGAAACTGCGCTACACGCGTTTGCTGCGGTGACTCAGCGGCCGCTGCTGCTATAGATAGACGTGGACCTTGGACGTTGGCAAGTCTGCGGTGTATACGACGACCGACCGACCGCATGATTGCCGCTGCTAGCTGGCTGTGCGCGGTGTTAGCAGCTCACATATTCCAATCCACTACAGCGGACAAAATCCGACAAATCCCCAAACGGAGCGCGAAGCGCGATAAGTATTCAACGGGATAGAGCGCGCAGCGCGATAGGCATGGGGCATTCAAGCCGGCTTGTTTTTATGTATTTTGTAGTGCTTTTATTGTATCAGACAAATAAAATGACGCTTTTGTACTCCCAGCTTCCATGCAACAGTCCGATCACTGTATACAGGTTTGTGCATAATATGCAGCCACGCAGTGCACTGTATAGGCCAATTCACAGACAAATGTCTCAACAGAAGTGACACTAGACGAGCATCGGAACAGAATTCTCCTCTACATATTAAGATGTCCAGTTTTCCCAACATCACATACATAATTATGTATCAGTGAAAGGTGTGGGATGGTGTGTACCCCTCCCACAGAAGGGCTTTCCTCAAAACTGGTAATTGTAAATGGTTATCGTGGCTGTGGTTATTGTGCCCCTCAAAGCAAACTTGTCCAGATGTTATACAACAACAAATATGAAGAGGCCAGAAAGGAGCACAATGCCTTGCCGTGAACTCTGTGACCTTGGATATAAGTAGTTAAATGTGTGGTTACAAAATGTCATGTGCATTGTCAATTACAGGCAGCAGAGGTCGACAGATGGTCGAGAAGGCATTTACCATAGTAAACAAGCAGCAGAAGAGGCAGACAAACATGTGCATTCAGCAGTGGCTCTCAGTTAGTAATAAATCATTGACAAATGCACCATTCATTGCTTGTCTGCTTGTGGTTACGCTAAACTGTTTAAGATGTTACTGAGACAATGTTACCAGTTTATGACTGTTTTTGATGCCTTATCGATCAGATAAACAATGCTTGTTTATGTGTGTGGCAATGACATGTTACCTATTCAACACTCATTTGTTTTTCAGCTCGTGGTGACAGAGAAATCTTAAAAATGAGAGAATAGATAAATTTATTACAGCAAAAGGGTCAAGTGGTTATACTGATAATATTCACTATGTTGAAATTTTCCTCCATGTGATATACTTCAAATTTTTCGATGGACTAAATGACTTTCCTTTTCATAGGCAAGGCACTGAGTGCCTCTTTCCAGTTTTATAAGTTACATCATTTGGAGACGTTAGTTTATAGCATGTAAGATACAGCAGAAGTGCAACCGTTATGGTACTACAGATAGAACAAGATATGTGTCACAGCTTAGCCTAGCCTGGTCTGGCCTGGGGCCTGGGGGCGGGGCCTATCTATAGCTCTGGCTAGTCTAGCATGAGGGCCAACGGGCAAGTGAGCCAGTCGTGGCTGGCGTGTTGAATAGAATGTATGTGACGATCTATAATGCTTTATAATTTGTTATTTTTGGTTGCTTTGTTGATGTAAATAAAGTTAAAATACTAAAATATAAAAGAGAATTATGTGTGATACTCGGAACTGGGACAATATGAAATTCGGCAGTTGAGCAGTATGACGTAAGCACTCAGTAGTGTTACAGTACTCTGTGTTATATGGCAAGAGAGGAGTCAATAGTGACAATATGCATACATTCTCTACAACGCACCGAGCCTTGCCAGTTGATGTTTCTGTTTGTCACTGTACTTTCAAAGACACGTTGAATCTTGCTTCTTCTGCTGGGCCTTTTCTGCCGTAGCAAACCACCATCAATTTGCCCAGATTCCCTTCTTTTTATATTTTCTTGTATACCACCTTTAAGTTTTCCCAGGCAGTCTACCCAGCCTAATGAGAATTGCATTGTGACATGCTCTATTTTTTATCATTGCATATTTTGTCATTCCAGGATATCACGATGGTAGAAGCTGGAGTTCCGTATGTCCATCAGCTCAGTGATCAGGCAGATGCCGACATGGCTGCTAACCTCCATTGCTGGGTGCTGTCACGCATGGACAAGCCTTGGGCGGAGCCCATACGCATCTTGTGCGAAGTAGTGAACAAGTTGCGTTCCCCCCATAAGGTGTAGCTGTATTGCTAATCCTTCGTCAGTATCAGGACTACGGTCCTATCTTGTCATAAGGCCTAATTATTTTTCTGAGTTAGATTATGTTAGGCTGAATTGTAACTTACAGTCCGTGTCTGTGGCCTGTTGAAGTTACATTTGTCTGAAGCGTCTAGCTTCGTTTTAAGCCCAAGTCTGTGGACTTAAAGCCTTTTGCAGACTAGGCATTCGGGGAGCCTATGCCCCTTAGCCCGTATACACCTCATCCCAGATAGCCATGCAAACATCCCACCACTCAGTTTTTTACAGGCCGGATGCCCTTCCTGCCGCCCAACCAACAGTGTCAAAGTACTAACGAAATAACGTTTTTGTGTTTTGTTTACTCTTCTTGTACTCCAGTTGATAAAAAATAATGAATCAGGGGGAGGCATGAGGGAACCTGGCCCACCCAAAATGTATGTCTGTGTATGTGTGTGTAACATCTCACAAGTCACGCTAGAAATGCTGTCAGCAGCTCACAAATCTATAAGAACACCTCACAAGTCATTGGTATGGAGGAAACACACACATACACAGAAATGTAAGCTGGGCCACATGCAAATCTGCACCTTGACCCAGACACATAACCACGCCAGCATGCCAACACTAAGGTCCGGTTGCACCAATCTCAATTAACTTTAATCACCAGTTAACTCAGCTGATTAACCCACTTTACGCTACTGCTGTTGGCTGATGTGGCACGTGAGTTGCTGTTGTCATGACGACGATGCTGAGTTAACTGGTGATTAAAGTTAATTGAGATTGGTGCAACCGGACCTAAGAGATGACCTAATAAACCCGGTAAAAATGTCCGTCCATCTGTCCGTACATCCGTCCGTACATACGTCCACAATCATACTCAATGCAGCCACAAACCAAATAGTGGAATTTGTTAGGGTCGATGAGTCATTAACGACGATATGACTTTCAAGGTCATCCAAGGTCAGGGTCAAGGTCACATGAGACTTAAAGTTTCAAAAATGACGATTTTCAAAATCAGTGGCATCAGATAGGCCATATGCTAATCTGTGTACGGACTGTAAAAATGGTGGGGTGCTGGCATGGTTATCATAGCCTATCTGATGCCACTGCCACTCACTGTCTCTGTCTGTCTGTTTGTCTGTCTTATAGGGCGAGCTCACATAGTGAGCCACAACGCTGAGGCCACTTAACGGGCCCATTGCACAGCCCTAACTTGTCTGTGTGTGTGCATGATGCGTCGTCGTGTGTGTGTTGTTGAGTAGCCTTGTGCCATACTTTGTCAAGCGCCTGGCCTAAACCATGGTCGTTTCTCCGTTGTCAGTCTGCGCTGGCCACCTGGCAGGCCAGACTGCCCCAGCACACCCGTCGGGCGCCCGTGGGCGAGCCGGTAGCAGGCCGGCCCGCACACAGCCACAGCCAAGTGTGGCATAGCCCTGCGCAGCCTGACAACGTCAGTATCAAATGGCGGCGCCGACAGCGATTAAGCGGCTCTAACTTAATGCTGCCACCCGTCACAGTTTAAAGAGGACACAGGTGTATTTGAATTACAATTTGGGCCAAACAGCATGAGGGGACCTTGAAGCTGTGAACAGAGAATTGACAGTGTTATGTGTAAGCTTATGTTCTGAGTTCTGACTTGCTTCTGTTATTTGCACTGCAGTACACTGCTGAACTTGAAAGCATTATTTTTTACTTATACCCATACATTAAAATTACATGTCTGTCCTGCATAATTCAGAAATTACAGGGTGATAAAATAAATAGGCCTATCTTCCACCACAATTTCCTTCAAAAGTATAACCACAGGATGACTGCATCGCAAAAACAGTATGGATTAGCATGTGGTACACAAACAGCATCCCAACTGGCCACAAGAACATTCATTGCCTGTTTGACATCACCAGTGATAAGCATTGGGACTTTGCGCTGTCTTTTGCCCGGCAGCTGTACCATGTCCACTTGTCCAGGCGTTGAAATATTTTCCTTTCCAATGGCTGCAGACTCTTCAGTATTTCACCGCGTTTGCACTCTTATGCCAGTCCGGTCTGCCATTGTAGGCCGACAGCAGAAGACGAGCTGCCTTGCCTCCCCTTCTCTTGTTAAATATTATCAATCTTGTGAGAACAACTTCGATTAATTGTTGATAGGTGTCATAGTTCTACTTCTGTTCAAATTGTTCTGTAAGTTGTACCAGCAGCTGCTGTTGATAGTCTTTCAACTTAAGCAGATCGTTAATCAGAATTTGGCCCAGTCCAAGCTGCCTTCGTCATCGGTGTCTTGCAGATGGCGCTTCTTGGAACGTTTCGATCGTTCTAACATCTTCAGTTCCTTCAAGCCAACAGCAGGAGGACCTTTCTTGCGACAGTTTGTGGTGTCACCAGCAGGCTTGGATTGGATTGAGCAGGGTTTAACGTCCCACCGACACATTATAGGTCATATCGGGGATGGGGTTTTACGGGTCACCAGCAGGCTGTGATGTGGCCCATACTGAGCTGCCTTCAGAATGTGGAGACACACTGGGCAACATTAACTGTTGCAGCCAAAGAATCATCAAGGTCATAAGCATTGGAGTCTCTCAGTGTCACAGTCATCAGGCTGAACACTGCCATCACTGTCATTTGGCTCCACATCAGTGGGCTTTACATGTGGCATAACTTCCTTAAGAGATTTTCCACTGAACTTTGCGGTGCAACCTGAGTCCAGTGGCCTTCAGCTGGCCAGTGTGCACCGCGGCCGTGGCTTAGCCCACTGCGCCACAAAGGCAGGCCCACCACCACGTGTTTTGTTGAAGATCGTCATTCGTGTTAAGACAACCTCCAGCAATCTTCAATATGTGTCATAGTCATGCTTCTCATCAATTTATCTTGTAAGCTCATGCAGCAATTTCTCTTGATAACTCTTTAGTGTAACCAAGTCTTCAGTAAGTGGCAAGACTTCAGGTCTGTTGTACTTCTTGTCATTCAACGTTTTTAATGCAACAGAAAAGACCAAATCAGTGTACTCTGATGCACGCAGACAGGCGAAGGCTTCTGCTTCCTGTCTCATGTTGTTGTCATTTCTGTGAATGGCCAGACCTTTCTTGAGCTGTGCCACCTTACCCAAAGTATGGCCTAATTTCAATGCAAGTGACGGTTTCTTTACAGACTGCCGCCGATTGTCAGCATCTACCTCAATGCCACACAGGTTTTCAATTGCTTTTATGACTCCATCAAAGTTAATACAAGTTATGTAATTCACTAGCTGCAATTTGCGCAAATTTAATCATCCACCTTTTCATATTACAAAGCTGTACCTTCAGTCGACCCAGTTGACGCATTCATTGGGCTATGTCCTGGATTCTTGTATGGCCCAATTTTCGCAGCAATACAGATCCAAAGTTTATGATCAAGCTGTCGCCTTGAATTTGCATCTTGGCTGCATCATTGCACATCTTTGCACCACCATCTGATTTATCTGCTGCCGTTCTTCAGCTGCTGTAACTGGTCGAGCACTTTCCAGCAGTACTTGTGCCCTAGCAACTACACTGTGAGGTCTGTAATTGTCAGCTGATGTCACTCTAAAGTGGCAACACTTCACATGCTTCCACAGTAGCTTGGAAGTAACAAACCCATAGCAGTATTCACACGGTAAGAAGTAATCTGGACTCACAGTATGACTTGAATGACGTTTGACAATAATTTCACCAGTGCCACTTGACAAAGCACTGACATTATGATTGAAATTGCCAAGATTTTTCAGTCGCTCACAGTCCAATTTACACTGACAGCCTGGAGCCTGGCTTCTTCAGGAGAATATGTGCTACATCTGATTCCATGCTGTGCACCTTAGCAAGGTGTTCTGTTATCTTGTTCTTAAGTACAGCTGGAAAAAAGCAGCATGCCATCACTTTGTCCCAAATCCTTCTGCCAACACTTTTATTCACAGAAGCAACCCTCAGTAACCCTGTGGCAGACCGACTACCATCAGCACATGCTTCTGTGTCCTTGATAGCAGCCTCCTCTCCACTGACTGCAGCTTCTGGCACTGCGACTGAAGTTTTGTGTGAGATACCGTTGTCAGCGACGTCACACAGAATGCCGACTGCAGTAGCCTCATTGTGGTCACTGTCCTGCAGACAGGGAACTGCAGCTGCCACCATCATCGACTGTGGACACGGAACTCCAGCTTCTACCATCGTGATATCCTGGAATGCCAAAATATGCATTGATAAAAATAGAGCATGTTGCATTGCAATTCTGATTATATACTGATATCCATGAAAGGCAGGTGTAGTTCATGACTATTTTTCTGCTCTGCACCTCAATTTGTACAACAACAAGCTGCATCGCTAACAGTGCAAAGCAATAGGCTCACACACTCCCGAATTATTGCTGTGGCAGGAAATTTTGTGCTTATTATTTCAGGCCATTTGTGATTTAGGAGTGTTATGCTGGGTATGGGCAAGTTTTGCTTTTTGGTCTATTTCATGGTGGTTTTGCTACTTCGGAAAACAAAAAGAAAGACAAGATATAACCGGGTCAAACTGTCTGAAAGGTGTATCACGTAAAGTAATTGTAGATGAAAAAGGAATTAAAGACTCGTGGAAGGAGTACATGAAAAAGCTGATGAATGAAGAAAATGGGGGATCAGAATTCGAATTGGATGGACTAAATTCAGGCAAAACGTCCCTGATATTTTTGCATCATATTTCATCAAAAATAGCCTCATCTAATGTCATAAAACTAGGGGGAAAAGAAACCTGCACGTTACATTAGTCCAGTCTGAGTTTTGGAAAAGATGACACACACAAAAGCAGTGTCCTATGGAATAACTTACCTGACGACCTGAAATCAACACACAACACAGCCGAATTTAAAGAAAGTTTACGGCATCTGCTTTATACTAAGTCCATGAACTAGGCTCCAATAAGAATATACTATATTGTATAATTATTGTCCTATAT
>Ga0209458_1000587_pt1 | contig 11093 bp, 11 predicted proteins | sample WorMetLIZAISLAND_FD_187411 | JGI IMG/M metagenome (GOLD analysis project Ga0209458, IMG submission 187411) | Marine gutless worms symbiont microbial communities from Max Planck institute for Marine Microbiology, Germany - Inanidrilus manae... ...
CATCGAGGCCGAGGCCGGCGAAGGTCAGCGGGTTCGCAGGATCGGGGATCGTCCGGGCGTCGGCCACGAACGGCGCGCGGGTACGCTCAGGAGCCGGGCTGCGGCTCGGCTTCGAGGCCGCCCGCCAGTTTGTCCTTGCTCTTCTTGGTGCCGCTCGACGGCACCGAGGACTTCCGCCCCTGGTCCTTCGGCGGACTGGTCGGCCCGCCGTCGTGCTCGGGCCGGACCACGGGCTCGCCGCGCAGCAGGGCCTCGACTTCGTCGCCCGAGAGCGTTTCGTATTCCAACAGCGCGGCGGCCAACGTTTCGAGATCCGCGCGGTGAGACTCCAGGATCTTCCGCGCCGTCGCCTCGGCTTCGTCGATCAGCCTGCGAACCTCTTCGTCGATCAGCCGTGCCGTCGCGTCGGAGACGTTCTTCTGCTGGGTCACCGAATGGCCGAGGAAGATTTCCTCCTGGTTGTCGGTGTAGCGCAGGGGCCCGAGCTTGTCGGAGAACCCGAACTCGGTGACCATGCGCCGCGCCATGTTCGTCGCCTGCTGGATGTCATTGCCGGCACCGGTAGTGACGTTTTCCTCGCCGAACACGATCTCCTCGGCGATGCGGCCGCCGAACATCACCGCGAGGCGCGATTCCAGCTCCAGCTTCGACCAGCTGTAGCGGTCGCGCTCGGGCAACGACATGGTGACGCCGAGCGCCCGGCCGCGCGGGATGATGGTCACCTTGTGCAAGGGATCGTGCTTGGGCACATTCAGGCCGACCAGCGCGTGCCCGGCCTCGTGATAGGCGGTGAGCTTCTTCTCCTCGTCGGTCATCACCATCGAGCGGCGCTCGGTGCCCATCATCACCTTGTCTTTGGCGGCCTCGAAATCGGCCATGGTGACGACCCGCTTGCCGGCGCGGGCGGCCAGCAGCGCCGCCTCGTTGACAAGGTTCGCCAGATCGGCGCCGGAGAAGCCCGGGGTGCCGCGGGCGACGGTCCGCGGATCGACGTCCGGGCCCAGCGGCACCTTGCGCATGTGGACGCGGAGGATCTGCTCGCGGCCAAGAATGTCCGAGTTCGGCACCACCACTTGGCGGTCGAAGCGCCCCGGTCGCAGCAGCGCCGGGTCGAGCACGTCGGGTCGGTTGGTGGCGGCAATGAGGATGACGCCCTCGTTCGATTCGAAGCCGTCCATCTCGACGAGCAGCTGGTTCAGGGTCTGCTCGCGCTCGTCGTTGCCGCCTCCGAGCCCGGCGCCGCGATGGCGGCCGACCGCGTCGATTTCGTCAATGAAGATGATGCAGGGCGCGTTCTTCTTGCCCTGCTCGAACATGTCGCGCACCCGCGAGGCGCCGACACCGACGAACATCTCGACAAAGTCGGAGCCAGAGATGGTGAAGAACGGCACGTTGGCCTCGCCGGCGATGGCGCGGGCGAGCAAGGTCTTGCCGGTGCCCGGCGGGCCGACAAGCAGGCAGCCCTTGGGGATCTTGCCGCCGAGGCGCTGAAACTTCTGCGGGTCCTTGAGGAACTCGACGACCTCTTCCAGTTCCTGCTTGGCCTCATCGATGCCGGCGACGTCCTCGAAGGTGACCCGCCCGGTCTTCTCTGTCAGCAACCGCGCGCGGGACTTGCCGAAGCCCATGGCCTTGCCGCCGCCCGACTGCATCTGGCGCATGAAGAAGATCCACACCCCGATCAGCAGCAGCATCGGGAACCAGGAGATCAGGATATTCAGCAGCGGCGAGCCCTCGTCCACCGGCTCCGCCGTTACCCGCACGCCGTTCTTCTGCAGCCTGGAGATCAGTTCCGGATCCTCGGGCGCGTAGGTGATCACCGTGCGACCGTCCCGATAGATACCGATGATGTCATGGCCCTTGACCGTGACTTCGCGGACATCGCCGCTCTCGACCTGGGAGATGAAGTCCGAATAGGCCAGCTTCTGGTGGCCGCCACGCTGGGGCGACTCCTGGGACAGGCTGAACAGCGCGAACACCAGGAGCGCGATGATCACCCACAAAGCCAAGTTTCTGCTGAAGTTCACGGGGCGGTTTCCTCGTTCTGGTCGGATGGCGGTCACCGGCCACCCGGGTCCCAGTTTATGAGATAATACGCGAACGCTGGGAGGCAAGGAAATACCGCGCTCCCGAGACGGCGAAGCGGGGTTGGAAGGCGATCGCGGCGAGCTCGATCGGCGCCGCTCCCGGCCGGCGATAGCCGAGGCCCGGCACGGCGAACACGCCATCATCGTCGAACAGCGCCGGCAGGGCCGGACGCGCCGCCGCCGGCACCGCCGTTTTGGCCGGGCCGAAGCTGCCACCGATGTCCCCCAGCGCCGCCAGTCGCGCCTGCCCGGCACCCGGCCCCAGGTCGATGCGGAAGCGTCCGTCCCACAAGAGCCGCTCACCGGCGAAAACCGCGGCCGGTTCCGGAAGCCCTCTGCGTTCGCGGCAGGTGAGGACAGTCGGGCCGTCCGACAGAACCCGGCACCCGGCCAGCGTTCGGCTCACGTCCTCGCCAGCGGCTGCGAGACGCGCGCAGAGACGCTCCAGCTTGGCGCTGGCCGGACCGTAGGCGCGGCCACCGACGGCCGCCAACACGCGCCCCAGCGCCCGCAGCGAGACCTCGGCCGGCGCCGCGGTGATGGCCTGCCGGTCGAGATGCGCAAACCCCGCCGGATACAGGTGGACGGCGCGGCCGATCAGGACAGCGGCGGAGTCCTCCAACGCCGCACGGGCCCGCCCCATGCGCTCGGCAAAATCGGCCAGCGAGGCTTCCGTGATACCAGTTTCGGCGAGGCCGGGCAGCGCGGCGCGCACGCGGTTTCGTTCGTAGGCCGGATCAAGATTGGACGGATCCTCGATCCAAGTCAGTCCGCGGTCCAGAAGTGCCGCCCGCAACCGTTCGGGGGCCACCGGGAGGAGCGGCCTCAACAGGCGCACCGCGGGGGTCTCGACCACCGCGGCCATCGCCACCAGGCCGTCGGGCCCACTGCCGCCGGCGAGGCGCATCAGCACCGTCTCGGCCTGGTCACGGCGGTGATGGGCGAGGAGCAGGTGCAGGACGCCGGCGTCCCGGCACCAATCGGAGAGCAGGGCGTAGCGAACACCGCGCGCCCAGTCCTGGACACCGGACGGAGGCTTCGCGCCACCCCAGGTCAGGATGCGATGGTCGATGCCGAGGCCAGCCATCTGCCGGCCGACGGCCGCGGCTTCATCGGCGGCTTCGGGTCGCAGCCGATGGTCGACAGTCAGCGCGGTGACGTGTCCCCCGCGGGCCCGCGCCCAGTCCCCGACGAGCACGGCGAGCGCCATGCTGTCGGCACCGCCGGAGACGCCCACAGCCAGCCGGGGCGCCGCCTCGAACGGGCCTAGCGGAGCCATCAAGATTTCGAAGGCGCTGCCCGTCAGGAGGTCGTCGGCAGCCATGGCAGCGGGCGGCTTAAGGGCAGTCGGTCCGCTGGCGTTCACGGGCGACACGATCGCGCAGGCGCGATGACACCTCGGGGAACGCTTTGGCGATCTCGTCGAAGGTGGCGCAGGCTTCCCGCTTCTTGTCGAGGTTGGCCAGCGACATGCCGAGTTTGAGCAGCGAATCGGGCGCCTTGGGGCCGTTGCGGTGTTTCTGGTAGCCGTCGAGGAAAACCTCGGCCGCCCTGGCATAGTCGCCGCGCACATAGAAGGTCTCGCCCAGCCAGTAGCGGGCGTTGGCGGCAAGCGGCTCGTCCGGATGACGCTCGACAAAGGCCTGCAAGGCGGTTTCCGCTTCGCCGTACTTGGCCTTGCGCAGCAGATCGAAGGTGAACGTGTATTGCTCGCGCGGCGTCCCTGGCGGCAGCGGTCCGGTCTCTGGCTTCGGCGCCTCCACCGGCGGCGGCCTCATCTCGGCCGGCGGACGCGCCGCAAAGGACTGCAGCTCCGATTTGGTCATCGTGCCCAGCGTCCCTGGCTCTGACGGTGGTGCCGCCTCGCCTGGTCTCGCGGACTGCACCGCCGGCGGTGAGGGCGCCGCGGCGATCGCCGGTGGGCCCGGCGGCGGTGTGCCGGCCGCCGCGCCCCGCTGCTCCATCTGGCGCAACCGGAAGTCAACGTCGCTGACGAGCTTGTCGAGCCGGGAATTGGCCTGGCGGACCTGATGGGCGATTTCCTCCATCTGTCCGGTCATCGACCGCAGGTCGCTCTCCAGGGCCGAGATGCGGGCGTCCAGACGGGCGATTCCGGCGGTTCCTGCGGCCCCGGTGTCGCCGCTGACGAGTGGTGCGGGCGGTCCTGCGGATGGAGCCGCCGAGCCGCCCCGCGAAATCTGCACGTTGAGGGTACGGATGTCCCGTTCCAGGCGTTCAAGCCGGTCGAGCAGCGGCGCGAGATCGCCACCTTGCGCAAGGGCTGCCGAAGCCGGGACCCCGGCCATCGCGACGACGGCGATGGCGGCACACCACCGTACGCTGCTGGCGCGAACCCTGTTCATCGATACCGCCCGGCCATCATCGACCCGTTTCCGCTGTGACCGCCCCTACGCCATGGTCGTCCGACATGAGGGCAAAATTACGGCGCCTGCCCGGTCCGATCTCGACCGGACCGGGCAGGCGCCAAATTCGCCCGGCAGTAACGTCGTCCGTCGGATCAGCTTCCCGCAGCAGCCCCACGAATGCGCGTCCGCACCCGCCGGTTCTGCGCCCAAGCTGTCTCGTTGGAGCCAATCGCGAACGGGCGCTCCTCGCCATAGGAAATGGTCCGGACGCGCGACGGAGCGACGCCCAGCGCCACCAAGTAGTCCTTGGCCGAGTTGGCCCGACGCTCGCCCAGGGCGAGGTTGTACTCGCGGGTGCCGCGCTCGTCGCAATGACCCTCGATCAGGATCGAAACGGCCGGGTTCTTCATCAGCCAAGCGGCCTGCTTCTCGAGCGTCGTCCGGGCATCGGCCTTCAGGTTGTAGCGATCGAAATCGAAGAACACGCTGTCGCCGATGGACACCAGTTCTTCGGGCGATCCAGCCATCGGCCCCGGAATGGAGCCGGAACCTGAAGCGGCGCCGGACGAAGCGCCCGCACCGCCGGCCGAGCCCCCCTCTTCCGGGCCGCTGGCACAAGCAGCCAGAAGTCCCACGACAGCAAACAGGGTTACGATTTTGAACCGCATAGAAATCTCCCTATATCGGGCGTTAGACGACAGCAAGACCCCTAAACTTGATACGACCGTTCTTTTATTGTCGAATCTGGGCTGAGGACAGCACCTCGCAAAAGCGAAAAGGCCGTATTATTGAGGCGACTATAGGCTCCCACCCCTAGGGAATCAAGGGGGACCACGCGGGATCGGACGCGTCCGTCGGGGTAATGATTTCGCGTTCGTTGTGGCCCGTTAGATCAATGGAATAGAGCCGCGATTCGCCTCCACCGCCCTGGTTATCCGTGGGTTCCTTGCGGAAGTACATCAGTACGCGGCCATTGGGCGCCCAGGTCGGCGCTTCGACGTTGAATCCCTCCGCCAATAGCCTTTCGCCGGAGCCGTCGGGTCGCATTACGCCGATGTAGAACCGGCCTCCGTGGATCTTGGTAAATGCGACCAGATCGCCGCGCGGCGACCACATCGGCGTGGCGTACCGGCCCTGGCCATAGCTGATGCGCCGCACGGTCCGTCCGTCGGCATTCATCACATAGAGCTGCTGGGTCCCGCCCCGATCCGAGTTGAACACGACCTCGCGGCCGTCGGGCGAGAAGGACGGCGAGGTGTCGATGGCCGAATGGTTGGTCAGCCGTTTCACCGCCCGCGTGCCGAGGTTCATCGTGTAGATTTCCGAGTTGCCGTCCTTGGCCATGCTCATGATCACCGTCTTGCCGTCGGGCGAGAACCGCGGGGCGAAGGTCATGCCCGGAAAGTCGCCGACGACCTCCTGGCGGCCGGTGTCGATGTTGAAAATGTAGACCCGCGGAACGTTGCCGAAATAGGAGAGGTAGGTGATCTCCTGCAGCGTCGGTGAAAACCGCGGGGTGAGCACGAGGTTCCTGCCGTCGGTGAGGAACCGATGGTTCTCGCCATCCTGGTCCATGATCGCCAGCCGCTTGACCCGCCGGGCATGCGAGCCGCTTTCGGCGATGTAGACGATGCGCGTGTCGAAATACCCCTGCTCGCCGGTGATGCGCTTGTAGATGGCGTCGGCGATGATGTGGGCGACGCGCCGCCAGTTGGTCGGCACGGTGAAATAGGCGAGGCCGACCATCTGCTGCTCGGCGAACACGTCCCACAGCCGGAACTCGACCTTGAGGCGCCCGTCCTCCACCACCTCGACCCGACCCTGGACCAGTGCCTGGGCGTTGATCACCCGCCACTCGCCGAACCGGGGGACCGTGTTCATCGACGGCTGGGTCTGGATGAACGCCTTCGGATCGAGGGCGCGGAACAGGCCGGAGCGTTCGAGGTCCGAGGAGATCACAGCGGCGACGTCGCGCCCGAACTGCTGCTCCTGGACGCGACGGCCGATAAAAGCGGTGATGGCGATGGGCAGCGGCTCGACGACGCCGCGCGTGATGTCGATGCGCAGCTCGGCGACCGCCGGCTCTATCTGAACCGCCAATGCAAGGACCGCGACCATCAGCACCGCGGCACGACGCGCCAGGCGTCGGTTCATCCTCATGTGCCGAACATCTCCTTGGGATTGAAGACCAGTGTCATGGTCCGCCAGCGGTCGAACTTCTCGGCCGGCAATTTGAACGGATGGCAACGCGGATTCAAGACCGCCCGCAACGCCGTCTCGGCAGCGGCACGGAAGAACGGATCGGCCCGCATCCGTGCCTGATCCTTGATCTCGGCGACCCTGGGGCGGCCGTCAATGTTCATTTCGACACGAACCTCGATGATCAGGCCCTCGGCGTCCTTTGCCCCGGCGGGCAGACTCCAGCACTTGGCGATCTGCTGGCGAACGAGGTCGATTTCGCTGATCGTCAGTGGCGCCGTCGGGTCGAAATCGGCCTGTTGCCGTTTGCTCAGGGCGCGGGCAACCTGGGTCTCGAAACTCTCTTTCGGTCCCTCGGCTTTCTGTTCCTTCTTCTCGGGCTCGTCCTCGGGAGGCGGCGGCCGGTCTTTGAGCTTTTCGATCGTGCGCAGCACCGAAGCGAAGCGGCTTGGCGGCTTGGGTTTGCGCTTGGGTTTCACCGACGCCAGCATCGGCGGTGGATCGGGCTTGGGCTTCGGCTTGGCCTCCTCGACCGGTTTCTTTTCCCGCTTCGGCTTCGGAGCCGGTTCGGCGCGGGGGGCAGGCTCGGGCGCCGGCTCCGGTTCGGGAGGCGGAGGCGGCGGCGGCGGCTTTTTCTCCGGAGCCGGTTTCGGTTCCTCGACGATCTTCGGCGGTGGCGCGTTGGTGATCTCGGCAACGGTGACAACATCGACAACGATGGGCGTTTCGACGAGGGGCGCATCGCGGCGGATCATCGGCACGCCGACGTAGGCGACGGCGACGACCGTGAGATGAAAGACCAGCGATGCGATGAACGCCCGTTGCATGCCTATCGGCGGTCCCGCCGCTCCTCCGATGCCGCCTCGCCTCTGGGCATCTGGCCCGTGGGCAGTTCGGCGATCAGTGCCACCTTGCGGTAGCCGGCGGCGTTCAGCGTGCCCATGACCTCCATGACCCGGCCGTAATCGACCGCTTTGTCGCCCCTAACGAAGACCCGGACGTCGGGGTTATTCGCAGTGATCGCCTTGAGCCGCGGGACGAGATTGTCGATGCCGATCTCGGTGTCCTGCAGGAACACTTGGCCCGTGGCGTCGATGCTCACCGCCAGCGGCTCGTCCTCGCCGGTGATTAAGTTGGCCCGGGTTTTCGGCAGGTCGACCTGCACGCCGACGGTCAGCAGCGGCGCCGTGATCATGAAGATGACCAGCAGGACCAGCATCACGTCGACCATCGGTGTGACGTTGATGTCGCTCATCGGCCGGGTTCGGCGCCCGCCGCCCCGCCTCCGCGCCGTCGGCTGGTTCAGCGCGACCATGGTCAGTCGATCTCCACCATGCTTAGTCTTTCTCTTCCAATTGCCGCGACAATATGGCGAGGAACTCGCCGGCGAATCCCTCCAGCCGCACGGCGTAGCGGTCGAGGTCCTTGGACAGCTTGTTGTAGGCGAGCACCGCCGGGATCGCCGCCAGCAGCCCCAGCGCGGTGGCGAATAGCGCCTCGGCGATGCCCGGCGCGACGACGGCGAGGCTGGTGTTCTTGGTCAGCGCAATGGCCTGGAAGCTGTTCATGATCCCCCACACCGTGCCGAACAGGCCGATGAAGGGCGCCGTCGCGCCGGTCGAAGCGAGGAAGGTCATGTAGCGTTCGGTGCGGTCCATCTCGCGCGCCAGCGTCACCTGCATGACCCGTTCGATGCGTTCCTCGAGTCCGAAGCGGGACGAGGTATCGCCGCCTTGCATGCCCCGCGACAGCGCCCGGCGCCACTCGCGCATGGCGGCGACGAACACCGCCGCCATCGGGTCGCGCGGCTGGGCGCCGATGCGATCGTAGAGATCGTCCAGCGCGCCGCCGGACCAGAACGCCGTCTCGAACTCGTTGGCGTGGGCGTTCAGCCGCCGCAGCGAAACCGACTTCTCGAAGATGATTGCCCAGCACCAGATCGAGGCGACCAGCAGGATCACCATCACCGACTGTACGATCCAGTCGGCGCGCAGGAACAGCGACCACACCGAGAAGTCGTAGGCTGCGACGGATCCCGCCAGTGTCACGGCATCAATTGCGTTGTTTTCCATTCACTCGCCTTCACCGAAATCGTTACGGAAACTCTCAAACATCGCGCGTATCCGCGCCGGGACGCGGGTCGCCCGCCCCTCGGAGGTCATGCAGGCAATGGTCACTTCGATGGGCACGATCACCTCGCCCGCCCGGCAGACCGCCTGCTCGAGGACAATGGACGCGCCGCGGATGGCAATGACACGGGTGCGCACTTCCAGGCGGTCGTCCAGCCGCGCCGGAACCCGGTAGTCGGCAGAGCACCGGCGCACCGCGAAGGCGATGCCTTCGTTGGCCAGCAATGTCGGATGGTCGATCCCAAAGGCCCGCAGCATCTCGGTGCGCGCCCGCTCGGCATACTTGAGGTAGTTGGCGTAGTAGACGATGCCGGCAACGTCGGTGTCCTCGTAATAGACGCGCACGGGAAGGATATGGACGCCGGCCTCTCCCGCCGCGGGTCGGGCCGGCTGCTCATTCATCGCCGGCCTCGGCGATGAGTTGAAGCTGCGCCGCCGGCGCCGGGAGCGGCAATCCGAAATGGCGGTAGGCCCGTTCGGCCAGCGCCCGCCCGCGCGGCGTGCGCATCAGGAACCCCTGCTGGATCAGATAAGGCTCGATCACGTCCTCGATGGTGTCCCGCTGTTCCGAAAGCGCGGCTGCCAGGGTCTCGACGCCCACCGGGCCGCCCCGATAGTTCTCGGCGATGCAGGAGAGGTAGCGCCGGTCCATGAGGTCGAGCCCGGCGGCATCCACTTCGAGCCGGCCAAGGGCCGCGTCGGCGGCCGCGGCGTCGACCTCGGCGACGCCGTCGTGGGCGGCGAAGTCGCGCACCCGGCGCAGAAGGCGGCCGGCGACCCGAGGCGTCCCCCGCGAGCGCCGGGCAATCTCGGCAGCGCCGTCGTCGGTGAGGCGGAAATCGAGCAGCCCGGCGCCGCGGCGCACGATGTGTTCCAGGTCGGCCGGTTCGTAGAACGTCAGCCGGAGCGGGATGCCGAAGCGTTCGCGGAGCGGCGTGGTGATCAGCCCCGACCGCGTCGTCGCACCGACCAGCGTGAACGGCGGCAGGTCGATGCGGATCGATCGGGCGGCCGGCCCCTCGCCGATGATCAGGTCGAGCTGGAAATCCTCCATCGCCGGATAGAGGATTTCCTCGACCACCGGCGACAGCCGGTGAATCTCGTCGATGAACAGCACGTCGCGGGGCTGCAGGTTTGTGAGGATGGCGGCGAGGTCGCCCGGCCGCCCGATCACCGGTCCCGAGGTGGCGCGAAAGCCGATGCCGAGCTCGCGGGCGATGATCTGCGCCAGCGTCGTCTTGCCGAGGCCCGGCGGGCCATGCAGCAGGACGTGATCCAGCGCCTCGCCCCGCGACCGCGCCGCGCCGATGAACACCCGCAGGTTTTGGCAGGACTGGCGCTGGCCGACGAAGTCGTCGAGCCGGGTCGGGCGGAGCCCGGCCTCGGGCGCGTCGCTTCCCGCTTCTTCCGGGGCGATGATCCGGTCCTCGGTCATCGGGCGTGCTCCGCCGCTGTCAGTTCGGCGAGACCGCTACGGATCAATGCCTCCACACCCGCACTGGCGCCCAGCTTGCCCGCCGCATGGGAAACGGCCCTCAGGGCCTCGGCAGGCCGGAAGCCGAGGTTGACCAGCGCCGAGACCGCATCGCCGGCCTCGCCGCCGAGGCCGACGCCCACCGCCTCGCCTGTCGTGGCCGGAGTCAGCGCGATGGCGCCGACCTTGTCCTTGAGTTCGGCGATGATCCGCGCCGCCAGCTTCGGCCCGACCCCCGCGGCACGGGTGATCGCGGCGCGGTCGGCGGCGACGACCGTATGGACCAGCTCGTCGGCGGAGAGGACGGTGAGGATGGCGAACGCCGCCTTGGCGCCGACTCCCTGGACCGTGGTGAGGGTGCGGAACCAGTCACGTTCGGCTGCCTCGGCGAAGCCGAACAGCTGGATCGCATCTTCGCGAACCTGGGTTTCCACCAGAACGACCGCCGCTTCGCCGGGAACGAGTGTGGAAAGCGTGCGCCCCGAACACGAGACGAGGTAGCCGACTCCGCCGACGTCAACGACGGCCCAGCCGTCACCAGTGGCGTCGACGATCCCGGTCAGCTTGGCGATCACCACGCCGGCTCCGGGATGCGCGCCGTGGTCTGGCGGAAATGGGCGTGGCAGATGGCGACGGCGAGTGCGTCGGCGGCATCCGGCGAAGCGATGGCCGCGCCCGGCAGCAGCGTCCGCACCATCATCTGCACCTGCTCCTTGGCCGCGTGGCCGGTGCCGACGACGGTTTTCTTGACCAGGTTGGGCAGGTACTCGGCGACGGGAATGCCGGCCCGCGCCGGGACGAGAAGCGCCACCCCGCGCGCTTGGCCGAGCTTCAGGGT
>Ga0209458_1000589_pt1 | contig 11056 bp, 12 predicted proteins | sample WorMetLIZAISLAND_FD_187411 | JGI IMG/M metagenome (GOLD analysis project Ga0209458, IMG submission 187411) | Marine gutless worms symbiont microbial communities from Max Planck institute for Marine Microbiology, Germany - Inanidrilus manae... ...
CGGATTGTCCTCGTCGACATAGTCATCAAGACTGGACGGAAACAACGTCTGCTGTCCGCGATCCTGGCCTTCAACAAATCGGCTCATCCCGACCTCCAAAGCAAGCGCCAGGATTCTAAACCGATTAGGGCGTTTTCACACAGCCACTCCCATTGGTCAAGGGCGATACAGAAAAAGGCGGTGCTACCTTCCATGAAAGCTGTGCGACATGCCACGGCAAGAACGGCTACGGCACGGACAAGGGGCCTCTACTGGCTGGCCAGCACATTCGCTACCTGAGCAAGCAGATCGAAGATTTCATCGAGGGCACGCGCTGGCACCGTAATCCATGGACGCTGTTTCGGGAACGCGCGCCCGAGGAATTCCAGGACCTTTACGCCTACCTGTCGACCCTCGACGATTCCTTCGCCGACGAGGAATCTGCGGAACGCGCCATCGACTAGCGACTTGGCGACAGTTTCCGCCAACGGGTAACGCTGGCAACAAACAAGAGGATAGCGGAATGAGCGAACAATTATTAGATCCGGCGACCGCTCACGTCGACCCGAGTCCTTTCGATATCGACGACAACGAGACCTACGCGCGGTGGCGTGACTGGAAACTCGGCTGCCACCCGGCGAGCGCTGGCGAATTGGCTGTCGAGGTCGGAGATCCATTTTGCCTGACGGAAAGCGAGCATGCGGCGGTGCTGGACCGCATACGTTGCGCCAACATGGCCCTATACATATGCGACCCCGTCGACGCCGATACCGGAAAGGATCTGATTCGCGCCATCGGGTTACAATTTGGGCTCACCGATCTTGACGCCAACATGTTGGCCGATGACGATGGTGTGACGCCGTTGACAGTCATGGAAGACGGGCGCCGGCCCAAATACATTCCCTACACCAACCGGCCAATCAGTTGGCATACGGATGGTTATTACAATACCATGGACCGCCAGGACCGGAGTCTTCTCCTCTTTTGCGTACAGGACGCCGCCAATGGCGGCGAAAACACCGTCCTCGACCACGAGATCGCCTATATCCTAATGCGCGACGAAAACCCGGACTTCATTCGAGCCCTGATGCACCCGCATGCCATGACCATCCCGGCGAATGTCGAAGAGAACGTGGAAATCCGCAGCGCCCGGACCGGCCCGGTATTCTCCATCGATCCGTCGGACGGCAGCCTGCACATGCGCTACACGGCACGCAAACGAAACATCGAATGGCGGGACGATGCCGTGACCCGAGATGCCGTCGCCTTCATCGAGCGGATGACCAATGGCGACAGCCCCTACCTGTTCCGCCACCGGATGGCGCCGGGGCAGGGGCTGGTGAGCACCAACGTGCTTCACGACCGAGCCGGCTTCGACGATGCGCCAGAGAAGGGGATCAAGCGGCTGTTATACCGGGCCCGCTATTTCGATCGCGTGGCCGGGACAACGATCGGTGAGATCTGGCCCAACTGAGATCAACGGGGGCCGGCGATGATGATCGTCGCGCCGACCAGGCACACCAGCGTCCCGGACGCGTCCCAACGGTCGGGTTTGACACCTTCGACCGCCCATAACCAGGCCAGCGAACTGGCGATATAGATGCCACCGTATGCGGCATAGGCTCGGCCCGCCGCAACACTGTCGACGTAGGTCAGGAGATAGGCGAAAAAGGCCAGGGACGCCAGACCCGGAAGGATCCACCATGGTGATTTGCCCATTCTGAGCCAGGCCCAGAAGGCAAAACAACCGGCGATCTCCGCGACGGCAGCTCCGAGATAGGCGGCGATGGTTTGCATATCAGGACTCCCCACAACACCGGTTCGTTCTTATAGATGGTATGTCGGGAAGCGCGTTCAGCCGGAAATGCGGTCGGGCGGTTCTTTTTTCAAGAGGTTCCTGGCTCTCTTTTCGAAGGCACCGATGACGTCCCGTTCGACTAGCGATGCCAAAATCTCGGCAAAACGACCGAAGGGACCCGGACGAAAAACCTGATCGACCGTGAAAGTCACGCGGCAACTGTCCATTCCTTCGGGATCGAAACGCCACGTGATAGTCAATGACTGAAACGGGTGATCCGTCGAGCGGATATCGATGCCGTTCGGCGGATCGAACTCAGCGACGGTCCGGAAGTTCGCCCGCGCTGGACCGAGGCCGAAACGGTTGTCGACATGCAGCCGATTAGCATCGCGCTTTCTTATCCTCATTGCCAGGCACAAGGGTAGGAAATGGGGATAGGCCTCGAAATCGGCAGCGATGGCGTAGAGGTCTTCGACGCGGAAACCGTCAATCGTACGGACAGTTTCCCGAAACACGTCTCGATATCGCCTTAAACGCCGGCGGTCAGGTGCCGAACCAAAGCGTAGCGCCGGCGACACCGATCAACCATATCGTTCCGATGGCGTGGATGCCGAGCGTTGCTTCGATGGCCTTGCGAAGCGGTTCCGGCTCGGAGGCCGGTGTCGGGATGGCGCCAGCGGCTTTTAGCGACAGACCGAACAGGAGGGCGGGTGCGGCCAGGCACCAGGGCGTCAGAAGTCCATACCAGGCGATCGCGCCGACCGCACTTAGTGCGGCGGCATGGACCCCGATGTAGAGCTTACGGGTTCCCGCACGGCCGAGACGAACAGCGAGGGTCCGGCGATTGGACGCTTCGTCCGCGACGATGTCCGGAACCTCGTTAACGACGAGTATGCCCGTAACCCACAACGCCGTCGGCAGGGACAAGAGGACCGTAGGCCAATCGAGGGAGCCCGCCTGAAGCCAGGCGGCTCCGGCGATTGGCAGGGTTCCGAAGGCGATACCGACGGACAGCTCGCCTAATCCGCGGCCGCTCAAGCGAACTGGTGGTGCCGAATAGAGGACGGCCAATGCCACGCCGATGGCACCGAACCCGATGATCATCCATCCCTTAAGCAACGTCAGGGCGAAGCCAGCGGCAATACCGACCACCAACAAAAACCAACCCCAGCGCGCCATTTGCCCGATGTCCATGACACCGTTCTGGATGAAGCGCGATCCTCCCGTATAGGGGTAAATCCGCTGCTCGTTTGGCCCGTCGTTACCCGTGACGTCGTCGTAGACATCGTTGAGAACATTGGCCGCCGCGTGAACGCAAACGATGGCGAACAAAGCCAAGGAAAAGGCCAATGCGTCGAATTGTGACGCCTGCAAGGCTCCCCATAAACTTCCCAGGATCAACGGTAGCACGGACGCCGTAAAGAACTTGGGCCGCGTTGAAAGGAATAGGCGCCGTGCCACTTTTCCCGGTGAATTTCCGCCGAGTACTGCAACTGTCGGTTCGCTCATGAATTCCCCTGCTTTTTCAACGTTGTGGCCAATCTAACACAATCTCGCTTCGCGCTCCTTTGCCTAGCACATTGCCGGGCATCACGCCATATCACCGGAAACCAGTCCAGGATTTGACCCAAATCAGAGATTTTTTCATGGAATCGTCATAATGTGTCTCCAACGGCCCGACTAAAGTCGCAATTCAACCCAAAAACGAAACAGGGGGGCCTTACAATGGCAGCTAAACCTTCAAGGTTCGTTAGCCGGCTGACCCAAAACACGATGGCTCTGGTGCTCGCCGGTGGGCGGGGTACACGCTTGGGCGTATTGACCGACTGGCGGACCAAACCGGCGGTACCATTTGGCGGGAAGTTCCGCATCATCGATTTCACGCTTTCCAATTGCCTCAATTCGCGTATCCGTAAGATATGCGTTCTCACGCAATACAAATCCCACTCCTTGATCCAGCATCTCCGCAAGGGTTGGAGTTTCTTGAACAACGATTTCGGCGAGTTCATCGACATCATTCCGGCGCAACAATGGGTTGATGACGACACGTGGTACCGCGGAACAGCCGATGCCGTCTATCAGACCATGGATATCATCGACGGTTACGGACCGGAAAACGTCGAATACGTTCTGATCTTGGCCGGCGATCACATTTACACCATGGACTACGGCGAGATGTTGGCAGAGCACGCCGACTCGGGTGCGGACCTGACCATTGCGTGCCATGCCGTCCCGAAGGCGGAGGCTTCATCTTTCGGCGTTATGGAAGTCGATGAGCCCAACCGGGTATTCGGTTTCGAGGAAAAGCCGGAGCAACCAAAGACGATTCCCGGCGACCCGGATCATTCATTGGTCAGCATGGGCATCTATGTGTTCTCACAGGCGTTCCTACGTGACCGCTTGGAACTCGACGCCGCGAATGAGCATTCCGATCATGATTTCGGGAAAAATGTCATTCCGACAGCTCTCCGCGAGGGCGAGCACGTCCAGGCCTATCGGTTCGTTTCACCAGCCACCGAGCTGCCGCCCTATTGGCGGGACGTCGGAACAGTCGATGCTTATTACAAGTCGAACATGGAAATCCTATCGATCAACCCACCCCTCGACCTCTTCGATCCCAATTGGCAGATCATGACGCATCAATCCCAGTTGCCGCCGGCGCACATCGTCGGAGGTGGGTGTGCCATCGAGAATACGATGGTCAGCGGCGGCTGTGTGATTCAGTGTTCAAAACTGCACGACACGCTTCTCTATTCCAATGTCCGCGTTGGCGAGCGTTGCGAGCTCAATGGTGTGTTGGCGCTGCCGGGTGTCGAGATCGGGTCGAATTGCCGGCTGACAAAGGTGATTCTCGACAATCAGTGTCGCGTTCCGGACGGGACTATAATCGGCGACGATCCGGAAGCCGATCGGCGGCGTTTTGCCGTGACCGAGGAAGGTGTGGTCGTCGTCAACCGCGAGATGCTGGGGCACGGTCCGCGTTACATGCCCGGTGTTAGCATTTGCACCCCGCGGTCGGGGACGATGAGATAAGGATCCGGAAGGTCCGCCTGACGACGCAGAGCTCACAGGACCGTCGACCAAGTCGACCGGCCCTCAGTCGAGATAGAGCGGCGTTTGAACCCGGGCGAGTGATTGCTCGATCGACGTAAAGTCGATCCTATTGTCGTATAAATAACGCTTGTCCTTTTCCGTAGACAAAACCAGTTCACCCAGGATTTCGAGGCCGCCGATCAGGTCGGAGAAACCGTTGACGTGCACTTTCTTGCGGTCTCGCGGTACGAAATAGAGCATCAAATCATCGCCATTATTACTGACAACGAAATTGCCGGTCAGTCGGTCGAGGCGCATCCAGTTGTTATTGGCCCAATCTTCTATCCATCTCGATGCGCGGTCCGCGACCTCTTCGGCGGCGCCCTTCCAAACCGCGACTTGGAGGGGGTAGTGGTTCCTGGCCAGCAATTCACCTTCGCCATTGCATCGCCGTCCGACCATCCCTTCGAGCGGGAACTCCGGGACTTCTGGGGGGCGGGCGCAGAACTGGTAGTGAAAATGTTTGGGATTGGAAGCGCCGGCATCGACCCCATTATAGAACCCAATGAAGCCCACCGTCCGCGAAGCGATGGCCACGAGGTCGTGGATAATTAAACTCGCGTTGGTGCCCTCCGTATATCCGAAATGCCAATCTTGTGACCGGTGTTCACGACTGGCGACCGTCATATGGCTGGGGAGCAGTGGAAACGGATTGGCCAAGGCATAATAAACCCGATCGTCGACTGAAATCTCGTAACCGAGCTCGCGATCTTGCTGCTGCCAGCGGATGTTCTCGCGACACAGGAAACACCCGCCATTAACCTCCTCCTCCCCATCCGGTGGAACGGACAAGCCCGCGCCTTTGAAGCGTTGTGCGCGTTGCGGATTGAATTGGATGCGGAAGAAATCAGAGCCTTCACCGTTGTCGAAGAAGGTAAGCCGTTCGACGTCATCAAGGTTCTGGAGGATGAACCCGCTCGCACGCTGATCGGCTTCCAGGGCGGCGAACACACCAGCCAATCCGGCATCAGCCTCAATAACCTTGAGGCGCGCGTTCAGATCGTTCCAGCGATCGTCGTAGGTTTTCTCGTCCATCGCGTAACCGTAACCGAACCGTTAATCCGTCCGCAGTCGTGGCGATACGATGGGACGAGCGTAGTGGCAAAACCTTTCCAACCAATGAACGTATAGTTAACGAGAAATAAACGTTCATTGACCTCTCCCTCTTGGCATATTTACATCAATCACGCACTAAAAAAATCGATTGAACCGAATTTGTGAAATAATCATTCCCAATAAAATGCGGGAGTAATTGTGAAAGGTTGGCGAAATGCGGGGTGATACGATCCTAATTGAAGAGCATCACCGACGGGCTGCGGCAGAGATATTGCCGACACTCCTCGAAAAGGTTTCGGCGTCCGGCGACCGGTATACCGTCTCGGTTGCGGGCGAATCGGGAAGCGGCAAATCCGAGACGGCGACGGCTGTCGCCAACTGCTTGGAGGCTGAGGGCATCAAATGTGTAATTCTCCAGCAGGACGATTATTTCGTCCATCCCCCAAAGACCAATGACAAGACGCGGCGCCAGGACATATCCTGGGTCGGCCCCCAGGAAGTGAAACTGGCGCTTATGGACGAGCATCTCGAGACCTTTCTCGCCGGTGACGGTTCGGTCGAAAAACCATTGGTGATTTATGAGGAAGACCGAGTCACGAATGAACGGATGGACTTCGGAGACGCGCGCGTGGCCATTTCCGAAGGGACTTACACGACACTCTTGGAAAATACCGGCACGCGCATCTTCATCGCGCGTGATTACCTGGAAACCCGCGCGCATCGCGAAAAACGCAAGCGCGACAAATCCGAATTGGACCCGTTTATCGATGAGGTCCTGAAGATCGAACACGCGATCATCTCAGAACATCGCGCCCGCGCCGATATCGTCATCAATCCCGATTATTCCGTATCGTTGCCGGACTGACCCACCTGTCATCCCAAGCCGATTAGGTTAACTATGCACTTTGCATTCCTAAACCCTCAGGGAAACTTTGACGCTGCAGATTCCTACCTGACTGAGCACCCCGATTTTGGCGGGCAGTTGGTCTACGTCAAGGAGGTTGCGCAGGCGCTGGCTGAATTGGGGCACCGTGTTGATATCGTGACCCGCCTCGTTGATGACCCCGATTGGCCGGAGTTCTCGGACCCCATTGCGACCTATCCCGGTCACGAAGAAGCGTCGCTCCGGATCATCCGCATCCCCTGCGGCGGCCCGCGGTTTCTGGCCAAGGAACGGCTTTGGCCTCACATACCGGAATTCGTCGACGGCATCGTCCGGTTTTACGGCGACGCGCCACCGAACTTCACCACCGGTCACTACGCCGACGGCGGCTATTGTTCGGTCCTATTGAAAGCCCATCTCGGTATTCCCTTTACCTTTACCGGCCATTCACTCGGCGCCCAAAAGCTGGATAAACTGGGAACGACGGCGGAAAACTGGCCGAAGATGGAAGACCGTTTCCGCTTTTCGTCGAGGATAGCGGCCGAGCGCCTGAGCATGGAACACGCGGCACGGATCATCACCTCGACGACGCAGGAGCGTGATGAACAGTATTCCCACCCGCTATACCACGGGGCCGTCGCCGTTAGCGATAAGGACCGGTTTTCCGTCATACCGCCGGGCGTAAACATGACTGTGTTCACGCGCGAACCGATCGTCGAGGAGGCGGACATCGTTGCCCACTTGGCGGCCCGGGTAGAATCCGAAGGACCTTTCATCGTCGTTTCTAGTCGCCTCGACGAGAAGAAGAACATAATCGGTGTCGTCGAGGCCTTCACCAAATCAGAAACGTTGCGCCGGAATGCGGAACTCGTGCTTTGCATCCGCGGGATCGATGACATTTACGGGGATTTGTCGGCGCTTTCGGATGACGAGAGGGCGGTGCTCGAGCCGATCGTTTCGTTAATCATCGACGCCAACCTGAGGGACGCGGTTCATCACCTTAATATCCAATCGCAACGTGAACTGGCCGCGACATACCGGTATTTCGCGAATCGGCACTCGGTCTTTGCTCTCACGGCCTTTTATGAACCCTTTGGTTTGGCACCGATTGAGGCAGCAGCGTGCGGCCTTGCTTGCGTCGCCACAAAGAATGGCGGGCCGTCCGAGATATTCGCGGACGGATCCGGGGTTCTTGTCGATCCCTTCGACTCGACGGATATCGCGAACGGCCTGATCCGCGCGGTGGATCAGCAGCAGACCCTGTCGGATCAGGGCTATGAACGGGTACTTAGCACCTACACTTGGCGGAAAACCGCGGAAAACTACTATGCGGTAGCACGGGACGCCGCACCGGAGGTCGCGCGATCCGGAAACGCCGGTCACTCCCTGGATTCGGCGGAACGAATCGAATCGTACCTTTCCGGCCGGAAATAGTCTGTTATCAAAATCTTAGGACTCGATTGGTATCGTCATCGCCCTGTTTCGAGATGAAAAAAAGCCGTATGTGACGGCCCTCACAGATTGGTTTCAAAGCTGTTGACTTCATTTTTCGCATTTGCCACCCTGTGAATGGGTTTTCGGTAGTCTCGATCGCTTTCGAGCGAGCGGGTGATTTCATCCGAAGCTTTTGACAACAAGATTAGGAGTGCACGCCAATGCTCGCTAAAGTCAAACGGTTCGCAACGGGCTTGTGGAAAGACCAAGAAGGTGCGACCGCGATTGAGTACGGCTTGATCGCAGCGTTGATCGCTGTTGTTATTATTGCTGCGGTTGCTCTCGTCGGTACCGACCTCAGCAACATGTTTAACCAGGTTTCCAACAACGTCTGACGCTGAATTCGGGCTTGTCGTCTGAACAGCGGATGCCGGTGGCGTGGGGTCAGTAGCTCATTTCGGCGCAGTGACCCCAGTAGCTGGCGTGGCGGTTTTTTCGCTGCCTGTCGCTGAACGGAAGTCCGTAAACCCAATACTATTCGACGGGCCGGCAGCAGTCGGAAAACATTTTGAGAGACGCGGGGTACCCGACTGAGGTGCCCCGCGTTTCGTTTTCGGTCCCTTGGACAGGCTTTCTGGGCGGTTGTAGGGCCGCACATTCATGGTTCTTGCCGCCGTTCTATATTGGCTTTGTTTCGCGGTTTTCCTGTGGGCGCTGGTTTATGCCGTCCTATCCGATGTCCGTACCCTGACTGTACCCAATTGGACCTCGATCCTGATCGTTGTTTGTTACCTGGTATCGGCTCTCGCCACGGGATCCGCACCTTCTGAAATAGCCATCCATGTGGCCGTCGGCATTGGGCTTTTGGCTGTCGGTGCGTTGCTTTTTGCCCACGGCGTTATGGGCGGCGGTGACGCGAAGATCCTCGGCGCGACGGCGACATGGATCGGTTTGGACGATCTACTGGTCTATCTGGTGATCGTCGCTTTTGCCGGGGGTTTTCTGGCGATTATCGTGTTGCTCGGCAACAAACTCCGGTACGGGGGGAGGGTACAGGGCAGCGAGACATCGGAACCCGATCCCGAACTGAGAGGTATAAAAGCACCGGTACCCTACAGCGTTGCCATCGGCATTGGTGCCGTAGCAATCTTGTTCAGATTGCATGAGATTTAAGGAACGGATCCTGACACCGAAACCACCGTGCCCGGTTTTACACGGGGTCATTGGAACGGTGCCGGGGGTAGCGATATGATGAAAAGAGATCGAACGATCGAGAACGGTTTATCTTGTCAATGAGCAACGCCAAGGACGGGATGGTCGGTATCATGCGGGAGCCAGGCACGGAATCCGATGGGCGCACCATTGATCCCGAAATCAAACTGCTGAGACCGGAGAAAGATACGGCGGAACCAGTCCTCTCGATCATCATCCCGGCCCTCAATGAGGAGTCCGTCATCGGCGAATTTATGGACTGGGCGAACGAAGGCATCACCAAAGCCGGCGTTGCCGCCGAGGTTATGATCATCGACAGTTCCGATGAGCGCACGCCTGAAATTGCTCTGGCGAAGGGTGCGCGCGTGTTGAAAACACCTGTTCGTGGGTTGGGGCGCGCCTATCAGGACGCGCTCAGATACGCTCGCGGTCGATATATCCTCATGGGTGATGCCGACTGCACTTACGATTTCCGAGAAATCGAGCCCTTTATGCGCTGCTTCGAGGATGGTTACGAATTCGTCATGGGGTCGCGGTTCAAAGGATCCATCGAACTTGGTGCCATGCCGGCTCTGCATCGCTATTTCGGCACGCCGTTGACCACGTTCATCCTCAACTTCCTCTACGGAAGCCGCTTCTCCGATATCCATTGCGGCATGCGCGGCGTCACACGCGAAGGTCTCAAACGCATCGACATCCAATCGCAGTCCGGGGAGTACGCCTCAGAGATGGTCGTCAAATCCGTGCGTCTCGGCCTCAGGACTGTCGAGGTGCCGGTGCGCTTCTACAAGGACCGCCACGGGCGCGTCAGCCATCACAAACGCATGGGTTGGTTTTCACCGTGGCACGCCGGATGGATCAATCTCCGCGCCATGCTCATTCACGGTGCCGATTACTTCGTCGTAAAGCCCGGTTGGGTGGCGCTGATTTTCGGTTTGGTCCTGATGACGTTGCTCGCCTTCGGACCGATTGAGGTGCAGGGCGTGACGCTGTCGCTGAACACCATGCTGCTGGCATTAATGGCCTCCAGCCTCGGACTCGGCTGCCTGTGTCTGGGCGCCGTGGCGCGCAGCATTTACGACCGTGGCGGCGGCATGCGCGATCACTGGCGAGACCGCTTGCCCTACACACGGACCGCGCTGTTTTCGTTCGGCGTATTCACCGTCGGCATTTTTTTGGTCGTCTTGTTTGTATCCGAATACGTTGAAGCAGAATACGCCGTGACCCCAGCCGTTCTCCCGTACAACCACCTCGCCATTTGGGGGTTGTTCCTGATCACGGGTTCCTTCCTGGTCTTCGTCTCGACCTTGATGATTCACGCCCTCGGCGCCTACGCGAAAAAGGAACCTGCCGATACCGAATGGGGAGAGGCCTAAATGGCGGCACCGGCGGCAAGGACGACAAGTTATGGGCAAAATATCGGGCCGACCTGGGTCGACCGATTCGGCGTCTGGCTGTCGCTTCGCCGCGTACGAAGTCGTCCGTTAAGAAGCCCTAATTTCGCGGGGTCTTGGGCTGATTGACGTCCAGAATGTTTCCATGATTTCACGCAACAGATCCGCCAGCCATTTGAGGATGAGGCGCAGGTTGTGGCCGATGGC
>Ga0209458_1000590_pt1 | contig 11053 bp, 12 predicted proteins | sample WorMetLIZAISLAND_FD_187411 | JGI IMG/M metagenome (GOLD analysis project Ga0209458, IMG submission 187411) | Marine gutless worms symbiont microbial communities from Max Planck institute for Marine Microbiology, Germany - Inanidrilus manae... ...
TGAACGGCCAAGCCAAACTCCTATACGAGGTCACCGACAAAAACCGGGCCTCAGGCTGGTCGTTCGGATACAGGCGACGGGTAATCTCCTTGACAGGGTCGCAGGGCCCTAAAAAGCAATCCAGCCTCCAGCCTATCCGCCTCTCCCAACACCTTATCAGAGCCAGGAGGCATGACCGCTCACACCCCATTCATGCCAGCTCCTTGGTTTGACACTAGGCGGGCTGGTCGTCCATCGCCGGACTGCCGTCGTTGCGCGCCCCGGTTTTCGGGCGTTGAAGGACTCCAAGTGGCCCCAACACCAGGGACAGGACGAACACCGCGCCGGCGATCAGGATGATCGACGGCCCCGATGGCGTCGACGCATGCAGGGAAACCAGCAGCCCGGTGTAGCACGAGAACACGGCGATCGCCGTCGCCCAGACGAGCATGCCGGTGATCGTCCGCGCCCAATAGCGCGCCGCCGCCGCCGGAAGGATGATCAACCCGACCGACATCAGTGTCCCGAGCGCCTTGAAGCCGGCGACCAGGTTGAGGACGACCAGCACGACGAAGACCAGATGCGCCGCGGCACCACCGCCGCCCACGGCGCGGAAAAACTGCGGGTCGAGGCACTCCATGACCAGTCCCCGGATCATCACGGCGAACGCGAGGAGGGTGACCGTCGTGGCGATGCCGATGAAGATCAGGGTGTCGTTGTCGAGCCCGAGCACGCTGCCGAACAGGAATCCCGAGAGGTCGATGTGGCTGCCATAGAGCGACAGCAGGAAGATCCCCGAGGCCAAGGCGATCAGGTAGATGGCGGCGAGGCTCGCGTCCTCGTGTTGGACCGTCGTCCGCGCGATCAACCCCGACAGCAACGCGACGGCAAGGCCTGTGATGAGTCCGCCGATGGTCAGCGACAGAACCGACAGGCCGGCCAGAAGATAGGCGACGGCAATGCCAGGGACGGCGGCGTGGCTCATCGCTTCGCCGGCCAGGGCGAGGCGCCTCAGAACCAGGAACACGCCGACCGGCGCGGCACCGAGGGACAAGACGAACGTCCCTGCGACGGCGCGCCGCAGGAACGAAAACTCGACCAGAGGCTCGATGAAGAACTCATAGACCATGGGATTTCCCCCCGTGTCCGAGCAGCGACTCGAGGACGTGGCCGTCGGCACCCCAATAGCCGGCGGCAATGAGATTGGTGCGGTTGAGGATGTCGTGCGTGGCCCCAATGGCGGCGCGGCCACCTCCGACGAGGATGGTGAGCGGGAATTCCTTGAGCGCGAGGCCGAGGTCGTGAACGACGACCAGGATGGTGCGGCCTTCGTCCCTCCAGTGCCGGATGAAACCGATCAGGGCGTCAACGGTCCGCTCGTCCACCGCCATGAACGGTTCGTCCAGAACGATCAGCGGCGCATCCTGGAGCATGGTGCGGGCAAACAGCACCCGCTGGAACTGGCCGGCCGAAAGCTCACCGATGGTGCGTTCGGCCACATGCGACATACCGACCTGATCGAGGGCCTTGCGCGCTTCCTTGCGGTGCGCACGGGTCACGCCGCCCACGTGGCCGAGCCTGGGCCACAACCCCGTGATCACCATTTCGATCACGGTGATCGGGAACGATCGGTCGATATCGAACTGCTGCGCGAGGTAGGCGATCCGGCTCGGCGGAACGTCATTCAGCAGAACCTGACCGGACACTGGACGCTGCAGTCCGACGATCGTCCGCACGAGCGTCGATTTGCCCGTGCCGTTGGTCCCGAGCACGGCGACGAGGGCGCCCGCGTCGACCTCAAGGTCGATGTCGGAGACGCACGCGCGCCCGCCGTGCCCGACGGCGAGCCGCTGCAAAGCCAGGACGGGCGGCACCGTCGGACGGGCTCAGACCATCGCCCACGAGAGGGCCGCCCAGCTCACGGCCAGGAGCGCGGCGGCGAGCGCCAATCGGGCGCCGAGACCGAACCAAAGGGCCGATCTGCCTTTCTTTTCCTGATGGGTGTCGTGACTGACGCGATCGAACGATCCGCTGGACAACGAGCCCGCGGTCAACTCGGCGGAAGAGGAATTGTCGTGCACTGCCGGACCTCCAGGGGCACCCCGCCCCACATGAGAGTTTCTCAAGGGACGGCAGGTCTCCTGGCTCGCGGATCGTCGCCTTCGTCCGGCCTTCCCGGTTGCCCAGTGGCCACGTGCGGACGGCGGCTCCTCGCTCACAGTTGCGGGGGCAGCCACGGCTAAGGATTCCCGGTGTGGGTCAATCCCCCCGTGTTCCCTTTTGATCCCCAGGGCTCTGTCGCCCCTCGGGGAACCGTCGCCGCCACTATAGGGGCGGGCCGGAAGCGGCGTCAATCGACAGCGAGCAGCTCGGGTTCGAGGCTATAATTTCGCCACAAACCGGCCGCTTAGTTGCATCCGTGCCGGCGCGACTCCCCGGCACAACCGCGAATCTGTTATACTTCACAGGCCATCAGGAGGCCGGTCCCGTGTCTCAAACCATCGCCCTGGTCGACGACGACCGCAACATCCTGACCTCGGTTTCCATGGCCCTCGAAGCCAAAGGGTTCAATGTCGATACATACATCGACGGCGCCGAGGCGCTCGACCAACTCGGCCGCAAGCCCGTCGATCTGGCCGTGCTCGACATCAAGATGCCGCGGATGGACGGTATGGAACTGCTCGGCAAGCTGCGTCAGAAGAGCGATCTGCCGGTGATTTTTCTCACGTCCAAGGACGATGAGGTGGACGAGATCCTCGGCTTTCGCATGGGCGCCGACGACTACATCACCAAGCCGTTCTCGCAGCGGCTGTTGATCGAGCGCATTCGTGCCGTCCTTCGGCGCCGTGAGACGCCCGCGGGGGGAGAGGACTCCGACGTCATCCGCCGCGGCGATCTGGTCCTCGATCCGTCGCGGCACATGTGCACCTGGAAGGGGCAGGATGTGACCCTCACGGTTACCGAGTTCCTGTTGCTGCTGGCGCTCGCCCGGCGGCCGGGCCACGTCAAGAGCCGGGACCAGCTGATCGATGCCGCTTATGGCGAGCACATCTACGTCGATGACCGCACCATCGACAGCCACATCAAGCGGCTGCGGAAGAAGTTCAAGGAGATGGATACCGAATTCGCCCAGATCGAGACGCTCTACGGCGTCGGCTACCGCTACCGCGCCACCTGATCCGGCGCCGATGGCGAAACCCGCGGAGGAGACCGAGAGCCGGCGGGCGCTGTCGCCGATCACCCGGCGCATCCTCGCCGTCAACATCCTGGCACTGGTGTTCCTGGTCGCCGGCATGCTCTATCTCGGCCAGTACCGGGGCGGCCTGATCTCCGCCGAACTGACGGCCCTGCACACCGAAGCCGACCTGTTCGCTGCAGCCCTGGGCGAGGGTGCCATCGTCGACGCCGCCGACGATGAATGGCTGAATCCCGGTATTGCCCATCGTATGCTGCGCAGGTTGGTCGAGGCCTCGGGATCGAGGGCGCGCCTATTCTCCGCCGACGGTACCTTACTCGCCGACAGCCGCCTGCTCGTCGGCCCGGGCGGAATGGTTCAGATCGAGGAGCTGCCGCCGCCGCAAACGATCGGTGGACTCGCCACGACGCTGCTCGATGTCTACGACCGCTTGGCCAAACGTCTGAAGGGCGAGGACACGACGCCCGTCTACACCGAAAACGCCATCCAGAACGCCCATGACTACGAAGAGGTTGTCCAGGCGCTCTCGGGCAACCCTACCGAAGCCGTGCGGTCCGCCGTCCCCAGCGGCATGGTGCTCAGCGTCGCGGTGCCGGTGCAGCGCTACAAGCACGTGCTCGGCGCACTGATGCTGAGCAAAGGCTCCCACGATATCGACGCCGCGCTGCTCGAGGTCCGACTCGATATTCTCAAGGTGTTCCTCGTCGTCCTCGCCGTCACCGTGCTGATGTCCATCTACCTCGCCGGCACCATCGCCCGACCCATCCTCAAACTGGCGGCGGCCGCCGAGAGCGTGCGCAGCGGCCGCACCCGTCAGCATACGATTCCGCAAATGAACGGCCGTGGCGACGAGATCGGCGAATTGGCCGAGGCCCTCCGCGACATGACCGAAGCGTTGTGGAAGCGCATGGACGCCATCGAGGGATTCGCCGCCGACGTCGCCCACGAGATCAAGAACCCCCTGACCAGCCTGCGGAGTGCCGTGGAAACGGCGGCGCGGGTTCAGGACCCGGAACAGCAGCGCAAGCTGATGACCATCATCCAGGACGACGTGCAGCGGCTCGACCGCCTGATCACCGATATCTCCGATGCCTCGCGCATCGACGCCGAGCTGTCGCGCGCCGAGATCACCCCGGTGGACATCGGCCGGATGCTGTCGACCCTGGTCGACGTTGCCGCCACCGCCGGCGGCGAAAACGGCATCCGTCTCGAACTCGATGTCGACGAGGGCGACGGTCTCGTCGTCCAGGGAATGGAAGGACGGCTCGTCCAGGTGTTTCGCAACCTGATCGCCAATGCCCAGTCGTTCAGTCCTCCGGACGGCGCGATCACGCTCAAGGCCGGCCGCGAGGACGGTGCCGTCGTCGCCGAGATCCTTGACGACGGACCGGGGATCCCCGCCGGCCAGGAGCGCGCCATCTTCTCCCGGTTCTATTCGGAGCGGCCCGAGGGCGAGAAGTTCGGCACCCATTCCGGCCTCGGGCTCAGCATTTCCCAACAGATCATCGAGGCCCACGGCGGGACGATCCGGGCCGAAAACCGCCGGACGGCGGACGGCGCCGTGGCCGGCGCCCGATTCATCGTCCGCCTGCCCGTGGGTGGTTGACACCGGCCGGGTGCGCCGCCATCCTCGCCGCCATGCCCATCATTGCCGGGACCTGCGTCGCCATCGACGGCCGAGGTGTGTTGTTGCGGGGCCCGTCGGGCGCCGGCAAGTCGGACCTGGCGATGCGTCTGATGGACGCCGGTGCCCGACTGGTCGCCGATGATCAGGTCTGTGTCGAGACCGACAACGGAAGGCTGGTCGCGTCGGCGCCCGAAGCCATTCGAGGAATGATCGAGGTCCGCGGCCTCGGTGTGCTGAGGGTCGTCTCCGCGGCATCGGCTGTTCTCGCCGCCGTCGTCGATCTGGTGCCCACCGACGAGGTCGACCGGATGCCTGATCCGGCGACCGTGGAGATCGACTCCGTGCCTCTCGCGCTGTTCCGGTTGGCTGCGTTCGAGCCTTCCGCATCAGCGAAGGTTCGGCTTGCGGTGCGCCTCGCCACTGGCGGTATAATACGCGTCCCATGACCGACGCGATTACGGAGCCGCTGCCCGCCCGGTCCGCCACCGACGTGTCGAGCGGCGAGGGGCGGGTTCTTTTGATCACGGGCATGTCGGGAGCGGGCAAGACATCCGCCCTCAAGGCATTGAAAGACCTGGGCTACGAAGCGATCGACCACGTTCCGCTTTCGCTTTTGAAGCGGCTCGTGCCCACGGCGGGGTCGATCGATCGTCCGATCGCCATCGGCGTCGACGTGCGCACCCGTGATTTCGGCGTCGAGCGGTTCATCCAGGAGGTCGATCGCCTGTCCGGCATGGGCTCCCTCGACGTCCGAGTCGCGTTCCTGGACTGCGAGGACGACGAGTTGCGCCGGCGCTATACCGGACGCGCCACCGCCATCCGCTGGCCGAGGATCGCACCGTCGCCGACGGCATTGCCCGTGAGCGCATGATGCTGACCAACCTGCGCAGCCGGGCCGACGTGGCGATCGATACCTCCAACCTCGCTGCCGGCGAGCTCAAACGGACCCTCGAAGGCCATTTCGGCTTGCATGCCGATGCCGCGCTTTCGGTGTTCGTGACTTCCTTCGCCTATCGCAACGGATTGCCGCGCGAGGCCGACCTGGTGTTCGACGTCCGGTTCCTGGCCAACCCGCACTACGATCCGGCGCTCAGGCCGATGACCGGACGCGAAGGGCCGATTGCGGCTTACGTTGCCGCCGATCCCGATTTCGCGCCGTTCTTCGACGGCCTGACCGGCCTGTTGACGCCGTTGCTGCCGCGCTACGCCGCCGAGGGGAAAAGCTACCTCACCATCGCCGTCGGCTGCACCGGCGGGCGCCATCGCTCCGTGTTCATCGCCGAGCGGCTGGCGGCCTGGCTGGGGACACAGGGATTCGACGTCCATATTCACCACCGCGAGTTGGAAGGGCCGAGCTCGTGAACCGGATCCCGAATCGGGGGGGGGGCCACGAACGATGATCGGTATGGTCCTGGTTACGCACGGCCGCCTAGCCGAGGAACTGATTGCCGCGCTAGAGCATGTGGTCGGACCGCAGGCCAACATCTCCGCCGTCTGCATCGGTCCCGACGACGACATGGAGCAGCGCCGCGCTCACATCCTCGAATGCGTCGCCCGCGGCGAGGAAGGCAACGGCGTCATCCTGCTGACCGACATGTTCGGGGGAACGCCTTCGAACCTCGCGATCTCGATCATGGACAAGGCCAACGTCGAGGTCATTGCCGGCGTCAATCTGCCGATGCTGATCAAGCTCGCCAGCGTGCGCCAGACCGAATCCCTTGCGGAAGCCGCCCACAGTGCCCAGGAAGCGGGCCGCAAGTACATCAACATCGCCTCGCAACTACTGACCCAGGAGCCCGCGTGACCGTGGAGAAGCCCCGGTTCGACCGCGACGGCGATCTGTTGCGTTGTACGACCATGATCGGCAACCAGCGGGGATTGCACGCGAGGGCCGCGGCCAAATTCGTTAAACTGGCAGCCGGCTTCGATGCCGAGGTGACGGTGACGAAGCGCGGGCAGTCTGTGTCCGGTCGGTCGATCCTGGGATTGATGATGCTGGGGGCGGGACCGGGGACGGAACTGGAGATCACCGCCATGGGCCGCGAGGCCGAGGAGGCCATCGAGGTGTTGGGCAAGATCATCGAGAACAAGTTCGAGGAGGACTAGCGGGTTTTCCGACTCCGGGCACCAACCGCCGGGGCAAACAGAACAAAAGGAAATACGGACCCCGAAAAACGGGGCCGAATAACGAGGGGAGAACATGTCCGAGGGAACACGCGCGGAGCGGACCTTCGAGGGGCTGGGCGTTTCGCCTGGGATCGGTATCGGCGTCGCCCTTGTCCGCGAAGGGCGGCTGATCGACGTCCCCGAGTACCGCATCCCCGCGGCAAAGGTTGAATCCGAACAGAAGCGACTCAAGGATGCCATTTCCGCGGCGCGGCGTCAGATCGGGCGACTGCGCACACGGGCACGGGCCAAGACGAAGGGCCTCACGGGCATTACCGCCGACGAGGTGGGCGACATCCTCGATGCCTATTTCCACATCCTGAAGAGCTCGCGCCTAGTGCGCGGCGCCCACAAGCGCATCGCCAATGAACGGATCAATGCCGAAGCCGCGGTCCAGTCCCAGGTGGCCGACCTCGCCGAGGGCTTCCAGCGGATGAACGATCCCTATCTGGCGGCGCGCGCCGGCGACGTCCAGGAAGTCGGCAATCGGCTCCTGCGCCACCTGATGCGCACGCCGGTGAAGCCGTTTTCGACGGCGCCGAAGGGCAGCATCATCGTCACCGAGGAACTGACCCCCGCCGACACCGCGCAGATCAATCCTGACCGGATCGCCGGCATCGCCACGGCCGTGGGCGGCCGCCAGAGCCACACGGCGATCATGGCCCGCGCCATCGGTGTCCCCGCCGTGCTCGGCGCACCAGGCCTGATGGGAACGGTGCGGCCGGGAGACCAGATCCTCGTCGATGGCGAGCTGGGGCAGATCATCGTCAATCCGTCGTCCGAGCGTGTCGCCGCGTTCAAGAGCCGCCGCGTCGAACGCCTGCGCCGCCAGCGCCGCCTGGACCGCCTGACCAAGCGGCCGGCCATCACCCGTGACGGGGCCCGCATCACGCTTCAGGCCAATGTCGAACTGCCGATGGAGATGAATGCGGTCAACCAGACCGGCGCCGCCGGCATCGGCCTCTTGCGCAGCGAATACATGTTCATGAACCGGACCGCGATCCCCAGCGAGGATGAACAGTACGAGGCGCTCCGCGACATCATCGAACGGACCGAAGGGCATGCCGTCACCATCCGCACCCTCGACCTCGGCGGCGACAAGGGCGCCGCTTTGCTGACCAGCGAGTTCAAGGACAGCGCGGAGTCTCCCCTCGGCATCCGCGGTATCCGGCTTTCGCTGGCGCGCACGGACATCTTTGAGACCCAGTGCCGGGCGATTCTCCGCTCGGGCGCCCACGGCCGGGTGCGCATCCTGCTGCCCATGGTCACGACCGTCGCCGAGATCCGCCAGGCCCGCGAGGTCCTGGCGCGCGCCGCCCGACGGCTGCATCGCCGGGGCGCCGACATCCCGGCGGCGCTGCCCCAGGTGGGCGTGATGATCGAGGTCCCCGGCGCGGCGCTGTCGGCGGATGCCCTGGCGCGGGCCAGCGACTTCTTCGCCATCGGCTCGAACGATCTGACCATGTTCACCCTCGCCATCGACCGCGCCGACGAACAGGTCGCCCATCTGTATGATCCGCTTCACCCGGCAGTCCTGCGTCTCATTCAGTTTTCTGCCGCGGCGGCGTTGCGCGCCCGCATCCCGGTCAGCATCTGCGGCGAGATCGCCGGGGACCCGCGGTTCACCGCGCTGCTGCTGGGCCTGGGATTCCGCGAGCTGTCGATGACCCCGCACAACATCCCGCGGGTCAAAGAACGCATTCGCCAGCTCGATCTCGTCGCCGCCGACCGCCGGGCGCGGATCATCATGGACCAGGTCGATCCGGCGCGGATCAAGGGGTTGCTCGACGAGTTCAACCGGGAACTTTGATGCGCCCGGCCGCCTGATCGGCCGCCACCTGTCCGACGTATCCATCAGGATGTTTCAATCGGTTCCCATAATGCGCTAAACCCCCGACCTCGGTTCAGCCGCCGAACCGCATCGATCCATCGCCAGGAGCACGACATGAACGCGATCACCGACTTCCACGTCGCCGACATCGGGTTGGCGGAGTGGGGCCGCAAGGAGATCTCAATCGCCGAGTCCGAGATGCCGGGGCTGATGGCGCTGCGCGAGGAGTACGGCGCGAAGAAGCCCCTGGCCGGCGCGCGGATTGCCGGATCGCTGCATATGACCATCCAGACGGCGGTCCTGATCGAGACCCTCGCCGAGCTTGGCGCCGATATCCGCTGGGCCTCGTGCAACATCTTCTCGACCCAGGACCACGCCGCCGCGGCCATCGCCGCGGCCGGAACGCCGGTGTTTGCCTACAAGGGCGAAACGCTGGAGGAATATTGGGACTATACCCATCGCATCTTCGAATGGGCCGACGGCGGCACGCCCAACATGATCCTCGACGATGGCGGCGACGCCACCCTGCTGGTCCATCTCGGCGGCCGGGCCGAAACCGACACATCGGTCCTCGCCAGCCCCGGCAGCGAGGAGGAAGAGGTGCTGTTCGCCGCCATCTCCAAGCGCCTCAAGGACAAGCCGGGCTGGTATTCGGAGATCGGAGGCGCCATCCGCGGCGTGACCGAGGAGACGACGACCGGCGTGCATCGGCTCTACGACATGGAAAAGGCCGGAACCCTCCTGTTCCCGGCCATCAACGTCAACGATTCCGTCACCAAGTCGAAGTTCGACAACAAGTACGGCTGCCGGGAAAGCCTGGTCGACGGCATCCGCCGCGCCACGGACGTGATGATGGCAGGCAAGGTGGCGCTGGTCGCGGGATTTGGCGATGTCGGGAAGGGCTCGGCCGATTCCTTGCGCAACGCCGGCTGCCGCGTGATAGTCACCGAGGTCGATCCTATCTGCGCCCTGCAGGCGGCGATGGAAGGCTTCGAGGTCGTGACCATGGAAGGCGCGGCGCCGCGGGCCGACATCTTCGTCACCGCGACCGGCAACCTCGACGTTATCACCGTCGACCACATGCGGGCGATGAAGGACCGGGCCATCGTCTGCAACATCGGCCACTTCGACAATGAGATTCAGGTCGCCGGCCTCAAGAACCACAAGTGGACGAACATCAAGCCGCAGGTCGACGAGATCGAGTTTCCCGACGGTAAGCGGATCATCCTGCTCGCCGAGGGACGGCTGGTGAACCTGGGATGCGCCACAGGCCATCCAAGCTTTGTGATGAGCGCCTCGTTCACCAACCAGGTGCTGGCGCAGATGGAGCTGTGGACCAATCCGGATTCCTACGAGCGCAAGGTCTACGTGCTGCCCAAGCACCTCGACGAAAAGGTGGCCGCGTTGCACCTCAAGAAGCTGGGGGCGGAGCTCTCGACGTTGAGCGAAGGACAGGCCGCCTACATCGGGGTCGATCGGGCCGGCCCGTTCAAGCCCGACACCTACCGGTACTGAACCGATTCGCCCATCGGGCGAGGGTGCGCCGCCGCCCCGCCCGCTGATCCCGACCGTGGGCGCGGCTCCCGGCGCCTCCCTTGGCCGTGTGCGGGCATGCGCCTAGAGTTTCCGGGTGGTGGCCGGTCCCCTGCTCGCCTTTGCCGCCGGCGTGATCGTGGCCACCCTCGTCGGGGCGTGGCCGGTGGCGCGGCTGCGGCGTCGCCTGCGCGACACCGAGGATGCCGCGAAGGTTCGCGCGGCCGAGGCCGGGACGCTCCGGACACGGCTCACCGCCGCCGAAAGGGCGGCCCAATCAGCGCCGAAAAACAGCGGCAACGGGGCGGACGCCCGGCAGCCGACCACGGACGACCAGTTGGCGGATGCGTCGGAGCGGTTTCGCTCGCTCTTGGACTCCTTGCCGTTCCCGCTCTGGGTCCGCGACGAGACCCTCGACGTTGCCTTCGCCAACCGCGCCGCCGAGCGGACCCGGCCCTACGAGCAGGCCGACCTCGCCCGGCAGGCCCACACGTTGAACGCCGCGGCCTCGGAGCGGCGAGCCGCCGGCGCCGATGGCAACGGGGGTTTGATCGAGATCGTCGAAACGCCGGTCGCCGGTTGGCCCGGTACGGTAGGCTTCGCCGTCGAACCCGCGGCGGCCACCGATGGCGCCGACCGCGACATCCTGGCCGGCCTCACGACCGCCATCGCCGTCTACGACGCCGGCGCGCGCCTCGCCTTCTTCAACGACGCTTATGTC
>Ga0209458_1000591_pt1 | contig 11027 bp, 10 predicted proteins | sample WorMetLIZAISLAND_FD_187411 | JGI IMG/M metagenome (GOLD analysis project Ga0209458, IMG submission 187411) | Marine gutless worms symbiont microbial communities from Max Planck institute for Marine Microbiology, Germany - Inanidrilus manae... ...
GGATACCATCAGGGCCAGCGGTTCAAAGACACCGCGTCAACAGGCCGGACACAAGACCGTACCCGATTTGGCCGCCATGTCGTCGAAAAGTCCTTGCAACGCGGGAGCCATCCACACAGGACTGCCCAAGACACCGGCCGAAGCATAGGGTGACGAAGGGGTGAGATCACTGCGGACCTTGGAATACTTCGTTTTGAGGCGATGTTATCCAGTCGGCGCCAGTGCACATAGTAGACCTGAACGTAAATCCGAGTGCCGATTAGGAGGATCGGGCCGATTACAAAGGCGGCTTTAGCTGAGATCGCACCCAGGGTCGGAACCATCACCGTTGCAGCTGGAGAGAGTAAGTAAGCGTCGGGTTGGGCGATGACGAGAAGAAAAACCAGACCAAGGCCCAAAAGAGTCAAAATTAGTCGATTGATGGTTTGAGCGGTTTCATAAAGGCCCTCCGCAATTTGTTCTGGCTTGTGGTTCACCGTACAAACAGCGTTTTCGTCATGACGTGTTTGCATGCTTTGATCTTGGCGCCTGCGTTCCAGCTATTGGTTGGGGCGGGTCGTCTTCCTCGAATGCTAACACAGCTACAGAACGATGTTCTACACGGATTGCATCCAAAAGAAGAAACGAATCTGTTCTTGAATCGGCAACACGGGGAAGACTCACCCGGCCGGTCCATTCACCGCGCCGCCCGCGGCGGCCGGCCGAAGCGGTTGCGATAGGCCCGGGAGAAGGCCGGTGCCGACGCGAATCCGGACCGGACGGCGATCTCGGATATGGACAGCGCCGTCTGGGCCAGCAGCCGCTCGGCGGTGGCCAGGCGCAGGCTGAGAAAGTGGTGGCCCGGTGTCGTCCTCAGCACCTTCTTGAACAAACGCTCCAGCTCTTTCTGGGAAACCCCTGATCGGCCGGCGATTTCGGCGATCGTGGGCGGCTCCTCGATGGCCTCTTCCATGATCTCCAGCGCCGTCGCCACGGCGGGCGCCTGGGCGCGGACCTGGCGGATGGCGACGGCGCGCTGCGGGTCCGAGGGCAGGTGCTCCTGGTCGTAGATGAACTGGCTCGCCACTTCGAGGGCCAGCAGGTGGCCGTGCTGGGCGCGGATGACGGCGAGGACCATGTCCAGGGCTATGGTGCCGCCGCCGGCAGTGATGCGGTCGCCATCGACGACGAAACGGTCCGGCACCACCTCGACACCGGGGAAGCGTTCGGCGAAGACCATGTCCAGGGCTATGGTGCCGCCGCCGGCAGTGATGCGGTCGCCATCGACGACGAAACGGTCCGGCACCACCTCGACACCGGGGAAGCGTTCGGCGAAGACCTCAAGATCCTCCCAGTGGATGGTGACCCGGTAGCCGTCGAGCAACCCGGCCCGGGCCAGGACTTGCGAGCCGGTGTCGAGGCCGCCCAGGACCGTGCCGCGGCGCCGCAATTCCCTCAGGCGCGCGGCGAGGGCGGGCGTAAAGGAACGCTCCGGGTGGAAACTGGCGCAAACCAACAGCACCGGGCCAGCAGCCGCGTCCAAGGCCCCGTCGACGGCGATATGGACGCCGCTCGACGACCTCACCGGCTGGCCGTCGGTCGAATAAAGCCGCCAGCGGTAGAGATCGCCACCGAAGCGGTTGGCGGCGCGCATCGGTTCGATAATCGAGGAAAAGCAGATCAGCGAGAACGCGGGGATCAGCAGGATGCCGATCTCCTGGGGCAGGATTTCCGGTGGATCGAAGAGTGAAAACGCCATGGGCTGACGATAATCGGTAAATCATCATCGATAAACGTGAATTTTCTCAAGACCGTTCCTTTACAGTCGTTCGGACCGACGAGCGATTGCGAAGGGAGGAGCGCATGAACTGGGAGGTCTTCGTCACCTGTGCGGTCACCGGGTCCGGCAACACGGCCGGACGCCACCCGGAATTGCCGATCACACCAGAGCAAATCGCCGATGCCGCCATCGAGGCGGCGAAGGCCGGGGCCGCCATCGCCCACATCCACGTGCGCGACCCGGAGACAGGGCTTGGAGCCCGCGACCCGGCGCTGTTCAGGGAGGTCGTCGAACGCATCCGCGAGCGCGACCCGGACGTGGTCCTCAACCTGACCGCCGGCATGGGCGGCGACATGGTCTTCGGGCCCGGCGAGAACCCGCTGCCGCTCGATGTAAAGGGCACCGACATGGCCGGGCCCCTGGAGCGGTTGAGGCATGTCGAGGAGCTGCTGCCGGAGATCTGCACACTCGATTGCGGCACCATGAACTTCGCCGAGAGCGACTACGTGATGACCAACACGCCGGGCATGCTGAAGGCGATGGCGAGGCGGGTCCAGGAACTGGGCGTACGGCCCGAGCTTGAGGTTTTCGACACCGGCCATCTGGTTTTTGTCCACGAGCTCATCCGCGACGGCCTGATCGACGATCCGGTGATGATCCAGCTCTGTATGGGCATCCCCTACGGGGCGCCCGATGATCCGTCGACCCTGATGGCCATGGTCAACCGCCTACCCCAAGGCGCCGTTTTTTCCGCCTTCTCGATCGGCCGCAACCAGCTGCCCTATGTGGCCATGGCCGCCTTGGCCGATGGCAACGTGCGCGTCGGCCTGGAAGACAACCTCTACCTGGAGAAAGGCGTTCTCGCCAGCAACGGGCAGGTGGTGGAACGGGCCGTGAGAGTCCTCTCCGCCATGAACGTGCGTGTGCTCGGGCCGGAAGAGGTCCGTGAACAACTCAAACTCACCAAGCGGGCCTGAAGCGGTCATGGAACCGATCTCAAGAGCCGGACTTCTGGGCGGCGGCGTCATCGGCGGCGGCTGGGCGGCCCGCTTCGCGCTCAATGGCATCGACGTCACCGTCTATGATCCGGACCCGGAGGCCGAGCGCAAGATCGCGGCGGTGATGGGGAACGCCCGGCGCTCGTTCGGCAAGCTGGTGCGGGCGCCGCTGCCAAAACCGGGCATCGTCCGCGTTGTCGGCACGGTCGAAGAAGCGGCGGCCGGAGCCGATTTCATCCAGGAAAGCGCGCCGGAGCGCGAGGACCTGAAGCGGGCACTGCTCGCCGAGGCCAGCCGGGCTGCGCCGCCGGCTACGATCATCGCGTCGTCGACCTCGGGCCTGCTGCCGAGCCGCCTGCAGACGGGCTGCGCCAACCCCGAACGCGTCTGCGTCGGCCACCCCTTCAACCCGGTCTACCTGCTGCCGCTGGTCGAAGTGGTCGGCGGCGAGAAGACGGCGGAGACGACCAAACAACGGGCCGCCGGTATCTACCGATCACTCGGCATGCACCCGTTGATCGTCCGCAAGGAGATCGACGCCTTCCTCTCCGACCGCCTGATGGAGGCCCTGTGGCGGGAAGCGCTGCATATCATCGGCGACGGCGTGGCGACGACGGACGAGATCGACCAGGCGGTTTGCTACGGGCCGGGACTGCGCTGGTCTTTCATGGGCACCTTCCTGACCTATCGCCTGGCCGGCGGTGAGGCCGGCATGCGCCACTTCCTCCACCAGTTCGGCCCAACGCTCAAACTGCCCTGGAGCAAGATGGAGGGACCGGACTTGACCGAGGGGCTGATCGAACGCATCGCCGAGCAATCCGACGATCAGGCGGGCGGAACCGATCTCCGCCAGTTGGAGCGGTTGCGTGACGACTGCCTGATTTCCGTCATCCATGGCCTCAACGACCACGACCATGGGGCCGGGGCCGTGCTCCATGCCTACGAGAGGAAACTACGCGAAGTTGCTGATTCGGAACGCGACGGCCAGGTCCTCAACCTGCATTCCGAACCGGTGCGCCCCGAGTGGATTGACTACAACGGCCACCTGAGCGAGGCCTACTATGTGCTGGTCCTCGGCCACGCCACTGACGCCCTTTACGACCACCTCGGCATGGGCGCGGAATACCGCGACGAAAACTTGCGTTCGCTCTACACGGTCGAGGCCCATATCCGCTACCTCAAGGAAGTGCCGCCCGCCGTCACCCTCGATGTCGAGACCCGCATCTTCGGTTTCGATGAGAAGCGCATCCGCTTCGGCCACGTGCTCAGCGTCGACGGCGTCGAGCGGGCGACGGAGGAACTGATGGTGCTGCACGTGGACACGGCAGGGGGCGGGACGCGGCCGATGCCGCAGGCCGTGCAGGACCGCTTGGCCGGGCTGGTCGATCCGGCGCCGCCCGATTGGGCCGGACGGTCGGTGGAATTGTAGGAGACGGCCATGGATTTTTCGCTCAGCGAAGAGCAGGCGCTGATCGTCGAGACGGCGAAACGCTTCGTCGAGGATGAGCTTTACCCCTACGAAGCGGAAGTCGAGGCGACGGACCGGGTGCGGCCTGAGCTGGTCGAGCAAATCAAAGCCCGCGCTGTCGAGCTCGGTCTCTATGCCGCCAACATGCCGGAAGACTTGGGTGGCGGCGGCCTCGATACGCTCTCCATGTGTTTACTCGACCGCGAGTTGGGGCGGGCCAGCATGGCATTGCAGTACATCGTCGCCCGGCCCAGCAATATCCTGCAGGCCTGCACCGGTGAACAGCGCAAGCGTTACCTGCTGCCGACGGTCCGGGGCGACAAGACCGATTGCATCGCCATGAGCGAACCCGGCGCCGGGTCGGACGTGCGCTCCATGTCGTGCAGGGCCGAGAAGCGTGGCGGCGACTTCGTCGTCAACGGCACCAAACACTTCATCTCTCACGTCGACCTCGCCGACTTCGTCATCCTCTTCGCCGCGACCGGGGAGGAGGAGACCAAACGCGGGCCGAGGAATACCATCACGTCGTTCCTGGTCGACAAGGGCACGCCGGGCTTCACCCTGCGCGACGGATACAAGAACGTCTCGCACCGCGGTTATCACAACTTCATCATCGAATTCGACGATTGCCGGCTGCCCGAGGCCCAGGTCCTGGGTGAGGTCGACCGCGGTTTCGATGTGGCCAACGACTGGCTGGGCGCAACGCGGTTGCAGGTCGCCGCCATTTGCCTCGGGCGCTGCGACCGGGCGCTCGAACTGGCAACGGAATATGCGGCGACCCGCAAACAATTCGGCCAGACCATCGGCAAATTCCAGGGCGTCGGTTTCAAGCTGGCCGACATGTCAGTGCGGTTGCGGGCCGCCGAACTCCTGACCTATCAGGCGGCCTGGAAAGACGACCGGGGCACCATGACCGACGCCGACGCAGCCATGGCCAAACTCGATGCTTCCGAGGCGCTAGCCTTCATCGCCGACGAGGCCCTGCAGATCCACGGCGGCATGGGCCTGATGACGGACCTGCCCTTGGAGCGCATCTGGCGCGATGCCCGGATCGAGCGCATCTGGGAGGGCACCAGCGAGATCCAGCGACTGATCATCTCGCGCGCCCTGCTCAGGCCGCTGGAGGAATGAACCGGTGGAGGGTATGCACCGGCAAAAACCTCTGGCGCGCTTGATCGATCCGGCCAGCATCGCCGTCATCGGCGGTGGCGAGGCCGAGCGGGTCATCGAGCAGTGCCGTAGCCTTGGCTTCGACGGCCCCATCTGGCCGGTCAATCCGAACCGTAAAGCCCTGGCCGGGCTCGCGTGTTACCGGTCTGTTGACGACCTTCCGGCGCCGGTCGACGGCGGCGCCGCCATCATCGCCCAAAGCGGAAACCTCGCCATCAATTTCACCATGCAGCGGCGCTGCCTACCGCTGGCCTCGGTCATTACCGTCGGCAACCAGGCCGCCGTCGGCATCGAGCCGGTGCTGGAGGCCTGCCTGGAGGACAGGCGCATCCGTGCCGTTGGCCTCTATGTGGAGGGCTTCACCGACCTCGCCGCCTTCGTCCGCGCCGCTGAAACGGCGAGGGCCAGGCGCGTGCCGTTGGTTGTCCTCAAGACCGGGCGCTCGGCCGCCGGCGCCAAGTTGGCCTTGAGCCACACGGCGTCCCTGACCGGCGCCGACGGGCTTTGCGATGCCCTTTTCCGGCGCCTTGGCGTCGCCCGTGTGAGGACGCCAGAGGACTTCATCGAGACCCTGACCCTTGTCACCGCAATCGGTCCCCTCGATGGCAACCGCCTCGCCACCATCAGCTGTTCGGGCGCCGAGGCGTCGGTCTTCGCCGACCTCGCCGCCGGCACCGGCCTCGACCTGCCGCCCCTCATGGAGGACCAGACCCACGAGCTGCATGACTTGATGGGCGACACCGTGCACGCCACCAACCCCTTCGACTTCCACACCTTCATCTGGGGCGACGAGGCGGCGATGACTCGGTGTTTCGAGATCGTACTTTCGGGCGCTATCGATATGGCCCTTTTCAGCCTCGACATCCCCCGCGAGGACCGCTGCGACACCGCCGACTGGCAGCCGACGCTCCGCGCCATCGCCGCGGCCGCCAAGACCACCGGCACCCGCACCGCCGTCGCTTCGACGCTTTCCGAGAACGTGCCGGAGACCGTCGGGGCCTATTTGCAGGACAACGGTGTCGTCCCCCTGCACGGGCTCGACCGGGCCCTCTCGGCGGTCGAGGCCGCTGCGGACATGGGAGACGCCTGGCGACGGGAACCGCCGCCGCCGGTCCTCGCCGGGCCGTTGCCGCCGGGTCCGCTGAAGACCTGGGACGAGGTCGGGGCCAAGCAGGCCCTGGCCGCCATCGGCGTTTCCGTGCCGCCGTCCGAGGTCGTCACCGATGTTCCGGCGGCGGTGGCGGCGGCCGAGAGCATGGACTGTCCGGTGGTGCTCAAGGCCGTATCGGCCGACATCGTTCACAAGACGGAAGAGGCCGCTGTCGTCCTCGACCTTCACGATGGGAAAGCGGTCGAGGCGGCGGCCCTAGGCGTGTTCGATATCTCGAAACGGGTCCTGGTCGAGGCCATGATCACCGATGCCGTCGCCGAACTGATTGTCGGCGTCGACCGCGACCCGCAGTTCGGTCTCTACATGGTGGTCGGTTTCGGCGGCGTCACCGTCGAACTGATCTCCGACAGCCGTATCCTGTTGTTGCCGCTGGAGCGCGACGCCGTCGAAAGGGCGCTCAAGGACCTGAAAACGGCGGCCCTGCTCGAAGGATACCGCGGCCGGCCGCCGGGCGACATCGGCGTCGTCGTCGACACGGTCCTCGCCGTTGGCCGTTTCGTCGAGGACAACCGGGATCGTATCGCCGAGATTGACATCAACCCGCTGATGGTGCGGCCCCAGGGAAAGGGGGCCGTCGCCGTCGATGCCTACATCCGAACCGTGGAAGGAAAAGACCATGGATGACGCGATCAAGACCGAACGACGGGGTGCCGTGCTCACCGTGACGCTGGACCGGCCAAAGGCCAACGCCATCGACGGCGCCACCAGCCGCAGGATGGGCGATGTCTTTGCCGCCTTCCGCGACGACCCGGCCTTGCGCGTTGCCGTGGTCACCGGCGGCGGTCATAAGTTCTTCAGCGCCGGCTGGGACCTGAAGGCGGCGGCCGGCGGCGAGGGCGCCGACACCGACTGGGGCGTCGGCGGTTTCGCCGGTCTGCAGCAGCTGCCCGACCTCAACAAGCCGGTCATCGCGGCGGTCAACGGCATGGCCGTCGGCGGTGGATTCGAGCTCGCTTTGTCGGCCGACATCATCATCGCCGCCGACACGGCGCGGTTCGCCCTGCCGGAGATCAACGTCGGCATCCTCGCCGACGCCGCCACCCTCAAGCTGCCGAAACGCATCCCCTTCCACGTCGCCATGGATCTCTTGCTGACAGGCCGCTGGATGGAGGCCGACGAGGCGGCGCGTTGGGGCCTGGTCAGCGAGGTGGTGTCGGCGGCCGATCTGATGAGCCGCGCCGGCGCCATCGCCGATCTCCTGGCCGACGGCCCGCCGCTCGTATTCGCCGCCATCAAGGACGTCATGCGCCGCACCGAGACCATGGGCTTCCACGAGGCCATCCGCCGCATCGACGCCCGCGAATTCGAGACGGTGGACAGGCTCTACGGCAGCGAGGACATGCTCGAAGGGGCGACGGCGTTTGCCGAGAAACGGAAACCGCAGTGGAAGGGACGGTAAGGCGTATGGGTTCGCAGAGAAAAGGATACAGGTCGGCCTGACTGGGCCGCGAAACGCGGAAATCGTGAAAAACCCCGCGGTCGTCCAGGCGGAGGGCACTTTATCCGTCGCCGTTTCAGGAGTGGCACAGCTGCATTCCCCCGTCGCCGTCATGTTCTCTCATGCGGGACAAGATCTGCATCTGATCAGTCTTCGGTCATTTCCGTTTTCGTGGTGGAAACGCCCTTATCACCGACGCCGGATAACGGTTGCTGTTTAACGAGCTTTCAGATTTTTCCGTTGATCGGCGTTCGCGATCGGGCAGTCAATGAGTTCATCGATAAACAGGCTGACGAACTGAGCCCGATTGGCGACGTTCGCCTTGTCGTAGACACGTGTCAATTGTGCACGAGTCGTCCCTTCCGCTGTCCCGCGGATCGAAGAGATTTCGCCAATATCGAACCCTTTGATCGCAAACAGTGCAACCTCGGATTCCGCATCGGTCAATCGCCAGCGCTCAAAATAGGTGACGATGACCTGTGAAAGAGCGCCAGATGCAGCGTCGAGCGCATTTTCCAAACGCTTGTTCCGTTCGACGGTTCGGTGCATTTCACGCGCCACGAACGCTATACCGATCAATAGGGCAACGGCAACAGCAGCCTCGTAGAGAGCATGCTCAGTGATCCCCGCCCACATGAAGTCCAAAACGACATCTTCAATAAAAAAACATAGCGCATAAGAGTTGTAAGACGAGCAACGCCCCAAGCGAAATGGTCTGGCGTTTGCCGAACCGCCGTCTGTCGGTGCGCTTTTTTTCAGCCATTTTTCCCGTTCGATCTCCCGCGCCGACCGTACACTATGGATGACCATCAGATAGGTCGAGGCCTCATCCCTCTCCTGCTAAGCACAGGTGGGAGAGCGATGAGGCTAGCACGCCGGAGACCCGGCCGGAACAAGATGGGCAGTCGCGGCCCGAAATTGGGATAGGGAGACGTTGCGAGATCAATACTTCTCTTCCATTTCGCGAATGCGACCGGTCGTCGGGTCGAGTTCAAGCTCCCAGCGCTGGCCATCTCTCTTGGCGTATACCTCGACCTCGTTTGTTTCACGTTCGATCTTCAAGACCTTGTAACCTTTTTCTTCGAGCATGGTTCGGAGTTGGGAGTTCGACAGGTGAGCGGCCTTGGAAACGTTGGCATCAGGGTTTCGTTTGTATATGTCGTCGGAAGCATGAGCCGTGCTGACAAGCGTCGTCGCAATCAAAGCCGTAAGGACTGCTTTTCCGATCATTTCCAATCTCCTCTAAGTCATCGTTATCGTCACGGTTCCCAACGCGGCGAACCCATCCGGAAAACCGAAAATGCGGATTCCACGCTGTCTGGTCTATTGGAGAGACGCTTAGGGCACTGTCTATAAGCGCAGGCTTACGGCCCAGCACCCGTCCGGTGCGCCTCCGGCCCGTCAGGTGTCGAACTTCGGACGTCCGAATTCTGATCAGGCCGCCGACATTCGCTAAAACCTCTGATGTGTGCCGCTTGTGATGCAGTGGACGGCTCCCACCCGAAGGCATCTAGGTGCCAAAATGGTGGTTTTCTGGAACCACAGGGAAATAGGAGCCGTCCATGAACGAAGGTATCACGATCGGTGTTGATCTTGCGAAGAACGTCTTTCAGGTCCATGGCGTCAATTCCAAGGGCGAAGTTGTCGTCCGCCGTCGGTTGAGGCGGGGTCAAGCTGGGTCATGAGGTGAAGCTGATGCCGCCGCGTTATGTGAAGCCCTATGTGAAGCGGAACAAGAACGACATGGCCGATGCGGAAGCCATCTGCGAGGCGGTGAACCGGCCGACCATGCGGTTCGTCGCGATCAAGACACCTGACCAGCAATCGGTCCTGATGCTGCACCGAACCCGGCAGCTGTTCATCCGTCAGAGAACGACGTTGATCAATGCCCTGCGGGCCCATCTGGCCGAGTTGGGGATCGTCGCCGGGATCGGGCGCAATGGGCTGGAGCGGTTGTTGAAGGTCATCGAGGATCACGGAGATGAACGCGTGCCCGTGGAAGCGCGGGCCTGTCTAATGGCGCTGCGGGACCAGTTGGAGTTGGTGAAGCACCAGATCCTCGAGGCCGATAGGCGGATCCTCGCTTGGCACCGCTCCAGCGAGGTCAGCCGGCGCCTTGATGACATCCCCCATTGCCCGGCAGCGGTATGCGCGCATACCGCGAGAGGGGGTGTCGGGCCGTTGATCGCAACGGCGCTGGTCGCTTCTGTCCCCGATCCTCATGCCTTCAAGTCGGGCCGTGACCTGGCCGCTTGGATCGGGCTGGTGCCGCGGCAGAACTCGACCGGGGGCAAGGAGCGCCTCGGTCACATATCAAAGGCCGGCAACCGCTACCTCCGCATGCTGCTGGTCGTCGGTGCTCTGTCTGTCATCAAGCGCGCCAAGCAGCTGGGCTACACGCGCCGGCCGTGGCTGGCCAAATTGATGGAACGTCGATCGACCAAGATCGCCGCCATCGCCTTGGCCAACACCCTCCCGCGGTATGCGCGCATACCGCTGCCGGGCAGCGAAATCGCACGGACAGCCTGGGCGATGATGGCGCACGGAACGTTTTACGAGGAACCTGCCGTACAGGCGGCTTGAACCGTGCGGCGACAGCCGCACCCACGAGGTTGGAAAGGGAAACGGACGGAGTAATGCACCCAGCCGGTCGACCCGGAGATCAGGACACTCCACTAATCCCAGTGCAGCCAAGCGACTGCGTGCTTGTGAGCGGAACCTGATCTGCGGAGAGCATTATGGCCAGCGGCCCGAGTTGAGCGCCGCATCAACAGGCCGGACACATGGCAGCACCGACCAGCTCTGCATCACCGTCAAAAAACCCTTGCCAACAGGGAGCCGTCCACACATGGGAGTGGCTGTGTGAAAACGCCCCAATCGGTTTAGAATCCTGGCGCTTGCTTTGGAGGTCGGGATGAGCCGATTTGTTGAAGGCCAGGATCGCGGACAGCAGACGTTGTTTCCGTCCAGTCTTGATGACTATGTCGACGAGGACAATCCGGTTCGGGTGGTCGATGGTTACG
>Ga0209458_1000592_pt1 | contig 10979 bp, 15 predicted proteins | sample WorMetLIZAISLAND_FD_187411 | JGI IMG/M metagenome (GOLD analysis project Ga0209458, IMG submission 187411) | Marine gutless worms symbiont microbial communities from Max Planck institute for Marine Microbiology, Germany - Inanidrilus manae... ...
TGGACGAACGCGAGCGGGTCATCGCCGCCTTGGAAGCGGCCGGCTGGGTCCAGGCCAAGGCCGCCAGGCTCCTCGGCATGACCCCGCGGCAGATCGCCTACCGCATCCGGACCTTGAATATCAAGATTCGACAGTTCTGAGAAGCTGTCTAAAAAGTGCCGTAGGCCAAAGTCGGGTGTAGGCTGGGTTGAGGAACGAAACCCAGCATTTACAGGCCAACCTGACTTGCCGGGCCGTGTTCCTCGACCCAGACTAACCGATTAAAATAAATGACTTAGCCATTAGGATGTGGTGAGCGCGGTATGCCGTAGCAGAACTACACTTACCCCGACCGCGAACCGCATCGATGGTGTGGTGGACGCGGTAGGTCTTGCAGGATGGCATCACGAGGAGGCGCGAACCGCAATCTTCATGATTCGGCCCCCGGCTGTTTTTGCCATCCCTGGCACCTGGATTCCGGCACTCCCTGCCGGAATGACGCGGTGGGGCTTAAGGGATTACAACCTTTGGATTCCGAGGTCCCACCTGGAATGACGAGGGAGGGATCGGCAGACTTCACCACTTGAAATTCAGCCACTACCGATTTTTAGACCACCTCTTAAAGGGTAACTTTCCCGACGCTATCATCGGCGGCAAAATCCTTGGGCCGGAAGGCACTGTCATTGCGCAGGGTGACGAGTCCCTCACGCCCCAGGGTCAGCACAAACAGCCCTTGGCGATAGGCATACCGGTCCGAGGATTCATCGGTGCTCAAAGCGGCAACCGCCCCGAACCGGCGGTAGCCCCGGTATTCGGGGAAGAGGTTTGGAAACCGCTCCAGGTCCTTGAGGAGCTCGCGCATATCCTCCACCTGCAGGGTGCTCTTGACCGCCACGGCTACCAGGGCACCATCGGCTACCAGCAGCAGATCGATCTCCATCTCCTCTCCACCCCGGTATGCCGGCTGTGGCCGTAGGCTGCGGTTGACCGGGATCCCCCCCTGCGCCTGGAACAGCTCGGCCACCTCCGGCTGTCCTCTAGGGCCTCGAGCAATTGGCCCCACTGGCTGGTAAACAGGTTCTCGGCTGCCCGGGTCTGGGCGGAAAGGGCTGCGATTTCCCGCTCCATGGCCTCGAAACGCCGGTCGAGACGCCGATCGGTCTCTGCGATGCGCTGATCGAGGCGCCGGTCGGTTTCCCGGAACAGGGTCCAGATCGATTCGACGGCCTGTTCAATCTCTGTTTGGGTCATGGTTCTACTCTACGACCTGTTAAAGATGCCATCTGTAGCCAAACGTCAGGATGCTGGTCTTTTAGGCGGCAGAACGGCTCTTCTTCGGCACCCTCCCGGTTGAAGAACCAAAAGGCGTAAGCGGAAAACGTTCTCCTTTCTTTCGATTGCATCCGGTGCAAGCAAGAAGCATATTCGACCAAGTAAACGCAAGGTCCCGGTAAGTACTCTTTGGGCGAAAGTGCTCTATATCCGTACCGCGGGAATCTTCACAGTACATGCAGCGCTCCCTGCGACCCGCCATTATTACCAATACATCGAAGACGACGCCCATTATCCTGGTACGTCGGGCACGTTCCCAAATCAAGCTAGGATTAGCACCCTTATCGATTTCCGCTTGCTTGCGCGCCAGATAACCTCGGACTCTGCCAGATACATTCAAGCGATTTACCCGTCTCATTTTCAATTGTCATCCGCGTCAACCAACAGGCGGAGCTCATCCTTTCGTCGGCGCTCGGCAGTAGTAAGTCGTGCAGTCCGCGCTTTCGCTTTCAGCCTCGCGTACTCACGACGGGCCGCTACCGCCCTTGGCGACCGCGTGTGGTCCAAACCGAATGCGGGGGTAAGCAGGATTGCATCAGGCTTACCCGCTACTACCCTCCTGTAATCTTCAGGATCAAGTTGAAATGGCGGCTCTGAAGATCCAGGTGCGGGAAGGTGCCATATGGAATTTCGGCTTGCGGCTTGACAGATCAGCGGACTATGCGTCGTAACAATCAACCACTATGGACTGAAAGTCCATAGTCTGGAGGACTAAAGTCCTCATCCGTGGACAAGCCATGGACTGAAAGTGAAGGGACTTAAAGTCCATAGTTTCAACTATGATGCGCTTCGCGCACTAAAGTTATTGAAGCAATGAACTGGATCCTGGGGAAGACGCGCCTAAACCAAAATCCGATCTCCCTTTGCCAAGTCGGATGAAGATGTGAATCTACTTCGTCTATCAATACCATGCCGGTATTGTTTATAAAGGGTCTCTGACTCTTGCGCTCCACCAAATCGATAGCTCCATAGACATCTACGAGTTGACGGAGGATATCTGTCAGCATCGCGACCGCGGATCTGTAACCATCGCTCAAATCGCGTAGCGAAAGGGTGATGCCGAGTGCATCCTTTAGCTAGAGTCCATTCGAATCGACACGCTCAACGGTCACTCCATTCCGTAGGAACTCGTAAGCAAGGATTCGGAGCACCAGCTGCAATTTGTCATGGGATTCCTCGTCTCCTTCAAGCTCCTTATACTTGATCTCCTTAAGCCAGAAATCGCTCTCTTGAAGAGTGGTGTCTTCTCGAAACAAGGTCGCGAAGCGCGCAACTTTCCCCCGTGCCGACATCAGGCGCTGAGCTTCCGGCGAATGCCCATAAAGGCGTCGAAAAGGGCCATAGCCGGTACAGAACCAACCATCGGGATGCTCGGCCCAAGGACCTCTGGTTGGCCCTTTACCCCTCTTTAGATACTCTCTTCCTTCCGACATTCGTATATTTCCGTTAGCGTCGGATCGCAGCGCAAGCTCCGACCAGAACGGCTGATCATATCTGCGGCCTTGAGCAAACTTATCCTTGTCCCCACCAACTATCTGTACCGCGATTGTTGCGGAGGATGCTCCTTGTCGAATCCAGCCTTCCAGGGAGGGCTGCAAAGTGCGGGCGGTGTCCGGTCCGGTCAATGCCAAAGAAACGGCTTTCAGAAACGCCGTCTTTCCGGAGGCATTGTCTCCGATGATAACATCCCAGCCCGCGTATTCCTCCGGTGAACTGTCGGCGGATCTTTGAAAAGAGAAATCCAGCTTCGAAAACCCGCGGACATTCTTCAGTACAATTCTGCGTAAGTACATGATTGCTTCGGATTATGGTTGAATAACAATTGGTTATGGGGCGTTTCAGGCAGAGGCTGGGACTCCATTTATAGCACCAGCAGCAACCTGAGTCAGTCGGCGGTACTCGCGTTGAACTCTTATTCATCGCAGTGGCGATTATCGAGTTCCTGCACTCGCGCGCCTAGCATCTGGCCGCTTCTCGCCGCGCTGACATAGAAAAATAAGGTGAAACTAGATGCTGGCCATCTACCAGGCGTCCTCGCGGCCTATCGGGGATGCGTCGAGCCATTCTCGATCCTCGTCCTCGAGCGCGAACTGGTCGGCGGTCGATGCTTCGAGCAAAGACCCAAGTCCGTACTCCGGTGTTTGGAGGGGTTCGATGACGATGCGACCAGCTTCCAAACGCATGTCCACCGGGCTGTCTACGGATAGTCCCAGGGCCCAAATCAATTGCGCGGGGAGCCGGATGGCCGCGCTATTGCCCCAGCGCTTGATCTCTGCATTCGCGAGTGTATCTCCTTGAGTATTTACATGGGTGAGTTTGGAGTATATCCAAGGGGTCGTCATCCATGCGGGCGTCTCCGGCACTGGACAACCAGGTGTCCTGTCCGTCTTCCGACACCAGGGCCGCTGGCCGATTGTCGCAAGCCCGACAAGCGGAGCCCCACGAGCAGATCAACGTCTTGAAAATCGATCCGAAATGCATGTGTTTCGGTTTAGGCACGGCATTTTCCGAAAGTACTCTGGAACCGTCCAAATCACGCAGGTAAGGGTGCCTGCAGCTATTCCGGAGACCAGCCGATGGTACTGAAAGTCCTGGGGCAAGGCATGCCGGCGGTGTCGGCAGATGGCACCGGCTGTGCTGCGGACGGCTGCGGCGACGGGGACCGACTCTCCCAGCTGCCCGCGGGGGTCCGAGCGCAGATACGGGACCACCCCTGCTATTCGGAAGCGGCACACCATCACTATGCCCGGATGCACCTGGCCGTGGCGCCGGCGTGCAACATCCAGTGCCACTACTGTAATCGCAAGTACGATTGCGCCAACGAATCACGCCCAGGCGTGGTGTCCGAGGTGCTGAGCCCGGAGCAGGCGGTGAAGAAGGTCCTGGCCGTGGCCGCCGCTATCCCCCAGCTGGCAGTGGTCGGCATCGCCGGTCCCGGCGATCCGCTTGCCAATCCCGAACGCACCTTTGCAACCTTTCGCAAGCTCTCGGAACAGGCACCGGACTTCAAGCTGTGCCTCTCCACCAACGGGTTGGTCTTGCCCGATCTGGTCGACGCGCTGTGCGCACATGGGGTCAGCCATGTGACCATCACCATCAATTGTATCGACCCGGCGATGGGGGCCGAGATCTATCCCTGGATCTTCTGGAAAAAGCGCCGCATCGAGGGACTCGAAGGCGTACGGATCCTCATCGATCAGCAGCGGAAGGGTCTGGAGATGCTGGTCGAGCGCGGCGTCTTGGTCAAGATCAACTCAGTGGTGATCCCCGGCGTGAACGATGTGCACCTGAGAGCGGTCGCCAAGTTCGTCAAGGCCAAAGGCGCCTTCCTGCACAACCTGATGCCGCTCATCGCCGCGGCCAGGCACGGCACCTTTTTCGGGGTCATGGGCCAGCGCGGCCCGACCCATGGGGAGCTGCGGGCTTTACGGAACGCCTGTGCCAGCGATATGAACATCATGCGGCATTGCCGTCAGTGCCGTGCCGATGCCGTGGGTCTGCTCGGCGAGGACCGGTGCCGGGAGTTCACCCTGGACAAGCTCGGGCACCAGGAGGTCGATTACGGCAAGGCCGCGGCGGTCCGCCGACGAGTCCATGCCGCCATCAAGGCCAACCGCGCGGCCCGCCTGCAAGCGCCTGCGCCCGGATAACTGTCAGCGGGACCTGAGGAGTCCGACACCATGCCGAAAGCGAAAATCACGTTCGACGATATCCAGCAAACCGTCAATGTCCCCGCGGGTACTCGCGTCAGATTTCCGAGAAGGTCGGGGCTGGCATCATCTACGGCTGCCGCGAGGGTGACTGCGGGACCTGCATGATGCATGTCACCGCGGGTTGGAACAATCTCACCGCGCCTTCGGTGCTGGAGGAGAAGATCCTGCGCGAGAACCTGGTCGGTCGTCACGACCGGCTGGCCTGCCAGGCGCAGATCCTCGGCGATTGCAGGGTCAAGCTCGCCTGACCATCAACCCCTAACCCGGAGTGCTACTATGGGCCTGGTGACCTTTTCGAACCCGGACTATAAGGACAAGACCGTCTATGCGGTAGCGGGCAGTCACACCGAGACCGTCCTCAAGCTCGCCAAGGAGCACAAGGTGCCCGTCCGGTTCGACTGTCAGGACGGCGAATGCGGAAGCTGCTTGGTGCGTGTGACCAGCATCGACGGCAAGGGACGTATGGGCGGTCCGTTGACGGAAAAGGAAAAGAACGTCCTGCGCGAGTTGGGCAAGCTGACCAAGGGCGAGCTCGAACAGATGTTGGTCGACGATCTGCCGAGCGAGTGGCGCCTGGCGTGCCAGATGATCGTGCGCGACGAAGACCTGTTGATGGAGTTCTGAAAATGTCCGGCGCGGTCCCTGTCACGGTCGATCATGCGGTGCGGATCTACGGCGCCCTGATGGCGCAGGCCGCCGGGGTCGGTAACGACCATGCGTTGGCCTGTATGATCGCCAGTTCGCGGACGGGCAGGGGTTCCCTGTCGGTGCGGTTGGGACTGTCGTCCGTCGCCTTCCATCGTCTGGTGGAACATCACTTTCCCGTGGCAACCCTGCCGGCTCCCACCCCCACGGGTGCGGCGGTTCCGGAACCACGCCCCGACGAGCTTGCCGACTTGGTGCAGCTGATGTTTTGATCGACAAGGCCAGTGCGTCGCCGTCCGAGGTCTGGATAGCCCACATCGTGGCGGCGGGCTGCATGGCCGCCGACCATCTATGGAGCGATCTCGGTCTCTGGTCCCGAACGGATCTGACAGCCCTGATGCGCCGAAATTTCCCGGCCCTCGCGGCGCGCAACGTCAAGGACATGAGATGGAAGCGTTTTCTTTACCGGGAGCTGTGCGAGGCGGAAGGTATCCATACCTGCCGCGCACCTTCCTGCGGGGTCTGCGCCGACTATCGCGCCTGTTTCGAACCCGAAGGGTGAGTCGGGGTTGTTTCCGCTTCTACAATAGAGTTGCCTCCGATGAAAACCATTAAAAATCAATGACTTATGTTAGAATAGGGGGTCAATACGGTAGCCATTAACCAGGAAACGAAGAGTTAGACGCCAGACGATCTTCGTAACATACTGATTTTAAAGTATCTTGCAAGGGGAACAACCCTAATAGTTACATTGGTATGGTGAAGTCCAGGCACTTGGGTTCTTCATCGGTTAAACTTTTAAATTTTAAGCAGTAAGAGAAATCGCTACCGATGTCGACTGTTACCGTCTCCGATAGGGACCAAGTCGCTATCCTTGCGATGATCCGCCGCCGACTCGGCATTGCCCCCGGCAGCAAGTTGGATTTCGAGCTGGAAGGCGACAGCATCCGCATCCGGCTGTGCAAAGCTGTTCCCCCATCGCGGGTCGAAGACGGCTATGGATTGCTGCGCTGCGAATTGCCCGGAGAACGACGGCTCACGAACTTCGATATCACAGAAGCCATACGGAATCAAGATGCTGGTGGAACCAAGGACCGGGACGGTGATTGCCCTTGATACCAACATCCTAGCCCGCTTCTATGTAAACGACCCTGGAGCCCCGGAAGCCGCCAGGCAGAGTCCTATCGCCCGTCGCATCATTACCGAGAGCCCGGGCCTGTTCGTTCCCATCACCGTGGTACTGGAGCTGGAATGGGTCCTGCGGGCCTTCTACGGCTTCGACGCAGAACAAATCGTCCGCGTATTCGAACACCTGCTCGGGCTTCAACACGTCGACACCGAAGAGGCCGAACGCATCGCCGCAGCGCTTCCCCTCACGACTCAAGGAATGGACTTCGCAGATGCCCTTCACCTGAAAGGCAGCGCCCATTGTACGGCGCTGTATACCTTCGACGACCGCAGGTTCGCACGGCGCGCCGGCTGGCTCATAGACGGCACTCGGGTGATTGTACCGACTGTAAAGGAGTGTCGTGACCGGTGGGAAACGGTGACATCCGAAAAAAGGTCAGGGTGAGGAACGAACCCCAACGGCTTTGGTTCGACATGGCAATTTGTCGGGGTTTGCAAGCTCACCCCAACCTACGCGCTTCAATCGAGCTTAGGCGATTTCTGTCAAATGACAGACCAGCCTGCTTGTCTTTTCGTCCGTCTTCTGGGTCGCGACAACAGTTACATCGCACAATGATGCGCCTGTTGTCGCTCCTTGAAGACGAACGAATATCCGACGCATCCTAGGCTATCATTTTCCGGCAATCGCCTTAGCTACCAACGGCGGCAGGTACTACCATGCCATCACTCTCGGCTGAATGATGGCGTACACGATGGTTCACATGCGGGTCCAACTCAGTCCGCTCCTCCAAACAGCGCCAAATAATTCAGGATTGCTTTTAACCAGACAGTTTCTTAGATCAACCGCCGTTGCTCAGGATCATCAGCTGAGCATCCAACCACAGGATGCCCAGCGTGAACAGGGGAGCGGCGGCGGTCAAGCTGTCGATGCGATCGAGCACCCCACCGTGTCCGGGGAGTAGATGTCCGGAATCCTTCAGGTCGCGGCTGCGTTTGACGAGACTCTCGAACAGGTCACCGATCATCGAGACCAATGCCGCTAGGATACACAGGGCGACGAGCAACACCATATACCCAGGTGGTAGCCCCAGCGACCAGCCCAACAGGACCCCACACAGGCCGGCGCCGGCCAGGGCCCCGTAGACACCGGCGCGGGTCTTGCCCGGACTGAGCAAGGGCGCCAGCTTCTTGCGTCCCCAGCGGCGTCCCGTGAAGTAGGCCAGGGTATCCGCAACCCAGATGAGTACCAGCAGAAAGAGCACCTGATAGGGACCTGCGGACGAATGGGCGTGCAGGTGAACGATTGCGAGCCAGGGACCCATGAGTACCACCAATCCTACCGCGGACATCATAGGGTCCGGTCCCGATTTGCGCTCGACGGTGCGCAGGCGAAACAAAAGGAACGCGACGGCACTCCAGAAGACCACCGCCGCTGCAATCATATGCATATACCATTGGCGCAGCGGGGGCTGCCATAGAATGAGCAGACAGAGGACCACCGCAGCCACGTAGGTAAGCCGTCCGGCATGAGATACGATGCCGGTCATGGCCGACCACTCCCATGCCGCCGGTATTAGGACCAGCCCGAGGCATAAGGCGAGATAAGGGGTGGGCAGCAGCAGGACGGCCATCACCGGCAGGGGCACAACGAGCAGTGCGGTCAGGGTTCGATGCCGCAGCTTGCTTGCGGACACGATAGCTCCTAGCGAGGCTTTGCCTCAGACCGACAAGTGCCCAACTCGAGCTTCATCGCAAGACCTCAATAGGACAGGATTACACAGGATTTACAGGATTCTTGTCGTCCCTGAAGTTCCGACGCCCGATCATGCCCTGACCAAACCAGAAAGCCCCTTTCACAACAAAAAATCCTGTTAATCCTGAACATCCTGTTAATCCTGTACGATTAGGACCGTAGGGCGGGAAAGCGCGGCGCATTCCGCCTTACGAGTTGGCCTGGTCACCGGTCAAGCCGAAACGACGCTGCCGACCGGTAAAATCGGCCAAGGCTTCCCGGTAGGCCACGGCATTGAAATCCGGCCACATCAGATCGCTGAAATAGAACTCACTGTAGGCCGACTGCCAGAGCAGGAAGTTGCTGATTCGCTGCTCCCCACCGGTGCGGATGAACAGGTCGGGATCCGGCAGGTCAGGGAAGGATAACCGGCTGGAAAAGACCCCCTCGTCCACATCCTCCGGCGCGATGCGACCGGCGTGCGCATCTGCGATCAGCCGCCGCGCCGCCTGCACGATGTCCCAGCGTCCGCCGTAATTGGCGGCGACCTGGAGCAGCATGGCCTGGTTGGTGCTCGTCACTTTCTCCACGGCGGCGATGCGATGCCGCAGCTTCTCCGGAAAGGCCGCGCGCTCGCCGATGATCCGTAGTCGCACGCCATTCTCGGTGAGCCGATTGACTTCCGAGCGCAGGGTGCCCATGAACAGATCCATCAAGAGACTGACCTCGGACTTGGAACGGCGCCAGTTCTCGCTACTGAAGGCGAAGAGCGTCACGGCCTGGATACCTTGGCGAACGCTCTCTTCTACGATGGCCCGAACACTTTTGATCCCCGCCCGGTGTCCGGCCGTACGCGGCAGCTTGCGCCGCACCGCCCACCGCCCGTTCCCGTCCATAACGATCGCCACGTGTCGTGGTAAGTGCAACCGGGGCTGGTGGTCCGAGGACGGCGATGTATCCTTGTTCAAAATGCAAGATCCCAGAAGACGTCCACAGGAGGGGTATCAGATGGACATCAAGTCTTGTGCCTTCTCGGCAAGGGTTTTGTCCGCACGCTTGATGTAATCATCGGTCAGTTTCTGCACCGTCTCCTCGCCATGGTGCTCCTCGTCCTCGGATATCAGCTTTTCTTTTACCGCTTCCTTGAGCGCGTGATTCGCGTCACGCCGGATGTTGCGAATCGCTACCCGGGCCTGCTCGGCTTCGTGACGGGCTACCTTGATCAAATCCCGGCGCCGCTCCTCCGTCAAGGGCGGCATGGGCACTCGGATCACCATCCCCGCGGTGTTGGGATTGAGTCCCAGATCGGACTGCATGATGGCCTTTTCCACCGCCTGTACCATGTCCTTCTCCCAGGGCGTGACCGCGAGGGTACGGGCATCCTCGGCCTTGATGTTCGCCACCTGTTTGATGGGTACCTCGGAGCCGTAATAGGAAACCACCAGGTGATCGAGCAAAGCAGGATGGGCACGCCCGGTACGGATCTTGGCCAGCTCATGCCGCAAGGATTCCACGCTTTTACCCATGCGCGTTGCGGCGTCTTTCTTGATGTCGTCGATCATCTCATTCCCCACCTTCCACCAGGGAGCCGATCTCGGCCCCTCCAACCAGTCGCATCAGTGCGCCCGGCTCGTAGATGTTCATCACCCGCAGCGGGATACCGCTATCCCGGCACAGGACGAGGGCCGTCGTATCCATGACCCTCAAGTCCTCCCGCAAGGCCTGATCGTAGGTCAAACGCCGGTAGCGGACCGCCGCGGGGTCCTTGACCGGATCGGCCGAATAGACACCGTCGACCTTGGTCGCCTTGATCAACAGGTCGGCGCCGATCTCCACTGCCCGCAGGCTCGCCGCCGAGTCCGTCGTGAAGAAGGGGTTACCGGTCCCGGCGGCGAAGACAGTCACCCAACCTTGCTCCAGATAATCCACGGCGCGGCGGCGGCTATAGCCTGCGCAGATCTGGTCGATTCGCAACGCCGACATGACCCGCACCGGTACCTCCAGGCGCTCCAGGGCGTCCTGCATGGCAAGCGCATTGATGACGGTGGCCAACATGCCCATATGATCGCCGGTAACCCGGTCGATCCCCCCTTGGGCCAGGCCCGCGCCGCGGAAGATATTACCGCCACCGATTACCAGCGCAACTTGTACGCCGCTGGCGACCAGATCTCGTACCTCGCCGGCCAAACGACCGATCACCCCCGGATCGATGCCGTAGGTACCCTCCCCCATCAGGGCCTCGCCACTGAGTTTGAGGAGGATGCGGTGATAATGGATCGGAGACACCTGTTTGAGACCTTATTACTATGATTTTTTATCCGCAATCAACCACTATGGACTGAAAGTCCATAGTCTGGAGGACTAAAGTCCTCATCCGTGGACAAGCCACGGACTGAAAGTGAAGGGACTTAAAGTCCATAGTTTCAACTATGATGCGCTTCGCGCACTAA
>Ga0209458_1000593_pt1 | contig 10977 bp, 11 predicted proteins | sample WorMetLIZAISLAND_FD_187411 | JGI IMG/M metagenome (GOLD analysis project Ga0209458, IMG submission 187411) | Marine gutless worms symbiont microbial communities from Max Planck institute for Marine Microbiology, Germany - Inanidrilus manae... ...
TGCCGCTCGGACAGCTCGTAGCGCTTGGCCATGCCTCATCTCCAACTGCGATTCAGTTGGAGATCCATGAATCACACAATACCCTCAATGTGAAGCATGAATGTCGATTGAACCTAGAGCGCCAACGCGTCGTGGTTGGCCTCATCACCGCAGGCCGAACCGGATGGCATCGTAGATTGCCGCGTGGATGTTGCGCGACGCAATGGCGTCGCCGATGCGGTAGAGGATGAAACCGGCCTCGGCGTCCGCGACGGGGAACACCTCGCCGCCGTTGACAAGGGCGTCGTAGTCGACGGCACCGCGGTTCCGCGACAGGGGCTTGAGGTCGAAATAGAGCGCGTCCATGGGCGTCGTGCCGTGTTCCACGACAACCTGATCGACGCGGCGCTCCTCGTGCCACTCGTCGGCAAAGTCCGATGACAGCGTCGCCACCAGCGTGTTGCCGTCGCGGCGCACGCTGGAAAGCCGCGTATTGATGGTGATCCTCACGCCCTTCTCGTGGAAGGTCCTCATGGAGGGGACGTGATTGACCCCACCCATCTCGGGCGCGAAGAAGCGTTCCGGCGTGACCAGCTCTAACGAAGCGCCCGCGTTGGCGACCACCTCGGCCGCCGTCATGCCCTGGTAGCCGCCGGAGTCGTCATAGACGAGCACCCGCTCCGCCGGCTTGACCGCTCCGCCAATGATGTCCCACGACGAGGTCACGAGATCGTCCCCCGCGTCCAGCGGCGGGTTCTGCGGAATGCCGCCGGTGGCGATGACCACGACGTCGGGTTCGAGGGCCAGCGCAGACTCCTCCTCGGCCCAGGTATCGTAGCGGATCGGGACGCCGAGGCGCTCCAGCTCGTCGAGCCGCCAGTCGACGATGCCGATCATCTCCCGGCGCCGCGGGCTTCGGACCAGCAGCCGGATCTGCCCGCCGGCCTGGGAGGTGGCCTCCAGGACGGTCACATCATGCCCGCGTTCGGCCGCCACTCGCGCGGCTTCCAGCCCCGCCGGGCCGGCGCCGACCACGACGACGCGCTTCGCCGGTCCCTCAGACTTCGCGATCGTGTGCGGGATCGTCGCCTCGCGCCCCGTTGCGGCGTTGTGGATACAGAGCGCCTCACCGCCCTCGTAGATGCGGTCGAGGCAGTAGGTGGCGCCGACGCAGGGGCGGATCCGGTGCTCGTCGCCGCGCACGATCTTGGCCGCGATGTGCGGGTCGGCGATGTGGGCGCGGGTCATGCCGACCATGTCGAGCTTGCCGGACGCAACGGCGTGGCGGGCCGTGGCCACGTCGGCGATCCGCGCCGCGTGGAACACCGGGAACTTCGTCTCGGCGCGCACCTCGCCGGCGAAGTCCAGGTGCGGCGCGGACGGCATGCCGTGGATCGGTATCACCTTGACCAGCAACGCGTCCGTTTCGATGCGGCCGCGGATCAGGTTGATGAAGTCGAACTTGCCGGAGGCGGCGATGCGCCGGGCGATCTCGACGCCCTCCTCCTTGGACAGGCCCTTCTCCCAGTCCTCGTCGGCGACCATGCGGATGCCGACGATGAACTCGGGGCCGACAGCGGCGCGAACCGCCTCAATGACGCGCCAGGTGAAGCGGAGACGGTTGTCGAGGGAGCCGCCGTAGTCGTCGTCGCGCCGGTTCGTTGCGGGGGACCAGAACGAGTCCATCAGGTAGCCGTAGGCCTCGAACTCCAGCCCATCGAAACCGGCCTCCCTGACACGCTGGGCGGCGGCGCCGTAGTCGGCAACGATCCGGTCGATGTCCCAGTCTTCCGCCTCCTTCGGGAACGCGCGGTGGGCCGGCTCGCGGATCGGCGACGCGGCAAGGACGGGGAGCCAGTCCGCCTGGTTCCAGTTGGTCCGGCGGCCGAGATGGGTGAGCTGCATCATCACCGCACAACCGTGTTCGTGACACGCATCGGCGAGTTCCCGCAGCCACGGCACGATCTCGTCCTTGTAGGCGTGCAGGTTGCCGAAGGCGGCGGAACTGTCGGGCGAAACGATGGCCGACCCCGCGGTCATGGCCAGCGCAATCCCGCCCTTGGCCCGCTCCGCGTGGTAGAGCCGGTAGCGCTTCTTCGGCAGGCCGTCCTCGGAATAGGCCGGCTCGTGCGCGGTTGTCATGAGGCGGTTCTTGAGCCGCAGGTGCCGCAGATGGAACGGTTGAAGCAGGGGATCGCCGGACATCCGTTGCCCCGCGGTCACATCGTCGAAGCCGCGCGCCAAGGCGGTCCCGAGGGGCACCGTCCGAGGGTCAGTGCCACGCATCGTCCATGGAGGACTTCTTCCGCGCGATGAAGTCCCTCAGCGCCTCGTCGACGGCCGGGTCGATGGGCGGCGGCTCGTAGTCCGCCAGCCTCTGCTTCCACAACCGGTTGGCGCGGGCGGCGGCATCCTCCGAACCCGACGCGGTCCACTGCTCGAACGGGTCGATGTCGGCGACGTCGCTTTCGCGGAAGGCGGTTTCGTAGTTGGCCATGGTGTGGGCGCAGCCGAAGAAGTGGTTGCCGGGCCCGACCTCGGCGAAGGAGTCGAGGGCGAGGCCGTTGTCGTCGACGCTGACGCCGTCCAGGTAGGTGTGCAGGGCGCCACAGAGATCGGCGTCCATGACGAACTTCTCGTAGGACATGGACAACAAACCGTCGAGGAAACCGGCGGAATGGAGTACGAAGTTCGAGCCGCAGTGGATCGCCGCCAGCATCGACAGGGTCGACTCGGTCATCGCCTGCGCATCCGGCAATTTCGAGTTCGAGAAGTTGCCCGAACTGCGAAACGGCAGGTTCAGCCGCCGCACGAGCTGGCCGAAGACGATGGACCCGGCGGCGGGCTCCGGGGTGCCGAAGGTGGGCGAACCGGACCGCAGAGACGTCGACGACAGGAAGTTGCCGAGGACCACCGGCGCGCCGGGCCGCTCCAGCTGCGCCAGCGCACCGCCGGCCATGGTTTCGGCCAGGGACTGGGCGATCGCACCGGCACTGGTCACCGGCCCCATCGCGCCGCCGAGGATGAACGGCACGACGACGGTACCCTGATTGGCCCGCGCGTAGGCGCGGATCACCGAGATCACCGTCCTGTCCCAGACTAACGGCGAGTTGGCGTTGACGTTGCCCATGATGACGCAGTTGGACTCGACGAACTCGGCACCGAACAGGACCCGGCAGACGTCGATGGAGTCCTCGGCACGGCTCTCCGCGGTCACCGAGCCCAGGAACGGACGGTCCGAATAGCGAATGTGGCTGTAGACCATGTCGAGGTGGCGCTTGTTGACCGGCAGGTCCACCGGCTCGCAGATCGTGCCGCCGGAATGGTGCAGCCAGGGCGATGACTGGGCGAGCTTCACGAAGTTCTGGAAATCCTCGATGGTCCCGTAGCGCCGGCCTTGATCGAGATCCATCACGAAGGGCGCAGCGTAAGCCGGTGCGAAGACGACGTTGTCGCCGCCGATGCGGACACTGTTGGCGACGTTTCGCGCGTGCTGCACGAACTCCGATGGCGCACTTTTCAGGATCTCGCGCAGCAGTCCGGGCTCTAAACGGACCCGATCGCCCTCCACCCGGGCGCCTGCTTTCCTGAAGTGCCGGAGCGCGACGGGATCGCCGCGGAACTCGATGCCGACGTCGGCAAGGATGCGGTCGGCCGCCCCCTCGATGCGGACGAGGCCGTCCTCCGACATGATCTCGTACGGGGGAATGTTGCGAACGATATAGGGCGGACCAGCCTGTTGCCGCCCGCGCGCGCGGCTTTCGTGCCGCGCCGCGCGTCCGCCGCGCTCCCGCCGACGGGCCGTGCCCTCCTTTCGCGCAGCCTGGGAAGCCTGCATGGCGGCCGCTCCCGAAAAATCTTCCTCTATCAGTAGCGGTGTTGCCGGGCTTCGTAACGCTGGAAAGTTCTCATCAATTCCATAAACTGACCTTATGCAGAGCCTTCGTCATCTGGTGCCGTCGGCGGGCGCGCTCATCGTCTTCGAGGCTGCCGGACGGTTGCTCGGCTTTACCGCCGCCGGCCGCGAGCTGGGCATGAGCCAGGCGGCGGTGTCCTACGCGATCCGCGGTTTGGAGAAGCAGCTGGAGGTGACGCTGTTCCGCCGCGAGCACCGCAAGGTGTCGCTGACCGATGCCGGCGAGCGGTTCTTCACCGACGTCACGCTCGGGCTGTCGCACATTCGGAAATCGGCCGAGGAGCTTCGCTCCCAGGCTGTCGATGCCCACGTGACCCTGTCGGCGTCGACGGCATTCACCTCGTTCTGGATGATGCCGCGGCTGCAGCAGTTCCGCGAGGACGTGCCGGGCATCGACCTGAGAATTCAGACCGCGGATCGCGATCTCGAGATCGTCTCGGAAGGCATTCCGCTCGCCATCCGCGGCGGTGCGCCGGAGTCGTGGCCCGCCTACGATGCGATGCTGTTGGCCGACGAGGAGATCTACGCCGTCGCCGGCCCTTCCTACTTCCGCGAACAGGCGGTCCCGCGAACCGTCGGGGACCTCGCCGCGCACCGCCTGATCCACCTGGAAGAGCCCTACCGGGATGCCGCCGACTGGAACGACTGGTTCGTCAGCGCCGGCATCGAGCCAGGCATGGGCACGCGCGGGCTTGTCATTAACGACTACGTGCTGGTCATCCAGGCGGTCATGGAGGGCCAGGGCATTGCCCTGGGATGGCGGCACCTGACCGAGCGTTTGATCGACGCCGGCCTGCTCGTCCGCGTGACCGATCACTCGTTGCGCACCGGCAAGGGCTACTACGTCGTGTGGCCGAAGGCCCGCGAACTGTCGACATCGATGACACGGGTCCGGGACTGGCTGATCGAATGCGCCTAACGGTCGTTGCCGCCCCGAAAGCCGCGTTCAACCCCTTGCCAGAGACTCCGCCAGCAGGTCGAAGACGAGGCGAATGCGGCGGCTGGTATGAAGTTCGCGGTGCGTGACCAGCCAAGTGGGAACGGGGATCGGATCGAGATCCGGGAGAACGCACTCGACGCCCGGCGTGCGGTCGGCGATGTCCTTGGCCATGACGCCGATGCCCAACCCCTGCTTGACCATCTCCCAGGTTACGGCGGCACTTTCCGAATACAGTCGGAAGTTGTCCTGTGTCAGCGGCAGTCCCACTTCGTTCAAACGCGTGAGCAACCGATCGGAGTCGTCAAAGCCGATGAACACGGCGTCCGCCAGGTCGCGCGGGGACCCCGGTCGGCCGTTTCGATCGAGGTACTCGGTGGTGGCGTAGAGGTGGACGGTGGTCTCGCGCACGAGCTTGGCGATCAGATCCGGTTGATCGGGACGCCCGTGCTGGATGGCGATGTCCGCCTCCCGCCGCCGCAAGTCCCGGAGGTCATTGGAGGCAACCACCTCGATGCGGATTCCTGGCGCCGATTCGCGCAGCCGCCTCAAGGCGTCGGGCAGCAGGTACATGGACATGATGTCCGTCGCCGTGATGCGGACCTGGCCCTCGATGGCCTGGGATTGGCCGGATGCGGTCAGCGACACCCGGCTCGCCGCCTCGCCCATGGCCCGGACATGGTCGAGCAGTTCCAGGCCCGATTGGGTGAGGGAGAGGGACCGCCCGACCCGCTCGAACAGCGTCACGCCGAGCTCGTCTTCGAGCGCCGCGACCTGCCGCCCGAGGGTCGGCTGCGTCAGGCCGAGCGCCCGTGCCGCCGCCGAGAAGGACCCCTCTTCGGCGGTGACCAGGAAGGCGCGGACCTGATTCCAGTCGAAGGTGATGGACTGCCACGCCATGCATTTTTGTATATCAAGTGAACGAATTTCGGCAATTTATATTTTAACAACGCATGGATATGTAGCGTCAAGACAGACGGAACGAGCCCTTTGGAGGGGACCATGAGCAAGCCGAGCCGGTTCTGGGACCGGATTGCCAAGCGCTACGCGAAACAGCCGGTCGCCGATGAAGCGGCCTACCAGCGAAAGCTAGATGTCACCCGCGGCTACCTGCGACCGGACATGGAGGTGCTGGAGTTCGGCTGCGGCACGGGCACCACCGCGCTCATCCATGCGCCGTTCGTCAAGCACATCACCGGCGTCGACATCTCCCGGAACATGCTCGACATCGCCCGGGCCAAGGCCGAGTCCGGAGCCGTCGAGAACGTGACCTTCCGGCAGGCGAACATCGACGACCTGGAGGCGCCGGACGCCAGCTATGACGTCGTCATGGGCCACAGCATCCTGCACCTCCTGGAGGACAAGGAAGAGGTCATCGCCAAGGTCTGGCGGATGCTCAAGCCCGGTGGGGTCTTCGTCTCCTCCACCGTCTGCCTCAAGGGCCAGATACCGCTGGTGCGGGCCATCCTGCCCGTCGGGCATTTCCTCGGGCTGTTGCCGATGGTCAAGTTCTTCACCGCAGATGAGCTCGAAAGCTGCCTGACGGAGGCCGGGTTCCAGATCGACCACCGCTGGCAGCCGGAGAAAAGCAAGGCCGTGTTCATCGTCGCGACGAAGCCCGGTGCCGCCGGCGCCGAGGCACAGGACGGGGCAGGCCAAATGAGGGCGACCGCTTGATCTGGCTTGTCCTCGGCCTGGGGTTCTGGGTCGGCGCACACCTGTTCAAGCGGGTCCTGCCGAAGCAACGCGCGGCGCTGGGAAAGGCGGGCCGGCCCGTGGTCGCTGCGGTCATCGCCGCCGGCATCGGCCTGATGATCTTCGGCTACCGCGCAGCCGACGACGTTCCGCTCTATGCCCTGCCGGCCTGGACGTGGCACCTCAACAACGTGCTGATGTTCATCGGGCTGGTCCTGCTGGACGCGGGCCGGGTGAAGGGCGTGATCCGGACCAAGGTCCGCCACCCCATGCTGACCAGCGTGGTCGTCTGGTCCGCGGCCCACCTGCTGGTCAACGGCGATCCGGCCTCGCTCGTTCTGTTCAGCGGGTTGGGCGCGTGGGCGCTCCTCGAGATGGCTGTGATCAATCGAGCCGAGGGACCGTGGCAGACCCCCGCCCCGGGCTCGCTGCGGAACGACGGAAAGGTCGCGGCGGTCGCGGTGGTGCTTTACGCCCTCATCGCCGCCATCCACGACTGGCTGGGCCACCCGGCCTTCGTGCTGTTCTGAGGCTCGGTCACGCCGGCTTCGGCTGGTGCAACTCAATCACATTGCCGTCGGGATCGCGGACGAAGAAGAACACCGTGCCGTCGGGCAGCTCGACGGTCTCGGTGATCGGGATGCCGGCCCGCTCCAGATGCGCGAGCGCCTCGTGCCGGTCGGTGATCTCCAGGGCGATGTGGGTGAATCCCGTGTGCTTCTTGGGCACGTCCATCAGCACATTGGCCTCGGAGGCGTCCGCGGAGGCGTTGAGGATGAAGTTGATGTTGACCCCGCTCGGGTGTTCCATGATGGCGACCGGCTCCGGCCCGACCGGACCGACGATGAACTCGAAGCCGAGCTTTTCATAGAACGCCCGCGCGGTCTCCAGGTCGCGCACCCGCAAGCCCACGTGATTGATCCCGGTGATCTGCTTCATCGTCCGTCCTTCCGGCCGTGCGGGCTGTCGATGAACAGATGGCGTTGCCGGGCCGCACGGGCAACCCGTTCCGCGTCCTCGCCCATCGCGCCGAAGCGTGTTGAACCCATGAGCCCCTGAGCCTACCGTCGGCGGTCCGGGCCAAGGAGCGAAACGTGATCGATACGCGCTGGTCGTTGACGCAACGGTTCGACTACGAAGGGCAATCGGTTGCGTACGATGTCCTGGGAGAGGGCGCTCCGCTTGTCCTCGTCCACGGAACGCCCTTCTCGTCCTACGTCTGGCGGGCGATCGCCCGTGAACTCGCGCGTGACCACACGGTCTATCTCTACGATCTTCTCGGCTACGGGCAATCGGAGAAGCGGCCGGACCAGGACGTTTCGCTCGGTGTGCAGAATGATGTCTTTGCCGCGCTCATGGACCATTGGAGCCTGGCGGCGCCGAACGTCATCGCGCACGACTTTGGCGGTGCCACCGTCCTGCGGGCGCACCTGATCAACGGGAGCGACTACGACAAGCTCCTGCTGTTCGATGCCGTCGCCGTCCGGCCCTGGGGCTCGCCGTTCGTGCAGCATGTGCGCCAGCACGAAGAAGCCTTTGCCGGCGTTCCGGATTATCTCCAGCGCGCCATTCTCCGTGCCTACATCCGTGGCGCCATCCGCCGGGAGATGACGGACTCCGACCTGGAACCTTACATCGCGCCGTGGCTGGGGGATGTCGGCCAGCCCGCATTCTACCGCCAGATCGCCCAGATGGACCTTCGGTACACCGACGAGGTCGAGGGGCGCTACGGCGAGATACGATGCCCTGTGCTGCTGCTGTGGGGAACCGAGGACGAATGGATTCCCCTTGAGCGCGGCCGGCACCTCGCCGGTCTGATTCCGAACTGCACGTACCGTGAGATCGCCGGCGCGGGCCATCTGATGCAGGAAGACGCTCCCGAGGCGATCGTCTCCGCGGCGCTCTCGTTCTTCGCTTAAGGAAAATTGCTATCGTTCGGGAGCGCAGATCGAACGACCGGGGGGAGGAAGCCGTGAACCGCGACGACGACGGGCCGCCGCCGATCTTGCGGACCAAGCACCCTGGGGACCGATCGGTGTTCCGGCCCGAGAACCTGCTGCGCGAGGGGCGCCGGCAGCTGGGGAAGTCGGACGGCGCCGTGCCGCGGGTGTGCCTGCTCGACCCCGACGGCGACATCGTTCGCCATCTCAAGCGCGAAGGCTTGGGGCAGCCGTGCGGCAGTTGGGCGTGCTACCACACGGAGCTTCTGGAATTCGCCTGGGAGGGCGCGGCGCTGGGCGTGGTTGGCTTCGCCGTCGATGCGCCGTTCGCCGTGCTGGTGGGCGAACAGCTTTTCGCCTCGGGATGCGAGCTTTTGCTCAGCATCACCTCCGCTGGACAAATCGCTCCAGTGGGGCCGACACCCTGTTTCGTCGCCATCGAACGGGCGCTGCGGGACGAGGGGACCAGCTACCACTACCTGCCGCCGTCGGATTTCTCCGAAGTCGACGGAAGCCTGCTGGAGGCCCTCAAAAGCGCCTTCGAGGAATGTGCCCAGCCGGTCCATGGCGGTCCGACCTGGACCACCGATGCGCCCTACCGCGAGACCGAGGCGGCCATCGCCGCGGCAAGGGAGGCCGGCGTGCTGGCCGTCGAAATGGAGGCCGCCGCCCTCTACGCCTTCGCCCGGGCGAGCGGCAATCCGGTGCTCTGCTTCGCCCACGTCACCAACCAGATGGCCGTGGCCGAAGGCGACTTCGAGAAGGGCGAGGCCGGGGGCAGCCGCGACGCCCTCTCCCTCGCCGCCGCCGTCGCCCGGCGCTGGACCGAGGTGCGGAGCGACAGCCGGACGGCTTAAGCTACGGCGATGACGGACGATCGGCGCTTTTTGTGCGACGAGATGCTGGCCGGCCTGGGGCGCTGGCTGCGCATCGCCGGATACGACACCGAGATCGCCGAGCGCGGCCGCCGGGATCGCGACCTGGTCGAACAGGCGCAAGCCGAGGGGCGCATCCTGCTGACGCGGGACCGGAAACTCATCGAGATCCGCCACGCCGGCGACCACACCCTCGTGCTCAAGGGCAACACCATCGACGCCTGCGCCAAGGAACTGACCCGGCGCGCCGGCATCGACTGGACCCTTGCCCCCTTGAGCCGGTGCAACCGCTGCAACACCCGGCTCGAACCGGCCCCACAGGCGCTTGTCGAGTCCCTGCCGCCGCGCATCCGCGCGCGGGACAGCGCCGTCAACGTCTGTCCGCGCTGCGGTCGGCTCTACTGGGAAGGCAGTCACACCCGCCGCATCCGCCGGCGGCTGGCGGCATTCGGGGATGCCGGTGGGGACGAGCGCTAAGTGACGTCCGTCCTTCGGGACGCGCGTGTTCACATCGGAAACTTGAGAGGATACGATTGCGCGAGTCGTCGTGTTTTTTTCGCCATTTCGGATCGGAGGGATCCAAATGGGACAAGCTGCGTCCGTATTGGAACTGAAGTACGTCGCCATCGCGGTGATCTGCCTTCTGGTCCCCTCGACCGCTCCGTCAGCCTCGGCGATCACGCCAGATCCGAACGCGACAACGCAGCCGGTTGTGACGCCGCCTGCCCAGCCGAGTCGATACGAGCGCCGAATGCGCCGGTGGGCGGAGAGGGTGCAAATGCAGGCCCTGGCGGCGGCCGAAAAGGCAAGAGCCGTCGCCATCCGCGCGCGCCGGGGACGGCCGGGCCATATCAAGGGTCTGGAGCGAGAAGGCGGCCACCTGTATTGGGGTGAGCGTTTCCGTGTCGAAGGGGAGACGTTTTTCGGTGAAGTGCATTATAACGACGGCTGGAGCTATCGCGGCGAATTCCAGGCAGTCAATCCGCGGACTCCGGTCGCATCCGGCTATGGCGTGATGGTGTTCCCAAACGGCAATCGCTACGTGGGGCGTTTCAAGGAAAACCGTCCGGTTGGAGCCGGCGTGCGTGTCGATGCCGATGCGATAAAATGGTTTGTCTGGCCCGTGTTCCGCCTCGCTCAGCTTCACGGCCTCGCGAGCCAAGACCTTGGCTTCCTCGTAACGACCCTGAAGAAACAACTCTTGCGCCCTCTTGTAGGCTTCCCCTGGCTCGGCAGACTCGGCCCATGCCACGCTTGGCACCGTGAGAAATGCCAACGCCGATAACGTAAGAAACGTGGCGATTAGAAGAGACGGTGGGCGTGTGAGAGCGAACGGGCGCACGGCAGCTCTCCGCTCTACTGGGGCGGGCACTGTAGTACGGGAACTCGATAGAGTGAAATTCGAAGTGTGGCTGATCCAGAGCCTCGGAAGCTCGCACAAGGTCCGGAATTGGCTGAGCCTGTTGAAAAACTCTGGTTCAGGCGTTCGGCCCGAAATTCCTTGCCCACTAGGCAGAATCGACATTCATCGCATCCATAGCATGCAACACGCGATGTGGATGAATGCGAGGAAGTAGACCGCTCTGCGGTCATAGCGCGTAGCGATGCGGCGGAAGTGCTTAAGCTTGTTGAAGC
>Ga0209458_1000594_pt1 | contig 10976 bp, 5 predicted proteins | sample WorMetLIZAISLAND_FD_187411 | JGI IMG/M metagenome (GOLD analysis project Ga0209458, IMG submission 187411) | Marine gutless worms symbiont microbial communities from Max Planck institute for Marine Microbiology, Germany - Inanidrilus manae... ...
AATTTCGCCCCCCCCAAAAATATTTTTGGGGGGAGCCCCCGAAATTTTGAAACCAGTTTTGGATACTCGTTCTCACAGCCTATTTCTAGAATAAGTTTCGACCACGTCCTCCGACTTTGGTTCACAACATTGGGGGTTTGGGGCCCCCCAAATTTTAATGGGGGTGGTCCCCAAATTTAGGACCCAATTTTTAAAACTACACCTATATCCGACCATCTGAGCTATAAAGGTTCCCTGTCGGTACAGCCATCTTGGAGATCCTTTAGCAAAAGGTTTGGGCCTACGTTTGGGCTATTTAGCCACTTCCAGTGCAAAATCTGACATGATATTCTTGCCTGGCGACCCTGATTTTCTGAGATCTGACGCAGGACAGACAGACAGACAGACAGACAACAGATGACAGACGTGGCGACGGAAACAGAAGGCTCTCATACTAAGTGTGCGAGCATAATAAAGTACATTACAGTTTGTACTCAGCAAATCTGCATTAGTCATTTTTAAGGAAAATTTCTGACTTGATAAGACTCCTAAAGTGGATTCAGCATTCTAGCGACCAAAAACGCTATACAGAGATTAACAGTATGAGTTTGAATGTGGATTCAACCAGACAGCAAAGGCACACACCGTGCGTCATCTCCGTGTAACATGATAGGGCCGTCGTCGGTCGTCGGTATAACAGCAGCCACACCCAGCACACCCACCCATCCCACCGCGTCTCACTCACCAGACATCTCCGGCCGACTTGCAGCTGTAGCTGCAACAGCTCGCGACTCCCACCCACGGTCCGTGTCCCACCCCTTCCTCCCCTCCGCCCTGCATATGCTGTATCACAGACAAGCGGTTGTCGGTTGTCGTATATACGGATCGTCAATCGGGCACCGGCGGGCAGCCGCCGGCTACACAGTGGAAGTAATTTGCCGCTGAGCACCGACCGACCGACCTTGCTACGAAGAGAACAAGAAGCCCAGCTGCTGTTAGGATGGCCAACCGTACTGCCCCAGTGGCTGAGTGGTAACATCCTTGAATTGGTTCTCAAAGCCATGCTCACCGCGAACACCGTGATTACCAATGTACAGGGTGTGGCTAAAAACACCCCACCCCTACAAAAATCTCATTATTTCGGAATAATTTAATTCTTTTGCTGAATTTTCCAGAGGTTATTCATGAAACGTTTTACAGAAATAGCACAGGTTTAAACATAAAAGACGGTTTTCTCAAGTGCACAAACACAGAAATCAGATCAAAACCATTTTACACACAAATTTTAAGCCCCAGCACATTTGAAATGCAGGAAAAACGCCAGTCATGACATGCAGGAAATATAACTGATTGAATTAGACCTTACAATGAATGTTAAAAGTGTCTGGTACCAGTGTTGATGCAAGCATGCAGACGCCTGTGAAAGCTGGAGATCGGCTTAAAAACACCCCCCCCCCTATGAAAACTTAAATATCTTTAAATCAGCTTAAAAATTTTGCATGAAATTTTCATTGATTACAGTAAGAAAATTTGCTAGATTTGTGACAAGTTTCATTCAGCAATATCAAAGTATGTGCCATCGCTTAAAATTTGTGTGTAAAATGGTTTTGATCTGATTTTTTGTCTTCATGCACTTGAGAAAATCATCCTTTATGTTTTTTGGCTGAATTGCAGTCCGTATAACTAAAGCAGAAATGCTAAAATTTGCAGCACTAATGGTAAAATGTCTCACGAATAACCTCTGAAAAGTTCACCAAAAACATTAAATTAGTCTGAAATAATGATTTTTGTAGGGGGGTGTTTTTAGCCACACCCTGTACATCGGTAATCGTGGTGTTTGTGGCGAGCATGGCTGTGAGAACCAATTCAAGTATGTTACCACTCAGCCACCAGTCCCCCACTTTGATGTTTCATTTCCTGTAAAGCTCCTGAAGATCGTTGCTACTAGATGCGGGACTTTTAGCCAGAAATTCATCAAATACCATTTGGTGGCCGGGCTCCACCCGGACACGCTGGTATGGTTAAGTTCTGCATCAGATACCTGATGATGCCACTGCCACTCACTGTCTCTTGCATCGGTAAAATCCAGATTGGTTTTACCTTTCTGGCACCGACTTACTTGGGTAATCCCGGACAAATTACAGAGAGCCATAAAATGGTTGTGTGTGTGTAACATCTCACAAGTTATGGTACAAATGCAATTGGCACCTCACAAATCCATAAAAACACCTCGCAAGTCACTGCTACAGAGGAAACACACACACATGCACACAGATACATACCTGCACAGAAATGTGAATCTAAGTTTTTGGCCGACCGTACTTTCGGTCGAGCCTTTGGTACAATGTGTTGTCTGTCTGTCTGTCATCTGAGATGTTTTCTATTGTGGCAAACGGTACGTCCTAGCGAAAAACTCTCTGAAGGAGTGAATAGGAAACCAGGGTGAAAAAGTTGATTTCTGGGGTCGCTGCCATATTTCTACTTCCGGTATCACCGCTACGGCCACCGAGACGGCCGTTTTTGCCTTCTTTTTGCCTGTACAGCCCATCGATTGGTACTGCCCCATAAACTTAATCCTAACCCTAAGCCCATCACTAATTGATTTTTAAATTTTGCCCATCACTACAATGTCTGCATGCACCCCTCTTTATCTGAAAATATTAACCTTCAAAGTACCGTTTCGCCACTATAGGCCTACAAAACGTCACAGACAGACAGACAGACAGACGAGACATCGTTCCAAAGGCACGACCGTTCGTACGGTCGGCCAAAAACTGGCCACGTGCTCCACGGAATCGGTGGACAAAAGATCGTCATACCGTCAGGAATTGGTCTGGCAGCCGTCCTGGCAGTTGGACAACTGTGCCAGTGTGCCTCAGTCTATAAACTGTGAAGTGTGCACTGTTAGTGCCCAGTGGCCACTGGCCAGTGCCCACGGCAGGCCACGCCATGCATGCACTGTGGTCGCGTGGTCCACAGTCCATGCACAGTAGTCAAATACTTAACAACATTCTTGGGACGTAGGCTTTCACGCTACGTAATGCAAACGAATAACCCAGAGTCTGCTTTCAATTCTGACCGCAAAATCCGACCATACGCGCATGGATTGCTGCTAGAAAGTCCATTTGTACCATCTAGCACCAATTGCTGGGCTGTACGAGCAAAAATAAGGCAAAAACGGCCGTTTCGGTGGCCGTAGCGGCGAAACCGGAAGTAGAAATATGGCGGCGACCCAAAAAATGAATTTTTTAACCCTGGTTTCCTATTCACTCCTTCAGACACTTTTTCGCTAGGATCACCATTTTGCCACAATACAAAACGTCACAGACAGACAGACAGACAGACAGACAGACGACATGGCGTGCCATAGGCTCGACCGATAGTACGGTCGGCCAAAAATTATGCCTTTCAAGTTCAGTGTATTGCAATGCAAATAGCAGAAAGCAAGTCAGAACTCAGAACTCAAGTTTACACATAACACTGTCAACTCTCTGTTCAAAGCCTCAAGGTCCCCTCACACAACAGAAATCCTGTTTGGCCCAAATTGTATTTCAAATACAAATTACATAAAATTATGTATTTAAAATACAAAATAAAAAATACATGCAATGTATTTTAAATACGAATTTCAAATACTTGTATTTTTGGCCGAACGTACGGCTCGTGTCACACGTGAGTACTGAGTAGGCAGGCATTGTTTATAACAGTTAGCATGGCACAGTAGAGTGTTGACGGACAATAGGCAGTCAATCAATGAACGATCAACTTAACCAATCAGGACAGTTTTCCAACTCCCAGGACGGCTGCCAGACCAATTCCCAAAGGTAAGACAGTTTTACGACTGAGCCAGCACGGTCGGCCATCCCTAGCAAGAGCTGGGCTTCTTGTAAATACTTCACAACACTGGGCACAATGGCTAATACGGCCCTGCACTCAAGCCTCCAACCACACAAACTTAACTACATCTGTTTCATTCATGACAATGCCGAACTCTGACTCTGAAGTTGGTGATTGTTAAATTTCAGAATTTCGAACAGTGAAGCCTTACAGTATTTTTAGTTGTTAAGTGTTTGTATATTTTTACATGGTGAACTGCAGTTCTTAAAATCATTAGCATTTTTAAGGGTACGGTAGTACGGTCCAATTTTGCTATTTTTCCTGCAGTATTCCTTTAGTACTTGTTAGATCTGCTCAGACTGCTCATGTTGTTTATACTTTATGTGCTGAACTAGTCTTCTGGTGCTAAGTAGTAATGCTGGGTGTCATGATTGCAACTTCATGTACTTGTTTTATTTTACTGTGCAATAACACAATCTTACCATTTAGGCCTAAGTCGAAAAGCGAGTTGAAAAAGTTTCAAGTCAGTTGAATTTCAAGATCTGAAGGCACTCCCAGATAAAGGTACATGCCATAGATAAATAACCAGCTACAAAAGAAACTTGAACTGACATTTCTGGGGTAATGTCAAAAATCAGCATCTGGCTGCCAAAATCGACTTCTTCATTTACAAAATATGCTGCATCAAACACACAAAATACATGTGTGTTTGTGTGTGTGTATAACATCTCACAAGTTATGTTACAAATGCAGTTGGCACCTCACAAATCCATAAGAACACCTCACAAGTCACTGCGACAGAGGAAACACACACACACAAACACAGAAATGTCAGCTTAAGTTTATATTACCGTGTGACACTATACTGCAGTACATGCCATCGTCATGTTTCTGTATATGTGTCCATAACATGCCGGTATTGTATTAAAATGTCTAAAATTTGGATCACGTAAACAACTTCACATGATAGCCCAGGAACACTGTTGATAGTAAGGGTCTGTGCGAAATTGGAATGGGGTCACCCCAGTGGGGATGCCAAATGCAGTTGGGATAAATTAAAATAGGTGGGAATAGGCATTTTCAAGCCAAGCATGTGAAAAATTCAAACTTTCATATTTTGCAAACTACTGCATCAATTGCAACCAAATTTTGCACGGTTAAAAACACCACTGTAAACCCTTTGTGGGTGGCTCTAATATCCCCCAAACAAATCCAAGACGGCAGATGGATGCCATGTTGAAAAATAAAAAATGCAATATCTCAGAAACCTCTAGACCAATTTTCATGAAATTTGTATTGCTGATACATATTGGCCATCCAGACACTACATGGCCGAAACTGCACTATGCATGGTTTCGGCTTGAATGCCCCATGTAATCTTGAGCTCTGTTGGCTTCAAAGTGCTAGATAACTGACATATGCAGCTGGTCCTGTTAAAAGTAGTTGATTATATTATATGGAGTATGAAGTGGAGGTGCCAGGCCAAGAGGTAGACGAAAGAAAACGTGGAGAGAGATTGTGGAAAAAGACTGTCAGGATCGTAAATTGAACAGGGAGGATGTCATGGATTGTAATACATAGACGAAGCAGATAAGGGATAACTGATGACAACAATATGATAAATGGGTAAATGTTGCTTCTGGTACCGGCTCACACGGGTTGTCCCAGAAAAAATCCAGAGAGTGGTAAAAGGGTTGTGTGTGTGTGTGTGTGTGTGTATGTCTGTAGTAAAAACTTAAAGCGACATTTCTAGGGTAATGTCAAAAATCAGCATCTTGCTGACACACTAGACTTGTTCAGTTATAAAATATGTTACCTCGAACAAAGAAAGAAGTCCTTAAAGTTATTTGAGAAGAGCACGTCGCTCCTCGGCAGATAAAATGAGTACTCGAATAGCAAATTACTGCAATCGCACCTAGCATGTTGTTTCCATTCAAAACTGTCGAGCCGAGTTGAAAGATTCGGTTTGACTCAGCTCAGCGTATGTGTCGCATGCACGTTGTATGTTGTGCCGCTGCAAAAATGACTGCTGGGCCATAGCTTCGTTGCTATCATCCGATCACCATGCTGCATTTGTTTTGTTACGTTTTTTGCACATGAATTTCTCTTCAACCCCCACTTCAATCTTGAACCTGACTATACAATAAGAAAGGGAATTCAACACAGAATTCAACAATGTAATCTGCGTACGGAACGGAAATATTGTCACGTTTTCACACACGAGTCGATCATTGATCAGTACGACATTTCTGCATAGTATTCACCCCCAACTAACCCTTCCCCTTCGACAAGTTAATACACCCATACTGAGCCCGACCCCACTCACCATCTCAAATGGCATCCGGATCCAATCAGCCGTGTTGCTCATTAGACCCCGAAATCGATCGAGTCGAGCAAAACGATCGATCCATGGCAATTTGTGCCCGACTCGACGATCAACTCGACTTTCGCCAAATCTTTCAACTCGGCTCGACTCAGCTCAACTCAGGCCAACTGTGATCAACTCGACCGCTTGGCCGTTACACTGGCCCAGTGATGTGCACGATAGTTTGAAACATCTGTTATTAGTTTGTCGATTAAGCCGTTTAGAAATTACGCACTTCCGACTGACGGCAGTCCTCGAAAATTTGGGGTAAATTTGAGGTTTTCCTACACCAATTTTTACGGGTGGGGAGAAAAATTTTCGAAACTAGGGGCCCAAGTTTTCAGCCTTGACCCCACATCGAACTTGTGCAAATTTTGTAGCGAACCGTATGTACCGCGGGACGGCTGAGATCCATCGTCTAAAAAATTAGGGCATAAACCAAGCAACCAGTAGGCCCTAAATAAAATTTAATATGGCACTGCGCAAAAACAGAAGCCGTTCCCGGCTACCACGCTGGCTGGCTAAAATGGTTTTTTTTCTGAAACATGGTAGGCCTATACATGAATAAACCACGGTTTCATACATATTGTGAGGCACGATGGACGTTAGTCAAAACCCATCGTAGGCCTAACCTCCTGAAGCTGCCTCTACAACACGTTTGTACATGTGCTTGATTAAATTTTTTACGTCTATGAGGTTTATTCAGCTGCCTATTCTCCGACGGTTGTCTGGTGAATTGTAACCCAATTTTGCGAAAACCAGGGTTACGTGTGGATATCAGACCGAGGCTATACGAGGGATATATCCATGGATATTTCTATACGTCAGTTTTAATTGTCAGTAGGTAGAGCTGTGTGGGTATACCCGTAAACACGTGTACGGGCTTGGTCAGTTACTTATTACCACGCGATGCACTAGGGCCTACAGTGCAAAGCGTGGTCTTGCTATCGCATGTCGTCTGTCTGTCTGTCTGTCTGTGACGTTGGTGGATCATGACCACATAGGTTGAAAATCTTGGAAACTAACTGCACGAACAATTAGCCCAACATCTTCGCTCTGCGTAGCCAAAAGATCATCTACCTACTCCCAGGGGAACATGGAGAAATTTCGGGAGACTAGAGGTGGGGTGGGAAAAAGTGGCGTGCTGGAGCACAAAAGTGGCAATATCTCTGAAACGAGTTAAGATAGAGGAAAAGTTACTATGGACGGTCTATATGAAGTCACCAACGCTGTTTCAAATGGCACCATCCTCGACCCCCTATGACCTCCTCTTCCCCTAGATTACGGATCACAACGCCAACAAAACTCTAATCGCTATTATCTCAGGAACGGCTAAGGGTAAGCATTTCAAATTTTCTATGCACATTCAAAAACTTTCAGGGCACTCGTATATGTAAGGCGCATCGCGCGGTCATCTTTGCGATAGCACAGCTTTCTTGTTTTATGTTTGGGCATGGGTACAACGCTGCGGTAGGCCTATAACGGGTAGGCTATACTGCAGGTATAGGGGTATTTTGGGCGCCATCTATTAGGTGTAAATCTGAGGGTCACAGTCGCACTGTGTCATGCATGTGTGAATTTTTCAACTATATATGAGTCAATTACTTAGGCTTACTAGCAGTAATTTTTTCAACAAGCGGTATATAAAGCCATGATAATGCGAACTATTTTCAAATCAGTTACGGGCAAAGGAACGATTCTGTAGTAGGGGGCCAAGGGCCAATTACACAAAATATGTAAGTATACAAAATACGCGGGGTCTGGGGCAGAGCCCCAGCCGACAAACGATTTGGTGCATTTTAGCCTTAAAATCTGACATTTGGTGGCAACAATTTTAATAATTTTCAGTCATAGCCAAGGTGAGCAGCGAGACTGGAGGCTGATTTAGCATTTTCCGGAGGGGCCAATAACATGGATGACCCCAGAGGTATTGGAAGGGACGGGGCAGGCCCCTCCTGCCCTTCCCCACTTCCTCGGCCCATGAGATCAGTTAATTACCGTGTAGTGCATTATCGGCAGCAGGCAGACTCTCAAGTGGCCTAGACCACAGGCTGCGCAATTTCAGTACAATATATTGACGCCGAAAACAGTGCTAAAATATAATCATTAGGCCTGCAGGCCTAGTTGTGTCAAACGTTTTAAACATTTTTATTTTTGACGAAAACCTGTTTGATAACGTTTTTAAAATTTTCAATAAATTTGGCGTCTGAATGCCATTTTGCGTCACAGCTTGTTCAACCAAAGTGAGAAAAGTCGACTTTACAGCACTGAATCAGCTGACTCGACTTCAAAGATGGACGACTGACTCGATCGATCGACTCGATCGATTTCGGGGTCTATTGCTCATCACTACAATGTCGGCATGTGCCCATTAACCTTCAAAGTTCCCATTAAAACAATGTAAAAATCAACTTTTTGACCCTGATTTCCTATTCACTCCGTCCGACAGTTTTTTGCTAGGACGTACCGTTTCGCCACAATACAAAACATTACAGACAGACAGACAGACAGACGAGACATCGTTCCAAAGGCACGACCGATAGTACGGTCGGCCAAAAATATAGGAAAATTGTTGGTAGCGTTTTTGAGAAAATTCACTTTAAAGATTTTAAAGCAATTTTTGAACTGCAATTTAAATAACTTCCAACGAATCGATTTGCTGAAATTTTACACTTTTGTTAATGATGACACCCCAATACATTTTGTAAAAGATTACGGAAATCTGACGTGGAGTTTTTAGGGGAAACGATTGAGACAGCCATAAAAATGCATGGTCATCTCGTCACACGGTCAAGTCATCACATGGTCAACTCATCACATGATTTTAGGCGATTTTAGGGTGTGACAAGTTGACTGGCTCCCGACAGATGGACAAGCAAAAGCTCTATCCCATGAGCGCTCCGCTAATAGAGCGACGCGCTAATAATATATGTGCGTGTGACGTGTCACAAGTTATGATACAAATTTCTGGCATGAATCTGACGTCAGAGTAAAATGTGGACCTGCGGACCAGACCTGCGGACCGGCAATAGGGTAAAATGCTGCTTCTAACCCTAACCTTAATCTTAACCCTAACGCTAACTCTTACCTGACCCTAAACCTAAGTATAAACCCTAACACTAACCCTAACCCTAAAACCCAGCCATACCCTTAACATGAACCCTAACCCTACTTACCCTATATTTTAGGTAGACCCCTGATGTCTCACCTGCGTGTAATGTTACAATAAAACCCTGGTTACGCAAGGTTTGACTAAAAGACGACGGTCTACCTAAAAACCGGTCCGGCCCGGCCAGGAAAAACATGGCCAGGGTCTTTTAAAAATCTTACAACAACTGATACATGTGAATTTATCCAATTATTCCCTTGGAAGAGATTCAATAGTGTCGATCTCTAACACACGCAGCCTGCTGGCACTTCATTTTGTCATGAAATTAGGGAAATCTCTGACGTCAGATTCATGCCAGAAATTTCCATTGACAAACATCTGACTCTAAATTCCACGGATATCAGTCAATGAAATTACAACTTAGCGGTCTGACTAAACACCGCGTCGACCGCCGCAGTAGCGTCGTCCGCATATTTTCCGCGGCGACCGCATGTCTTATTCCTCAGGTTTTTCCCAATTCCCACACTGCCATCGACGTTGACAATAGTAAGATATCACGTCCTAATAATTTTGGCAGCCGTGGATGCGGAAAATATGCGTTCAACGCGGTATTTTAGAGGTCGACGCGGTGTTTAGTCAGACCCCAACTTAGTTATGAAATTAGGTTTGGCTATATACAGAAACTGCAAATAGCGCATTTAATTCCATTAGAGACAATTAATATTGTCAGTTATAACAAATTTTCCAAGCCCCGGCCGGGCCGGGCCGGTTTTTAGGCTAGACCAAAGACGACGGGCTGGACGACGGGTCGCCCGCACTGACCCGTCGTATGGCCCGTCGTCTTTTAGTCAGAGGGAGCCAGTCAACTCGTCACACCCTAAAATCGCCTAAAATCGTGTGACGAGTTGACCCAACTTGACCGTCGTGTGTAACGGCGTTGTGACGAGATGATTCTGTGAAGAAAACGCGCCTGTGACGAGTTGAACTTGACTGGTAGCCTAGTCAGACCGCATTTTACCAGCACCACCTAAAACCACACGACGGGAGTGTGCTACGGAATTATGGATCATCATTCCCCTGGATCATATTCGCTTCACGCATAACTCAATGATTATGGTAATATATGCTATAGCCTCAATGAAATAGTGCTCATAAACAAACGAATATTACCTTTCATGCACGTCAACGTTGGAATCGATAAATAAAGATGGCGTCACGTCGTTACAACGCAGCTAGCCCGGCTAGCTGCCCAGCGACGCCTACCGCTATGACCATGGTGTCGCTGACGCGACGGTGCCACCCCCTGGCGACTAAGAATGACTCGTAGGGGAAAATTTTAACATTTTCAGAGCGCCGCGGATTTACACGTTTCACTTAGAGAGGGAACGATTTAGACCATCATCACTTACGAGACGATTGCCGTCGTCTCGTAAGTTTATCGTCGTCTCGCAAGACGAGTAGCCAACTTGCAAATCGTATCGCAAGTCACGTGCCATGAGAGCACACACACACACACACACACACACACACACACACACACACACACACACACACACACACACACAACCATTTTAGGGCTTTAGGGTTGGGTACTCACCCGAAATCCCCAGCCTTTCCACAGTCCATCAGCCCTTAGATTATCATTAACATTACCCTCTGCCCTAGCACAGCGTTGTGCTGCGTTCC
>Ga0209458_1000595_pt1 | contig 10963 bp, 11 predicted proteins | sample WorMetLIZAISLAND_FD_187411 | JGI IMG/M metagenome (GOLD analysis project Ga0209458, IMG submission 187411) | Marine gutless worms symbiont microbial communities from Max Planck institute for Marine Microbiology, Germany - Inanidrilus manae... ...
CCTTTAGTAGATAAGGTACATTTTTGATAGTCGCCCCTTACACGGGGGCGCGGATTGAAACTCTTTTTGCCGGCTGATCGCCACCAGGAATGCCTGTCGCCCCTTACACGGGGGCGCGGATTGAAACCTTCGGCCTTTAGTAGATAAGGTACATTTTTGATAGTCGCCCCTTACACGGGGGCGCGGATTGAAACCTTCGGCCTTTAGTAGATAAGGTACATTTTTGATAGTCGCCCCTTACACGGGGGCGCGGATTGAAACTCTTTTTGCCGGCTGATCGCCACCAGGAATGCCTGTCGCCCCTTACACGGGGGCGCGGATTGAAACGGTGACGTATTCAAGTTCGTGGAGGCCTTCGTGGTCGCCCCCTACACGGGGGAGCGCAGATCGCAGCGAGCGTCGGGTACGTCTCACCTTGCGTGGGTCAGGCTTGTGAATCGGCATCATTCTCCTCCCCGGAGGGAGTCTCCGAGCGTAAAACTCCGATCAGACCTCCAATATTCACGGATTATACTGGACGGCTAAGGACTTTACTGGACTATTCTTATATGTTCATATAGAGAGTTCTTGTATTTTATCGGACGCCTTCGTACATCCTTTTGGCTGATCCCTTGTCCGCCAAATACTGCTCAAATCCAGCCACAGCCCCCGTGATCGAGCCCCTCCGAGCCCACATCGGAAGCGTTTGACTGCGCTCGATCACTAGTCCCCTCATCCCGCGCCCCTCGCGGCTTCCCGCTCTCCACTTTCTTCCGTTCTCACTGGCCGAACTCCTGCGGCTCCGGGTCGAATTTTGGTTCGATCGGGGTCCAATTGGGGGTTCATATGGACCATGAGTCATCTAACGATATGATTTATATTAACTTTATTTTTCATTTTGGCGGACAAGGTAGCTCCCAGGCGTCCGCGCTGCGCGCCAGGGCGTTGACCCTACGACAAAACCGCAACGGGCAGCCTATCCATCAAGAAATGGAAAGGCCTGCGGGATCATCCGGTAGAAAAGCAGGACCAGTCGTGCGGCGCCGCTGCTGTCTCCACCATCTTGCATTATTTCTACAGACAGGAGGTCTACGAGAAAGACATGCTCGATGAGAGCAGACGGATCGGGGTCATCACTGAGCGTTTACGTCCGTATATCAAGTCGGTTGGCTTCAGCCTTGACTTCGGGTAACTCAAGAGAATTCTTCTTTATGTATAAAGGTCCTAATAAAAAGAGTCATGCTACGTAAAATAAGCGTCATTTTTGTTTCCCTGTTCATAGCGAAACCTTGTTGGGCAGATTTACCCCTAACCATTGAAGACTTGCTGACGGAGAAGAATGAATTTCGGGTAGAGTTTGGGCTTAACTATGCCAACGCCGATGGAAAGAATGTCAAGACCCGGTTTGACTCGGTGCAAACTGGATCGGGAAACTTCATACTGCTCCCCGTGGATGTCAGCAACCAACGGGAAAATAGTGATGTATTCGCCTTAACGCTCGGCGCTCGTTATGGAATTACCGACAAGACAGAGATTTACAGTCGCTTAACAGCTCTCGCCGAGGATATTCGTACTCAGGCTGGAACAGAAACATACAACAGCTCCTCTCAGCGCTGGCATGAGTTCGTGCTTGGTGTTAATCACCAGTTCTCGGAAGAGAATGACACGCCTTCCTTTTTGGGATTTGCTGAGATTTCAGCTATTGAAAACACGGATACGGACAAGTCTAGTTTTGTCTACGGAAAATCGGGGCAAATTGGATTCACAACCTATCGTAGCATCGATCCCGTAGTGCTCTCCTTGACCGCCGGATATCGCTATGCAGGTAGTCGGAATGTCGATGGACAGCAGGTTGATCCAGGCGATTTGTTGTTCATCAACCCCAGTCTTGGTTTTGCGATCAATAACAAAATCACAGTATCAGGTGGCGCGCTATTCAGGTTTCGCGGAAAGGATAAGGTAGCAGGTGATCATGCCGGTATGCGAACTTCGCAAACCGACCTTAGTTTTGGGTTAGGTTACGCGGCTAGCAAGGATGTAACGTTACATTTCAATATATTAGCAGATATAAGCGGAGATACAGGTGCCCAGACAGGATTGAATCTAAGTTACAAAATGTAACGACCACGAAAACGCCAGCCTCGTCTATTCAGAAATGAAGGAATTATCATGACACAAAAACTGAAATCTTTTATGATTGGCTTTCTGCTGATGGGAGTGCTTGGACATCCCGCGCTTGCGGATACGGGCAACCGGGGTCATGGGCTAAGCCCAGAGGAGCTGGCCTTCGTTTTTGGCGATCCCAATGCGGATGGGTTCGAGATCCTGTCTCCGCAGGAAATGGCGGAAATCGAAGGTAGATGGACCTGGCACGCGCTTCGGCAGTTTCTTATCTTTGGCCGTGGTGGCTGGGCCGGTATACGGGCGGCGCGGTCCTACATAAGGACGGTGCGCCAGTACCGTTCTCAAGGGTGGCACGTTAAGCTGATGCACCACCCAGGGCATCACAAGAATCCTGCCGATGGTCTGTACTATAGGCACTGGCAGGTAACGCGGTACAAGCCTGGGAGGGAAAACAAGCGCAGCGAGGTACACGAGTATTTCCCGTACGGAAAGGGAAGCAAAACCAAGTTTAGGTAGTTACCCTGAATCCATAGGATGGGGCACAAGGCCACGGTAGGCTTTTCCTCTCGGTAGCTCTGTAGACTGTGGAACTACCGCTTAACCAAAACCCCTCGATCATCTAAGGATGCCGCTCATGTATAAAAAAATTGCATACGGAATAGTGCAGGACATTCTGAAAGAGGTTGTCGCCAGCGGTAGAGACCGGATTATGACTTTGCTTGATGTAGATAATGAGGAATCTATAGCTGTGACTATATCTAAAGAAGGGAAGGACCAACTGCACATAATTACAACTCCAGACGGTGGTGAGGAGCGGCATACCTCAAGAAAAATAAATAGTGAGGATTCCGCGTTTTGGAGTACGGTTGACGAAATTAAGTATTACGTACGCATCGGAGCTTTTTATGACGATGAGAACACGAAAGAATTAATCAGGATATGGGTTGAGGCTGACGTGGCTGGATGTAAAAAATCACGCAGTTACCACGCTTTAGTCGGTACTGGGGAAATTCTAAATTCGGATGATTTAACTATCTGGGAACCACAGTTGTAAATAAAAAACCATGCTTAGGATTACAAAAGATAAATTAACTGAATCTTTGTCTAGTGGTAAGGAGCGGATTCTGAAAATTTTCAAGAACCCTGAGAGAGAAACTGCGCGCCGAATTGCGGAAGATAAGTTAAAGGAGCTGCTGGCTGGCGATAGAGCCAGAATTCTCCAAATTTTCAAGAACCCAGAAAAGGAGTTTCCGATAATAAATGGCGTTGAGTATCAAGTATGTGTGAGCGCGGGTTATAAGCATAAAGATAAAGAGAAAAAGAAAATCAAGGTCGAGGTCTAGGTGGAGCACGGGGGGCGTTGGGAGCTACCTAAATATGGCTACATAAACGCCGACGATTTAAGATCTCTCGAAGGTAAAAAGCCTTCCCACGAGCTGAGCACTGTTGCATACCAGTGCATACCCAGAATCGCCACTGGCTCCAGACGCTTCTAGGCGCTTTTCTAATGACGGCAGCAACGCTCACGGCCGCCGGTGAAATTCATCTCCGTTACCCAACCGCAGCCGGAAGCCTGCCCGGCAAGACCTGGAAGGACTTACGGGACGCTCAGGTTGTAAAGCAGAATTTGGACGTCTCGTGTGGTTCCGATGCTGCGGCAACAATTCTGCAATTTTTCTACAGGCAGGATATATCCGAGGAGGACATCCTCGCTGAAGTCATCGCGGCCAATCTCGCCAGTGTGGTTTCGGACTTTGAGCGCAGCATCCGTTCGACGCTAATCCGGGCGGCGCTTGACGGCGCGGTATCCAGCGAAGACATCAAACGGAACCTAGCCGCCCAAATATAAGGGTGCAATCGGGGACGGCGCTTAGCCTTTCAGACATCGAGAAGCGGTTTGTCCAGGCGATCCAGTCCCAGCTGGGGGCCACGGCGTCTTTTGGCGACCTCCAAGCGGCGGTCGAAACGTTCAGGTTTAAGGCCGTTGGGTTGTCGCTCACCTTCGAGCAACTCAGGCAACTCGGCATTCCGGTCATCGTGCACTTGCGCCTTCGGGGAGAGGACCATTTCTCCGTGGTGCGGGGCATCGGCCAGAATGGTTTGGTGCTGTTAGGTGATCCCGCCTGGGGAAACCGAAAGCTTGAAGCCCACCGCTTCCGTGCGGCGTGGGAGATCGGCGGAGAACCGGGCAACATTCTGGTCTTTCTGCCAAAGGACGCGGCGGTTCTCGCGCAGGCCGACCGCAACTTTTTCCAAGCCCCAAAGCTAAACGCATTGCCGCTTCAGAGCCTTATCCTATTGCGCAAGCCTTAGGCTTTGAATCAAGGCCGGGTTTTAGCCGTACTGCCCGGTGACCCGGAGATGGCCACGCAAACTGGTTTTTTTACCAAAACGCCTCGAAGACAAACCATGCAGGCTATCGCGCAGCTTCAGGTTTGGGTGGGGCGAGATGTCATTGCGGGAGTTCCGGTGCCTTGCGGAGTGCGCGCTGGGACGGACGAAGGAGAACGCGGGCTGCTTAAGGTAATGGCCGTCGCCCAATTTTCTGCACCCGAAATCGGATGGACCCACTTTTCGGGTTTCACGAAAAGTGGCGACACTCCGGTTCCCGCTAATCCACAGCCTTTTCCTGCTATGAGCCCACATTGGTATTATGCGTTTGACGTGGGGTTATGAGGAAAATTAATCCATATCGAAGGTTCTATATTTACCAGTATCGTAGTCGTAGACTTCTACGGTATCGCTGTCAATGTTTTTGTTTTGTACCTCAACAGTCTTATACTGTCCGGTACCATGGTCGTATATTTCTATATCAAGACCCGGCCTGACAAGATTTCCTTTATCTGTTTCGATATAAGATCCGACTTCCCAATCATAGCCATCCTATGCGTGGGCATCAGCAATAAATACCGTGAAAGAAATGGCTAATATTAATAGGGGAAATAGAGCTTTCTGCATATCATGCTTTCCATCTGTTATGTGCCACCTCTGGTGCCGGCGCCTGGTGAAGGAGTTGGTGTGTTGATTTCAATGATTTTCATTGCTTCAATAACTTTAGTGCGCGAAGCGCATCATAGTTGAAACTATGGACTTTAAGTCCCTTCACGTTCAGTCCGTGGCTTATCCACGGATGAGGACTTTAGTCCTCCAGACTATGGACTTTCAGTCCATAGTGGTTGATTGAAGGGATTAATGCCCCTGTGAGCCACAGACAGTCTCTAGAAGACTACTCACGGTTGAAGGTAGTTGTACTCCGAAAACATGTAGAGTGCCACGCAAGTCCGTACATGTACGGCTAGATTTTTGGCATCCTCTTTCCTGATGCGCTTGGAAAGCGGATTAGCCCCCACCTCGCGTGGTTTACCTTGACCTTGGCCTTCGGGTAGCACAGAAGGACCTGAGACAGCGTGGTACGGAAGACGGAAACACTGAGCGAGGCGCCAGCAAGTGTGTCTCGTGAGTATTTAGCCTGTTCGGTTATGAGAAGTAGGAACTGCTCGTCAGGACCAAGCGAGGTCAACCTGTCGAAAGAAACACCTTCATACGCATAATTGGCAAAGATGATTTAGATTGGCTTACGGGGGGAAGTTGAGGTCCTCTATTGTAAGGTTGTTCCAGCGGACTGCTATTTCCGTACCACTTCTTGTGCTACCGCCTACAGCAATAATAGTACCATCGCTTTTTTTAATCACATCATAGGCTGCACTGTTGGACCTTTCGGTAAAGTCTACGAGTTTCTCAACGTGGGGTGTTGAATCCTCTCTCCAGATGAACGCCTCCTTCCGGGAGAACGGCCTACCATGTGTGCCTCCGGTGTATAAACATACCCCCACGATAACAGTCCCATCTTGATTCACTCCATGTGCCTCTGCATGATAGGCCGATGGGGTAGGTTTTTGGCTTGGGATAACATTGAGGTTTTCTATATTAAATTCGTTGGTGACTGGATCTTTCTTCCAGCGGACTGCATGTCTTATGGATGGGTTGTCTGGGTGGCCACTGGAGCCCACAATAACATTTCCATTACCACTTACTGCATAGGACCAAGCGTCACTACCGACTCCAAGGCAGTTGAGAACCGTTCCTGTTGTTATTGTACCGTCTAGCCAACAGGCCGCGTGCCTGTAGTTACGGCCATCTATCTGATTCCTTAGCCTGCACTCTCCCGCAATGGTCCTACCATTGTCATTCGTAGCATGGGCAAAACACGCAATAACTACTTCGTTATCTCCTGGGTCGGGTTTTTGGAGTTCATCTATATTTAGAGTGCCACTAGTATTAGTCCAACGAAGTGCATTTATGGCGCGAGGGTGGAAACCATATCCTACAATGACATCGCCGGCAGCGTTTAAATCGCTGGCAGTACCACCTACATAATTATCAGGGAATCCGAGGTCCTCCATTTCTGGAGTTTCGTCTTTCCTCCAACGAAAGGCACGTGATATACCCAGACTGTTGGCTGATCCCACAGCGATGCTGCCAGTAGCGTTTACTGCGGAGACAGTAGCGGACGTCCCGTTGCTGAGGAATCCCATGCTCCTCGGGGATAATCCTTCCTTCCAGTATATGGACTTTTGACCGATTGCCCCTACAATGATGGTACCGTCGTTATTCATTCCAGAGGCAGCTGTTCCTATATCGACGATAGGTACTTTAACATTTGTGATATCTGGCATGTTCTTATTTCTCTCTGTGAGGTGGGTTTAATCAGCGGAACCTTTAAATAATACTTGAAGATCGCTCCTGGATATTAATACTCATCCTGTCTATTGAAATTTTAATCCAAAGTCCAGGAGAATGATTTCCGGTACTATCAAATCGCTCATCGTGTGTCGCTCATGCGCAAGCCGCTGTAATCAGGCTGTTGGTGTTGAAGTGGATGAAGGGAAGGTGATTACCTAGGCGCTTGAGCGCGCCTAAGCCCTGATGCGTGGTGGATCGGAGTAATCCGTTCATGCCTGAAGTGGCTTGCAAAGTATAAGTATAGAGCTAACGGTGCTTTAAGTACAGGGAGTTTTTTGGTCTTTTCCGTTTGCTCCTGATCTTTCAGCATTGCTGGGGGATTGCTTAATGGAGTAAGAGGGGACAAGTAGGGTTCTGGCGTGTGGGTCTCTGAGAAGCCTGTAGAGTGGCTGCCACTCCAGAAATCTACAATTGCCTGAGAGGAGCTCTGAGGGCCTTTCCGACGGCTTCTGCGTGTCATTTTTGCTTTGGATTTACAGTGCCGTGCCAGTGAGCTGGAATTGGGTCTCTTGGCTCGACTTTCGCTCTGAGCGCTTCCCTCGGTAGAGATTTCTCCCTGTAGACCTTTTCGTTGGACTCTCTGCTGCTCCGTTCTTGTCAGGGTGGTTGATGACTGGCTGTTCTGTGCCACAGGTCATGGGTTTAGGCTCGGTTGCGAGGAGTTTTCCACAGATTGGGGCCGTTAACTATCGGAAACTATAGGTACCCTATAGGTACCCTATAGGTACCCTATAGGTACCCTATAGGTACCCTATAGGTACCCTATAGGTACCCTATAGGTACCCTATAGGTACCCTATAGGTACCCTATAGGTACCCTATAGGTACCCTATAGGTACCCTATAGGTACCCTATAGGTACCCTATAGGATTTCCCCGGTAAGTGCCCGTGGATAACTTCACTTATTGCCAGGTTTTTTCACAAGGATCAAGCGCGCAGAAACCGGGGGTGGACTGTTCCTCAACGTCAATCCTCCGTGGTTCGTCTCGATCTTAGCCTTCGGGTAGCACCGAAGAACCTGGCGTAGGGCGGGACGAAATGTTTCTTTGAAATGGTCCATCATACCAGGCGTCGAATCCCCCTTGGGCCTCCTGGTCGAATCGAAGCCAAGGGATACCGCCATCCTCCTGGTTAGCGCCCAGGGCGTCCAACCGCTTGAACACCTCCCATGCCCGTTGCCGCGCGTCGGTGTTGGGCCGGCGGTCTATGTGCTCGGAACCAACCTATCGAAACCGACTGGATCGACTGGCTGGTTGCAAACAAGATCTAGCTGGCTTTGAATCCAAACAGGATATGCATTTCTCCACACCGTTTTTTTGCCAGACTTCCCTGCCGTACCGGAACCCTGGGGACAGTGTGAGGACGTGGGACCAACGGCCTTGTGAGCCACGGACAGCCCCTCAAGACCCCTCACGGTCGAAGGCAAGGGGGGAAGGTTGCAGAATGCTCCATAACCGCGCTAGAGCGCTGCACAGGGCCGGGCCGTACACGAGGATCGGATTCTTGCTCCATCTTTCCCGATGCGCTTGGGAATTTCGGACATGCTATCCGGTCGCTTGGCGGCCTGGGAGCGCAAGATTGGAGAGGGGCAGGGGGGGTAGGTGGCCGCCGAGAACAGCTCTATGAGCCTCTCAGGGGATCTGAAGGCGATGCGCCGTCCTATAGCGGTATGGTCTTCAACGGAGCTAAGGCCAGAGCTTAATCACCGCGATGACGAGGCCGCCGACGGTCAAGGTCGTAGCGAACGACCACGCCATGAAGCGGTTTATCGGTAACGTATAGGATCCCTATTAGGATTGTCCCACCAAGTACCCGTGGATAACTTCACCGAGCAGGCTAGCCCTCCGATCTGCCCCAGAGGAGCGCCCCGAGAGTCACGTAGCGGCCTTCTGAGGTCGTTTGCGGGGTGAACCTATACCACACACCCTTATCCTGGAAAGCTCCCAGAGAGGCTCTCTGAGGCTCCCAGCACCACCTCGACATCGAGCCACCCGAGCAACCGCCCCGGCCCCGGCGGCGCTTCCCTTCCTGCATGCTCAGTCACCAGCCACCGGACATCGAGAGCAGATTCCCTCTGATCCGACCCAAAAGTGTACGCGCGTGCTCACTCCGTCAACGGCTTCGCCGTCCTCCAGTCGCTCCGCTCCTTGCGGCCCCTGCGGGGTGACTTCCGTTGCGCGCGCTCTGTAAATCTGGAAGGGTCGGCTCCGAGGGAGTGTCGCTTGTCTCACCAAGAAAATGCAGGAAGGGAAGCGCCGCCGGGGCCGGGGCGGTTGCTCGGGTGGCTCGATGTCGAGGTGGTGCTGGGAGCCTCAGAGAGCCTCTCTGGGAGCTTTCCAGGATAAGGGTGTGGTATAGGTTCACCCCGCAAACGACCTCAGAAGGCCGCTACGTGACTCTCGGGGCGCTCCTCTGGGGCAGATCGGAGGGCTAGCGTCGTGTCAGAACAGTCGCCAATTGGGATTTATCGCCGAATGGTCTGAAAAAAAGAAAACATTTGTTGTTGTCGCCAGAGCCTCTGTGGGCAAGGGGAGGAAACCGGTTAGCAACTCGTGTGGAACGGCTTGCCCGTTCCACATGGGTTACTAATGGGTTTTCCCCCGATCCGAACGTAGTGAGGATGTCCACAGTAAGGCGATCAGCGAAAAAGCCTTCCGTTTGCACGATCCGTGCGATCTCTTGCCTTTGGGTTTCGCGCGAACCGAATCGATGTGTGGGCGCTGGCTGACGCCGAGCGTCGATTCAGCACCGAGCTCGACGAGAGCTTATATACCTCGGCCCGTGAAGGTGCCTATCTGTAGCCGTGCCGGCGCATTTCCTGCTCGATGGCCTTTGTCATCTCCGGTTGCAGCGCCGCCGCCCATTCCTTGCCGGCGGCTATGGAGCGTTCCAGGAGGAACGGCATGGTCCGGATGCTTTTTTCCCCGGTCGGTGAGCGATAGAAAGCGATGATGTCACGCAGCTCCGTCGCCGTGAAGGTCTCGGTATAGATCGGCAACATACGCTTGATAAGGTCGTGGCTGTTAGCCGAGAAAACATCATTAAGCGTGCGATGCAGGATGGCCTGCACTTGGTCGCTCGGCGGCGCCCGCAAGGCGGTGATGATCTCCATGGCCGTCTGCGTGGCAAGGCTGCTGATCATGGTCTCAATACCGGTCAGGGTGATTAATTCCGCCGCGATCCTAGTCCGCTCGCGCATATCGGCGGCCGTCGCCTCGGCGGGTATCGGGCGCGCCGAGGCGGGGCTCGCGGCACCGGAATAGGCCCACGACGGCGCCGCCGTCATGATGATCATCATGACGGCGGCGCCGAAAGCGGGCGCCGCGAGAGGGGTTCTGAGGCCTCTTTCCTTAAACCTGCTGAGGAAAAGCGACATATGATTAAACAAACAGATTGATTTTGCCATTTCTGATCCCCGGCCGTTTTTGCCTCTATTATCCACTTTCATTGGTCTTCTCCACGCTCACGACGCACCGTTTACGACGCTGGCTTATCGTCCCGACCGGCTTGACTATTCTCCTTCAACTGAGATCGTAATTCCTTCAGCTCATGTCGCAACTCCGTCAGTTCAGCATCACGTTCAGCCTCCTTGGCAGATGAACCAGCGTTCATGCCCTTCCCAACCCCAACCCTCTTGAGGGCCTCAGCGATATCCTTATCCGTTGGCATTCCGCTCCAGCCCTTGGAACTTATTCCTAAATAATATTCGTTGCGAAGTCTTGCTGCACGCATGAATAGTGCAATAGAGATTGCAATAAGCAGCATGCCAAAATATTGAATTTGTATACTTTCACTGGCGGTAGTACCAAGGTCAGAAAAAACAACTATGAATCCTATTGCCATTGCCACGGCTGCAATGGCACCGTACACGACAGAACGTCTTCTGATGTACTCCCGATCCGGCTTGGATTTCTCCGTATCTTGGTCGTTCGAAGTCTTCTCATTCAAGGCATTCACAGAACATCTCCTCTAATACGGGTACTAAAGAAAGCGCGATTATGCACTTCGCGACACACATCGCGAAGCGACACACATCGCGAATAGACAACAGTGGCCGCAGCTTAGGTACGCGACCTAGCTCTTACGTCTCTTCGGCGGAAAGGAACTCAGGCGCTTGG
>Ga0209458_1000596_pt1 | contig 10962 bp, 14 predicted proteins | sample WorMetLIZAISLAND_FD_187411 | JGI IMG/M metagenome (GOLD analysis project Ga0209458, IMG submission 187411) | Marine gutless worms symbiont microbial communities from Max Planck institute for Marine Microbiology, Germany - Inanidrilus manae... ...
TCAAAATACTCGCGCGCCGCATCGTCCGTCGAGAAGCGGCGCATAATCTCTAAAAGAGTCAAGTCATTATCACTAGACATGCCCCTTTATACGCCCGACGATTGGTGTCGTCAAGTACATAATTGCGGCCCCAATGAGCGTCCTGTTTGTAGCCCAACCCTCCTTAACGGCCTGCTTCTCAGCAGTCGGCGCATGCACCATGGCCATGTCGACCTTCTTGGCTTTAAGTAATCTCAATGACTTGCCTGAGCCGGCTTTCTTCCAACAAATCGTGACGTCGTGCTTGCTGTTAAAGGATGCGATGAGTTTTTTCAACAGTCCTAATTCTCCCGGACTCCCCGTAGCCAATGCGAATCGATCAGGTCCCTTCCCGTAAATTTCTGTACATTCACTGGCCGCCAACGCTAGGGGGACCACAGACAGCGGGAGTGCGGAAATCAGAAACCAGCTTAGCTGGCTGATTCTCTGCAATCTTCTGAGCATATCTAATGCTATCCGGTTAAATGTTAGGTACTAGACTTCACAACTCCGCCTCGCTGAGCCGCAACCCCTCGGCGGTATCCAACAGATCGAGCTGCGTGACGACAACTACATCCCCGGCCCAAGGGTAATCGAACAAGCGTTCCAATCGTGCTCACGTGGAGAATGGCCAGACAGAGAACTTTAGGGCAATAGATCGACGATGGTTTTGTCCAAGGCGTCTTTCACAGGGATTATCGCATAAGCGCACACGATAGTTCACGCAACAGCCTCCAAGCGCCACCTTTGTAGGAGTTCTAGGATCTGTCCTGCGCGCTCTGGAGCATAAAAAACCGGAACCGCCACGGGTGCCACGGTTGATCTATAGCGACGCCACCCCGGAAGCCCTGAAATGGAATCTGGCGAAAGATTGGCCATCCGGTGGCGTGGTGTCGAGTGAAGCCGGGCTGGTGTTCGGTGCGCACGGCATGAACAAGGATTCGGTCATGCGTAATCTGGCTACCCTGAATCAGCTGTGGGATGGGATGGATATTGCCACCGAGCGGCGCACCACCGAATCCTTTACGGTACGCGGCGCACGGCTAACTATCGCCTTGCAGGTCCAGGAAGCCACCCTGCGCAGTTTCCTTGACCGGACCGGCGGGCTGGCGCGGGGCACGGGCTTTCTCGCCCGCTTTCTGATCGCCTGGCCGGAATCGACCCAGGGTTACCGACCGTTCACCGATCCGCCGGAATCCTGGCCCGCTTTGGCAACGTTTAATCGACATATTGCCGGGATTCTCGAACGGGATGTTCCCATAGATGAAAACGGGGCGCTGTCGCCCCCTGTCCTTACCCTGTAAGCAGATACCAAGGTCACCTGGGTAGGCTTTCATGACGCCATTGAACGCGAACTGCGATCCGGCGGTGAACTCTACGATGTGCGCGACGTGGCCAGCAAAACCGCCGACAACGCGGCCAGAATCGCCGCCTGGCATCTGCACGAAGCCCGGCGTTTCTACGGCGAACTGGCGTTGCCGGAAGAACAGGCCAATGCAGCGCGCCTGGAACGCTGGCTGGCCGACTATTGCCGTCGGGAGAAGACCGCCATTGTCCAGCGCCGGGTGGTGCAACAGTTTGCGGCTCCGCGCATCCTGCGCAAGGGACCCGTGTTAGATGCCGCCCTGGATGAATTGGCGGCAGAGGGGCACGTGCGGTTGATTCAAGACGGGCAGCGCAAGGAGATTCATGTCCACCCGGCGCTGAGGAAAGTGAGTTCTCCCACTGTCCGGCTGGTGAAGACGGCTGCGCAGACGTTGGCTGTGGACACCGTGGCTACGGCTACAGTGGCTACAGTGGCTACACCGACAGGCTGATCGGCTTCAGGTGTAGCCACTGTAGCCACTGTAGCCGTAGCCAAGCCGCCGGAACCACGCGCTGACCAGGGACAGGTGGCCCGCGCGTACGCTGATGCTAAGCAGGGGCGTTGAAGCATGACCCGCTGCCCTAGCCCGCGCCGGAGTGGGGGTAACGGTGGGGGTGAATTAGCCGCGTTCCGGGATTTCGCGAAGGCGGGATTGCCTGATCTCGGGTAATCCCTTGATTCATAGATCCCCACAGCTTCACAAGCGACTAACTCCGCGGCACCATAGTAGCCGGCATTCCTCTAGCTGTTTAAGTTGGGCCTGCCGGTGTGCTTGGCGCGCCTTATCCGCAGGAGGCCCCAATCTCCTCTTGCAGACCCCTCTTCTGCGCCTATCCAGCCGGTCAAGGACGCAGCCGCCATGCGGTGGTTTCCTTTTCCTCCCACACCAAGTGCAAGAGAGCTGATTTTTCAGGGTACCCTTACGTCCGAGCGCGAAGAGCAGCCGGGATTCTCCCTGCTGATACGTGTCTACTACGAGGACACGGACCTCGCCAATGTGGTTTATCACGCCAACTATCTCAAGTTCATGGAACGGGCGCGTATCGAGTGGCTGCGCAGTCTGGGCTTTGAGTTGGACAGACTGCGCCGGCACGAGGGCCTATTGCTCGTGGTGCGACGCGCGGAGATCGATTATCTGCGCCCGGCACTCTTCAGTGACCAGCTGACCGTTACAGTTGCCATTCACGGTGGTGGTGGGGCCAGTCTGGACCTTGCGCAGGAGGTGCGGCGCATGGCGGACGCCACCTGCTGCTGCCAGGGTCGGATACGGATCACCTGCATGGACGTCCAGACCATGCGCCCCAGACGCTTGCCGAAAAAGCTGCTGGCGGAGATCGACGATGTCCGTTGAGTTCCTCCTTCTCGACCTGGTGCTGGCCTTGGTCGCCACCCAATAGATTCGGAAAATTCGCTGAACTTAGGGAAAAGTTGAATTTCCAATATCTCAGATATGATCTTTGTATCAGAAGAAATCGTGTAGACGTTTTGATTGACATCCACAAATCCCTGGAGGAGCACAGGGAAGGGAGGGAGCATAAGCGCCGAGCGGAGTGCGACGCCCCCCACGTAGGCGTAGGAGCGAGCGTCTGATCGGAGTCCAGCACGTGAGCGCTGGCGGAGACGAAATACCAGGCCATGCGACACGTCGTCAAGTCATTGCGAGAGTCTTGGTGGCGCGCGGAGTGCGTGCTGGGACGAACGCGGGCCACCGAAGGCAATGGCCGTCGCCCCATTGTTTGCACCCGAAATCGGACGGACCCCATTTCGGGGTTCGCAAAAGATGGCGGCGCTCCGGCTTAGCCACTGCGCAAAAGGTGAGCCGGAAGCTATCATTGGATGGTAGGATATGGATGGGTGCGTTTGTGAACGCTTTTTACCCAGGCCGAAGCCAACCAACAATGACCAACCAAGGCTCGCAAGGGACGAAGCCAACAGTGAATTCCCCAAAATGATTTCGGTAAAAAGAATGATTGTCGTAACTGTCTCTGTCACAATAGTCACTGGAGGTAGCCATGGGCGGTATCGGTAGCGGACGGACCCGGAGTTGGATCGCCACCACCGACGACTACACCCATGCCAAGAATGATGGAGAAATGCTCTGTACCCTCTGTACCGCAGGTAGGTCATGACTGGAGCATGGAGGGTTTCGGGATTCTGGAAGATCAGGGAGAGACCGGGCGCAAAGAATATCCTCGATCATTAGGACATGTTCTAAACAGAAAAGTAACAGATAAGATGAATTACATTGTTTTCGTTTTTCTTATTCTATATGCAGCATCTTCTAACTCTCAGGAGATAAAAACGAATATCCTTGCTATCGAAGGGCCGGAGCTGAAACGTGCCGAGGCATACTGGACCAAAAATCGGATAAAGAACGCAAGACCTTTCCCACTTATCAATGCAGATGAAGAAACACTCATTCAGTTTCAAGAACCTATAGAATCTTGGAAAGAGAACGGGATAGAGATAAATTCTGCTCGCGCTGATGTAAATGAACGCCCATTCTCTTACAATGGTAAGTTTTTTGGAACCACAAATGACGGAGTGGACTTTCAGTGCTCAGCTTCATTCGTCAAGGAAGCCGAATCTGAAAACCAAAATATTATCATGACAGCTGCACACTGTGTGAGGGACCATAGAAGTGGTCATTGGTTCGGTAACTTCCTATTCAAACGAGCCTACAATGATGGTGGCGGACAGGACTTTGGAATTAATTGTGTGGGGGCGTGGGATCTGTATGCCCCCGCAGGTCATGCACAATATGACTATGCTTTTATGCGCACGACAACCGATTCTGGGGTCGGCAGTCTTACTTTGATAAAAGATATTCCATACGATACATTCACAGCAACCGGGTATCCTAGTAACTACGAATCCGGGAGATACCTGTACCAGGTTAGTGGTAGGAAGTTTCTTCCTACTTCCAGGACATCCAAAGTTGTTTATATGGCCCTAAACCCGTTCAGGGGAGAATCTAGCGGAGGACCTTGGATTGCTGATTTGAGAATTGGCTCTACTGAAGGCAACTATGCTGTTGGTCTCAATGCACATCCTTTTATTCGGATTATACCAGGTGTGAAGGGTCCATATTTCAATGATGCTGTCTTGGGGCTATACCAGAAAGTACGTGTATGCCATGAATAAGTTTATCCTTCCGTAGCTTGCACTTGTATAACATGTTCCTACAGAGAAAAGCCTCAGTGTTCTTGGGCATTTCTTTTTGTGCGCCCTTTTTTATTCCAGTCACCTGAATCTGGATCGGTTGGTTAGGATCCGAACCGCCGTGTTATTCAGCTTCGGTGTTCTGAAGAACTCTTGGTTTACGTGAGCAAGTGCTATTCTTTCCGGGAGAATCAGCAAAACCTTACCATGTGGTTTCCCATCTTCCTCCAGCTCCCATATCGCTTGCCTGATCGACTCTCTTAGGTGCTTGCTTGCCTGCCACATCTGATATTACCTACCTCTCGTAATGGCCTCTACGGTCCTTTCTGTGCTAAAGTGAAGCACCATTCCCTTTTGTGGGCTGAAAGGAGCGTAGCGATTGAAGGACAGCGTAGCCGTGCCGGACGCGTGTAATTTGGTGAGATTTAAGTGGAATTCTAGTCCTCACCTTCGTTTTCAGAAGGGCTTTTTTGTGCTCTTGCAGCGCACACGATAGCTCGCGTAACAGTCTCCAAGCGTCATCTTTGTAGGCATTTTGGGGTACCTCCGCCTTACCGGTCTCGGTCTCAGGCCTGATCGGCTTCTCCCTCGGTCGCCATTTCCAGATCAGTTTGGCTTGGCGTGCACGCCGCTCCGGGGTTCAGTTGGATTTTCTCCCGTGCGTGGGGCGCTATCGCTATGACTGATAACCTTCGTCGAGGGTAATAACTCGTTTTGAATCGGTTTCTTCCTTGTTGATGACTTGGCTCCAGTCAGTTGTATTTTACATCGCCAGATGTTTCCTTCCCTCCCATCCTCGATTTGAATCGTGTTCTTGCCGTCTTCGATTCGGAGGGTGACCTCATGGGTAAGGTTATCGTGATTCATACCTTGTCTAATTTTGGACGGAGGTTTCGTGTACCCAAAATTCGCCAGAGCGAACTGCGTCATGCCGGAATGCCACTTACGGGTGAGGCCTTTATTTCAGAGGGATTGTTCTTGATGGGTCTTCAGGTGATCGAAGAATTCATCGAACTCCGCATCGTTTTTGCGCCAATTGTGAATTGTTCTCCGCGCGACACCCAGGTGATCTGCTAGATCGGCTGCGGTCGGGAGTCTTGGTTCATAGAGCCGATTTTCCAAATATCTTGTGCATTCTCGGCGAACTTCTTCTGTTAATTTAGAGGGCCGCATTTCTTATTCCCCATGGTCGAGTACAAAAATTCTCCTTTGGTTTTTGTTTGCTTGAGCATGTCTGGTTGCAGCGACGGGTATTCGGTTGTGGATAAAAAAGTATCTGAATAGTTAGAGTCTGATTAAAAAGAAATGACACGTATTCGTTTTTCACAGGACACTTATTCTCCACAGGGAGAACCCTGGACAGGATCGTTTCAGTGTATTTTGCATATTCCGGCGTGAACGCCTGGAAGCAAGGTAAAAAAAGGGCCATTCGGCCCGTTTCGGTAGCTTCGGGTAATGAATGTCCGTAGCGGAGTTTCGTTCTCCGCTCGTCGATCCCTGTCCCCCGTGATTCGACGCTAGGTAGGTAACGACTTGGGACTTCGGTAGACGCCCGGAAGTAATTTCTTCGCTTCCGCTCTTGTTCTCTGATGGTTCAGAGATTCCATGTGCCACCAGTTCATACTTTTCCTCCTCAAGTGGAAACCCACTTGGTGGGGCGAAGACAACATTCTACCTAGATGTTAACTATTTTCTCGACCCCGGATGTAAGCCAGATGTAGTCACCCCGGAGGACGGCGTGGCCGTAAGAAATGTTCCTTACGGAGTATTTATCTCCCATTTGCTTTATGAGACGTGTTTTAGCTTCACTAGTTTATGGCGTGTGGTGAGTTATTGGCGCGTAATGCGCAAACTAGCCTAGGTAATAGGCGACGTATCTTCCTATTTGTTTTATCGATCTTTCAGGATTACAAGTGATTCTTTTTCTTCTTCTGAGGGCCATTTGGTAAAAGCCATCACCCAGAGTAGAATTATATTCACTATGGGAATTATGGCTGGCAATGCCCACCATCCAGAAAATCCTGCTTTGCGTGCGATTGGCCGGTAAATCAATAGAGCGATTAGAAAGTTTATTATAAATATTAGAAGAATGTCCATAATCAAACCTCAGTTGTAGATTTTACTCTCCAAGTTGATTCTGCAAGAACGATAAGCGCTATGAGAACACCTATAAACGGAATTAAGACTAGCAGGGATAACCACTCGTTAAGGCCAGCACGTTTAAAAATTCTCCAGAATGGTATTAGAAATAATATTGCCACGAAGATTATATATTCCATTGTTTCTTCACTCCGTAGATGTTCCTTGTTGTTTGAGAAAAACGTCACGTCAACTGGTTGGAATCCACAAACTACCCAGGTTGATCGGCACTGCATCGAAGGGCGGTATGGTGGCTTGGATCGTGTCCGTGTAGTGGCCGATTTCCCGTCATTCTCCATTCGCTAGCCGGTAGGCTTCCAGGACATGCTTGATCGGCTCAACCAACCAGAGAAACGATACGCCATACTGCACGTACAGCGGCATCTTGATTTACCGGTCGATGCTCCGGTTTGACGGAGACAGGATCTCGCAAATCCAATCCGGCACAATCTCGAATTTATGGCTGGTCGGGAACTTTTTTAGTACTTGCTCCCGCCGCTATCCCGCCAAATCCGGTACGGCAACGTGGCGGCCCTGCTCCACGTACATCGGACGACGCTCTACCGTGCTCTTTCCTGATAATCTCCAGGATACCTTAACTTTAAGCTCCACACTAATCTTAAATAGCCAGTTAGGCTTCTAGTGCACTGTTTGCGCTGCCTCCTGCCTTTCCTATGCTTCTGGGTCTACTTAACTCGCTCGAACTCAACGTCTGTGAAATCGTCGAGCTAGTAGAAACTCTGGCGTCTGGTCTTAATGTGGGGCGGCCCTTTACCTTGTGCGCACCATCTTACAGGGTGCACAACAAGTGCAAGATATACTATCTGGGAAGAAATGCTCCGGTGAGCCACAGACAGCCTCTAGAAGCCTACTTATGGTCGAAGGTATTGTGTGGAGAGGACTCTGCAAACACGCTAGAGCGCCACACAGGGTCGTACATGTAGGCCGGATTTTTGGCATCCTCTTTCCTGATGCACTTGGGAAGTGGGCTAGCCCCTGCCTCGCGTGATCTACCTCGACCTTGGCCTTCGGGTAACACAGAAGGACCTGAGACAGCGCGGTACGGAAGACGGAAACGCTGAGCGATGCGTCAGCAAGCGTGCCTCGCGAGTATTCAGTCTGTTCGGTTACGAGAAGTAGAAACTGATCGTCGGGATTAGCAGTTGCAGTGCGCACCTGGGAGTGGATCTAACGAGTTACCTGGAGGTAACCGAACCACCGCGTGGTGACTCGAGCCAATGAGCTGGTGTGAAAACATTGAGGTGAACCTGTCGAAAAAATATCTCCATACGTATTCATACGCATAATTTTCAAAGATGATTTCGATCGGCTTACGAGGGGAAGTTGAGGTTCTCTATTGCGAGGTTGTTCCAGCGGACCGCTGCTTGACTACCATCACGAGATATGCTCTGTCCCACAGCAATAATAATACCATTGTTTCTTTTAGTTACATCACAGGCTGCGCTGTGTTTGTACCCTTGGGTGATGTCTGGGAGTTTCTGAACTTGGGGTGTTGCATCCTCCCTCCAGATGAACGCCTCACTTACGTGATCTCCTCCGCCTCCGAGGAAACACATCCCCACGATAACAGTCCCATCGTGACTCACTCCAAGTGCACTTGCAGTCCAGGTATCTCGGGGAGGTTCTGGGTGAACGTTGAGATTTGATATATTGAATTTATTGGTTCCTGGATTTCGCGTCCAGCGGACTGCATGATATATGCCAGGGTTTTCTGGATCTTGGCTTTTCCCCACAATGACATTTCCATTACCACTTACTGCGAAGGCGGCAATTGAACTATGTTCCCCAAGGCCTTCGAGAGTTGTTACTTCTGTGGTTGCCGTAGGTCCCGTCCAAAGGACCGCGCGTAAGCGGTAATTACTTAGTATGCTGTGTCCCACCATGGTACTACCAGTATATCCACTTATACCATTGGAAACACAACCAATAGATTCTGGGGGTGCTTTGAGTTCTTGCGCTGGATAGATCGTATTCCTAATCCAACGTAATGCCTTTATGGTGCCATTATGTCTGCCAGACCCTACGATGATATCTCCGTGACGTTCTGAACAGCTGGCAACACTCGTTGTATAGCCAGCAGGTACTTTGAAAGCCTCCATTCCTGGTGTGTAATCTTTACTCCAATAGAAGGCTCGTACCGCACTACCTGTAGTATTTCCTGACCCCACAGCGATTGTGCCATTTACTGCTGTGACCCTAGCGTTTGTCCCTCCGGGGAGGAATCCCATTTCCCTTATTGTTGGGGGTGATCCCTCCCTCCAGTATATAGGCTTATTAGTTTTGGTTGTCCCTACAATTGTGTCACCGTTTCCACTCACTCCGATTGCGACTGTCCCTAGAACAGTGACAGTATATTTATTGTTCACTTCGGATGCTGTACCAGTTGGGGTATCTAGCATGTTCTTATTACCCTTTATGAGGTGGATTCAACCTGCATGACCTTATTGTAGTTGAAAAATACAGGGAGTTTTTCCGGTCTTTTCCGTTTTCTTATGATCTTGCAGAAGTCTGTAGAGCGGTTTTTTTTCTTTCCACCAACCCACTCCAAACAGTCTGTAATCACCTGAGAGAGGCTCTGAGGTCCTTTTAGGCGGTTCTGCCGTTCCTTGCGCACCTTCCGTAACGGCCTCTACGGGCCTTTCCTTGCTGAGGAAGAAGTATTCTCTTGGTGAGACCGAGTGACATTCCCTCGGAGCCGATACCTTCAGCTTGACCGCGCGAGCGCAACGGAAGTCACCCCGAAGGGGCCGTAAGGAGCGAAGCGACTGAAGGACGGCGGAGCCGTTGACGGAGTAAACGTGCGCAGTACCTTCTTTACCCTAGGACCTCGAGCAGGGTGGGAGACGTGAATAGGCCGACAAGCACCTGATGATCCGCATCAGGTCAGCTTTTGCCTCCTCCGACAGAGAGATCTTGATCGGCTTCAAAACCGAACTGCATCTTGGCAAGGAACCTAGAACAAGCTTTTTGGTTAGCTGGTCCGTTTCATCGAGTCCCGCCGTCGAAGACACCGAAGCCCTGCATGCCCCCGTTCGGTGTCCAGCGGACTGCACGTTGTGTTCGAATAATTCCCCTGCTTGTCTTGGTTCCCGATGCTCCCACAGTGAAGGTGCCATTATCATTCACGCTATTGGCCGTACTGTATGGGGTTTGATTGTTGTTTGTCTTAAGGGGGAGAATTTTGAGGGTCTCCATGGTATCTGAACCTTCGCTCCTCCACGCCCTGGTCCTATGCCCTGCCCTAGAGATCGTCCCCACGACGACCTGGCCATTGCCACTCACGGCGTTGGCCTTACTCTCCGTCCAACCCTCGGGGACTCCGAGGTTCCGCATACCCACGTCACGGCGCCACCCGAACGCGCGTCCCCCGTCCCTACTGGGGCTATCTCCTACGACGAGATTGCCAGTGCTATCCACGCCGTTAGCGCTACTGAAGGCAATGGTCGTCTTCCAGTTGTTCATACCTGAAATCGGACGGACCCCTTTTCGGGTTTCGCGAAAAATGGTGACGCTTCGGCTGTCACTACTGAATCCTGGGTTTTGATGGCCTGTATTCCGAGGCCTGATTATATTTAATTATCTTGGAAAAACCGCTGAATTATTGCTTTTAGCCGTGTCGGATGCGCATAATTTGGTGAGATTTAAGTGGAATTCGTGGTCCTCATCTTTGTTTCCAGGAGGTTTTTTTTGCTCCCGCAGCACTCACGATAGCTCACGCAACAGTCTCTAAGTGCCACTGTAGGCGTCCTGGGTCTCGAACCAGTCGAAAAGGAGCCGCCCTGGACTCCCGACACGCCCATATTCCCGGATAAGCAACCAACCGCCGAACAGGTCCGGGGAGATGTCCAGGTTGTAAAATCGGTGCTGGTTTTCAATCGGCACGTGCTTTTCCAAGCGGATCATTTACCTACGCAACTACGGCTTTTGCAACGATTCGGATGATTTCGTCTTTATCTATCATTTTTGATCACAGCCCTTCAATCTGATTAAATAGTTTCGCCTTCATTCTTAAAAAATCGACATCTGTACAGGCCCACGTTTCACTTTAACAACCTCACAAATATCGTACTCATTTCGGATTCTGCCTTCCGGTGCAATAAACTGGGTAATTGACAATTTCACATCGAAACGCGATTATGCACTTCGCGACACACATCGCGAAGCGACACACATCGCGAATAGACAACAGTGGCCGCAGCTTAGGTACGCGACCTAGCTCTTACGTCTCTTCGGCGGAAAGGAACTCAGGCGCTTGG
>Ga0209458_1000597_pt1 | contig 10939 bp, 13 predicted proteins | sample WorMetLIZAISLAND_FD_187411 | JGI IMG/M metagenome (GOLD analysis project Ga0209458, IMG submission 187411) | Marine gutless worms symbiont microbial communities from Max Planck institute for Marine Microbiology, Germany - Inanidrilus manae... ...
AGGCTCATCGGCCGTCTCCCTCGGGGACGCAGGCCAACAACTTCTTCCCCTCGCTCCAGCGCCGTTCGGCCACCGGCATCCGGCGCTTTTCCTCCACCTCGCGCAGCGTCAGCGGTGCCGTCAATCGGCGGGAGAAGTGATCGAAGAGTGCCGCTTCGGGGCCGGGCCGGGCGCGGCCGACGGCGGCGATGAGGATGCGCACGGGCGCGTCAGGCGAGCGCGCCGGCGTGCGGCTCCGGGGCGTGGGCATCCCCCGGCAACGGCGCCGCCCACATCTTTTCGAGCGCGTAGAAGGCGCGCACCTCGGGGCGGAACAGGTGGATGACCACGTCTCCAGCGTCGATCAGCACCCAATCGCACTGGCTCGCGCCCTCGATGGCAAGACCCTTGAGGCCGGCCGCCTTGATGCGTTCGCGCAGGTGCTCGGCCATGGCGCCGACCTGGCGCTGCGAGGCACCAGTGGCGATGACCATGAAATCGGCGATGCTGGTTTTGCCCTTGAGATCGATGACGACGATGTCTTCGGCCTTGTTGTCATCGAGCGATGATTCCACCAGGGCCATAAGATCGGACACCGGTGGTGCTTCCGTGTTCGACGCTATGGTCCGAATCCCTCTTCCGTTGCGCCCGATCCGCACCTTCGGGGTTCAAGTGTCCGCCACCCGCCCCTCGCGGATCCGCGTCGCTGATGCCCCATGTGGCCGGGTCCGCAGGAAGACCCAGGCCGGGGGCCTCATGTCGGCCAGCAGTGGCGCCTGCGATTCGCGGACTCTCTTGCCGGCGAACCGCTTTGCCGCCGCGCCGGACAACGCCCTCGCAGAATAGGTCGGGCGCGGAAAAACCGCAATGGGAACGCTGGTGAACAGGCGCCGCCACCGCCGCCAGCGGGGCATCTGGATGAGGATGTCCGCGCCCATCAGCCAGACGAAGCGATGGTGCGGAAAGTGCCGCTTCAAGGCGTCGACGGTATCGACGGTGAAGACGGTGCCCAGTTCTCTCTCGATGTCGGTGACGATCAGCCGCGGATCATCGGCAACGGCGCACGCCGCCTCCATGCGCTCGGCAAGGGGCGCCATGCCGTCCTCGGTTTTCAGCGGGTTCTGTGGCGACACCAGCCACCAGACCTCGTCGAGGGCGAGGCGGTCGAGGGCGACGTGGGAGATGTGTCGATGGCCGTCATGGGCCGGGTTGAAGGAGCCGCCGAGCAGCCCGACGCGCGGGCCCCACTCGCCCATGCCCGGTTGAGGGGCCGCGTCAGACACGGCACGCAATCGCTGGCGCTGTCATGCTCGGGCGGTTATAGCCATCCCGTTTGCGCCCGTCCATCCGCCCCGGCACCGTGCCAGAAACGACCACCCGAACTCCGCTCACGTCGCCGACACCCAGCGAGGACCACGATGACCGAAACCAAGCCTACCGCCATCGATCCCGCAACACTCACGCCGCGGGTGGGGAGCAGCTATCCGTCCCCCTACGACACCCCGTGTGCCGGGCGCGAGCGGCGCGTGTTGGGCAATCCGTTCGGGCTCAACGACTTCGGCGTCAATCTGTTGACCTTGCCGCCGGGCGCCTAGTCGTCCCAGCGGCATTGGCACACCCACGAGGACGAGTTCATCTATGTCCTCGACGGCCACCCGACACTGGTGACCGACGCCGGCCGCACGCCGCTCGCGCCGGGGATGTGCGCGGGCTTCCCGGCCGGAACGGGGGACGGCCATCACCTCGTCAACGAAACGGACGAGCCGGTAGTCTGCCTGGAGGTGGGCAGCCGCAAGGCCGACGACGACGCCTACTACCCGGACATCGACCTGCAGATCGTCGGCCGCGCCCACGGCGGCGGCTTCGCCCACAAGGACGGCACGCCCTACCCGAAGGAATAGCGTCCACTCTCCTCCGTCATCGCGAGGCGCAGAGCGCCGTGGCGATCCATGCGTCTGGATTGCTTCCACCCTCCGCAGCGGCAGCGCCGCTGCTGCGGAGGACGGGTCGCTTCGGCTCGCAATGACGGCGGGGACTGATCCGCGGTCAGGGCCGGCACTGGCCGGTGCCGCGGACCACGTACTTGAAGCTGGTGAGCTGCTCGACGCCGACCGGACCGCGGGCATGAAGCTTGCCAGTGGAGATGCCGATCTCGGCGCCCATGCCGAACTCGCCGCCGTCGGCGTACTGGGTCGAGGCGTTGACCATGACGATGGCGCTGTCGAGGCGGTTGAGGAAGGCCTCGGCGGCCTCGGCATCCTCGGTGACAATGGCCTCAGTGTGGTTCGACGAATGCCGGGCCACGTGATCGATCGCCGCGTCCAACCCGTCGACGACGCGGACCGAGAGGATGGCGTCGAGGTATTCGGTATCCCAGTCCTCGTCGGTCGCCGCGACGACCCGGCCGTCGAGGGCGCGGGTCTCATCGTCGCCGCGCACCTCGCAGCCGGCGGCGGCAAGGTCGTCGATGATCGGCGGCAGCACGCTTCCGGCAATCTCGCGATCGACCAGCAGGGTTTCCGTGGCGCCGCAGATGCCGGTGCGCCGCATCTTGGCGTTGATCATCAGGGCCCGCGCCATGGCCGGGTCGGCGGCTGTGTGGACATACGTGTGGCAGATGCCTTCCAGGTGCTTGAACAGCGGGATGCGGCTTTCCTCGGTCACGCGCTCGATCAGCGAACGGCCGCCGCGGGGGACGATGACGTCGATGAACTCGCTCAGCCGCAGCATCTCGCCGACGGCCGCACGGTCGGTGGTGGGGACGAGTTGGATCGCGCCCTCGGAGAGCCCAGCCGTGGACAGACCGGCGGCAAGACAGCCCATGATCGCCGACGACGAATGGAAGCTTTCCGAGCCGCCCCGCAGGATCGCCGCGTTGCCGGCCTTGAGGCAGAGTCCGCCGGCATCGGCGGTGACGTTGGGCCGCGATTCGTAGATCACACCGATGACGCCGAGCGGTGTCCGCACGCGGGCGATCTTGAGGCCGTTGGGGCGGTCCCAGGCCGCCATTTCGGCACCGACGGGGTCGGGAAGATCGGCAATGTCCTCGAGGCCGCGCGCCATCCCCTCGATGCGCCCGGCATCGAGCATCAGGCGATCGAGCAGCGCCCCACTGAGACCTTTGTCCTCGCCGGCGGCGACGTCTTTGGCATTGGCCGAAACGATGTCGTCCGTCCGGGCACGGAGTTCCGCGGCCATGTGGCGGAGCGCCATGTCCTTGGCTTCCCGCGGCGTCGTCGCCAGGACCGCCGCCGCGGCGCGGGCGTCGGCGCCGATGCGGCGCATCATGCGGGGCACGTCTTCGTTTCGGAGCGCGGGTTCGGCGGTCATGACATGGTCCTTCGGCGCTTCTCTCACCCCAGAGCGAGGTCGTCGCGGTGGATCATTTCGTCGCGGCCACGGTAGCCGAGGCGGTTTTCGATGTCTTTGGTTTTGTGGCCCATGATCCGCCGCGCATCCTCGGCCGAATAGGCGCAAAGCCCCCGCCCCAGCTCGCGGCCGTCGGCGGTCTTGACGATCACCGCCTCGCCGCGGCCGAAGGCACCCTCGACGCCGACGACGCCGGCCGGCAACAGGCTCTTGCCGGCGGCCAGCGCGGCGACGGCGCCGGCATCGACGACGATCGCCCCGGCAGGCTTCAGCGTGCCGGCGATCCAGCGTTTGCGCGCCGCGCCGGGGCTGGCCGGCGGCAGGAACCACGTGCACGGCGCGCCGTCGGCGATCCGCGCTAAAGGACGCAAAGGCTTGCCGTCGGCGATCACCATGCGGCAGCCGGCGCCCATGGCGATCTTGGCGGCGGCGAGCTTGGTGACCATTCCGCCGGTGCCGTGGCCGACGCGGGCGAGGCCGGCCATGTCCTCGATCTCGGGCGTGATCTCGCGCACCTCGGGAACGAGGGTGGCCGCGGCATCCCGCCCCGGATCGGCCGTATAGAGGCCGTCCACGTCGGAGAGCAGAACCAGGGTATCGGCGCTGATCATCGCCGCGACCCGCGCACCAAGGCGGTCGTTGTCGCCGAAACGGATCTCGTCGGTGGCGACGGTATCGTTCTCGTTGATCAACGGCACCGCGCCGGCGCGGAGCAGCGTTGTCAGCGTGTTGCGGGCGTTGATGTAGCGCCGCCGGTGCTCGCTGTCGTCGAGGGTCAGCAGCACCTGGGCGACGGTCAATCCGTGGCGGGCCAACGCCTCCTCATAGGCATGGGCGAGGCGGATCATGCCCGTGGCCGCCGCAGCCTGCTTTTCCTCCAGTTTGAGTACGCGGGCGCCGAAGCCGAGCGGTCCCCGGCCGACGGCGATGGCGCCCGAGGACACCAGCAGCACCTCGGCGCCTCTTGCCCGGAGATCGGCGATGTCCTCGGCCAGCGCCGCCAGCCACTCGCGATGGATGGCGCCCCGCTCCTCGTCGACCAGCAGGACCGAGCCGACCTTGACGACGATGCGCCGGCCGGCGGCGAGGTCGGTGCCCTGACGGTGGGCGCTCATGGCGCGAACGCCTCGCTGGGCGGACGCTCGGCGGCGCGGGTGGCGTGGATCACCTCATAGAGGCCGGCGATGGCCTCCGAAACGCCTTGACCGCTGACGCCCGAGAGGGCGAGGACGGGCCGGCCGCTGGCTTCGGCCAATGCCGACCGTCGTGCGTCCACATCGTCGTCGCTCAAGGCATCGGTCTTGTTCAGCGCCACGACTTCGGGCTTGAGGTCGAGGCCGCCGCCGTAGGCGGAAAGCTCGTCGCGGACGGTCCGATAGGCGGCGGCGACATCGTCGTCCGTGCCGTCCACGAGATGCAGCAGCACCCGGCAGCGCTCCACATGGCCGAGGAACCGGTCGCCGAGGCCGGCACCGGTGTGGGCGCCTTCGATCAGACCGGGAATGTCGGCGAGCACGAACGCATCGCCATTGGCTTCCACGACGCCGAGATTGGGGTGCAGGGTGGTGAACGGATAGCCGGCGATCTTCGGCCGCGCCGCCGACACCGCGGCGAGAAACGTCGACTTTCCGGCGTTGGGAAGGCCGACCAGCCCGGCATCGGCGATCAGCTTGAGCCGCAGCCAGATCCACGATTCCTCGCCTTCCCCGCCGGAGTCGGCGCGCCGAGGGGCGCGGTTGGTCGATGACTTGAACTGGGCGTTGCCGCGCCCGCCGCGGCCACCCCGGGCAATGACCACGCGCTCGCCGGGCCGCGTCAGATCGGCAAGCACAGTCACCTTGTCGTCGTCCAGTATCTGGGTCCCGGCTGGCACCCGCAGCACCACGTCGGCACCGCCGGCGCCGGTGCGGTTCTTGCCCATGCCGTGGCCGCCGCGCTTGGCCTTGAAGTGCTGGCGGTAGCAAAAGTCGATGAGCGTGTTGAGGGACTCGGCGCATTCGACGACCACGTCGCCACCGCGGCCGCCGTCGCCGCCGTCGGGGCCGCCGAACTCGACGTACTTCTCGCGCCGGAACGACACACACCCGGCGCCGCCGTCACCGGCCTTCACGTAGACCTTGGCTTGGTCGAGAAACTTCATCCGCCGGTCCCCGGTTCACCTCCCCCGGAATCGAAAACGGGGGAATGGCCGGCCATTCCCCCGCTGCATGCAGCGAATGGCCGGAATCAGATCAGTTCGGCGGCTCCACGGCAACGAAGGTGCGCCCGCCACTCTTGTGATGGAACTTCACCTTCCCCTCGGAGAGGGCGAACAGCGTGTGGTCCTTGCCGATGCCGACGTTCTCGCCGGGGTGGAACTTGGTGCCCCGCTGGCGGACGATGATGTTGCCGGGGATGACCGCCTCGCCGCCGAATTTCTTGACGCCGAGCCGGCGGCCCGCGGTATCACGGCCGTTCCGGAAGCTGCCGCCCGCTTTCTTGTGCGCCATGGTCGTTACTCCTTGGTCTTGTCGTCAGCGGCCTTGCCGCCAGCGGTCTTGTCGGCAGCCGGGGCCGTCTCTGCCGCGGGCTCGGCCTGGGCCGCCTCGGCGGCAAGTTCGGCAGCCGGCGCCGCCTGCTCGGCGACCTTTGGCTCCGTCTCGGCCTCGGGCGCGGGCTCGGGCGCCTTCTCCGCGTTGGGCTTCGGCTTGGCCTTGGCTTTCGGCTTCTCGCCGGTGGCGCTGATGCCGGTGATCCGCAGCACCGTCTGGTCCTGGCGATGGCCCTTGGTGCGGCGGTAGTTCTTCCGCCGCTTTTTCTTGTTGCCGCTGCGTGTCTGCTCGACGACCTCGGCAAACACGGCGGCCTTTTCGATTACCGGCGCGCCGACGACCGGCGGTGCCTCGCCGTCGGCGATCATCAGAACGTCCTCGATCGCCAGGGTGTCGCCGGGCTCGCCCGCGAGCCGCTCGACGACGATGCGGTCGTTCTCGGCGACCCGGTATTGCTTTCCGCCGGTGCGAATGACTGCGTACATCGTGGTCCCTTGAAAAACGTCAAACGGGGCCGCCCCGCGCACCCGCGCCGGCGCCCCGAAGGAGGCCGCACTATACCCCGGGGCCGCCGATTGTCAACGCAGCCGCCGACGCCAACGTCGCCGCCTGCGGCGGCTTGCGGGGGAATCCCTTATCCGATAGTGTCCGCCGTCCCGCCGGGGCCGCAACCGTGGTCCCAGAACCGACCGCGGAGAGGTGCCGGAGTGGTCGAACGGGGCGGTCTCGAAAACCGTTGTACCTTTGCGGGTACCGTGGGTTCGAATCCCACCCTCTCCGCCACACCTTAATCTATTGATATTGAACAATAATTTGTTCCGGACCAGAGCCGGAATAGGCGGCTCCTTTCCGCCGGTTGTGGACCTGTCCGTTCACGGTCGTCACCGGAGACGGGTCGGGTGCGGCGGAGGGCCCACCGGTACGGCGGTTGTCTCTTATGCCGATGTTGGTGGTACGACGAAACCCGTGATGGTCGGCGGACGTGGCCCGACTGACTGGGCGTGGCGTTCAGCGGGTTCGGACGAGGCCGCGCTGCTTTTCCCAGGCGATCGGGATGCGGGTTTCGTTGGCGAGGCGCTTCGCGGTGAGCTCGGTCGGATGGTGGTTGCGAAGAATCGCTCTCACGACTTCCGACGAGAGGAAGCCGAGCCGGAGGATGCGGGTGAAGTAGGACGCGCCGACACCGGCCTCCGCGGCCAGCTGGGTCATCGTTCGGCCGCTGTTGCGCATCACCATCGCGCGGTACGTATGGGCCTGGGCGAGCACCCGGCAGAGGCTGTGATCCGGCTTGCGGCGCGCTCCGCCGCCGGCGCCCTCGATCAGCAGCCGCGTCTCCATGCCGGCGCGCCGGAGCCGGGACGGGACGGAGATCGTGATGCTCCGCGGGTCGACGTCGCCTGGCCGCCTCCGACCCTGGCCGTCTTTGTCGTCGCCTAGCACCGCAGGCAGATGGCCGGGAAGGATGCGGATTTCCACGGTTTCGCGCTCCATCTCGATGCGCTCGACGATGGCCGAGAGGACGGAGCGTCTCTCGGCCGGCGCGAGGCCGGGCCAGCGGTCCGCAAGATCCGCCGCGCGGGCAGCGATATCCGCGCATTCGTTGACATCCACGATCCGGGGCTCGATCGCGCTGAACACCTCCGCCTCCCTCGCCAGGAACTCGCGCAGCCCGTCCTCGACAAGGGCTTCGAGGTCGCCGGCGGGGACCCGGCGACCGCGCGGCGCATGGCGCCGGCCTTCGGTGATCAAGCTTTTGGAGACGTAGTAGCGGTAGCGGGTACCCTTCTTGTTGGCGTGGCTGGGTGTCATCCGCTCGCCGGCTTCGTCGTAGACCAGTCCGGCGAGGAGGCTCGGCTGCTCCGCGTGGACCCCCGTCGCCCGGTCGACCCCGTTTGCCACAAGCCTGTGCCGCACCTCCTCCCATAGGGCCTCGTCGATGATGGCATCGTGTTCGCCGGGGTAGCTGTTCTCCTTGTGAACGATTTCACCGCGATAGATACGGTTCTGGAGCATCAGGTAGAGCGCCCCCCGGGCAAGCGGCCTGCCGCCGGTCCTGCGGCCGTATTTGTCGATGCGCGCCTTGCTCACGTTTCCCTCGCGGTCGAGTTCGTCCTTCAAGGCCCATACCGAGCCGAGCGCGGCGTAGCGCCGGTAGATGTGGTGGACGGTCTCGGCCTTGCGCGGGTTGACCACCAGCTTCCGATCCTTCACGTCGTAGCCGAGCGGCGGCAGGCCGCCCATCCAAAGGCCCTTCCTCTTCGAGGCGGCGATCTTGTCGCGAATGCGCTCGCCCGTCACCTTACGCTCGAACTGGGCGAAGGAGAGCAGCATGTTGAGGGTCAATCGCCCCATCGAGGTGGTGGTGTTGAACTCGAGACGAACGAGACACCGTGCGCGTCGAACACGTCGACGATCTTGGCGAAGTCGCCGAGCGAGCGGGTCAGGCGATCGACCGTGTAGACGACCACGGTATCGATCCGGCCCGCCTCGATATCGGCGAGCAGGCGTGTCAGCGCCAGCCGGTCCATCGTCGCACCCGAAATGCCGCCGTCGTCGTACATCTCGGCAAGGCACACCCAACCCTCGTGCTTCTGGCTGGCGATATAGGCCTCGCAGGCGTCACGCTGGGCATCCAGGGAGTTGAAGTCCTGCTCGAGGCCTTCCTCGTGGGACTTGCGCGTGTAGACCGCGCAATGGATCCGGGCCGGACGCGATGCCGCCTTGCCTCTCGGGGCGTTACGCATCGTCCACGGCCTTCTTGCCTATGGTGCCTTTCGTCTTCTCCGTCAATCCGAAGAACCGCGGGCCCGACCAGCGGGCTCCGATGATCTCGCGCGCGATGATCGAGAGCGAGCGCCAGGGCTTGCCCTTCCATTCGAAGCCGTCCTCGCGGATGATGACGGTATGGGTCTCGCCGCGCCATTCGCGCACCAGCCGCGCGCCCGGCTTGAGGCGGGCAACCCGGTTCCGGGTCACATCGCCGTCCCGGTCCAGGGTCTTCGCCAGATCCGCGAGGCGCCGCTTGGTGGCCGCGCTGTGGCCTCCGTAGGCCTGTTCCTGGATCTTCCAGGCGACGCCGAGCATGAGCAAGCCGCGCGCGACGCGTTTCGGCGGATGGGCGCGATAGAGCCGCCGCCACTCGCCGCGCAGGGCGGCATAGTCCATCTGGTCGAGTGCTTGCAGCCTGGCGGCAACCGTCCCGGTTGCGCCGGCCGTGCCGGCGCCATCGATGACGCCGCCGTCCGTGCCTGTCGTGGTCATGGGCCAGTCCCCCATTCCGGCCGCGCCCGATGCGCGGCCTCCCACCACCCGAAGCCCCGGACGGCATGCCGGCGGGGCCGGGCGGAGGGCAGAGGTCCAGCCCTCGACCGACGACAGTACCGCTCCGTTGTGCGTTGAAGTCCAGTGGAAAGAACGGCGAATGCGCCGGTCTCCGGATCCGACGATCCTCCGCTTTCTCGGCATGGCATCGCCGCAAAACAGCTATTGGGCCAATGGATCATCCTGTTCGGCGAGGAAGACGGGCGCGGAGTCCCACGGGCGTTTGCCGGGCCCGGCCGTCCACGAATTCGGGCCGAGAACGCCCTGTTTGCACGATAATTGTGCAATTACCCGGCAATGATTAAAGAATGGTCAATTCTTAAATCCGCGTGCCGGGCTCCAATGGCTCACGTGGCGCGCAGGCCCGCGTCCGCAGGCGACCGTGCGTTCGAAGACTCCCTCGGAATCAGAGCGTTGTTTCCGCTGTGCGGTGCCGACAGCAATCGTTGGCACGCGTGTTGCTGATGAGGGGCGGTTGCAAATCCCCTGCATTGGAGAGGGACACAATGAAGTCATTCATTCGGGGCACGGCCGCGCTGGCCGTTGCGGCGGCGATCACGCTGCCGTCTTGGGTTGCGAAGGCGGAAGAGACCATCAAGGTCGGCATCCTGCACTCGCTGTCGGGCACCATGGCGATCAGCGAGACGACGCTGAAGGACGTCATGCTGATGCTGATCGACGACCAAAACAAAAAGGGCGGCCTGCTGGGCAAGAAGTTGGAGCCGGTCGTTGTCGATCCGGCGTCGAACTGGCCGCTCTTTGCCGAAAAGGCGCGCGAGTTGATCTCGCAGCAGAAGGTCGACGTCGTGTTCGGCTGCTGGACCTCGGTGTCGCGGAAGTCCGTGCTGCCGGTGTTCGAGGAGCTGAACGGACTGCTGTTCTATCCGGTCCAGTACGAGGGCGAAGAAAGCTCGCGCAACGTCTTCTACACGGGCGCCGCGCCCAATCAGCAGGCCATTCCGGCGGTCGAATATCTGATGAGCGAGGACGGCGGTGGCGCCACCCGCTGGGTCCTGCTGGGAACGGACTACGTCTATCCCCGCACGACCAACAAGATCCTTCGGGCGTTCCTGCACTCCAAGGGCGTCTCGGACGACGACATCATGGAGAACTACACGCCCTTCGGGCACTCGGACTGGCAGACCATCGTCGCCGAGGTCAAGAAGTTCGCCTCGGCCGGCAAGAAGACGGCCGTCGTCTCGACCATCAACGGCGACGCCAACGTGCCGTTCTACAAGGAGCTGGCCAACCAGGGCATCAGCGCCGAGGACATCTCCGTCGTTGCCTTCTCGGTCGGCGAGGAAGAGCTGGCCGGCATCGACACCGGACCCCTCGTCGGTCACCTAGCCGCGTGGAACTACTTCATGAGCGTCGACACGCCCGAGAACGACGCCTTCATCGAGAAGTGGCATGCGTTCATCGGCAACGAGGACCGCGTCTCCAACGACCCGATGGAGGCCCACTACATCGGTTTCAAGATGTGGGTCCAGGCGGTCAAGCAGGCCGGCTCCACCGACGTCGATGCCGTGCGCCAGGCGATGTACGGCCAGAAGGTCAAGAACCTCACCGGCGGCACCGCGGTGATGAACGTCAACCACCACCTGTCGAAGCCGGTGCTCATCGGCGAGATCCAGGACGACGGGCAGTTCGATGTCGTCTGGGAGACCGAAAGCGTGGTTGTCGGCGACGCGTGGTCGGACTTCATTCCGGAGAGCGCCAAGCTCACCGCCAACTGGACC
>Ga0209458_1000601_pt1 | contig 10894 bp, 10 predicted proteins | sample WorMetLIZAISLAND_FD_187411 | JGI IMG/M metagenome (GOLD analysis project Ga0209458, IMG submission 187411) | Marine gutless worms symbiont microbial communities from Max Planck institute for Marine Microbiology, Germany - Inanidrilus manae... ...
CTATATACGAACGGACTCGGCCGCCCGTCGACACAATGATCTCGCCAGTGACTGCAGACCCATCGGAACCTCCGTCGTCCCGTTCGGCCACGTAACCGGTGTAGGCGATTCGTTGGCGGATGCTCTCGGTCTCCGGGAATGTCGCATCAAGCGGCACCACAGACGGATCGCCATGGACGAAAACCCGGTCGAAGTAGCGGTTGACAGTATCGGCGACTTCCCGATTGCGCTCCCGCTTGTTCTTGGCGACCAGGATATCTCGAACGGAGCAGGCGATTTGGCTGCACCCGTGGGCCGCCTCTAGAAGCGGCAGCAGCTCGAAGCGGAATTGGCGGCGCCCGAAGGGGAACAGCTCGATCAGTAGTACGGGCGGCCGAGTCCGTTCGTATATAGCGAGCAGACGTTCGCGGCGTCCGGCTCGCCAGGTGTCGTCGATTGGCTCACCATGTTCGTCGAGGATCGCCGAAAACTCCGTGTCGGCAGCTCGCGCTGTCGGCAATTGCACAATCTCGGCGCCTCCGAAGTCGGCCAGATCGACCAGTGGTCCTCCTAGAACGACGGTAACCCGGAGCCCGGCACGCTCGAATCCCCGGCACAAAGTTGCCGCGCGCTTGACGTGGCCAACGCCGAGCAGATGCTGGACATAGAACAGGACGTCGGTCGTCATGCGGGCTCCAATGGGATGTTCAGTCGAGATACGGCTGGCGCACCATTGGTCACGGAAAAAAGATGCCCCATCGCATCACAGAGTTTGGTGGGCGGCTTGCCGATCATGTCCCAACCCACGGCTGCCGCGTAGATTGCCTGGATGATGCCCTTGTGGCAGACGGCCGCGGTTGGTCGATCGAGAGACGCCAGCCAGGGTTTCAGGCGCCGTTGAACCTCGCGCGGGCTTTCCCCACCATCGGGTCGGAAATCCAATCCTCGAGCCTGGTTCCGTATCATCGTATCGCCCAGTTCCCGTTTCAGATCGGCGAATCGCAAGCCCTCCCAACGCCCCCACGACATCTCCTCCAGAGCGGGTTCCGGGACGCATTGGAAACCGAGAATTTCAGCCGTCTCGAGGGCCCGGCCGAGAGGGCTGGATACCCATTGGAAATCCGCATATTCGGGCGGGATCCGCCAGGCGGCGACGGTCTTGCGGCCGGTTGGACTGAGCGGCAGGTCGTTTTTCCCTTGCAGGCGTTTGTCCGCATTCCATGCCGTCGGACCGTGACGAATGACGAACAGCGGAATCATCCTACGAGCCCCTTCAAGAGTTGGCGCAGGTGCCTCCCCGCCGAGGCGACGTCGTGCCTTTCGGCAACCCTATTGAACGCCGCTTGCCCGAGACGCCGGCGCAAACTTCCATCATCGAGCAAATTCTGGACGGCGCCGGCGAAGGCAGCGACGTCGCGGTGCGGCGGCAAGAATCCGGTATCGCCGTCAGCTACAACATCCGGTACGCCGCCGGCGTCACATCCAACCACCGGCACACCAGCCGCCTGGGCCTCGAGGAAGCACATGCCCGGCGATTCCTTGACGGCAGGCCACACAAACACATCACTGGCGGCGTAGATTGCGGCCAGATCGGCCGCCCCTTGGCGTCCCAACCAGACAGTCCGTCCTGCCAAGCCGGCAAAGGCCTCACGAACCTCGGCCGCCGCCTCTCCGTCTCCGGCGATCAGCAAGCGCCACGGCCGGTCGGTCAATTGCGACAGAGACCGGGCAAGAACCCCATAGGACTCGACCTTGTCGCCGGGACGCATCATGGCGACGGCCAGCAGCCACGGGTCACCCGCATCGAGGCCGAATCGCCCGGCGAGGTTGGCGCGGATGGCTGTCCGATCTTCGGCCGCTTCGACATAAGGCCGGCGATCGAGAAACGGTGCGAGCCTGACATACCGGTCGCTCGAAGCGAGGGCTGGGCGCAGGCAAGGCTCGTCATCCCGGTTCAGACCGATGGCCAAGTCGGTGTCGGCCAGGGTTCGTTCGACGCTGTCGTGGCCGATCCGCCACGGACCATCCTTCTGTTTCGGCGCCAGGGACGCTTCGGCGACGACATAAGGAATGCCGAGGGACCGGGCGGCGCTCGGTCCGATCCAGTCGGGCGCCTTGTGGTAGAGGTGGTAGGTGAACCAGAGGTCGGGGCGCTGCGAGGGCCGGCAACGCAGATATCGTCGCGCAACACGCCGGGCGAGCTTTTCGCCGGTTCGTTGAAGACGAGCCTGGCGATTCTCGTCACCGCTGCCGTCGAAACTCCGGAAACGGCTAGCGAGATCAACGGTATCGCCACCTTCCCGCAACGCCATCATCAACAAACGTCCGATCAGGCGATCGCCGGAAGGGACCGGCGACGTCGGGGCTTTGAGCGGTGCGTAGAAGGCGATCCTCACGCCACGTTCCGGGACCGGGCGAGACCGAACTTCTCGGCGAGAAGGCCGATCGAGGCATCGTGGGAGAATAAACGGCGGACCCGTTCCGCACCGGCTTCACCGAGCTGTTGACGCAGGCGGGAATCGGCAAGCAGGCGAGACATGGCATCGGCCAGGCCAGAGGCATCGCCCGGTTCGGCCAACACTCCAGTTTCACCATCGACGATCAATTCGGGAATCGCCGAAACGCGGGTGGCGACGCAGGCCAGGGACTGGCTTTGCGCCTCCATCAGCACATTGGGCAGGCCGTCGCGATCGCCATCGCCGGCGATTTGGCTGGCTAGGACGAACAGATCGGCCTCGCCGTAAAGCGTCAGCAGTTCCTCCTGGGCGCGCGGCCCCATCCAAACGACGCGGTCCTCCAGGCCCAGGTTTCGGGCCATTGCTTTCAAAGCCGGCAGGAGGAATCCACCACCAACATGCACGAAACGCCACGACGGTTCGTCCGGCAGTTCAGCCAGGGCCTCCAGTAACACGTCGTACCCTTTCTTTTCAACGGCGCGCCCGACAGACAGGATGGTGATGGGATTTTCGGGCGATGGGCCGCCTGGCGACGATCGCGGACCCGTTCTCGGCGGGAAACGCGCCAAATCGATACCATGGTAGAGCAGGTGAACCTTGTCTTCCGTTTCGGCCAAGCCACGCAAGTGATCGACATTCGTACGGGTGCAAGTCACCAGCCATTCCATATGCGCCAGTTTCTCGGCTTTCTCCCACTCGGGTGAAGTCCAAATATCCTTGGCGTGGGCCGAACTGCTCCATGGCAATCCCTTGATCGCTGCACAGTAGCGCGCTACGGAGGCCGGCGTATGGAGGAAATGGGCGTATATCCAAGTCACCTCTTCAGGCAATTCGGCGGCCATGACCAGGGCCTGGCCGAAACGCCGGACCCGATTCGATGTCAGATCACGAAATAGATCGCGGAAAAAAGCTCGTCGGGCGGCCTTGTATCCAGGCCGTTTGCGGACCAGCAGCCAAGCCCTCATCACCCGGATCGGCGCTTCGTAGAGGTATTCCGGCAGATAGTCGACAGCGGCGGTGATTTGCTCATGGATGGGATGAGTTTTCTTATCGGTAGGCCGGCGCAGGGACACGATCCGATAGCGCAACCCGGACCTCTGTAGACTGAGGATTTCCTGAGCGATAAAGGTCTCGGAAAGCCGGGGATATCCCTTTACGACGATGGCGACGACGTGTTGCACGGCCGCTCACGCATCTTCGTTCACCAGGCGCAGAGACGGTTCACCCGATTGCGCCGCGCTTAGCCACTGGTCGACGGTCGCATTGATGTGCGAGAAACCGTCGAGCAAACCCGGCAGGTGGACCTCCGAAGGTTTCGGCCGCGACGGCAGGGTGCGGATGGCGTCAGCCATCTTGTGCGGATCGCGCTCGCCGTCGTCGACGACCATGCTTACCAGCCCCAGGTCCTGCGCCCGCGACGCTCGGATGTATTGTTCGAGGCGCGGCACCGTACGCGGAACGACGAGGCTGGGCTTGTCGAAAGACAGGATTTCGCAAAAGGTATTGTAACCGCCCATGGCGACGACGCCGGACGCTTTCGAGATCAGGTTCTCGAGGTTCGACTCGAAGGTCGTGGCATGGACGTTCGGCAGCATCTCGACGCGTTGTTTGAATTCACTCTGCAGATCGAGGTGCATGAACGGTCCGAAGACGATCAACGCCGGGTGAGGAATGTACGGGTCGTGTTCATAGGCCCTGAGCACCCAGTCGACGAGGCCAGCCCCGTCACCGCCGCCGCCGGGCGTGACGATGATGAAGGGGTCCTGCATGTCGACCTGTTCGATGATCGACGGGTTGATCGCCGTTACCGAACTGCGCCGCAGGTATCCCGTGTAGGAGATCTTTTTAAGGACACTGGAGGGGATCGACACGCCTTCCAGGGGGTTACAGATCTCCGGCAAACCGTAGACCCAAATGTCATCATAGAGATCGCGCATAGCCGGCACCGCCATCTTGCGTTCCCACTCGTCGGTCAGTTTGCCGGGATCGTCCATGACGTCCCGCAACCCGAGCACGAGACGCGTCCCGCTGGCTTTCAAGTGCCGCAAGGTCGATTCCACCTCGCCGCGCAGCCCCAAGGGTTCCTTGTCGGTCAGAAAAACGTTGGGATCGAAGACCTCGGCCGTGGTCCTGACGATCGATTCTCGGATCGCCATGGCTTCTTCGATACCGATATCGAGACCGAGCGACGTATATCCGCCGTTGCGCAGCTTGACGACGCCGGGGATGCGCACGAAATCGACCCGCGATCGGAAATCGAAGCTGCCGATGATCGGCGAGCCCGACAGGATCAGGACGGAGAGGTCCTGGCGGTGATCGACCAGGGAATGAGCGATCGCTCTGCAGCGGCGCAGGTGGCCGAGGCCGAAGGAATCGTGGCTGTATATCAAAAGCCGAGTGTGGCTTGAATCAGCGAGCATCGTCTTGCGCTCCGTCCTGCCCAGGCGACAAGATTATGGCGATCCGCCGCGAATGGCCATATCAAACCGCAGGTCGTATTCCATCCGACGCAAGTCGGCCCGCAGGCCTAATTATCGACCCGTTGCAGTTTCGCCTTGATTCGCTTGAGCTTTTCGCCGTTTCTGATGCGCGAAAACACGAGTGTCATACCCTCGGGCGTCACTCGGCGCTCATAAGTCTGAATCTCGTAACCCGTGCCTTCAAGAATAATCAACGTGTTGACGGTCAACACATCGCCCTCGACAACCGCCCAGACATACGGATCGCCGCGCAACGGATCGAGCGGGCGGGCGGAAATTGATCGAAAAACTCGCTCGTTTGGTCTTGCCGGAAGCGCGATGGATGGTCGTCGTCCATTCGATATTGAAACCGTTCCGGTACGGGCGAATATGGACGTCCAGGTCGCGCTTCTCGATTTCACCAGCACCCTCGTCAATGGTGGTGCCGACGAAGTGGTCATAAAATGCCTCCGCCGGGCCGTCGGCAAATGCCAAAGTGGGGGAAGTCGAAAAAGCGATTAACAAGATAAGGAGCCGTAAGACCGACATTGGTTTGTCCTCGCTTTATTCAGGGCCGTATTTCACTGTCGGGCCCAGACAGCTGTATGTCGCTAAGCGGCGCGGCTTAGGGCCGCCTTGCGCCGTTTCTTGAGGTTAACCTTGAACCCGAGGCTTTCCGCGTTGCCATAGGAACATCCCTGACAGACGTCAAAACTCTTCAAGAAACCGTTTTTGCGCGCCCGCAATGCTTCCTTCGACAAATAGGCCTTCATGAACCCGTGCTCGGCGATGTTCGGCAACTGGATCATCTGATCATAGTCGATACAACAAAGACCCAGGTCACCGTTCCAGAAGACCACCGTCTGAAAAAGCGGCGTCCGGCACAAGGCGCGCTCGACACCGGTTGGGTGGCGTTTGAATTCTTCCTTTTGCGGCAGGAACTTCGAATTCTCCCGCTTTTCCTCCTCGGAGGTGTAGGAGCCGACGCTGAAGGTCTTAAATCGGACCCGGTCAAAACCAACATCCTCGGCCCATTGGGTGATTTCGTCGACCTGATTCTCGGAATAAGCCGTCAATAAGGTCTGCAGGACCGTCAACGGGTTGTCCGCGCCCAGCTCCTGGCGTACACGGAGGAAGGTCTCGATATTGGTCTTGACCTCGTCAAAGTCGGAATTGATGCGGTAGCTTTCCTGCGCCTCTTTGGAAAAGCCGTCCATGCAGAGATTGACCCGTGCCAACCCGGCTTCGATGAGACGCCCGGCCATTTCGGCATCGAGCTTGGTGGCATTGGTGCTGAGAAACGTGTCGTGGCCGTGCCGGTTGGCATAAGCAACGAGTTCGGGCAGGTCCGGATTGAGGGTCGGCTCGCCCGAAAAGTTGAAGTAGATCGAGGGTTTCACCGACGCGTCTTTGAAATCGTCAATGATCCGTTCGAAGACGTCGAGCTTCATCAAACCGCGTTTTCGGGTCATCGCGAATGTCACCGGGCAGACCGGGCAGCGGAGATTACACGAGTTGGTGACGTCGATGATGATGCTGGGTGGTTTCTTGAAGTAGGAGAGCGGCAGAAAACGCGCGAACGCATGGGCGATCCTGGATCCAAGGGGAATTGCGCTCTCCGTCATGATAATCCGATCTAGTTCACATTGCTGAAAATTTGGTGTTTCGGCAAATTTGTGGTGTCGGCGAGCCTTTTACAAGAAACAAATCGGATGTAGGCGATCAATCCTCAACACAGGCACGTGAGGACGCTGGCGCCACAAAACTCCTTGCGCAAGGTTTACCGTTCAACCTTTAATATGGCTCGAACAAACCGGGAAATAACCGGGCGCAACCAGACACGGGGTCTCGTCGAACGCCTATGGAACCGACAATCTTCGGTTATATCTGGCGCTACTCCCGACGCCAGCAAATGATCCTGTTGGCGGTGACGCTGGCATCGTTCCCGTTTCTATATTATTCGCTCGACCTGCCGAAAACGATCATCAACGAGGCCATCGGCGGCGAAGAATTCCCGCAGGAATTCCTGGGCTTCGAGATGGGCCAGACCGAATACCTGCTGACCCTTTGTTTCATTTTTCTGTCCCTGGTTCTGATCAACGGCGGCTTCAAATTGTGGATCAACATCTACCGGGGCGGCATGGGCGAACGCATGCTGCGCCGCCTGCGCTACATGCTATTCGCCCGGATCCTTCGCTTTCCAATGCCGCAGTTCCGCAAGACCTCGCAGGGCGAGATCATATCGATGATCACCGCCGAGGTGGAACCGCTCGGTGGTTACATCGGAGAAGCCATTTCGCTACCGGCTTTTCAGGGTGGTACGCTGCTGACCATCCTGGTGTTCATCATGATCCAGGATCCGTTCCTCGGCATTGCGGCGATCGCCCTCTATCCGGTGCAGATGTACGTGATCCCGAAACTGCAAAAACGGGTTAACGAACTCGGCAAGCAACGTGTTCGCACCGTCAGGCGCTTATCCGAAAGGGTCGGCGAAACGGTCACCGGCGTACAGGAAGTCCACACGCACGACACCTCGGCTTTTGAACTCGCCGATATCTCCGCCTGGCTCGGCAAGATCTTCTTCATCCGCCTGGAGATCTTCAAACGCAAGTTCTTCATCAAATTTCTCAACAACTTCATCGCCCAAGTGACACCGTTTTTGTTTTATTCGATCGGTGGTTACCTGGTCATCCAGGGCGACCTCAGTTTCGGGGCCTTGGTCGCCGTGCTCGCCGCCTACAAAGACCTTTCTCCGCCGTGGAAAGAGCTGCTCACCCATTATCAGGTGGCTTTGGACGCGCGGATCAAATACGAACAATTGATCGAACAGTTCCAGCCGACCGGCATGTTGCCGGAAGAACTGCAACGCGAGCCCGTCGGCGAAAAACTCTCGCTCGAAGGTGATATCGGCATCTCCAACATCGTCGTCGAGGACGATAGCGGCATCAAGACGCTGGACAGCGCCAACGCACAGATCCCGCTCAAAGGAACGACGGCTATCGTCGGCACCAGCGAGTCGGAACGCGACGATCTGGTCCGGCTCCTGGTTCGCCTGGTATCACCGGACAGCGGCCGGGCCAATATCAACGGCCGCGATATCAAGGAAATCCACGAAGGGGTTCTCGGCGACCAGACCGCCTATGTCGATCAGAGCGCCCACATGTTCAACGGTACCATCCGCGACAACCTGTTCTACGGCCTCAAGCACCGCCAGGTCGGGGAATCGACTCCCGAGGGCGTCGATGGCCGGTCGCGGAGCGAATTGGACGGCGAAGCGGCGGTGTCGGGTAATTCGAAAGACGACGTGGACGCCGTCTGGATGGATTTCATGGCCCTCGATCTCGCCGGCGAAGATGCCGTCGCCAATCACGCGCTTGATGTCCTCAAGGTCTGCGGTCTCGAACGCGACATGCGTGAGATCGCGCTGCAAACCAGCGTCGATCCGCAATCCCATCCGGAGTTGGCCGGACGCATTCTCGAGGCGCGGCGTGAACTGGTCGCCCGGCTGAAGGAGCCCAAACTGGCCAGCCTCGTCGAACCGTTTGACAAGGAAAAGTACAACAACAATATGACGGTGGCCGAGAACATCCTGATGGGTACGCCGGTCGGCGATATTTTCAACACGGCCAATCTTGGCACCCACCCCTATTTGCTCTCGGTCTTGGACAAGGTCGGCATTCGCGGGTTGTTCCTGGAAGCTGGAGCCAAGGTCGCGGAGACGATGATCGAACTGTTCCAGGACCTGCCGCCAGGACACGAGTTTTTCGAACGCTATAGCTTTATCCAGGCGGACGAACTGCCCGAATTCCAAGGAATTCTAAGGCGTGCCGAAAGCAGCGGCCTCGACAAACTCGAAGAGGCCGAAAAAGCGCAACTCATGGGGCTCACCTTCGTCCTGGTTCCGGACCGCCACCGTCTGGGTCTGGGCACGGAGGAAATCAAACAGCAACTCCTGCAGGCGCGTCGGTCTTTCGCCGACGATCTGCCCGAGGAGCTCGAGGGCGCCGTCAAGTTCTACGACGTTGAGGAGTACAACGACGCCGCGTCCGTTATCGACAACATTCTATTCGGCAAGATCATGCACGGACGCGCTCAGGCCCATCAGGAAGTCAACCAGATCATCAGCGATGTCATTGAAAAGCTGGAACTCTGGCCGACCCTCATCGAGCTCGGGCTCGATTCGCAGGTCGGCGTCGGTGGTGGACGGCTGTCTGCCGTTCAGCGGCAGAAACTGTCCTTGGCGCGGGCCCTTATCAAGAAACCGCAACTCCTCGTCCTCAACGATCCGCTGAGCGCTCTCGATCCGGCCTCACAGGACCAAATCACCAATGGTGTGCTTGAGGCCTACCGCGACAAGGCACTGATCTGGGTGGTCAACCGGGCCGAGCTTGCGAAACGGTTCGACAACGTCATTGTCATGGACAGCGGCAAGGTTATTGAACAGGGAACAACGAGCGAACTCGACAAGGAAGGGTCCGAGTTTCACAAACGTTTGATAGCATAAGACGGTTTTGGAGGCACACTCTTTTTAGCAATCGGGGGTGGGGTCCTATGAATTGATCGGGGGTGTGGCCCCCGTGACTTGATCGGGGGTGTGGCCCCCGTGACTTGATCGGGGGTGAAACCCCTGGGAGGAAACCGAATGGACGTCGAAGAAACAGCAAGAATGCTCAAAGGCATCCCGCTTTTTTGCAACCTCGATGCATCGAAACTGAAGCTGCTGGCCTTCGTCAGCACACCGATGGTCTACGAAGATGGCGAGGACGTGTTCCAGATGGGTGAATCAGCTGATTGCGCCTACCTGATCGAAGACGGCGAAGCCGACGTTTACCTTGAGGAAGAGGGCCGTCGTATCAAGGTCAACCATTTGCACGGCAATGACGTGTTCGGCGAGATGGCGCTTTTCTTGAGCAGTGGTCGCTCGGCGACGGTGACCGCCAATGGAAAGCTAAAGGCGCTCAAAATCGACGGTGAAATGTTCCTGAAAATGGTCACCCAGAACCCGGACGCGGCGCTCGGCATCATGAGGGCCTTGAGCGAGAAGATCATTGCCGCCAGTGAACAGGTGGCCCGGTCCTGAGCATCGTAGGTCTTGCCGTACGACAGACCCAATTGATTGGCCTCGCGAATGGAAACCCCGAAGACCTCCTCTTTTCGCCTGCCCTTAACCGCCGTCCTCGTCGTCGGCTTTGGCGGTTTGGTCGCCGTCGCGGTCGCCGTCGTTCTCTACCTCGGTGTCGCCATCGGCCGGGAGAACACGCTCAACCTCCTCTCCGACAAAGCCGAAGCCGCCATGGATTCGATGGTTTCACACATCGATCTTCGCCTGCAGCCGATCGTCGAACAGGCCCTTTGGATCTCGAGGGAGGTATCAGACGGGGGTCTCGATATCGACGACCGGACCCAACTGGATACCTTCATGCTTGGCGCCCTGGCCGGTACCCCGCAAACGGCCGGCCTCGCCATCATTCGCCACGATGGTGAATATCTCCGCTACATGCGCGACGCGCGCGATGTCGTCGCGGCGATGTCGGAACACAACGCTGAATTCGCGGACTGGTTCAAGGAAGTTGGACAGGCAAAGGCGCCGAAATGGCGGCAACCGAACTGGGACAATCCGCTAAACGAACCGATCCTGATCCTCGAGACTCCGTTACAGCGCAATGGGGGTCTACTAGGTATTCTCATACAAGCCGTGCCGGTCTCCAGTTTTTCCCGATATCTTGCCAATAATGTGTCGGTGACCGGTTTCGATACTCCGTTCATTTTGATCGAAAAATCCCGGGTTCTGGTCCATCCGCTGCTGGCCAGCCTGACGCCCGAAGCGCGGTCCGAACAAAACCTACCGACTGTCGAGGAGATCGGCGACGTCATACTGGAAAGTATGTGGTCGTCCGTTAACAAGCGGCCCTGACCGCTGATTTGAGCGTCAGGTGAGTGCTGATTGCAGCGATGATTTTGCGCAAAAGAACCTTCAGCCATTTGAGGATGAGGCGCAGG
>Ga0209458_1000603_pt1 | contig 10875 bp, 9 predicted proteins | sample WorMetLIZAISLAND_FD_187411 | JGI IMG/M metagenome (GOLD analysis project Ga0209458, IMG submission 187411) | Marine gutless worms symbiont microbial communities from Max Planck institute for Marine Microbiology, Germany - Inanidrilus manae... ...
TGAATCACGCCAAAAAGCCAAACGCAAATTGCAAGGTTTTTACGCTCCCGAGGTCGTTTCCTTGCAAACAAAACAATCGGGTTCTACGGAAAACTCAAATCTAATCAATTCGTTGAAGATTCTTCACGGTCGACGATTTAGTCCCAAATGGTCTATAACCTGTTTTGGACAAGAAGCGCACGAGCAAAATCAAGGGTTGCAGAGGGCGATTTCCGGAGGGGTCTAATTGGGACATCGCCACGGTGCCAAAACGCTTAGAGTGTCTTTTCGCCCCGTTCCGCAACTGACACCCTAATGCTGAGGGCAAAGACTGGTTTGCCCGCGACATTGTCGGGTGCGGAGTTTGTTCTCCTTCTCGATTAAAAGGTGGCGTTCAATGGCCCTCTACTCTCTCCCAAGCGAAAACGATGGCGGCGAATGTCGCGGGTCGTCCAGGGTTTCCGGATACCGCTGTGGCGCCAGGCCGCCTTGGAACCATCGAATGAAGGCGTCGATACCGAATATGGGTAGACCGAGTTCGCGCCTCAGGTCGGCTGCATAGGGGACCATGTTGGTGCACTCGAGGACAATGGCGCCGATATCCGGGTGTCCCTCGACCAGTCGTTTCCCAGCATCCACCAGGTCGCGGGCCGCCCGAGCTCGATCCAGATACATCTCGTCGTTGAGGATTACGCGGCTCAACTCGTCACCTTGGTCGGTGCCGACAATCGGCAGGTCGAGTGGCACCCCGGCTGCGCGCAGATGGTCTTCGCTCAACGTCGCCTCGGAGATCGTGATGATGCCGACCCGCCGGTCCGGCGGCAGCAGGGACTGAATCATCGGAACCTGCATGAGCGAGGAGGTGGCGACCGGGGCGTCGACGGCGGCTGCCAACTCTTCCTGGAAGAGGGAGAGGAACCCGCAGTTAGTCGTGATGCCGTCGGCGCCGACGGCGACCAGTTCCCTCGCCGCGGCGATGAAAGAGGCGAGTAACCCTTCGGCACGGCGGCGGACGACGAGGTCCGGTGATGCCCCTCTCACGACCTTGTATTGGACGGGGAATGGCCAGGTCAGGGCATTACCCATGTCGCCCGGAATCCGGGGGAACCGTGTTTCCAGCATCAAGATGCCAATTGAGGCGCCGTAGACGGTCTTGCCGCCGTATTGTCCTTGTGAAGTCACCATGGCCGGGAGCCTCCGCCTATCCTGACTGTGCGGCCTTGGGCTCGTGTGCGTCTTCCGCCGAGCCTAGATAGATCCGGGAGTAGCCTTCCTTGATCGCCGCGGTGATCTGGTCGAGGCGCCGGGCGATATGGGCTTTCATTCTCTCATCGGCAAGTACCGGATCCCTTGCGGCAATGGCATCGAGGACGGCCCGGTGTTCGGTCTGTGTGCCCTGCCGACGGCTCTCCATGTCGATCCAGCGGAAAAACTTGACGCGTGCACTGACATTGCGAAGCACGTTGAGCATCTCGGCGTTGCGGGCCAGCATCATCACTTGTTCATGGAAATGTTCGTCGAGGGCCACCAGTTCCTCGACCGTCCGAGCCTGGTTGTCGGGTCCGGTTTCGTCGAGGAACCGCCGAATCGCATCGATCTCATCGTCGCTAGCAAGTTCGCAGGCGGTACGTGCGGCCGCCGATTCGAGGATCGAGCGCAATTGATAGAGTTCGAATATTTCGCGGGGCTTGAACTCGCGGCAGAAAAACCCGCGTCCTTTCTCGAAGGTCAGAAAGCCCTCCGAAACAAGACGGTTCAAGGCCTCGCGCAAGGGTGTTCGGCTAGCGCCGAGCTTGCCGGCCAGAGCCACCTCGTTGATCCGTTCGCCCGGCTTGAAGTGATAGGCGATCGCCATCTCCTTGATGACGGCGTAGGCGCGATCGACGCTGCTCTCGGACTTCTCCTTTAAGTTCGTCGAATATGCCATGGAATCTCGACTATCTGTATTCAATTTCTTCGACGTTCATTAAACCTATCGGGCCAATATCTCAAGGAAATTGTGTGTTACAGAAGAAGACCGAAGATTTTTCTTGACCAGCAATCACAGGATAACCAAAATTGTATATAGTTCGGAATGCAGAATGGCAATCCGAACCTCGTACCTGAACTCAACAAAGAAATTACCTCATGACCGATCACCCGACCAATTCGATGACCGGAGGCGAGGCCATGGTGCGCCTGCTCGAAGGTCACGGCGTCAAACACGTCTTCGGACTTTGCGGCGACACCTCGCTGCCGTTCTATGATGCCCTGCATCGCCTCGACCATGGTATCGACCACATCTTGACCCGCGACGAACGATCCGCCGCCTACATGGCAGACGGTTATGCCCGCGTCACCGGCCGTGTCGGCGTCTGCGAGGGACCGTCCGGTGGCGGCGCCACTTACATCCTGCCCGGTGTCGTCGAAGCCAATGAATCCTCGGTGCCGATCCTGTCGATCACGACCGACGTATCGACCGTCTCGGCCGGGCGTTATCCGTTGACCGAGCTCGATCAAGAAGCGCTGTTCCGCCCATTGACCAAATGGAACACCGTTATCGACAGTGCCGCCAACCTGCCGCGCATGGTGCGCGCCGCTTTCCGCAACATGACGACGGCGCCGTTAGGGGCCGCCCACCTGGGTCTACCGTTCGACGTGCAAAAAGCGCCGGTCGCCGACGAGGATGTCTGGGCCGTAAGCCGGTTCGGGACCTATCCGGCACTACCGGCGGGTCCTGATCCAGACGCCGTCGAAGCCGCCGTCGATGCCATATTGTCAGCCAAGAACCCGCTGGTCGTATGTGGCGGCGGCGGCGTCATCGCCGGTGGCGAGGCGGAATTGGCGCTGTTTGCTGAAAGTCTCGACATTGCCGTCGCGACGACGATCAGCGGCAAAGGCAGTCTCGCCGAGACTCACGCCAACTGCGTCGGCGTGGTCGGCACCAACGGCGGCGTGCCGGCCACCCGGTCGGTGGTCGAGGAAAGCGATCTCATCGTCTTCATCGGGTGCCGGGCCGGTTCGGTGACAACGGAGCGCTGGCGGTTGCCGGCCCCGGGAACGCGGATCGTCCATATCGACACCGACGCCGGCGCCATCGGCGCCAACTACCCGACCGAGGTCGCCATCGTTTCCGATGCGCGGCTAGCGCTGAGGGCGCTCAACGGCGAGCTGGCGCGGCGTGACACCAGCCAATCCTATGGCGGCGCCGAGAGGGCGGCGCGGGCAAAAGCGGAGAAACGCGACGCTTTCATGGCTTTGGCCGAGGGTGACGATCGGCCGATCCGGCCGGAACGAGTGGTTCGATCGTTGTCGGCTCTGCTTGACGACGATGCGGTCGTCGTCGCCGATCCGGGAACACCTTGCCCCTATTTCTCCGCCTTCCACGATGTCCGTAAACCGGGCCGAACCTATTTTTCGAACCGGGCCCACGGCGCTCTCGGCTATTCGTTGGCCGCTGCCGTCGGGGCCCAGGTCGGCCGGCCGTCGTCCAAGGTCGTTTCTGTGATGGGCGACGGCAGTTTCGGCTTCACTGTCGGTGAGCTGGAAACGGTGACGCGGCTGGGATTGCCGATCACCTTCGTTGTCTTCTCGAATTCCGTTTACGGCTGGATCAAGGCCGGTCAGAAGTCCGGCTTCGGTGGGCGCTACTACTCGGTCGATTTCTCGCGCACCGACCACGCGGCAGTGGCGGCCGCCTATGGGATCAAATCGTGGCGGGTCGAAAACCCAACCGATCTGGACTCGGTGCTGAAGCAGGCCTTGGAGGCGGGTGGACCGACCTTGGTCGACGTCATCGCGCAGCCGCTGCAAGACGCGGCCGCACCGGTCAGCGAGTGGGTTGCCTGAGATGCCGTCGCTGGCCGCCTCAATTCGGGTCGGTCTCCAAATAGCCGGCCATTGCGTCGAGGGCGTAGCCGACGAATTCCGAGACCAACCGGGAACGCGGCCTGTCACTGGCGTGGATGACAGCGAGATCAATCGATACCTTGGGACGGAACGGGCGCGCGACGAGACCCGTTCCCTCGAATTGCTGAAACGTGAAGGGATCGGCCAACGTGACGCCCAGACCGCGACGGACCATGGCGCAGGCGGATACGAACAGGTGCGACTGGATGCGCACGTTCCAGTGGGCGCCGGCTTCGGAGAAACACTCCCGAACCCGGTGGTAGGTCATGTGGCTGTTGCCAAGCGAGATGAAGGGTTCTCCGTCGAGGTCGGCCGGTGTGACGTGTTTGCGGCCGGCCAGCCGATGCCCGTCGGGCATCACGCAAAGACACGGGAAGGCCATTGCTTCCTGAGCGACGCCGGGGAACTCGACAGGCAGTTCGACGATGCCGATGTCGAAAAGATCGGCCGCCACCAGTTCCTGTACTTTCGGCGAAGAGCGGGTCTGCAGGGTGATGCTGAGGTCCGGCTTTTCGGCGACGAAATCGCCAATGAGATTGGGCACGAAGGAAAGCGACAGGGCCGGCATGCAGGCGATGCGGAGGTGGCCGGCCCGGTACCCGCTGATGTCACCGGCCGTTCGCGTCACGCGGTCAAGGCCGCGTATGATGTTGTCGATTTCATCAAACAATCGGTCGGCCTCCGGAGTCGCTCGGAGTCGACCGCGAATCCGGTCGAACAACGAAAAACCCAGTTGATGTTCGAGGCTATTAATCAAATTGCTGACGGCCGGTTGCGAGATATTCAACTGCGCGGCGGCTTGCGTCACCGTGCCGGTGACCATGACGGCGTGAAGCGCCTGAAGTTGTCGAAATTGCAACATGGCTGGCGTTTCTCTTCACGAAGATCTATCAGAAAAAATGATATACCAGGAAAGTTATTGTATTTGAAATGATGATTGCGTTCTGCCAGCCTACGAGAAATGAAACCCGGCCGGACCGGGGCGCGACCGTAAGGGCTCATCCATTGGTCGGACGATCGATCATTCTTGGACCCTTTGGCGCCGCTCGAGTAATTGCGGTTGACCCGCGATAATAGGGGGGAGATCTGGGGATTATGAACCCCAACGAAGATTCGGTGTTATCCGTTACACAAGGAAGAACCCGTGACAAAGGGTGTCCGAACGCGGCGATCGATCGCGCCACGGTGACGACCGTCCGCTTGCCCGTCCGTACGCCCAGAAAACACGGAATCGGTGACGTCTCCGGGAATACGGCGAATGTGATCCTCCGGCTGCAGACCAAAGACGGTGTCGTCGGTTGGGGCGAAGCGTCGCCTTGGCCGGTGTTCACCGGTACGGCCGAGGCTGTCGCCGCCGCTCTTGATGTCCATTTACGCTCTCTCATCATTGGCGCCGACCCGTATCGCGTTACCGAAATCCTGGAAACCGCCGACCGGGTTTTGGTCGGCCATCCGGAGGCCAAGGCGGCTCTGGAGATGGCACTCTACGATATCGTCGGCAAGACCGCCGGGCTGCCAGTAGCCGAGTTCCTCGGTGGGCGTTGTCGTGATACGGTTCCGCTCAGTGTTTCCCTGGCCAATCCTGATTTCGACGCCGATCTCGATTTCGCGCGAACGCTCGTCGCCGACGGCGTTCACGTATTCAAGGTGAAAACCGGCTTTTCCGGGCATGCCTTCGATATTCATCGGCTCGAGGCCCTGAGATCGGAATTCGGCGATACGATCGACCTGCGCGTCGACTACAACCAAGGCATGGTCGGCCACGAGGCCCTGCGCCGGCTTCGTGACATCGAGGCTTTCGCCCCCGACTTTATCGAACAACCTGTACCGGCGGATCATTGGGACACCATGGCGCAGTTACGTGCCGCCATCGACACGCCGCTGCTGGCCGACGAGAGCGTATTCACTCCGGCTGACGCGTTGCGCGCCATGAACGCCCAGATCGCCGATCTCATCAGCATCAAGGTCATGAAATCAGGCGGCATGCGTCGGGGTCAGCAGGTTTCGGCGATCGCCGAGGCCGGCGGTATCGCGTGTTATGGCGGCGACATGTTCGAAACCGGACTGGCCCATTTGGCCGGCCTGCACATGATTGCTGCGACACCAAACATCAGTCTCGGTTGCGAGTTCTACCAAGCCAACTATTACCTGGCCGAAGATCTCCTCGCCGATCCGTTTCCCGTCAACAGCGGTGCCGTCGTCGTACCCCGCACACCGGGCCTCGGAATCGATGTCGACGAGGGGCGGTTGGCAGGTTTCGCCGTCGAAACGAGGGAATAGGGCACCGTGGTGACAGCACAAAACCCGCATGCATTGAAGATCGCGGTCATCGGCGCCGGCATCGTTGGCGTGTCAACGGCCGAGTGGTTGCGCCGCGACGGACACGACGTCACGATCATTGATCGCGGTGTGCGCGACCGCGCTGCCTCCTTCGGCAACGGTGGCATTCTAGCCCGCTGCGCCGTGGTCCCCGTGGTTGTACCGGGCATCATGATGAAGGCGCCGCGCATGTTGCTATCCCCTGATCAGCCCCTTTTTCTGCGTTGGTCCTATCTGCTCAAGCTGTTGCCTTGGCTGATCCCTTATCTGGCTTCGGCGCGCCGGGAGAAAGTTGTCGAAATCGCCGCTGGGCTGGCACCGCTGTTGACTGACTCTGTCGATCAGCACCGGGCCCTAGCCGAGGGCACACCGGCCGAACGCTGGTTGGCGCCGGGCGATTACGTCTATCTGTACCCGGACCGCACCGCCTTCGAAGCGGACAGCTTCGGCTGGTCGTTGCGTCGCGACCATGGGATCGTCGGTGAGGAATTGAGCGGCGCGCAATTGCGTGACCGTGATCCGGCGCTTGGCAGTAATTACGGCTTCGGTTATAGCCTGCCGGATCACGGGTCGATCATCGATCCGGGACGCTACCTGAACGACCTGCTCGACTGGTTTTCTGGACAGGGAGGACGAACCGTCGAAGCCGAGGTGCGGGACGTGGAGCCGGTGCCGGAAGGGGTTCGGGTTCATTGCGACGGCCAAACGATCGACGCCGAACGCGCGGTCATCGCCTGTGGCGCCTGGTCGAGAGAGTTGTCGATGAAGCTGGGTCATCAACCCAAACTCGAGTCGGAACGGGGCTATCATATCGAATTCACAGAACCGTCGGCGTTACCACCCTGCCCCTACATGGTGGCGGACGCCAAGTTCGTCGCGACACCGATGGGCGCCAATCTGAGGGTCGCCGGTATCGTCGAATTCGGTGGCTTGGAAGCCTCGGCCAGCGCCGGACCGCTGAATCTGCTGACCAGGGGCATCCGCAAGATCTATCCGGATTTCCATTACGCCGACAAGCGGGAGTGGATGGGGCATCGGCCGGCGACGGCAGACAGCCTGCCCGTGCTCGGGCCCTCCGAACGCCACAAGGATATTTATTTTGCTTTCGGACACCACCATGTCGGGCTCACGGCCGGCCCGAAAACCGGTCGCTTGTTGGCCGACATGATTTCCGGGCGTCACCCGAACATTGACATGAACGCCTACAAGATGGAGCGGTTTGACGGCTGAAGATTTTCGGAATCACATTATCATGATAATATATTGACAATTTATCGATAAATTATGCAATATGAAAAAGTCAAAACCGCGCACCGGTTGGAAACAGGGAGGAAAGACAGGGAGAACCATTGAGTCGGCACCACCGGATACCATTGTGCGAAGGCGACGAGTTCGCGTATCGTCATTGACGTGTATTTGCGGAAAGGGCCGGCAATTTGCGGGTTGGTGCCGATCGATTGCTCGACCGGCATACTCGTTCTGATCGGGTCGATTAGAAGAACAACAACAGTGGGCCCGACGGAAAAATATTAGTCGTCGTTTTCGCAAGAAACAGGGAGATACACCATGCGAAAGACTGCTCTGAAATCACTTACTGCAACCGTCTTTGGATCGGCAGCTATTTTGGCGGCAACGGCCGTCCATGCCGAGAAATGGGACATGCCGATGGCCTATTCGGCGACCAACTTCCATTCGGCGACCGGCGCCGAGTTCGCCAAGTGTATTACGACCGGCACCGGCGGCGCCATCGAGGTCGTCACCCATCCGTCGGGTTCGTTGTTCAAGGGCGCCGACATCAAACGCGCTATCCAAACCGGTCAGGCGCCGATCGGAGAAAGGCTGCTGTCAGGCCATCAGAACGAAAACGCCATCTTCGGTGTCGATTCCGTGCCGTTCCTGGCGACATCCTTCGACGACGCGGCGAAGTTGTGGAAGGCGGCGAAGCCGACCATGTCGAAGATCCTGGCGGACCAGAACCTGGTGCTTCTCTACTCCGTGCCGTGGCCGCCGCAGGGGCTCTACTTCAAGAAGGAGGTGAATTCCGTCGCCGACATGAAGGGCCTCAAGTTCCGCTCCTACAACAACGCCACGTCACGCTTGGCGGAACTGACGGGCATGCTGCCGGTCACCATCGAGGCCGCGGAAATCTCGCAGGCCTTCGCCACCGGCGTTGCCGAATCGATGGTTTCTTCCGGCTCCACTGGCTACGACCGCAAGGTCTGGGAAAGCCTCACCCACTTCTACGAGGTCGACGCTTGGCTGCCGCGCAACTACGTGATGGTCAATAAGGACGTCTGGGAAGGCACGGACAAGGCTCACCAGAGCGTCATCAAGGGCTGCGCCGAGTTGGCCGAATACGCCGGCACCTGGCGCGCCGTCGAATACACCCAGTTCACCTTGAACGGCCTGAAGGCCGGCGGCATGACCGTCGGGCCGGCCGGCGACACGCTGAAGGCAGACCTCAAAAAGGTGGGCGAAACCATGGCCAAGGAGTGGCTGGAGAAGTCCGGCGCCCAGGGCAAGACCATCGTCGATTCCTTCAATTCCATGAAGTAACAAGACCACCGGGGGAGGCCATTGCTTCGGCCTCCCCGTCCTTTTTTTCGAGGCGCCGGGGGGTTGAGATGAAATCATTCGCGTTATCACTGCGGTCTTTTCTTGACCGGGTCTATTTCGCCTGCGGTGTCGTCGCCGCTCTTTTTCTGATTGCCATTCTTGCACTGATCGTCATTCAGATGCTCGCCCGCTGGACCGGCGAAGTGTTTCCGGGCGCCCCGGACTACGCCGGATATTGCATGGCGGCCGCGTCCTTCTTCGCCTTCGCCTATGCGCTGAACCACGGTGCTCATATCCGCGTCAGCATTGTCTTGAATGCCGTCGGCGGCGGTACCCGCCGGTGGCTGGAAACCTGGTGTTTCGCCGTTGCCACCGCACTCGGTTGGTATTTCGTCTACTATGCAACGAAGGCCGCCTACTGGTCGTGGAAGTTCCACGACGTCAGTCAGGGCCAGGACGCGACGCCCCTTTGGATACCGCAATCCTCCATGGTTCTCGGCAGTATCGTATTTGCCATCGCGCTCACCGACCACCTGATCCATGTATTGTTTGCCGGCGATCACCGTATCGAAGCCGACATGATCGATCAGAGTCACGGCGAATAGGGAGTCAGGACCATGGGTGAAGTACAACTGATCGCGATATTCCTTTTCGTCCTTTTTCTCATGCTCGGAACCGGCGTCTGGGTCGGGCTGGCCCTGTTGGGCGTCGCCTTCGTCGGCATGGAGATGTTCACCTCGCGCCCCGTCGGCGACACCATGATTACCACGATCTGGAGCGCGTCGTCGTCCTGGACCCTAACGGCCCTGCCCCTGTTCATCTGGATGGGCGAGATTCTCTATCGGACGAGGCTTTCCGAGGACATGTTCCGCGGCCTGTCGCCATGGCTGGCCCGTTTGCCGGGCGGCTTGGTGCACACCAATATCGTCGGCTGTACCGTGTTCGCCGCCGTGTCCGGTTCATCGGCGGCGACGTTGACGACGGTCGGCAAGATGTCGATTCCCGAACTCCGTAAGCGCGAATACCCGGAAAACATGATCATCGGTACGCTTACCGGCGCCGCCACACTGGGCTTGATGATCCCGCCGTCGCTGACCCTGATCGTCTACGGGGTGACGATCAATGAATCGATCTCGAAATTGTTCATGGCCGGTATCCTGCCAGGGATCATCCTGGCCGGCATGTTCATGGGATACGTCGCGATCATGTCGAAGGTCTCGTCCCGGTTCAATCCGAAAACCGAGCCGCCCATGTCCTTTTCCGAAAAGGTCGCCAACTCGAAGTTCCTGATCCCCGTGATCTGCCTGATTCTGGTGGTCATCGGCTCCATGTACACCGGCGTCGCCACGGCCACGGAGGCCGCCGCCTTTGGCGTCATTGGCTCGCTGACCTTGGCGGCCAGCCAGAAGTCGCTCAATTGGAAGACCTTCACCGAGAGCCTGATGGGCGCGACGCGCACCTCGGCGATGATCGCCCTGATCCTTGCCGGTGCAGCGTTCCTGTCGCTGGCCATGGGCTTCACCGGTCTGCCGAAAGCCTTGGCTGAGGGCATCGCCACCTTCGAGTTGAGCCGCTTCGAGCTGTTGATGGTGCTATTGGTGTTCTACATCATCATCGGCTGCTTCCTGGACGGCATCTCATCGGTGGTGCTGACCATGGCCGTTGTCGAACCGATGATCCGAACCGCCGGCATCGACGTCATCTGGTTCGGCATTTTCATCGTCGTCGTCGTCGAGATGGCTCAGATTACGCCACCCATCGGTTTCAACCTGTTCGTCATGCAGGGTATGACCAAACACGACATGGGTTACATCTCGAAAGCGGCCATCCCCATGTTCCTGATCATGGTGCTGATGGTCTTCGTGCTGATCTTCGTGCCCGACATCGCAACCTATCTGCCGGAGAATATGCGAACACGTCCTGGTGGTTGACGCATTGGAAGTGATTTCCGGCGCATGGCGACGGAGTTCTAACGTCGCCAAAGAGACTGGTCGGATGCCCACGGGTGTCTGACGTCAGCACCCTTGGGACACATTGAGGGGTTTTCACAAGGGAGGATTTCTGGCTCATCGTAGTGACCGAAGGGAACGAAGATGAGGCAGAAATCGATGAGCAAGAAAGAGCCGGCCGAGA